>Ga0126381_100009384_pt1 | contig 10985 bp, 11 predicted proteins | sample PanSoiMetPlot_28_FD_96465 | JGI IMG/M metagenome (GOLD analysis project Ga0126381, IMG submission 96465) | Tropical forest soil microbial communities from Panama - MetaG Plot_28 | ecosystem: Environmental > Terrestrial > Soil > Tropical forest > Bulk soil | place: Panama | collected 2016-02-17
AGGTCAATTCGCCCGAGTACAACGAATGGGTCAAGGAAGCCCGCAAGTTCGGCAAGGCCATCTGGGACATTACCGGCAAGCGTGACCCTGACATCGTGTTCCAACACCCCGGTGAGCAGACCTTTCCTGTGTCGTGCCTGGTCGTCAAGCGAGGCGGGATGGTCGTCTTCTGCGCCGGCACTTCCGGCTACAACATCACCTTCGACGCCCGCTATGTCTGGATGCGGCAGAAGCGGGTGCAAGGCTCGCATTTCGCGCATCTCAAGCAGGCTTCGGCTGCCAATCAATTCGTGCTCGATCGTCGCATCGATCCCTGCATGAGCGAAGTGTTTGCGTGGAACAAGATCCCGACCGCGCATCAGATCATGTGGAAGAACGAGCACAAGCCCGGCAACATGGCGGTGCTCGTCAATACGCCCAAACCGGGGCTGCGAAATCTCGAGGACGTTATTGAGGTGTCGGGCGCGTAGTGCTCGCTGCGTCCGTCCGCGCTCGCTTGATGGCGTTGTTGAGCTCGGCGCCGAATACGAAAATCGATGCTGTCCAATAGAGAAAAATAAGCGCGATCATCACCGACGAAAGGCCGGCGTAGGTCCGCGTATAGGAGCCGGCGAATTGGTCGAGGTAGCGAGCGAAGCCGATGCCGGCGGCGAGCCACAATACCAACGTGACAACGATGCCTGGCGTGATTTCGCCAAGTGTGCGCCGGCCCGCGGGCAGCCACTTGTGCACGAGAAAGAGCGCGACGATGAGCACCACTGTCGCGAGCCCCAGGCGTGCAAACGTGAACGTTCCCTCGAGCGGCTCAAGCCAAGGAAAATGTCTGAGTGCAGCGCTGAAGATCAGAGGGCCGAGAACCACCAGGAAGGCGAGGGCGATCATTGAGATTGCGCCGATCAAGACGTAACCGATCGACTCCAGGCGCAGGAGCACCCAATTGCGCGTTTCCGGCATGTTGTAGGCACGATTGAGTCCAATGCGCAGGCTTTCGACGCAGTTGGATGAGAAATAGAGCGCGAAAACGGCGCCCACGGTCAGCGCGCTGCTGCGCACCGTTGTGAGCACGTCTGTGATCTCGCTCGCGATCGGGTCGGCCACTTCCTTCGGCCATGCCTCGAGCAAGAGCTTGGCCACCTGATCGGCGATGTCCTTGCTGCCGAAAAATCCGGCCACCTCGGTTACGAAAATCAGAAACGGAAACAGTGACATCAGTGTCGACAGGGAAATATGACTGCCGATCGCCCAGCCGTCGTCGTCAGTAAAATGCCTATAAGCGTCGTAGGGAGTGCGAAGCAAGCGCACAGCGGCCCCCCGGCAGGCGTGATGGCGTAGTGACGTGAACGCTCACACTGACTTGGCGGATCAGCGGCGGATTGGCAAGGGGGTACCGGTCGTCACTTGGGGACAGACCCTGGGATAACCGCAATCTTCTCTTGGGTCATGCTGCCTGAACGTCGCGGAGGAAACGCCGCACTTCGGTTTCGAGGCTCTCCGCTTCGACGGAAAGGGTGTTGGCGAGCGCTTTGACATCATCGGCCGTGGCGCGCGCATTGGTCGAGGTCTCGGCAACCCGGCTCATCGCCTGGGCGCCGCCCTTCGCCTCACCTGAAGCGCGGGTCACGCCCTCTGCAATCGAGGCGATCGCGGCGTTCTGCTCCTCGACCGTGGTTGCCACCCCTGCCGCGATCGCCGACATCTCCGAGATGATGGTGTTCACTTGATCGATCGCATGCGTGGAGTCTGCGGTTGCCGATTGAATAGACCCGATCTGACCGGCGATTTCTTCCGTAGCCTTCGCGGTTTGCGCCGCGAGCGACTTGACTTCCGAGGCGACGACCGCGAATCCGCGGCCGGACTCGCCCGCGCGCGGTCTTGGAAAGATCGAGTATCAAGCCAAGGTCAAGATATTCGTCGCCCCAAATGTAGCGGCGGCGGCGCCGGGCGCCGCGGAGTAACCCCTGCCCGTCAACGGATTGGTCGGCACCGTGTAGGGTGTGGGTTTGGCCGGCGTCTTGGTGGTTGTCGTCGGGGTCGGGTTGTTGGGTCCGGTATAGGCCAATCCGCCCTCGAAGATGTTGCCACCGGTCTGCACTCCGCTCGCAGGATCCGTCGTGGCGACAGCTTGACCTGTGCCGTTGTGAATTTTGATCACGGCGCTGTCGGTGAGGGCCGTCGTGGTGCCGTCGTCCTTCACCGCTTGTACAAGCCCCGACAGGTTGAGCGTCGTGGATTCGTCCAACCGGCTCACCTTTTGATCGATCGGATTGAGCAGGGTGAAAGTGTATGTGCCGCTATTCGGCTGCAACTGCAGCGCGAATACGGGATGCGCGTTGACGCCGGATGTGCTCGCAAACAGGATGTTCCCGGACATGGTAACGGTGTCAATGGCGGCGCCGTTCGACGTCTTCCCAGCCACGGCCGCCTTGAACGCTTGCTGGAGTGCGGACCCGGTCAGAAATTCGAAACCGCCCGTGCTGGATGCGCCGGTCGCGCCGAAGTCAGCCGAATACGCGCCTGTAAACGTCACTTGTGAGGCAACATTGGCCGCCGATTTCGTGGGCTGACTGCTGTTCAACGCTGCCGTCTGCTTATTGACGCGGGCGGAGGCCTCTTGGGCCGCGATGACCGCGGCGCCGGTGGACGCATTCATCAGCGTGGTGCCGAATGCGCCAAGCAGTGAGCTTTCAGCGCTTGTGACGCTGCTGCTACCGACGGTGTTCGAATTGCTATTGGCGTTGGAACTCGGGGTGGAAAACAGCGCGGTGGTGATGGCGGACGACTCGGCGGACGAGTTCGCTTGCGCAGTGAACCAATTCTGGTCCTGCTGGAAAAACGACGTCGTCGGCGCAAAAGACGATATGAAACCCGACATCACACGACTCCGATCGTGATCCTATGGTCGATTCCTTAACGAAATCCTCGAGCAAGCCGGCAACAAAGGCCTAAGCTACAGATTCATTAACGATTTCGACCCGTCCGTCGGCTCAAGATCCGCGCTTGCGGCCCACGACGTACCGCGCAAATCATGGCTCGGACGCAACGACGCAATTGCGTTTTTGTGCACTGCACGCATAGTGTTGGCGTCCAATCTTTCCGCGCGCCGGATCGCGGTCAGAGGTCAATCGAGCACAAGCGCCCGGAACCGGGCGGAGGAGGTGCCGATGTCGCTTGCCGTTTCCCGTGTCGAGCTGGCGCGCGATCTCATTGCCCTGGCCCTTGAGGCGACAGCGACAGCAGAAGCGCTGCTCGCCGACGCGACCTACAAGATCCGCGAACGGGTGACCACGGACGGCCGCCCGGTGAGCCGTCTGTTCGACCGCGAGCAGCGGGCGACCCACGGCCTCGCGTGGCTCGCGACCTATGTGGAGGCGGTGCGCCAACTCGCCGCCTACGCCCAGCGCATGCGCGATCTCGGCCGCCTTGGTGAGGTGGAGGATCTCATTGTTCGCATCGGCATCGGCGAATATCTGGCCCAGATCTTGGGCGGCATTCCGATGAGCCAAGGCGAGATCGTGCGCCCCGCCGACGTCGGTCTCAGCGCGGCCGAGGTCGCCGCGCGAACAACGCCGGCCGTTGACGCCTTGATCACCTCGGCCAACACGGCAGCCAACCGTGCGCGGCTTGCCGAACTGATGCGGACGCATCATGGCGCCACGGTCGGGGATTGCGGCCTCGATGAAACCTTGGAGTCCGTCCGCGAGGAGATGCGCAAGTTCGCTGACACCGAGGTCGCACCGCACGCGCAGAAATGGCATCGGACCAACAGCTACATTCCATTGGACATTATCGCGCACATGGCCGAGCTCGGCGTATTCAGTCTGACCATCCCCGAGAACTTCGGCGGTATGGCGCTCGGCAAGGAGTCCATGTGTGTCGTGTCGGAGGAGCTTTCGCGCGGCTATATCGGCGTCGGTTCGCTCGGAACCCGTTCGGAGATTGCGGCGGAACTCATTCTCGGCAGTGGCACGGACGAGCAGAAGCGCAAGTGGTTGCCGAAAATCGCGTCCGGCGAAGTGTTGCCGACCGCGGTGTTCACAGAGCCCAACACCGGCTCCGATCTCGCATCGCTCAGGACCCGCGCGGTGCGTGACGGCGACGTTTACAGGATCTACGGCAACAAGACATGGATCACCCATCCTGTGCGCGCCGACCTGATGACGCTCCTCGTGCGCACCAACCCCAAGGAGCCGGGATATCAGGGGCTGTCGATGCTGCTGGCGGAGAAACCGCGCGGCACGGATGACAATCCGTTCCCCGCGGCCGGAATGTCGGGCACCGAGATCGAGGTCCTCGGATATCGCGGCATGAAGGAATACGAAATTGCCTTTGATGGTTTCGAGGTCAAGGCGGAGAACCTGCTCGGCGGCATCGAGGGGCTCGGGTTTAAACAGCTGATGCAGACCTTCGAGGCTGCTCGGATCCAGACCGCCGCACGCGCCGTCGGCGTCGCGCAGGCCGCGTTGGATCAGGCCGCCCACTACGCAGACGCGCGCGTTCAATTCGGCGACAAGCTTTCGAGCTTTCCGCGCGTAGCCGACAAGTTGGTGATGATGGCGGTGGAAATCATGATTGCGCGGCAGCTCACCTATTTTGCTGCGCGCGAAAAGGACAAGGGCAGACGCTGCGATCTTGAGGCGGGAATGGCCAAGCTTTTGGCCGCGCGTGTCGCCTGGGCCGCGGCCGACAACGCGGTCCAGATCCATGGCGGAAACGGCTTCGCGCTTGAATATCCGATCTCCCGCATCCTGTGCGACGCCCGCATCCTCAACATTTTTGAGGGAGCGGCCGAGATTCAGGCGCAAGTGATCGCGCGAAGATTGCTCGACGGCAGCAATTGACTGTGTGCCGCGGGGCGACGTGCATTGAGCGGCTCAGGCGGCGTCGCTCGCAACCACCGGAGGGCCGCTTCGCCCGATGGTACCGGCCATCGGTTACTGGTAAGAAGAAGTCATGTCCCACGTGCTCGCCTACTACGCGGTGCCAATCGCTGTCGGTGCCGTTGCGGTCGTCTTGGTGCTTGGCCTCGTCAACATGATGCGAGGAGGTTCGCCCAACCGCTCGCAAACACTGATGCGATGGCGCGTGCTGCTGCAGTTCATCGCCATCGTCGTCATCATGGTGACGGTGTGGGCCATGCAGCGCTGAGCCAGTCAGGGCCTCCGATGGTAGTCCTCAATCGCATTTACACTCGCACCGGCGACGATGGCACGACCGGATTGGGAACCGGGGAACGGCGCAAGAAGCACGATTTGCGTATTGCCGCCTACGGCACCGTCGACGAGCTCAATGCGGCGATCGGACTGGCGCGGCTCCACACCTCGACCTCGCCCCAGGTCGACGCCATCCTCGCTCGTGTTCAAAACGATCTATTCGATCTCGGCGCTGACCTTTGTTCGCCAGACACCGGGGGCAGAGGAAGGGGCCCCGACGGCACGCGCTTGGCCGTCAGCGAGGCTCAGGTCGGTCGATTGGAAGCTGAAATCGACGTGCTCAACGCCGAACTCGCGCCGCTACGCTCGTTCGTATTGCCCGGGGGATCGCCTGCCGCCGCCCACTTGCACCTGGCGCGGACGATCTGCCGGCGAGCCGAGCGTTTGGCGGTCGAGCTGTCCGACAAGGCCGGCGAAAGTGTTTCCTCTGCAGTTCTTAAATATTTGAACCGGCTGTCGGATCTTCTTTTTGTGGTGAGCCGTGCTCAAAATGGAAATGGCGCACAGGACGTGCTCTGGGTACCGGGGCAAAACCGAGGCTAGCGTCCCGATCGCATCGTCCCGCCGGCGTTGCCGTGGGTGCTGTGCCGCCGCACGTTGACACCGCAACTGCGGCACCCTTAGTTTGCCCGGCCTTGCGCCGACGCCGGGGGACCAATTGGGGCGACGGTCGCGTTGAAGGAGCGGGCGGAAGTCATGAAGATCCTCGTTCCCGTAAAGCGGGTCGTCGATTACAACGTCAAAATCCGTGTCAAATCTGATGGTTCCGGCGTCGAACTGGCGAACGTCAAGATGTCGATGAATCCCTTCGACGAAATTGCTGTCGAAGAGGGCATCCGATTGAAGGAGGCCGGCAAGGCGAGCGAGATCGTCGCCGTTTCGATTGGGCCGCAGCAGGCTTCGGAAACGATCCGCACGGCGCTCGCGATGGGCGCCGACCGCGGTATTCTCGTGAAGGTCGATACACTGGTCGAGCCGCTGGCGGTCGCGAAGATCCTCAAGGGCATCGTCGAGGCGGAAAAGCCTGGCCTGGTGATCCTCGGCAAGCAAGCGATCGACGACGACTGCAATCAGACCGGTCAAATGCTCGCGGCGCTGTTGAACTGGCCGCAAGGCACCTTCGCCTCCAAACTCGTCATCGACGGCGGCGGCATTCTCGTCACCCGCGAGATCGACGGCGGGTTACAAACAGTGAAGCTGTCGTCACCGGCCATCGTGACCACCGACCTGCGCCTCAACGAGCCGCGCTATGCGTCGCTGCCGAATATTATGAAGGCCAAGAAGAAGCCAATCGAGGACAAGACGCCGGCCGACTACGGCGTCGACGTGGCCCCACGCCTCGATGTTCTCAGGACCACCGAGCCGCCCGCGCGCAAGTCCGGTGTCAAAGTCGGCTCGGTCGCTGAACTGGTCGCCAAGCTCAAGAACGAGGCGGGGGTCCTGTGATGACGAGCCTCCTCATCGCCGAACACGACAACAAGAGCCTCAAGGACGCGACCAACAAGGCCCTGACGGCCGCGGGTCCGCTCGGCGACCTGCATGTTCTCGTTGCCGGTCTTGGTTGTCGCGCCGTTGCGGACGCGGCCGCCAGGCTAAAGGGGGTTGGAAAGGTCTTGCATGTCGAAGGTCCGGCTTTCGAGCACATGCTGGCCGAGCCTATCACTGCGCTCGTCGTCTCGCTCGCGGAGGCCTACGACGCGATCGTCGCGCCGGCGACCACGACCGGCAAGAATTTCATGCCCAGGGTTGCGGCGTTGCTCGATGTCATGCAGATCTCGGACATCGTGAAGGTCACCTCACCCGATACGTTTGAACGGCTGATCTACGCCGGGAATGCGGTTCAGACCGTTCGTTCAAAGGACAAGAAGAAAGTCATCACCGTGCGCACCGCGGCGTTTCAGGCGGCAGGCGAGGGTGCGGCGGCACCCGTTGAGGTGTTGGCTGCACCCGCGGACCCGGGTCTCTCGAGTTATGTCGGCGAGGAGCTGTCGAAATCCGAGCGCCCGGAACTCACTTCGGCCAAAATCATAATTTCCGGTGGGCGGGCGATGCAATCGCGTGAAAATTTCACCAAGTATATCGAGCCCGTCGCAGACAAGCTCGGCGCGGCCGTGGGCGCCTCGCGCGCGGCGGTCGACGCGGGGTACGCTCCAAACGATTGGCAGGTGGGACAAACTGGCAAGGTCGTGGCGCCTGAACTCTACATCGCGGTCGGCATATCAGGAGCCATTCAGCATCTCGCCGGCATGAAGGATTCGAAGGTCATTGTCGCCATCAACAAGGACGAGGAAGCGCCCATCTTTCAGGTCGCCGATTACGGACTTGTTGCCGACCTCTACAAGGCACTTCCGGAGCTTGCGGAGGAGCTTGGAAAGCTTGGGCGGTAACCTTAGGTCGAAGGTCGCGTAGCACGCCGGTGGCAAGGCGGCGCAGTTCGCAGTAAAACAAAGGACCGGCCGATTCAGGCTGGATGGAAGCCCGCATCGACGGACGGCCGGTGCAGAAGAGGCCAGCGGAAAAAAATATGGCGCACACCATTCGCAAAGTCGGCGTGATCGGCGCCGGACAGATGGGTAACGGCATCGCCCACGTGTGCGCGCTCGCGGGTCTCGACGTCGTGCTCAACGACATCTCACAGGATCGCATCAAGGCGGCGATCGCAACCGTCAACGGCAACATGGCGCGTCAGGTCACCCGCAACCGGATCGCCGACGAGGAGCGACACGCCGCGCTTCAGCGCATCTCCGCAGCGGAAAAGCTGGACGCGCTCTCCGACTGCGATCTCGTCATCGAGGCGGCGACCGAAAAGGAAGACGTCAAGCGCAAGATCTTGGCCGCCCTCTGCCCGGTGCTCAAACCGGACGCGATCATCGGCAGCAACACGTCGTCGATATCGATTACGCGACTGGCGGCATCCACCGATCGTCCGGAGAAATTCATCGGCATCCATTTCATGAATCCGGTTCCGGTCATGGAACTGGTCGAATTGATCCGCGGGATCGCGACCGAGGACGCGACCTTCGAGATGACCAAGGCGTTCGTGACCAAGCTCGGAAAGACCATCGCGGTCGCGGAGGATTTTCCCGCCTTTATCGTAAACCGCATTCTGCTGCCGATGATCAACGAGGCGATCTATACGTTGTACGAGGGCGTTGGCACCGTTGACGGCATCGACACTGCGATGCGCCTTGGCGCGCACCACCCGATGGGTCCGCTCGAGCTCGCCGATTTCATCGGGCTCGATACGTGCCTGTCGGTGATGCAGGTACTGCACGAGGGGTTGGCCGACTCGAAATATCGGCCTTGTCCGTTGTTGGTGAAATACGTCGAGGCCGGCTGGCTCGGGCGTAAGACCAATCGTGGCTTTTACGATTATCGCGGCGAGAAGCCTGTGCCGACGCGCTGAAGCGTTGCGTCCTATGTCAGCAGGTATTCGTTAACCAAGGGGGGCGTAGGTTCGATCTTCGAACAACAGGACCCCTTGGCAATGGACCCTGCCGCAATCGCAGCCGCATTGATCGGCGCCCAGATGGGCCAGCAGCAGGTCACTCTCGCTGACACCATGCTGCGTATGAACGCGGACGCGTCAAAAGCCATCGCGAATATCCTCGACAACGCTGCCCAGGCCGGCGCGAACAGTCTGGCGAATGTCGCGAGTGGGATCGGGGCGAACCTGAATATCTCGGCCTAGGCTATTCTACCCGATCGGTTCCTATAGCCGCCCGAACCAGCCGGATCGCATCGTCGCTCGCCCATTCCGCCGGGCCCGCAAGTGTCGCGATCTCGCACCCTGAACGGTCGACGAGCAGCGTTGTCGGCATGCCGAGCGCCTTTCCAATTGATTTGAGATCTTGAAAGATCTTTGCGTTCGGATCGGCATAGTACGTCAGCCGATTGATGCCGATCTCTTTGAGCCAAGCCTTCGGCTTCTCGGGGTCCCGCGTATCAATGTTGACGGCGACGACCTGGAAATCCGGTCCGCCCAGCTGTGCTTGCAGCGCGTCCAGCGCCGGCATCTCTTTGCGGCAGGGCACGCACCACGTCGCCCACAGGTTCAACAGCACCGTGCGGCCACGCCAGTCGGCCAGAGCTTTTTGCATGCCCGCAGCATCCTGAAAAGCGAGCGCGGGCAATCGGCGGGGGGCCGTTGCGATGGCGGCTGCGGCCACCTCGCCGCGGGCGAGGGGGGCGAGCCGTTGTGCCGTCTTAACCGCCGCCACGCATTCTGGATCGGCCGCATTGCGCCCAAAGCCTACAATCCCGTATATCCCGGCGAGCCCGATGGCGATCCCCGCCACGATCGCGAGTGCAATGACGCCATAGCGGCGCTTTCGCGGAATCAGCGTATCGTCGGATCCAACCGTCATCGGTGAGAAAACCGTGATGCAGGCGCCATGACCAACAAGAACACGAGCAACAGGATGTGGGGCGGGCGCTTCACCTCGGAGCCGGACGCCGTCATGGCGGAGATCAACGCTTCGATCGACTTCGACAAGAGGCTTTTCCGTCAAGACATCGCTGCGAGCAAGGCCCATGCCGAAATGCTCGCCAAGCAGGGCGTCATATCCGCGGACGATGCAAAAAAGATCGCTCACGGTCTAGACACGATCCTGTCAGACATCGAGGCCGGTCGGTTCAAGTTCAAGCGTGCGCTGGAGGACATTCACATGAACGTGGAGGCGCGCCTGTCCGAGCTGATTGGCCCGGCGGCCGGCCGCCTGCACACCGGGCGCTCGCGCAACGACCAAGTCGCGACCGATTTCAAGCTGTGGATCCGGGATACGATCGACGATATCGACCGGGCGCTTGAGCAATATCAGCTTGCGCTTGCAGAAAAGGCGCTCGCGCACGCGGCGACCGTCATGCCGGGCTTCACCCACCTGCAGAGTGCGCAGCCGGTGACTTTCGGTCACCACTTGCTGGCCTATGCGGAGATGGCCGGACGCGATCGGGGTCGGTTCGCCGATGCGCGCCGGCGGCTCAACGAAAGCCCCCTCGGGGCAGCTGCCCTTGCCGGAACCTCGTTTCCTCTCGATCGCGAGATGACCGCGAAACGTCTGGGCTTCGACCGTCCGGCGGCGAATTCCCTGGACGCGGTGTCGGACCGTGATTTCGTGCTGGAAGCGCTTGCCGCTGCGGCGATTACCGCCGTGCACCTGTCACGGTTCGCCGAGGAGATCGTGATCTGGACCTCGCCGCTTGCAGGCCTCGTGCATCTCACCGACAAGTTCACCACCGGCTCTTCCATCATGCCACAAAAGCGCAATCCGGATGCAGCGGAGCTCGTACGCGCCAAGACCGGGCGCATCGTCGGTGCGCTCAATGCGCTGCTGATCGTGATGAAAGGCCTTCCGCTCGCCTACCAAAAGGACATGCAGGAGGACAAGGAAGAGGCGATGGACGCGTTTGCCGCGCTCTCGCTTGGCATCCTCGCCATGACCGGCATGGTGCAGGACATGACGCCGGACGTGGCGCGGATGGAGCAGGCGGCGGGTGAGGGCTACGCGACCGCGACGGACCTGGCCGACTGGCTCGTGCAAGCAATAAAGCTGCCGTTCCGCGAAGCCCACCACATCACCGGTCGCATTGTCGCCGAGGCGGCCAGCATTGGTTGCGCTCTCGACCGGTTGCCGCTTTCAACGATGCAGGCGATCGAGCCTCGGATCAGCAATGATGTGTTCAAGGTCCTGGCGCCTGACCGCTCGGTCAAAAGCCGCACGAGTTTTGGCGGGACGGCGCCGGCGAACGTGCGGCGCGAGGCACAAAAATGGCTGA
>Ga0126381_100009385_pt1 | contig 10984 bp, 15 predicted proteins | sample PanSoiMetPlot_28_FD_96465 | JGI IMG/M metagenome (GOLD analysis project Ga0126381, IMG submission 96465) | Tropical forest soil microbial communities from Panama - MetaG Plot_28 | ecosystem: Environmental > Terrestrial > Soil > Tropical forest > Bulk soil | place: Panama | collected 2016-02-17
CGCATCATCCCACCGCCCGGCATACCCTCCTGCTGGACAGTAGTCTCAGGAGGCTGCTGGGCGCTGGCGGACATACCGCCCATGGTGCAGATAGATACGAATGCCACGAGTACCAAAGCGCTGCTTTTCATCGCAAATCTCCTTCAAGCCTACCCCGGCTAGTTAACAACGAACCCGCGAGAAATATCCGGGCCCTGTGGAATTTTAGCTCAAGCGCCCTGTTGGATCGGTCCGCTATGCGTTGGAACTCGCATCTGTCCTGCAGCCGACTCTATTGAGTTCCTGGGCAGTCACTCTCCGCCCATTTTTCGTTGCAGCTCTTCGTCCTCGATGCGGCCCTATGATGGTCTCGATGCGACCCCTTTGGGGTACCTGGGCTGAAGCGGGCCGACGCCGGGGGTCAGCCTGACGCCGGCCCTGACCCCACAACGTGATGGGTTCGGGCACTGTGGCGGCTGTCAGGACCCTGACCACATGCCGTTGGGACCGTCAACAGTCGGTGCCAGTTGGCGCACGCTGGTTCACAGCGCGGCGCTCATTGGTGCGCTAAGTGCGGCTGGTTGAGAGCATCGGGTCGATAGTGGCACAGCCACGCTGCTTGCGACCCTCGGAGTTACTTGGGTTGAAGCGAGCCGACCCGGGGGTCGACCAGACGCCGGCCCAGCCCCTACGCCAATTGGAGCCAAACCGTAGGGCTGCCTGATCCTACACCATATCCGCCGTCGCGATCGCAGCAATCCATGCAGCACTTGCTGAGCCCGAGGCCTGCGACTGCTCTCGCCCTGGCTCATGCTTCCCCTGGGCGCGCCCGCGCGCGACCAAGCAAAACGTTCTGGCTCACATCATGGTTGCAGCAGCGCCGCGATTTCCGTATCGGCCGCCGCGACTCGGTTGACGATGATGCTCCTCCAGATGTCTCCGTGGATCGGGCACCCGTACGTCACCACGTCAACTCTATCACGGGTCGGATGAGGTTCGATTGTGCTTATTTTCAACGCCCGCAAGCACATCGGGCATGAAAACGCCTCCATGGCCGTCTCCATGCCACCCAGCAGGGCACAGTACCGACTTCGCATGACGATCCGTTGACGCAGATCGAGCTGCCAGCGGAAACAATTCCCACCATGGCTTTCAAAAAAACGTGACTTAGTTGGACTAATCGCAGAGCAATGCGCTTGAAAGTCCACCAGCGACGTGGCCGTGGTTTTGACGCCCGTCACCTTCTTTGCCACCCGAAGACATTCAGCGGCGTACGCTCTGCATTCATCGGACATTTTAGCGCATCCTACGTCGAGCCTGGCATAAACCCGCTGGCTTGGTGGTGCGACGGGATAAACTCAATCCAAAATCAGTCGTCGGGCAATTAACGTCCCAACAAACTTGCGAGTGCAGCTACGAACGCTTTAGCATCAGCCGGCTTTTGAATGACCGCGCTCTTCGGCCATTTTGCCAACAATTCATCAACCGAGGTTTCCCGTGTAGAGGACGAACGGCGCACCGCATTCGGTGAGATGCGCGGCCACCGGTTCGACGGTTTCGGACATGAGAGCAAAATCGAGCACTGCGGCTGAAACACCCTCGTCTGTCTTCGCGAGAGCATCCTGAACCGTCTTGTCGCTCGCAAATTCGATGGATCGCTGCGCGTCGAGGCCCGGGCAGGCCGCCAATCGTCAAAGACGTCGGTGGTTGCCAGCATCGTCGCCGACTGCGATTCCATACGCCGCGGCGAGGCTGCTTGAGCTTCCAAAGCTAATCGCGAGGCCGAGCGTCACCACCATGAGCAGCCAATTCACCGCGGGCAGGTAAATCTGCCCGTAGCCCTCAGCCGAGGTCTGAATGACCTGTAGTCGCGGCAACGAGCTGAGCCGGATCACCTGGCGGGTCATCGAGAACGCGCCGGTGATAACCGCCTGGCTGGCGATAACGGTCGCAACCGTGCGAGACCAAGGACTAGTCGCTCCTGATCCGCGCTTTTGGTGGGTGGTTTTACGCGGCTATAAGTCTCGCCCGAAGCAAATCAAGTGATACGCGGATGACGATTTAAAATAACGCCGCGATGCTCCCCGGTCGGACCAACCGAGTTTGGACCTCCGTGGCCGAGGCTTCTTTCTTTTGCAATGATCGTTGCGACTTGTGAGGCGCAAAAACATGATCCCGCTGCCCTATAGAGAAACAGGGTGGGGTGGGGCAGGATCTGGCCACACGCCGCGGTCGTTGACAACTTCGGGCTCGCATCAAGCTTCTATTTCTTTGCCGTGCTCAACCTGGCGGGAGCCGTCCTGGTCTACTTCACAATCCATCGGGGCAAGCCAATGCATGCGATCAGCGTGGATCAGTCGCCGTTCTCAGCCATTGTCGAGCATTGGCGCAATCCGGCCTTGCGAGCCGCTTTCGGCATCGGCTTCTGTATCCTGTTCGCATTCATCGGCACTTTCACCTACGTGAACTTCGTTCTGGTTACGCCGCCGCTCGCGTTGGGAATGATGAGCATTGGCTTTGCCTATTTCGTTTTCCTGCCCTCGATCCTGACGACGCTGCTCGCGGGCAAGGCGGTCGCGATATTTGGCACCCGGGCCTCGCTTTGGAGCTCGCTTGCAGTCGCAGGTCTTGGACTACCCCTCATGTTGTCGCCACACCTTTCGGAAGTGCTGGCCGGAATGGTGCTTGTCGGCGTCGGCACGTTCTTTGCGCAGGCTTGCGCAACCGGCTTTGTCGGGCACGCCGCGCAATCGAACCGCGGCATTGCCAGTGGGACTTACCTTGTCTGCTATTTTGCCGGAGGCCTCGTCGGCACCGCGGTGCTCGGTCAGTTGTTCGATCGGTTTGAATGGCCGGTCTGCGTTCTCGGCGTCGGCGTTTCCCTGGCCCTTGGGTGCCTTCTAACCACAAAGCTGACGCTGTCGCGCCGGGCGCCCGTCAACTGACCGCGTGCTGGCTACACCGGCGACACCCACTACAGCGGAAGACCTGTTTCCTCATCGGGAGCCAGTCTAGGCTAGCTCGGCGTTCATAACTACCGATATCGACAGTCGCGCCACGAGATCAACTGGACGCTCGTCTTTGCATGCTCAAATGTTTCGCTAGTACCAGGCATCACTGCCATGGTGTTGTCGTCCGCAGGCCCCATCGCCGTTTGCTCAGCAGCCATAGAAAGGCGACTTTCCTCTGCGTCCACGTAATTGTCGTAGTGTTGCCAAAAGCCTATCCCCACCAATAGCAATCCGACGATCGCCAGTGCGCGGCCTTCGAGGCGGGCACGGGCATCTGACGCCCGGCGCTGCTCAAACTCGTTCATGGCAAGATCCTCTCCGAGGACACCGTGCGGGCTCGCCCTTGGCGCCTGCGCGCGACGTCGGGGGCCGATACAGCGCACCGAGCAACGTGGTTGACTGTCGCGAACAACAAAACGCCGAACTGTTTCAAATTCGCGTTGAACGCCGCCTGTGCAAAACAATAGCGCACCCGCCATCTGCCCTATAGTAAAAAAGCCGCGAGTTTTTCCAATGAGACGATACCTCTCTCGTATATCGGCACCCGGTGCGATACCGGGAGCGGTCTTCTCGGCGCATCGTCAATATCCGCGCCCTGTCATGAGGGTGTCCCTCAGTGGTCGGCGCTACTTGCTAGGAACCCCGTGGCAATACCGCACCCGTTATGGAGGAGGTACCTCTTGCTCCCGGAGCGTCTTCTGTTTGTTTGCCAGCGAAAAAAACTCGAAGGCGCGCGCCTAGGAGTGCGAAGCCCGACTATTTGTCGCTATCTCGGCGGCGCTATGTCTTGGTGACGACGTCAATCTGAGCGGTCCCAGGGCGGTGAGCAGATCTAGCCCGCCACCCCACTTGCTGTCCAGCATTTATTCAGTACCAGCCACCGACGTTATTGTGCCAATGCCGATGGTTGGCAGTGTTCCTGTTAAAATCGGTCACGGTTGAAACATCGCCCAGAGCCGACTGGGTTTCCTGGAATTGCCGGCTATGCTTTGGAGCCGGCGGCGGCCACAGTCCGGTGTTCCCCGCCCACGCTGCCAACGAACTGGTAAGTACGAGAGCGGCAACGACTATCGGTAGACTCTTGTTCGACACGTCCTATCTCCTGGTCCTCTGTGACAGGCAGCACCATGCCTGTCGTCTTACAGAAGGTACGGTCGTTGCGCTCGTCTGGAAGTATCGGCTAGCTATTGCTTTGATAGCGGTTGGCTACTCAGCTCGATTGAGCGCCACCTCAGGATCAAGCCATTGGGGGTTCCGAAGGCCACAAAGGATAGTTTACACTGGGCGATAGTCCGTCCTCCTACGCATTGAGGCTCGTTGTCCTCTACGATGGTCGCCGCCGACGGGCCGGCGCATTCCCGGGGTCGCCGTTCATGAGCACGTGCATGTGCGCGTTTGCTCCCTACGACATCCCGAATGCGCGCGCGATCGGTTACGACGTGGTCAGTAGTCGCCCGAAGGTCGCGGCCTATCGCGTGCCGGGCTCGCCGCTCAGTGCCTTCGCGGTGGAGAGTGTGCTCGATGTTCTGGCGCAGAAGATCGGCATGGACCCGCTGAAGCGCCGGCTCAAGAACGCCGCCAAAAAGGGGACCCAGATGCTCTCCGGCGGCAAGCTCGGGCACGACGGATATGCCGACTTACGGCGCCGCTCGACAAGAACCAGGCGCGCGGCGTCGCCTCCAGCTATTGGTTCAACGGCGGCGGCGAATCGAGCGCAAAGGTGCTCGTCAACCACGGTGTGTTCTTCTTTACCTGGCGATGCGCGACACGTTGTTTCGCCACCCGTGGTGAGGTCTCCGCTGACGGCACGATGTAGTGCTTTCGCGTCGTGTTGATATCGGCGTGCTGGGCGTGTTCGGCGATATCAGCGAGGTTGACGCCGGCTTGTTGCGCCTCGGTGGTGCCGCCATGCCGGGCAAACATGTTCCAAACCGCACGGGCCACCCCGACCTCGCGGTAAAGCTCCTGATAGTAACGACGGCGAAGGGGCACCCCGTCCTCGTCTGTTACCAAAGGACCGTTCCGGTCACTGTCTGGCACAGCTGAGAGGGCCTGCTGAAACAGCGGATACACGGTGACGTCGAATATTGCCTTAGTCTGCGTCTTTGAGGTCTCTAGATCGAGCTCGCCGCCAGCAAAATCTTCGAATCGCAAGCCAGGTCGCCACACTTGCCGATGACTGATGATCGCGTCCAATGGCAGCTCCTTGACCAGGTCGACCCGTTCCCATTCCGCGATAACGTCAATCTGGCGGAGAGAGAATTCACCGCATTTTATCTTTATCCATGCCCTTGGTACAAGATCAATGAATTGCGTGCTCAAGCGAATGACTATGCAGATGACTGGCGGTGGCCGTTTGTCGAAGATATTGGAAGGAAGCTACGGAGATCAAACTGACGGTTGGTATTGCGTTGGCCTTGGCTTCTACCTCGCCGAGGGAGAAGGATCCGTGGGGCATGGTCACAACTGAGTATCGGATCGGTCGCCGCCTCCGGGTCATTCCGCCGCCCCCGTTGTCGCGGCTTTAAATACCAATGCGGCTGCAAATACCAGTGCGGCTGCGTAGTCCCAATGCGCTCGCGCCTGCCTCTATGGCTGCATATGCCCCATGAAACGGGTAGCATCTTCGAGGGTCGCCAACTCAACGCCCCGTCCGCCTTTCGGGTAGATCACGCGCGTCAGCTTGAGGCTGAAATCATGCTTCTGGGGTCGGCACACCCCAGCTTACGGCATCGAAATTTAAGCGAGAGGTAAGGTTCCTTGCGGACAGTCGAGCGCCCGCAGCGGTCGACATGTCTTTGAGCAGTGCCCTGGTTTGGCCGTTGCTCAGATCGTGGGCAAACAGCCACCAGACGAGTTGCTTGGCCATGGTTGCCTCCGTTCGACGGTGCGCTTGTTCCGCTTCAAGCAGAATGATCAGCTCCTCGACGATATGATAACGGTCGGCGGGCTCGTCGCCAGCCATTCGACCCAACGTTTTTTCCTCTTCCAACATGACGATCAGTTCCTCGACGATATGATAACGGTCGGCGGGTTCGTCGCCGGCCATCTGTAGCGCTTGTTCAAAGCTCAGGCCCCTCGGTGCTCGGGCGCGGATCTGCAGCGTCAGCACCCGTTGATGATTGCGGGCCGCGGTTACTGTGTTCATAGGTGGCACCTTCAGGGGCGTCGCCCTAATGCGCTCGGGGCCGCTTCATACTTGTAAATCGCTAGTCGGCATCGTCCGGATCACTGCCATTGTTGTTGGCGGCCATCAGCGCACCTCCACAAGCGTAACAGTTGTGGATGGTGCGGCGTACGCAGTAGCAGTTTCAAAAATTTCACCTAAGCTGATTACAGCCTGTCGCATAGCAATCGAGGTTGCGTGGTAGGGCGGTTGCACCCTGGCGGCTGTCCGCTGCGCGCCTTCCGCCCGTAGCGGAAAGTCACGTAGGGTACCCGCCCGTCGCCCAGCGGCAAAGCCCATTTTGGCAAAATTTTAACGGAAATTTAATTAACATATTTTTGTCAAATACATTTGCGCCAGCATTGCGGGATGCCCGCAGCCCTCTTGCGAAGGGCCCAAATTTGACCGCTGGTGAGCCGAATGAGAGGTCTTATATCCGAGCGGCAGCTAACGTGTCGGGCGCAGAACATTCGACTCGCCGTAGGGCGAACGTCTCCGGATGGCCGTCGATGCCAATAACAGTGTCTGACGATTGTCGACGCTATTTGTTGTTGGTTGTTTTTGGTGATATTTCAAACGCTTCGCACGATGCAAGAAAGTCGAGATTCATCAACGAATTGCGTTTAGGACTTCATCAACGAATGCGTTTGGGACTTATAGGTATTTGCGCTCGAGAATGTGCGAATTGACATACCTGCGACCGGATCCACGATGGATTTTGGTGCTCGCCATTTGCATTGGTATTGGCGACAGACCTCCTTCCAAAAAGACAACGGCCATACCGAGTCCTGGCATCTATGTCCTAATGGCGCCCTAAACCTAGGTATACAGCGTCGTATGCCTTTTGGCATCGTCGGGCTACACGCGTGCACTTTTGTGACCATCTTAATTAGTTTACTATTGTGGCTCCGATCAATCAGAGCGCACTGCTTCGCCGGGAAAGATTCGACACCAATGGCCGCTACGGCAATATCTGCGTGCCCTGGAAATGCCCAGGAAAAACTACCCTACCCGCGCAGCCTTAATTTCTTTTAGTGTCTCTGGATTGGTGACGTGCCAAATTAACCTTCGGGGGGCCGAGGGTTCACCATGCAATTTGCTAGTGACCTCAGCGCGGCGAGGTTTGTGGATAATCTTCGAGAAGAACACGATCGTGACGAGCGAATGGCAGCCGACCTGACGATGTTACGGGAAGTCGGCAGCCTCTGCGCGCGCGAGGGTAAGAATCTCGATAAATGCCTACATGAAATCCTTGATGCGGGAATTGCCATTACTGGAGCGGACAAAGGAAATATTCAATTGCTCGAACCAGAGATGGTTGTGCTAACAATAGCCGCACAGCGCGGCTTCGGCCCTGCATTCCTAAAATACTTCGAATACGTGTATGATGGTGCTTCGGCGTGTGCCGCGGCGATGCGATCGGGTGAGCGCCTTGTTGTCGAAGATGTGACGACCAGCGAAATCTTTGCCGGGAAACCATCAATGAATGTGCTAGTTTACGCAGGTGTGCGCGCGGTGATTTCTACACTGCTGATAAGCAGCGCGGGAAATCTATTAGGCATGATCTCAACGCACTTTCGTAAGCCGCATCATCCGAGCGAACGACAGTTGGGCTTCATGGATCTATTGGCCCGGCAAGCGGCTGACTATCTGGAACGTAAACGTGCCGAAGAAATTGAGGAAGCCCGTGTCCGTGAAATACGGCACCGCATCAATAACCAGCTCGCTGTCATCCAGACTGTCGCATATCAAACATTTTCATCCGATCGCTCTGTGGTTGAGGCGAAGAAAATATTTGATGAGCGATTGCAGGCATTGGCTCGCGCCAATCGGTGGCTGAATGAATTGACTTGCAGCCCCGCGAACTTGAGCGAAATTGTGCGCTCAGCGTTGGCGCCTTTTGGCGACCGCACGATGATCGACGGCGTCGGCGTCTTGGTAAGCGCCCAACATGCGCAGAGCTTTTCGCTTGCACTGTACGAGCTGGCGACGAATGCCGCCAAATATGGAGCCCTATCAAGTGAAAGTGGAAGGGTCAATATTTTCTGGACAATTGAACGGGATGGGATTGACAGCAGATTGAAATTCAAATGGAGGGAAACAGGAGGGCCGCCTGTTGTTGCGCCGACCGGCCATGGGTTCGGCACTTCGCTGCTCAGGGCAACATTCGCAGATGTTCGAATTGATTATTTAGTCAAGGGGTTAACCTGCGAGATTGATCTTGTCCTCGGTCGCGCCGAGCCCGTGAAGCCCGCGCGCGATTCAGGGGTCACTTGTGAAAGCGGCACTTGGTGTAGGAGTGTGCCGGGGCGAGCGGACCTGCAAGTGAACGCCGAAGCGGAACGAGCGCACCGTCGAACGGAGGCTACCACGGCCAATCAACTGACGTGGGTGCTGTTTGGGTACAATCCCAGCAAAGGCGAAACCACGATGCTGCTCAAAGATATGTCAACCACGTTTGCGCGCAATTTTCTGCGGGCGCTCGACTGTCCCCAAAGCACCGTCAAGCGGCTCAATGACGACCAGCACGTGATGTTTCGCCGCGAATCGGCCGAGTGGCATTTGGTGCGGGAAAGTCGTGATGGCGCCGCACGGCGGCGTGTGTGAGTTCGGGGGACTAAGCAAAGGAGGTAGCAAGGACTCCCCATGGCGAAGCTCTACTTGGCGCGGTGAGGTCGCAATCGTCACTCGCGCCTTTTTTTGTTCAAAGCTTGGCCGCGCCATGCTGCCAGATCGCATGGTCAGTGAGCAAATCAGCAACCACAATCGCAACCACCAACAGCAAGGCGGCAACCATGAACACCAGCAGAATGTCAACAAAGGTACGCATACTACAGCATGTCCCGACCTGAATGAATCGGGGGATTCACAAGAGGCGCTGAATCAGCGAGTCTTAGCGCGTTTGATTCGGCGGGGGCCTGGGCGATGCGGGGGCCCTATCCTGGCGCGTTGAGTGTTATTGATTTCGTGGAAGCTGGGCGGATCTCGACGAGAGGCGACCGAGCAATTCGAGGTCAGCGTTAGTTCGGCAATCAGGTGGCTTCAGCACTTTCGCAACGACGGACGATTTGAGCCGATGCCGAGCGGCGGGAGCGTTTCGCCTTTGGAGAAGCACGCGCAGCGAATCTTCACTCTGATCGCGGAGCAGCCGATTTGACTCTGGATGAGATGGTTCGGGTTGTGCGTAAGCAGCGCATGCCGGCAAGCCGTAGCGCGCTCTCCCGTTACTTTTCCCGCCATAACATCACGGTTAAAAAAAAGCCTCATAGCCGCGGAGCGGAATCGAGAAGATGTGGCTCGGGCGCGGCGACGTTGGATGCGCGAGCAAGGGTTGCTTGACCCCGCGCACCTCATATTTTTCGACGAAACTGCCGTGAGCACCAATATGGTGCGACCGAATGGCTGGACCCCCCGCGGAGAGCGCTTGGTCGGCCATGTTCCGATGGGACATTGGAAAACAATGACGTTCATTGCTGACTTCCGTCAAACCGGGATCGTCGCGCCCATGGTTATCAAGGGGGCCATGAACGGAGAGGCCTTCCTTGCTTACATTGAACAATGTCTGGTTCCCACACTCAAACGACGGGATGTGGTGGTGATCGACAACGTTCCGTTCCACAAGACCCCCGGCGTACTGGAGGCAATCGAGGCTGGCGGCGCAACACTGCGCTAGCTGCCGCCGTATTCTCCGGATTTCAATCCAATTGAGATGGTTTTTCATCCGCTGAAGACATTCCTGCGCAAAGCTGCGGAGCACACAATCGAAGGGTTACAGCGATGTGTCCGGTCGTACATTCGGGCGCTCGATCCCTCTGAATGTATGGGTTATTTCACGCATGCGGGCTATGAACCATCATGACCGGGACGTGCTGTAGGCATGCCCTCAATTTTGGTATAGGTCTGTCGGGACGCAGAGCGGAGCTTGTCAGTACGCCAGCGCGTCCCGGCACGCGCCCGATCGGCTCGGCGGCGGGGGGATGGTGGGCCGAGCCGGGGCGATCGAAGGGTGCCGCTCGCCGGATGGCCAATACCGCGAGCGGCACGCAAATGGCCGGAACGCAAGAGGCCGTCGCGAAGCACCACCCGAGGGTACGGGGACGACTCGAGGAAGACGCAATGTCGATCGACTCGCGTGACTGGTGGTCGGTGCAACTAACTTCGACCGCTTGTGCCGACTATGACGCGCGGTGCCGTCCACGCCAAAGAGAAGGCCGTGAGCGTACCCACTAAGGAGCCACTGTCCGACGGCGGGGTTGACCTCGATGGATTCCTCTGGTTGTTCGTCGGCGCTAACTCTGATGGCTTTTGCCGGTTGTCACGCGCACCGCCGTCCAGGCCAACGAGATAGGCGGATAGCGTGTCCGCTGAGGCGCGACTGGCAGTGTAATGCTCGCGCAGAAAACTATCGAGCGACCAATTGTTCATGCACTTCGCCAGACCGTAAGGCGTGCGATGACAGCTTGAACAATTGGACGCGAACAGCTGCGGAGCGGATTTCCCTGCGTCGAAATCCTCAGGTTTTACGGCATCGGCACGGCGACCACTGCCATGGCGCCAAGCACGATCATCGTCCCCCGGCGCCACTTTAGCACAAAATGTCTCCTTCACGTGGACGAGCCGGCTGGTTTCGATTTCTTCTGATACGGACGGGGCGAAAATGCGGTAGCGCGAGACCGACCGGAGCACGCTCGGGCGCGCGATTGCCGGTCGATTATCCAGCGGCCTCCCGGCACTTTAATATGATCGACCCCTGGGCAAGGCGCAGATGCTGATCGCTCGGGTGTTCTCAGTCGTAGATCTGAGATCCCCTTTGCGCCTGGAGGATCAC
>Ga0126381_100009386_pt1 | contig 10984 bp, 8 predicted proteins | sample PanSoiMetPlot_28_FD_96465 | JGI IMG/M metagenome (GOLD analysis project Ga0126381, IMG submission 96465) | Tropical forest soil microbial communities from Panama - MetaG Plot_28 | ecosystem: Environmental > Terrestrial > Soil > Tropical forest > Bulk soil | place: Panama | collected 2016-02-17
CTCCAGCTCGTCTGCCGGGATCTCGAAGAACGCGGCGAGCTGCTCGGGGTAGTCCGTGAGGCGGGTGATGCCGCAGTCGGTGTGGTGCAGGATCACCAGGTGCCCGCTCCTCGGCGGCTGGCCCTGGCCAAGCCGGCTCAGCAGGGCCCATGAGCGCAGTGTCGCCGGGGTGATCCGGCCGCCGATGTTGCGCATCACGACAACTTCGCCGAGCTCGAGACCGAGTACATCACTCGGGTCGACCCGGGAGTCGACGCAGCCGAGCACCTGCAGGGTCTCGTTGGTCGGGAAGGGAAGGCCGGCGAAGGCCCCTGTTGCGGCGAACGCCGCGTTGCGCCGAACCAGTTCGTCGGAAGAAATGGTCATGTCCGGGGAGGTACCCGTCGCCGCCTCGTTTGAGCCTTCACCTAAATGCTGAAAGGGTGCATGGGCAGCTCAGCCAGCATGCTCCCGCAAGATTCCGGCTCCTGGTCCGAGGATGCCCAGGCAGTCCGTGAACTTTCAGGGTCCCTTCGTCACCACGAGAACGGGGCGCCCGACGGGGCGGCATCGGCCACGGCACGGTCAGAGCGGCACGGCGGCTGGCTTCAGTCTTCTGACGTTGGCGGGTCGGCTAGCCCGGCCTGGAGGTGTCATGCGGGGGAGTCGACTGGCAGGCCTGCTGCCACGGCCGCGTCCAGCAGCCGCTTGTCATAGGTAACGAAGGAAGTCAGGATGCTGGCGGCGTGCAGGGCGGTCCCGAGATGGATCGCGTCCAGGCTGCGGACGGTGACCGGGCGGGCAGTCTGGGCCAGGATCCGGATGGGCGGGTCCAGGCCGATCAGCTCTATCTGGTCCAGCACAGCGGGCAGCCGGGAGACAGCATCTGGTGCATACCTGATTAGCGCACGGAAGGACTCGATCTCTGTCAGCACCGAGCTAAACCATCCCGTCTCGGCCCGCTCGGCCAGCCAGGCGCGCAGCGCCGGTGATTCGGTCTCGGCATGGGCAAGCTTGACCACGGCTGCCGAGTCGAGATAGATCATCAGCGCTCGGCGGCGCGGTCGCGGGCCAGTTCCTCCGCCACGTTCACGCCGTCCGGCTGACCTAGGTCCATTGCGAGAACCTCGTGGCGCATCCGGGCCGCGCGCTCGCGGCGACTGGCTGCCTCGAGCACGGCCTGGCGGATCGCGGCCGACCGCGAGACGCCCTCGCGGGTCAGAACATCGAGGGCGTGCTCGGTCTCCTCGTCGGTGCGGATAGTAATCGTGTCAGCCATACAGCAAACTGTAAGACATCGTGTCTTACAGTGCAAGCCTGCGCCCCGTGGGGGCGGCGCGTGGTCACCACCGGCTGGTGCAGAGGGTTCAGGAAGTAGTTGTCCTCGGCTAACTCGTGTAGTACCCCTCAAGGTCGGCGACCACCTGGAGATTGGCGCCCGAGCCGTTGTAGAAGTCGGCGAGGTTGCCGGTGGGCACGATCACCAGGTTGGACTGAGCCTGGCCGGACGCGAATGAGATGTTCGGTGTTCCAGGTAGCGACGTGCTGTTCGGGAGCGTCACCCCATCCTCGTAAAGCACGCCGTCAGGGAAGACGGTGAGCGCACCGGCCGACTTGGCCCCGAGCACGGTGACGTTCAGCACCACCGCGGTCACGTTGGCCCCGGACGGGAGCACTGTGTTCCATAGCGGGTTGAGTTTGGCCGCCGCATGCGGCATGACCGCCTGCCCCGCGCCACCCAATCCGGTTCGTGTGTCCATTACCCGCAGCGCGTTCACCGGACGGAACACCGAGCCGGCCGCCGAGTAGTAGCCGACCGCATCCGCGGTCAGGCTCAGCGAGCCAGCCGACGCGTTGTACAGGTCGACCTTCCCGTTGGTTACCCGGGCGATCACTAGCTCTGTGACCTGCTGCCCGGCCGCGAAGCTGAGGCTCGTGACGCCGGGACGGCGCGTTCCGTCCGCGTAAGCGATTAGGCGACCCGCCTTCGCCGGGCCGGCCACCGTCACGTTGAGGGCAACCGCCCCGGCACCATGCGCCGGTACACCGCCGGCCCCGGCCACCTTCAGGGTGAGCGCGTGCCCGGCGCCAACCCGGGCCGGCTTCAGGATCCGGACGGGCCCGACTGGCGTGAGCAGCGTGCCGGTCGTCGGCGCGGTCGTGTCATATCCGAGAACGTCCGCGGTCAGGTCCACGGTACCGGCGGATCCGTTGTAGACGGCCACCCGGCCGTTGACCACAGGGACCGTGACCAGCCCGGTCATGGACCGCCCGGCGGTGAACTCGGCCGTTCTGACCACCGGCCGCGGACGCCCGGCCGCGAACACCGTCAGGTGCCCGGCGCGGGACGGCGCGACCGCGGACACGTCGAGTGCCACGGCGGAGACCTTGGAGGTCGGCACGTCTGCGTGGCCCAAGACCGGGAACGTGACGGTCCCATTCGCCGCGACACGCGCGCGCCGGATGCCAAGTCCGGTTTGGGTGTCGAGAATCCGTGCAGGACTGAGCGGGACGAACCGGGTCGCGGGCGGCGCCGCCGGACCCTTGGTGACCTTGTAGGCGTTCAGCAGCCAGTCCGAGCACGGCGAGGGCGAACAGAAGTCGCCAGCCCCTATGTCATATGTGCCGAGCGGCACCTGGGTCGTGTCAAGTCGCAAGGTCAGCCGCGTGCCTGCAGCGTTGACCGATACCGGCACGGCGGGCGAGAACTCCGACCCGTCCTGGGCGAACATATCGAACGGCGTGCTGAAGTCCAGCCCGGTACCGGACAGCACAACGGTGTTGTGGGGGCCGACTGCCTGCGCCGCCGGGCTGATCGATGTGTACACCGACGGCTGTCGCTGCACCGAGCACGCGATAACGCATACCCCTTGCATGTGGAAGCTGATCGGGTCTTGTGAGGAGTTGTACGGCGTCACGATCAGCAGCGCCTGGGTCGCCTGCTGGGCAAAGATCTCGCACCAGATGCTGGCGCCGGAACCGCATACCCCGAGGTTCTGGTGCGCCCAGGAGGCCGCTGTGTAGGCGTTCACCCAAAGACTGCTTGGGAAGATCGCGCTGTCGCTGCCGTAGATGGAGAAGAGCCCGTTCGGCTGCACGTTCACGACGGCGCAGTACAGATCGGAGGCGTCGGTCAGGGTGTCGCTCACCGCCGCCGACGTGGTATCGGTCGAGAACTGGTGCCCCTGGCACGCCGGAGCCCAGCCGGCGGACGTGGCGACGCGCCAGGTGTCCAGGTGCGCGGTGATAGCCACGTCGGTGTAATCGACGGTAAGCGCGATCGCCTGCCACCTGGTCGACCCGGTGGCTGGACAGAACAGCTCCCAGGAGCAGACGTTGGTCCCGGAACTGTTCGTGACGAGGATCGTCGCGGGAGGCACGCCGAACGCGCTGGAGTCGAACGGGGCCGAGTCCCGGAAGGCGACGATGAGCTTGTCGGCCGTGGCCGCGCTGACCCGGAAGCACCGCGCGGCGACGCTGGAGCCGAGCGTGAAGCTCGTGGTGGGTCCGCCGGGCGAGGTGGAAACCGGGGAGGAGCAAGCGGCCTGCCCGGTGACATCCCGGCGCACCAGCGAGTACTTGTCTTGGGTGCCGATTATCGGCGTGCGGGTCTCGACGAGGATCGCGGTGTAGGTGACTCCTGCCTTGTAGTCGCAGATCGTCCAGTTGGTCGGGAAGCCGTTCCCCGCGCACAGCTGCGTGCCGGAAGGATCATTCACGACGAGGGCGGCCTGTGCGCCGTCGGTGGAGTCGGCGTCCTCGACGAGTTCAGCGGCGGCGCGACCGGCGGCCGGGATGACGAAGCACTTGGCGTTAGCCGCGACGGTGAGCGTGACGTGCGCGCCCGCGGCGTTCCCGTATCCGGATTGCGGCAAGGCGGCGCAGCCTGCGGTTGAGTTGGTTCGCTGAACGAGCAGGTGGACATGGCTGTCCGGCCCGGTCGGGACGAGGATGACCCGGAACGGCGCGGTCCCGGTCAGCGCACATGTCCCGAAACTCCAGAAAGTGAACGCGTCCGGGCACATCTGCGTGCCGGTGGAGTCCACGACCCCCAGCACCTGCCCTTGTGACCCGGAGGTGACCGGCTGGCTGTAGAGGTAGTCCGACAGGCCGGCGCGGGTGGGCAGAGTGCGGCAGAGCTCTTCACCGGCTCCGGCGAAGCTTGCGGTCGCGTCTCCGGAGGCAAACGCGGTGTCGTTGGCCGCGACGCACCCCGCGCTCTCGGTCGCGGCGATGAAGACCGTGCTGACCTCGTCGCCGTCCAGCAGGTAATTCTGGACGAAGTCGTAAGTACCAGGCGCGAGCTGGCAGGCCCATCCGGTGCCGGTGCACGCATTGCCGCCACTGGGCAGGTACAGCGTGCCAGGCTGCGTCGCGAACTCTTTGTCCACGCCGTAGATCTGGTAGCCGCCAGAAGTGGTCACGGTGAGGCTGCTGCACAGGTCAGCGGACAGCGCAGGCACCTGGCCAAAGACCTGCTGTGCCACCGGAACGCACCCGGACGGATCGGTGAGGTCGGCGACCTGAAACTCGTAGCTCGCAAGCTGACCACCCGAGTTGCTGGCGAGCACCCGATAGGGACCGGTCCCGGTCAGGGTGCAGTTGCCGCCCAGTTGCGCGCACACCAGGTTGCCAGCCGCGTCGAAGATAGCGACGTCCCCCACCTCCTGCTCCCCGCCAGGCGCAGGGAGGATGTACAAGATGTGCCCGCTGGGTGCGCTGAACGAGTAGCAGTCGCCCGTCTGTCCCGCAGCCAGCGATCCCTGCTCCGCAGACGCGGCGAAAGACAAGCTCATCGCCGGGCAGTTGGACTCAGTGAGCAGCGCCATGTACTCCAGCGTGTAGGCGATGCCACCACTGGCGACGGCGACGGTGTAGGTGCCCTGCTGGCTTGTCACGCACTCGTCAACCGGTGACTGCTGGCAGCTCACGGTGGTGTTATCTGGGGCTGTCACCGTGATCGGTGGTGGCGAGAAGCCCGTGGTCGTCGTCTGGAATACCAGCAGGTTAGGTCCGGCGGGCAGGGTCAGCGTGTACGTGTCCGTTCCGGTGCTGGACGGGCTGTCGCACGAATACAGGGTGTCGGGCAGGATCTGCCCGGAGCATGCGCTGACCGTCGCCTTCGCGAGCGCGTCACGTGCGGCGGCCTGCCTGAGCGGTCGTGACGTCGCCGCCGGGACCACGGGAGTCCTGGCCGCCGGCGCCTGCACTGGATGCGCGACGAACCGGGACCGCCATGCCTGTTCTTTCGGGTCCTCGGCAAGCTTGCGTGGTTTCGGCTTGGTCACAGCCGACGGCCCGCTGGTCACATGCCGGGCCGCTGCCGGAACCGCCGCGTGCCCGACCGCCGCCTGCGTCACCTCTGCCGCCACCGCGCGCACCGGTGCCGCGCCCGCCTGTGCCGCGATCGCCAGCCCCAGTACTAGCCCACCACACAGAAAGCGACGCACGCCGCCCGCAACCAGTTTCATGTTGTGCTCCCGCTAGCCGGACGCTCCGGTCGGCACTGCCCGGTACCAGAACCATCAAAAGACCCCGAATTATCGCACAGTAGCACTTATGCGTCCTTGACCGCATCGGCAGAGCGACTACGTCATTGGGGAAATTTGCGGACCAGAATGGTGCTTGACGGCGATTCTTGATAACTGGTTAAGAAACGGACATCTCATCAGCGCAGATCAAGATCAAGTGCCGTTTGGGTGTTCTCCGGCTGGCGTTCGCCGGTGTTGCCATAGCCACCCGCCCGCGGCGATCAGCAGGCCTGCCCGTAGCCACATATCCGCCAGGTTGAAGGTAGGGCCGTAGAACGAGACATGCAGCCAGTCCACAACGCCGCCGTGCAAGGCGGCGGGTGGCCGGGTCAAACGGTCGATGAGGTTGCCTGCCGCGCCTGCCGCGGCGAATGCGGCACCATATCTCTGGGCGCGGCCGGTGGCCCGTAGTGCCCAGATTCCGAGCAGGATAAAGCCGGCAAACGCGACGGCCGCCAGGAGCGGTTCGTATCCCGCCCCTAGCCCGAAAGTAGCGCCGTGATTGATGACCAGGTGCAGCCGTAGCACGCCCCCGGCGATGGAGATATCGCGCCCGCCGGAAAGACGGGACAATGCCCATGCCTTAGTAGCGGCGTCCGCCGCGACCGCGAGCAGGGCCACCACAGCGCACCACAACGCTGGCTTGCACGCTATCCTCGCACTTCCAGCGCGCAGGCCCGGTGTCGCTTGCCCCGAGGCTGTCCCGCCTGCCACCTAACCAGCATGCCTCTCGACGCATGCGGCCTGCCAGCACCTGGCCTCCAGGATGGCGGTTCAGCATGGACGTACCGGATTCCCGGTCAGGGCCGCGAGCCGTCCGGCGAAGGCGTGCCCGGATGCTAGCCACGGATGTGCGGCGCGCTGGTGGAGCACGCCTTCGTGGACCCAGCTGGCCACCTCCACAAGCGCGCGCAGGCAGACGACCGCCTGGTGCCACTTGAGCGCACGGGACGGAACTGCTTCCGCGCTCTGGCGCTGGTAGCCGCGGATGAACCGGCGCGCTAGCAGCCCGCCGGCCGCCCGGACAAGCGGTCTCTGCCAGCTGGGCACGCGCAGCGGCGGCTCGCTCAGCAGCAGCGAGGTGAACGCGACATCGTAGGCGCGCGGCGCGAGGATCGCGGCGCTCCAGTCGAGCACGGTCACCCGGTTACCGTCGGCGAGCAAGTTGAACGGGTGCATGTCGCCATGGCAGATGACGTCAGCCGCCGGTGCGGGCTGATGATCAGAAAGCCACCGGGCCGCGGTGACCAGGTCAGGGCGGCGGAATTCGGCGGCGAGCCCGGCGAGCACCGTGACCAGGCCAGATACCGTGACTGGCACGTCGCTGACCTGCTGCAGGTCGCAGCGCACGAGGTCCGGGTCGAGCGCGTGCAGTCGCGCCATCGATCCGGCCAGCAAGTCCGGGATCTGGCGCGCCAGGCGCAGCGCGGCGGCCGAAGTCACGATGCCGTCAAGCCCCGCCAGCAGCGGCCCGCCAGCGGCCCTGTCCATGACCATGAACGCCCGGCCAAGGCCGCGGTCCGGGCCGCCCGACGCGCGAACGGATGGGGTCGGGAACCCCGCGGCGGCCACCGCGCTCTGCACGATCGTCTCCTTGCGTGCCAGCGCCGGGTCGGGCATCACCCGGGCGACAAGCTGGGTCGGCCAGCCATCCGGCGGATTGGCGAGTGAGAAGGCGAAGATGTCGGCCCAGAAGCCGCCCCGCATCGGCTCGGGCGGGCGCTCGTACTCAAGGCCAGGCGTGGCTGTAGCGCCGCGCAGCACGGCGATGAGCTGGCCAGCTAGTTCTTCAATATCGACCGTCACGGTAATTACCGTAACGATGTTTCATGATACTGTCTAGTCATGGATGCCGAGGAGGCGGCGCACGAGACGCTGACCATCGACGACCTCGCACGCCAGGTCCAGCTGCCGGTCCGCACCATCCGGGAGTACCACACAATGCGGCTGCTGCCACCGCCCGAACGGCGCGGACGTCTGGGCCTGTACGGCAGCCGGCACGTGCAGCGCCTCCAGCTCATCAGCCGCCTGCAGCGCCGCGGCTACTCGCTGGCGGGAATCCGGGACCTGCTCGCGGCGTGGGAGAGCGGCACCGACCTGTCAACATTGCTGGGCGTTGACGAGAGCCAGACGACGCTGGACGAGGCGCCGCTGCTGCTGACACGGACGGAACTGTGCCAGCGGCTGCCCGCGCTAGACCCGGCGACGCTCACCCGCGTTCGTCAGGTCGGGCTCGTGCACGCGCATGGCGAAGACGCCTTCGTGGTGCGCAGTCCCGCGTTGCTCGGCCTGGTCGCCGACTGGGTAAGAGCCGGAGTCCCGCTCGACGAGACGCTGGACGTGATCGAGGTGCTCTCCGACGACCTCGGCGCGCTTGCGCGCAAGCTAGCCGATCTGATCGTCGCCCGCTTCTGGGAGCGGGCTTCGGCAACCAGTCGCACCACGGAGCTGCGTGACTTGCTATACCGCGGCCGCCCCCTCATGCTCCAGGGCGCGGCCAGCACCCTTGCGGACCGGCTCGGTGCTGCGCTGGCCGAGCGTGCCGATACGGCCGACGACGGCGGCAAGCTCAGGGCCGCACTCGAAGGAACACGGGTGCGAGCCATCACAGACGCGGCAGGCACGATTCACTGGCAGGAGACGTTAGATGACGATCGCTAACACGGCCCAGGCTGAACACTGGAACTCCGGCGAAGACGTCGCCTACTGGGTGGACAACCAGGCCCGTGTCGACCGGATGCTCGAGCCGTTCGCCGACCTGATCCTGCAGGCCGCGGCCCTGCGGCCGGGCAGTCACGCGCTCGACGTGGGCAGTGGCTGCGGCGCCACGACGCTGGCGGCCGCGCGGCTTGTCATGCCTGGCACGGCTGTCGGCATTGACCTCTCCGGGCCGATGCTAGCCCGCGCTCGGGCCCGGGCCAGCGAAGAAACGGCCGGACTCGGCAGCACGCTGTTCCTGCAGGGCGACGCGCAGGTGCACCCCTTCGAACCCGCCAGGTTCGACACCGTCATATCCCGCTTCGGCACGATGTTCTTCGCCGACCCGGTGGCCGCCTTCGCGAACATCAGGTCCGCGACGCGGCCGGCCGGCCGGCTGGTCTTCGCGTGCTGGCAGCCGCTGGCCGCTAATGAGTGGCTGCTGGTCCCGGGAGCCGCTCTCGCCGAGCATGTGCCGCCGCCCGCCCTCGAAACCGGCGACGGCCCCGGCATGTTCGCGTTCGCCGACCCAGACCGGGTCCGCCAGATCCTGGGCGCGGCAGGATGGCGGGATATCGAGATCACCCCGGAGCAGACATCGATCCTGGTAGGTGGCGGCGGGAGCGTCGACGACGCCGTCGCATTCCTGCGCACCGGGTCAATGGGCCGGACGATGCTCGCCCGAGCGGACGCCGCCACAGTAGACCGCGCGGTGGCGTCGGTCCGCGATGCGCTCACCCCGTACGCCGACGCCGAGGGCGTACACCTCGGCGCGGCGGTGTGGCTCGTCCAGGCCGTGGCCCCTCAACCCGCGCGTTAACCCGCGCGTCGCAAACAACGGCAACCCCAGCCCGTCACGCCAGTTCACCGGGCGCGACGGGGAGGCCGGCCAGGCCCCACTCCAGCATGCCGTCGGCCAGGCGCCTGGCTGACCAGCCGCGAGCAGCAAGCAGCCGAACGGCGTCGTGCGCCAGCACGCAGTTGGCGCCGCGGCAATAGGCGACGATCTCAGCGCCGTCGGGAAGTTCGGCGAGCCGGCCTTCAAGCTCCTCAAGCGGGATGGAGGCGGCCCCGGGGATGTGTCCCGCGGCATACTCCTCGGCCGGGCGGACGTCGATCACCGTGGCAGTCCCGGCCTTGACTCTGACGAGCAACTCCTCGCGGGTGAGCTGGTCGGTGTCGTCGGGACCGAGGTACGCAGTGCGCGCCCGTTCGGCGGCGGCCTGGTGGGTGCGGGCTACCTGTAGCAATAGCGCATACAGCGCCGCGACGTCTTCGCCGGCGAGCCGATAGTAGATACGGGTTCCCTGCCGGCGGGTGGCAACCAGCCCGGCCTGCTTGAGGGTCTGCAGGTGCGCCGACGCCGTGGTCAGGCCCAGCCCGGCCGCCCTGGCAAGCGCCTCGACACTTCGCTCACCCTGGGCGAGCAGGTCGAGCAGTTCCAGGCGCTTACCGTTCGAGAGCGCCTTGCCTGTGACGGCGATGGCATCGAACAAGGCGGCTTTGCGCTCAAGGTCTCCCACATCATCCTCCAAAGATCCATGGAATAGTGTACAGTAATCGAGAGATGACCGCCACCCACCAGTCACATGCCATCGGAGGACGCTGTGGGCTTCGCCGAGCAGCACCTGATAACCCTGGTCGATGAGGGGCTGGGCAACAGCGCCTACCTGGTCAGCCTCGGTGACGGGCGCGCCCTGGCCGTTGACCCCTCCCGGGACCTCCGTGCCCTACGCGAGGCCGCGGCGAAGCGTGGCCTGACGGTGGCGTACGCCGCCGACACCCATCTGCACGCCGACTTCCTCACCGGTGCTGTGCAACTCGCGCATAGCGACGGTGCGGCCGTGGTGGCCTCCGCCGCCGGACACCGCGCCTTCCCGCATATCCCGCTCGGCGACGAGGACGAGGTCGACCTGGCCGGACTCACGCTCCGGGCACTGGCCACGCCCGGCCACACCGATGAGCACTTGTCCTACCTGCTTCTCGACGGCCACCGCGAGCTGGGAGTGTTTACCGGCGGCTCCCTGATTGTCGGCTCGGCCGCCCGCACGGACCTCCTTGGACCCGAACGGACCGAAGAACTGGCCCGCGCCCAGTACCGCTCCCTGCACCGTCTCGCCATGCTCGGCGACAGCACTGCAGTATGGCCCACACACGGCGCCGGGTCATTCTGCTCGGCCCCGCCAGGAGTACAGCGAACCAGCACCATCGCCGGCCAGAAGAAAGCCAACAGCCTCCTGTCCGCGCCCGACGAGGAATCCTTCGTTCGCCTGCTGCTGGGCAGTCTTGGCTCTTACCCCGCCTACTTCGGGCGCCTCGGCGAGCTGAACCGACGCGGCCCCGACCTGCTGCCCGACGACCTGAGCATGTCAGCGCTTGAGGTCACCGCAGTGCGCGATCTGCTAGCGCAGGGCGCGCGGCTGGTCGACGTCCGCCCTGTCACCGAGTTCGCCGCCGGTCACATCCCCGGATCGGTCTCCATTCCGCTGCGGGAGGCCTTTGCCACCTGGCTGGGCTGGCTGCTCCCACCGGATGTGCCCCTCGTGTTCGTCCTCGGCCCGGACCAGGCCAGCTCAGAGGTGGTCTGGCAGGCGGCAAAAATCTCCTACGACCGTCTGGCCGGCCAGCTCGCGGGCGGCGTCGATGCCTGGCAGGCTGACGGCGGGCCGGTCCGGACGATACAGCTTCTCACGGCCGACCGGATCGGCGACCGCCCTGTCGTGGACGTTCGCCAGCAGTCCGAATACGCGGCGGGGCACATTCCCGGCGCGGTGCAC
>Ga0126381_100009387_pt1 | contig 10983 bp, 15 predicted proteins | sample PanSoiMetPlot_28_FD_96465 | JGI IMG/M metagenome (GOLD analysis project Ga0126381, IMG submission 96465) | Tropical forest soil microbial communities from Panama - MetaG Plot_28 | ecosystem: Environmental > Terrestrial > Soil > Tropical forest > Bulk soil | place: Panama | collected 2016-02-17
AACCACCGCGACGTGACCCTGATCTGCTTCTCACGCGCGCCGATCGACCGGCTCCTCGCCTACAAGCAGCGGATGGGCTGGCAGTTCCCGTACGTGTCGACCCACGGCACCGACTTCCCGTTCGATTTCGGGCTCGCGCTGACCGAGCAGCAGACACAGCAGATTCCCGAGATCAAGGCGCTGATCGACGATCCGCCCGAGGAGCTCCAGGAGTGGTCAGAGCAGATAGGAGCCGAGGTCAGCGACGGCCTCCGCGAGGGCCCCGGGTGGATTGCCTTCGCGCGCGAGAACGGCACCGTCTACCACACCTACACGGTGATGGCACCAGACCCGTTCGTCGCGCCGTATCACTCGTTCCTCGTCGAGCGGACGCCGAAGGAGGGCCCGCCGGCGGCTCGCCTCTGGCGCAAGGACGAATATCCAGTCCGGTGAAGACGGCCGCCACACCCGAGGAGCGAGGGGCCCGGCCCCGCTGGTTGTTGCGCTGCGGCCTGGCCGCGGGCCCCGTCTTCGTGGCGGTGTTCGGAGTTGAAGGCGCCGTTCGTGAGGGCTACAGCCCGCTGCGGCACCCGGTCAGTTCCCTCGCGCTGGGACCGCGGGGCTGGATCCAGACCGGGAACTTCGCCGTGACCGGGACGCTGCTGCTGGCCGCCGCGGCCGGGCTGTCCCGCGCCGGTGATCCGGCGATCACCGGCCGGGCCGCGCCGGTGCTGATCGCCGCGGCCGGTGCTGGGCTACTCGGCTCGGCCGCTTTCGTCACTGACCCCGTCAGCGGATACCCGCCGGGAACACCCGATGCCATCGGGCATCCCAGCCGCACTGGCACAATCCACAATCTGTGCGGCATCCCGGTGTTCCTGGGCCTGCCCGCCGCCGCGCTCACCTATGGCTGGCGTTCGTGGCGCGCCGGCCAGCGCAGGTTCGAGCTCTACAGCGCGGGCACCGCCGTCACCATGCTGGGGGCCATGGCGCTGGCCGGTGCGGGCTTCGGCCAAACACCTCGGGTTGTCGATATCGGCGGGCTGTTCCAACGTGCCAGCATCATCGCCGGCTTCGCCTGGCTCACCGCTGTATCCGCGCGGACGCTGCGGCAGGCACCCCGCCGGCGCGGCGCCAGGCCGGCCGATCTGCGCGATGTCAGCTGGCGGGACCGGTCGTGAAGGCTTCCTCATGCGGCGAGCACGCCTTTTACTACAGGCCGTAGCAGCCGGGGGCGTAGCCTGCCGGCATGCGCAGAGATCTCACCATGGACGACCTGGGAGACCTGGCCGAGCTTCCTCTGCTGGCGGTCTTGGCCACCTACCGGCGTGACGGCACCGTCCTGTTGTCCCCGGTCTGGCACGAGTGGCGAGACGGCGGCTTTGACGTCGTCACCAGGGGCCGCGACGTGAAGGCGGCGCACCTGCGGCGAGATCCCAGGGCCAGCATCGTGCTGTGCGAGCACTGCCTGCCGTACCGCGGGATCGAGGTCCGCTGCCGCGCCCGGCTGCTCACCGCGGGGGTCGGCGACGCGGTGAAGCGAATCGCGTCCCGCTACCTTGGCCGCGAGGCCGGAGCGGCGTATGCCGCGCGGGGCACCGACGATCTCCTCGTTCGCCTCGAGCCGGGCGAGCTGCGTGCCTGGGACTTCACCGACGAGATGGCCTGAGGCCGCCGGACAGCCGATGGGGGGCACGGAGCGGCCATGTGCGCGGTCCGGCACCGCCCCGACGGCCGACAGCAGGCCCGCACTGGCCAGGGCCGCCGGACACGCCGGCCAGGCCGGCTTCCTCAACCTTCCGGGTCGGACGTACGCTCCTGGCATGAGCGAGCCGACGGCTGCCGCATCGCAGGGAACCGGATCGTCTGGTGTGGCCGCGGAGTCGGCCCGGCGCTGGTGGGTTCTCGGCGTGGTCGGGCTGGCCCAGCTGATGGTGATTCTGGACGCCACGATCGTGACCATCGCGCTGCCCTCGGCCCAGCATTCGCTGGGGTTCTCCAACTCCGACCGGCAGTGGGTGGTGACCGCGTACTCGCTGGCCTTCGGCGGGCTGCTGCTGCTCGGCGGCCGACTGTCGGACCTGGTCGGGCGGCGGCGGATGCTGATCATCGGCCTGGTGGGCTTCGCCGCGGCCTCGGCGCTGGGCGGCGCGGCGCAAGGTTTCGCGACGCTGGTGATCGGCCGCGGGCTCCAGGGGGCGTTCGGCGCTTTGCTGGCCCCGGCCGCGTTGTCCACGCTGGCCGTGACGTTCACCGACCCGGCCGAGCGGGGCAAGGCGTTCGGTGTCTACGGCGCCATCGCCGGCGGCGGCGGGGCGGTGGGACTGTTGCTGGGCGGGGTGCTGACCGAGTACCTGTCCTGGCGTTGGACGCTGTACGTCAACGTCCTGCTGGGGGTGGTCGCGGTCGCAGGCGCGGTGCGGCTGCTGGGCGCACAGCGCCGCGATCCGAGCGTGCGCATCGACTGGCCGGGAACGGTCCTGGTGGTGGCCGGGCTGGTCGCAGTGGTCTACGGGTTGTCCGAGGCCGAGACCGCCGGCTGGGGCGCGACGACGACGATTACGCTGCTGGTCGTGGGGGTGATCCTGCTGGCCGCGTTCGTGCTGGTCGAGCGGCGCGTCGCCCATCCGCTGCTGCCGCTGCGGATCGTCTTGAACCGGTTCCGCGGCGGCGCGTACCTAGCCATCGGGCTGTCCGCCATCGGGGTGTTCGGGATCTTCCTGTTCCTGACCTATTACTTCCAGCTGACCCTGGCCTACTCGCCGGTCAAATCCGGCCTGGGCTTCCTGCCGATGGTCGCGGCGATCGTAGCGGCGTCCACGACGTCGAGCGGGGTGCTGATGCCACGGACCGGGCCCCGGCCGCTGATCCCGCTCGGCCTGCTCCTCGCGGCCGGGGGCATGGCCCTCCTGGCCGGGCGGCTGGGACTGCGCACCAGTTACCTGGACTGGATCCTGCCCGCCATACTGCTGATCGGGGCCGGCCTCGGCCTGGTGTTCGGCTGCGCGCTGAACACGGCGACCTACGACACCGGCGCTGCGGACGCGGGCGTCGCCTCGGCCATGGTCAACACCAACCAGCAGGTCGGCGGCTCGATCGGCACCGCGCTGCTGAACACCCTGGCCGCCAGCGCCCTGACCAGCTACGTGCTGGCCCACGGCCACAGTCCGCTGGTCCTGGCTCAGGCGGCGGTGCACAGCTACGTCGTCGCGTTCTGGGTCTCGTCCGCGATCCTGGCCTGCTCCGCGGTTGTCTGCGCGCTGGTACTGCCCTCCGGCGTCCTGGCGCCAGGCGGCGGCCAGGCCGCCCCGCTCGCCGCGCAACCAAGGGAGGAGATGAGTGCCCGTGATGCCCGAGCAGTCTCATAGCCCTAACCCGCCCGTCCCTGCCTCGCCCGACCCCTCGCTCCTCTCGCCCGACCGCGCCGCCGCCCCGGACGGGCCCGCGGTACGGCTGGTCACCGTGTCGGCGGCCTACGGCGCCGGCGGCAGCGTCGTCGGCCCGGCGCTGGCCGGGCGGCTCGGCCTGCCTTTCCTGCAGCGAGTGACCACGTCAGAGGGCCATGTGGCGGAGCCCGGGCCGTGCGACGAGCAACTGTCGGAGGAGGAGGTCAAGGTCACCCCGGTGCACCGGCTGCTGGCCCATTTCACTCAGGCGATGCCGGCCGGGCCCACTCAGTCGCCGCCGTCCACCCACTACCAGGACGTGCACCTGCGCGGGCACGGCGAGGCCGGGATTCACAACCTGCTCGCCACCGGCGGCGGCGGCGTGATCCTGGGCCGGGCGGGGGCGGTCGTGCTCGGCAAGGACCGCGGCTTTCACGTCCGGCTCGACGGCCCGGCCGAGCGCCGTGTCGTCCAGGGAGCCATGATCGAAGGCATCAGTGAGGAGCAGGCGAAGGAGCGCCTGTGCGCGGCCGACAAGGCCCGCATCGCCTACGTGCGCCGCCTGTACCGATGCGACCCGGCCGACGCGTCCCTGTATCACCTGGTGATCGACTCCACCGCGATACCCCTGGATACGGTCGTCGAGCTCATCGTGGCCGCCGCCCGCGCGCATGAGGCACCCGTCCCCGAGGAGAGCGAGGCTCGATAAGGCTTGCCCCCGGGCGATCGGCGGGCAATTCCCAGGCAATAGGCTGCGGGCCATGCGATTCGGACTGTTCATCCCTCAGGGCTGGCGCCTCGATCTCGCCGGCATCCCGGTGGCCGGGCACTGGGCGGTGATGCGGGACCTCGCCCAGGCCGCCGACGATTCGCCGTTCGAGTCGGTCTGGGTCTACGACCACTTCCACACCGTCCCCGTCCCCACCGGTGAGGCCACCTACGAGACCTGGTCGCTGATGGCGGCGTTCGCGGCCGCGACGACCCGGGTGCGGCTCGGCCAGATGTGCTCGTGCATGGGCTACCGGAACCCGGCCTACCTGGCCAAGGCCGCCGCCACCGTCGATGTGGTCTCTGACGGCCGGGTCGAGATGGGCATCGGCGGTGGCTGGTACGAGCACGAGTGGCGGGCCTACGGTTACGGGTTCCCCAGTGCTGGCGACCGGCTCGGCATGCTCGACGAGGGCGTGCAGATCATGCGGCAGCTGTGGACCGCCGGCACGGCGACCCTGGCCGGCCGGCATTACCAGGTGCAGGGCGCGATCGGCCGGCCGCTCCCGCTGCAGGACGGCGGCATCCCGCTGTGGATCGCCGGCGGCGGGGAGCGCAAGACCCTGCGAACCGCGGCGAAGTACGCGCAGTACACGAACTTCGACAGCGAGCCCGAGGTATTCCGCCGCAAGTCCGAGATCCTCGCGCGGCACTGCGCGGAGGTCGGGACCGACTTCGGCGCGATCACCCGCTCGGCCAGCTTCAACGTGATCATCGGCCAGACCGAGCGGGAGGTCGCCGGCAAGGTGGCCTGGCTCCGCGCGCACTACGAGCCGCTGGTCCCCGCGAAGGCGCTGGAGGAGGAGCTGGCGGAGTTCGAGTCCGAGGGGTTGATCGGCACGCCCGAGCAGATCACCGAGCGGCTGGCGCGGACCCGCGACCTCGGTCTCGGCTACGCGATCTGCTACTTCGCCGACGCCGCCTATGACCGTTCCAGCATCGACCTGTTCACCGAAAAGGTGATCCCCCAACTCGCGAGCTGACCTTGAATCCCGGCCGGCCTGCTCGTTCCTGCGTCAGCGCGCCGACCACAGCGTGTCCGGCCAGCGATGCATAACATCTGATCCATGACCGGCCCGACCCCCTATGTCCTGTTCCCCGGCACTGCCCGGGAGGCCTTGACCTTCTACGGTGAAGTCTTTGGCTGCGCAGTGCACCTGCACACGTTCGCGGAGTTCAACCGGGCCGACGGCCCGGCCGATGCCATTGCCCACGGCTACCTGACCGACGGTCCCGTCGCGCTGGCAGGCGCCGACGTGTCCGGGGACGAGCGGCCGTTGCGATGCGAAGGCCTGATGCTGGCCCTGCTGGGCACGGCCGCTCCCCCGACCCTGCGCACCTGGTTCTCCCGTCTCAGCGAAGGCGGCCGCGTCGTGGATGACTTGCAGACGCGGTCGTGGGGCGCATCCGACGGACAAGTCACCGACCGTTACGGCCTCCACTGGCTCGTCGGGTTCGAGGGCGACGAGAGCGGCTGAACGCCTCACCGGGTGCTCCGGCTCCCCGGCGACTTGAGGCCTGCGCTCATCCGTAACGGCAGCGCAAGGTCCGATGGCGCACTCAGCGGTCGCCCGGCCGGGGTTTCCATGTGAACTTCACACCGGGTGCAAGGTCTCTGCACGGTTGCCTAGTGGGGTGGTTGACGATACCGAGCCGGCCGTAGCCGGCGGCCTACCGGCCTGCGGGCGGACGCCCTGCGACGAACCCTGCCGGGGCCGCCGCCAGCGAGGACCGGCTCTCCACATCGAGCGAGGAGGAGCCGATGACCACAACCACCGCCACGATCAGCCCATGGCCGCTCGTCCGCCAGGGCGACCGGCAGCATCCGGTGAAGACGCTGCAGTACCTGCTCCGCGCCCGCGGACGCAACCTCACCGTGGACGGCATTTTCGGGCCGGTGACCTTTGCCGCCGTTCGCGCCTTTCAACAGCAGAAGGGCCTGGCCGTCGACGGCATCGTCGGCCGTAACACGTGGTCCGCGCTGATCATCACGGTCAAGCGGGGCAGCGAGGGCGATGCCGTCCGCGGGGTCCAGGAGGAGTTCCGGTTCCGCAACCTGTCCGGCGACCCGGGCCAGGGCCTGCAGGTCGACGGGATCTTCGGGCCCAAGACCGACGCCGCGGTCCGCGGCTTCCAGCAGGCTCTGCACCGGGACATCCCCTCGGTCGCGGTGGACGGCATCGTCGGCCCCATCACCTGGCGCGCCCTGGTCAGCGGAATGCTCTCTCTCTGATCGGCGAGCCTGCCCCGCCGGCTGGCGAAATGCCCCGAAGCCAGCCGCCCGGGGCAGGCCAGCGGGGCGATCCGGGCTGTAAGACTGTGGGCATGAACATCGGGACGTTCGGCATCTGGACCAGCTACCGCCCGTTCGGTATCCAGCGTGCCGCCGAGGCGGCCAGGCTCGCGGAGCAACTCGGATACGGCGCCTGGTGGGTGGGCGGTTCCCCTCACGTTCCCGACATCCGCCCGATCCTGGACGCGACATCGACCCTCGTCGCAGCGACCGGCATTCTCAACGTCTGGAGCGACGATCCGGGCGAGACGGCCGCCGCCAGCGCGGCCCTGCGCGCCGACTTCCCCGGCCGGTTCATGCTCGGCATCGGGATCGGCCACTCCGAGGCGACCAGCGACTACCGCCGACCGGTAGCGACCATGCGCGCGTTTCTCGACGGCCTCGACGAGTCGGCGTCCCCGCCCCCGGCCGGCGAGCGCTGCCTGGCCGCGCTGGGCCCGAGGATGCTTGACCTCGCGGCCGCGCGTACCGCGGGCACGCACCCGTACTTCGTTCCTGTCGAGCACACGCGGTGGGCCCGCCAGCGGCTCGGTCCCGGGAAGCTGGTCGCGCCGGAGGTGGCGTGCGTGATTGACACCGACCCGGTGCGCGCCAGGTCTGTCGCCCGCCGGTACGCCCGGCCGTACCTGGGCATGCGCAACTACACGCAGAACCTGCTCCGCTTCGGCTTCGCCGAGGGTGACCTGGCCGGCGGCGGCTCTGACCGGCTGATCGACGCGATCATCCCCCAGGGCAGCGCCCGGCAGGTCGCCGAGGTCGTCCGCGCGCACCTCGACGCCGGCGCCGACCACGTCTGCGTGCAGCCGCTAGGCGAGGAGGGCATCCCGCGCCAGTCGTGGACGGCGCTCGCGAAGGCCCTGGCCGGGTAGCCGCCCACGGCAAGTAACCCGTTCGGGCACATCCTGATCCCGTCCATGCCCGCAATGTGTCGCTGGCCTCATAATGCCCTGATTGAATCGGCTCGTCTGTCCAGCCGCAGTCCTGGGAGGTCGTCCGGTGGGGTACACGACCGCAATGTGGCTCAGCTTCGGGGAGGCCCTGGCCGCCGTCGCCGGTGCGCTGACCGGCCTGCTGTTCGTCGCGGTCTCGGTGAGAAGCGACGCGCTGGCCGCATCGCGCAGCCTCAGCTCCCGCGCCGCTCAGACGCTGGTGCTGTTCATGACCTCCGTACTCAGCGCGGTCTTGCTGGTGGCCCCCCAGCCACGGGTAGCCCTCGGCTGGGAGCTGCTGGCCGTGGCCGGGGCCAGCGGCGCGGCCCTGCTCATCTTGGACCGGCGAGCGGGTCACGATAGCGATCAGGCTGTGGCCCGCTTCGTCGAAAAGTTCTCGCCCAACTCGATCACCGCCATTCTCGTGGGGGTTGCCGGAGTCACCTTCCTGGTGCACGCCGGTGGCGGCTTGTACTGGCTGATCCCCGCCGCGGTGACCAGCCTCGGTGGCGGCGTGGCCAACGCGTGGCTGTTCCTGATCAAGGTGGGCCAGCCGCCGGTCATGCCCGCCGACCGCAGCTGAAGGTCACCGCACCGGTCACGCGCCGGTCCGGTCGGTAACGGGCAGCCCGGCCCGCCGCCAGTCCGGCAGCCCTCCCTCCAGAGGCCAGGCGGACAGGCCGCGCTCGCGCAGCAGCCGTACCGCGTCGGGGGCGAACACGCAGTAGCGGCCGCGGCAGTAGGCGATGATTTCGGCGCTTTCCGGGAACTCGGCGAGCCTGGCCGCGAGCTGGTCGTGGGGGACGTTGACCGCGCCGGGGATATGACCCGCGGCGTACTCAGCCTCGGGTCGTACGTCCAGGACCAGAACGTGCCCGTCGCTCAGCCGACGGAACAGCTCGTCTTGCGCGACCGGCTCGAGTGCTTCGACGTTCCCCAGATAATTCCGGGCCGCCTGTTCCGCCTCCGCTAGCCGGGACGCCGCGAATTCCTGAACCTGGCTGACAAAGGCGCTGACCTGCTGGTCAGCGAGCCGGTAGTAGATCCTGACCCCGTCGCGGCGGGACGCGACCAGCCCGGCGCCAGCCAGCGTCCGCAGCTGAGCGGAGGTGTTGGAGACCTTCATTCCCGCGGTTTCAGCCAGTTCCTCGACGCTGCGCTCCCCCTGAGCGAGCAGGTCCAGCAACTCCAGCCGGGCTGGGTTGGCGAGGGCCTTGCCCACCCGGGAGAACTGCTCGTACAGAACCATCTTGCGGGCGTGCGCATCCACAGATATCACTCCAACATACTTTAGAATATTGTAGCATCGAAGGGCCCGCCGGGCGAGGCAAACCAGGTCATCCGTGCGCTTCGCCGATGGCCGGTATGGTCACGTGGGGCCGGCCACCCTGGGGCTGGCCGCCGCCGGGCCGGCCGCCCTGGGGCTGGCCGCCGCCGGGCCGACCGCCGCCGGGCCGACCGCCGTGGGGCCGTTTTGCGGGCAGGCTCATCCCTTGCTATAATGTTCCAACATACTTTAGAATATTGTAATAATAGAGGTTGCTGCGACGCTGGGTGGCGGCATGACCGCCCGGCAGGCGGTCAACGGGCCGATCGGGGCAACCGAGGTGATCACCGCCGACCGCAGCGACGGTCGGGCGGTACTAGACGTCCGGCAGGTCGCTGAGAGTGCTTCTAGCCGCGTCCCTAGGTCGGTCTATGGGGAACTCGGCGACCTGCCGGGCCGGGCACAGGCCGTGCCCGGCGAACCCGTGACGACGCGCGGCGACCATGGACACCAGGCGCAGCCGGGCGGGGTGGGCAAGCCGAGCCGAGGCTCTTACTATCAAGACATGGCTCCCCGCTCACACTTCACCCTCGACGAAGCCCGCGCTGCAGGCGAGCGAATCGGCGTGGACTGGGGCTCCGCGCCGTTTGGCCTCGAGCAGTTCCGGGCCGGGATGGACGTCGAACTCGAGCACGGCACGGTTGATCCGCAGACGAACGTCACCGATGATGACGCCACGATGACGGCGAGAATCGCCTTGGCCCACCTGCACGAGTTCCCGGACTACTACACCCGCCTCGGGAAGATGGAAGCCGAGGCAGAGGCCAGCGAGACCGCCCGGGACGAGTGAGCGCGGGCGCAGGCCCGCGCGCTCTAGGTGGTGAGCGCCAGCCGCTGCCGCGTGCCGGAGGCCAGCAAGACAGCCAGTCCGAGCACGCCGACGTCGCGCATGGTCAGGTCGGACAGCCCGCCGCTGACGGTCAGCGAGATCACTATCTCGAGCAGGAGCAGGGCCGCGATGCCGGCCGCCACCCGGATGGCTACCCCCGCGATCAGGGCTGCCGCCAGTACCAGCAGCAGCCAGCCGTGGGCCAGGACCGCCAGCGTGGCCAGCGCAGAGGTGGCGGAAAGGACGGGAACATATCCGGTCCAGAGCGCAGGCTGGACCAGTTCGTGGTAGCCGAACCAGGCGAGCACCAGGCCCAGCAGCAGCCGCGCCGCGGTCGGCCCCCACTCGGCCAGCAGCCTGGCCGCGGCCGGCCCCCATTCAGTCAGTGGCCCGGCCGGCCGGTCAACCGTGGTCGCCGGTTGCTCAGCCGCCCGGTCGCGTGGTTTCCCGCTGTGCGGGCCGGCCTTACCGCTGCCTTGCCTCTGAGCGCTCATCGCACGATCCGCCCGCTGGAATCGGTCACGACCAGGCCGTCATCGCCCAGGTTGTAATCGCTGTTGTTCGCGTCATCGCCGAGCGAAGCCTCGATGACATATACCTTGGCGCCGCTGGGGTAGAAGGCCGCCTTCGGGGTCTGCTGGCCGGCCACCCCGGCGGTCACGGAGATGCCCCCTCCGGAGCGGCGCACGGAGATCGTCAGCCCGGTCATCGCCGCTCGCGCGGACGAGCTCCGCAGTCCCGGCCAGATCAGGAACGCGTACGAGGCATAGGACTGCGAGCTCAGCGGGGGCCCGGCGCGGCCGCGCGAGGCGTGATGTGCTCCCGATGCCCTGGGCCGGGCCGAGCGCGACGCCGCGGCGTGGTGAGACGCCGGGCCGGCAGCTGGCGTGCGGGCCGGGCTCGCGGCCGGCGAGCCTGCGGCCAGTGAGCCCGGAGTGAGCACGGCATGCCGGGCCGACCAGCCGTGCGCGCCCAGGGCAATGCCGCCGACCGCGACCACCGCCAGCACGGCCAGCCCGCGCCGGCCGACCCGATCTCCGGCAACACGCACACCGATCACAACCTCACGCCGGCAGCGCTGATGGACGAACCTTGCGTACTATCCTGTGACCCTCTTACCGTCGCTGGCCTTCATGAATTCTTCGTTAAAGCCGGCTGCCTTGCGCATGCGCCAGCCCGGTGGCAATCTCTCCGCGTCCACGCGAGCCGCGAAGGGACAGGGCGACGGCGAGCGTGAGCGCGGCGCAGAGCAGGCCGACGGTGTCCACGACGATGAGCGGGACGCTCCCGGTGCCGAGCCCGTAGGCCAGCCAGATCGCGTAACCGCCGGCATACGAGGCCAGGAAGCCTGCCGAGACTTCGCGCGATGAGCGGCGGGCGAGCATCCGCCGTGTCTGCAGGAGCGCCTTCAGGGCGGCGAGCACGCCATAGACGGTCGCTACGGTGCCGACGAACTGGGTGAACACGGGTCA
>Ga0126381_100009388_pt1 | contig 10983 bp, 11 predicted proteins | sample PanSoiMetPlot_28_FD_96465 | JGI IMG/M metagenome (GOLD analysis project Ga0126381, IMG submission 96465) | Tropical forest soil microbial communities from Panama - MetaG Plot_28 | ecosystem: Environmental > Terrestrial > Soil > Tropical forest > Bulk soil | place: Panama | collected 2016-02-17
CTCCGCCTCGCGCTTCACCGCTGGCGCATTCGGGTTCTTGACTTTGGTCAAAGCGGCGATTCACCCGGATCAAGGGCGAGGAATGCGGGCGACGGGCGGCGCTGTAAGAACGCCAGCGCGCTCCTGCTCCAGGTCATAACGGATTTGCCAAATCCGGCCGAGTACAAAGCCGATCGCCATCGCGACTGAGATTTCGAAGACCATCAAGAACACCAAAATCATCGGCACGCTCCTTGTGCAGCCTAGAAAGGCCCCGGCCCGTTTTCTGGGGGAAACCGGGGGACCGGGGCCTAGGCTGCCGTTGCGTGTGTGCGGGCATTGGAGGCCCGCTAGCGAAGTAACGGCGATTCGGTATCTGAGCGGTTAAAGAGCACGAGCGCTCGACAGTTTATGAACAGGTCCCTGGAAGTGGTCATGGCTTGCCCCCTATTGCCCCAATTGACCCGATGAATCGTCCGCATGAAGTGACCTGCCCGTGACGCAAACCGCTTTTGGCTGTGGATTTGCCGAGCTGGTGCGGCTCTCGCAAACAAGCATCGCCGACGAAATGCGGGACTAACATCGTCGTCGCGTGCTGGGCGAATGATCACGAGAGAACTAGGGACGGCAAATCACGTCCATAAACCGGATCGGACAACGGTCCCGCCCATATCTTCGATCAGATCGAGCATAAGTTGGTCCACTAGTGTAATCGGTGCTCAGCTTCCGAATAGTTTTTATTGGTGATCAATTCCGTCATGGCCTCGTGCATTTGCTTGTGTGCGTTTTCTAGGCGCTCGCGCCATTCCAGCTCTTGGGACATGTGATTTTCTCTCTTAATCGTTGTAACTTCCCATGCGCTTCCCAAAATCGAACTTAGGGAAACATGAACGTGAATAAAATCGATTAACTATTTGATTTAATTGGTGACCCCGGCAGGATTCGAACCTGCGACCTTCAGCTTAGAAGGCTGTTGCTCTATCCCCTGAGCTACGGGGCCCCGGTGCCGCCTGACTGGCGGTCCCCGTTTTATATAGAACCAAATACGAAAACGCCCAGTAAATTACCGTCGCGGCAGCGGAATCCGCTGCCCGACGCGGGCCCGCAACGGCTGCCCGCGGCCTGTCGCCGCCGAGCTTCCCCGCAAACGGCGATTTGACTATTGTCCCGCCGCTTAGAGGGGTGGCGTTAGACGGCAGCCGAGCAGGCAGGCTTTCGATTTCCGACACTGTCACCGCTCAAGAGCTAGCAGCACCAGCGGCATTGCACGCGACATGAGCACGACCAGCAGCTGGACGTCCCGGTCCTACTGGCCCGCCAAGGGCTTTACCGCGGTGTTTGACTACGCTGCCGGATCGAGCCGCCGTGCCGGGATGGTGCTGGTGCTTATTTCACTGGTCGCGTTTCTACCGGGAATTTTTCAAATTCCGCCGGTCGACCGCGACGAAGCCTATTTCACGCAAGCGACCAAGCAGATGATCGAGACTGGGGATTACGTCGATATCCGCTACCAGGATGACGTTCGTTATCGCAAACCGGTTGGCATCTATTGGCTGCAAGCGAGTGTCGTGAACGTCGCCGATGCGCTCGGCGTGCCCAATGCACGCACTAGCATTTGGCTTTACCGTTTGCCGTCATTGATTGGCGCGATCGGTGCGGTGCTGGCGACCTATTGGTGTGCGCTCGCCTTTGTCAGCCGGCGCGGCGCGGTGCTCGCTGCGCTGATGTTGATGTCGTCGTCGATCCTCGGCGTCGAAGCGCGTCTGGCCAAGACTGACGCCGTGCTGTTGGTCACGGTCGTGGCGGCGATGGCGGTGCTGGCCCGCGTCTATCTGGCGCCACGCCGCGGCGATGCGCAGCCCGGCATGGGACAGCTCGCGATTTTCTGGACCGCGCTCGCCGTCGGCATTCTCATCAAAGGCCCCATGATTTTGATGGTGGTTGGCTTGGCGGCGGCGACCCTGGTCATGCTCGACCGGTCGGCGCGCTGGCTACTGACACCGCGTCCGATTGCGGGTCTGCTTTGGCTGCTCATTCTCGTCCTGCCGTGGTTTATCGCGATTTACGCGCGCGTCGGCACTCAATTCCTGATCGGATCGGTGGGCGAAGATATGTTGGCCAAAGTGGCGAGCCCGCAGGAAACCCATGGCGCGCCACCCGGTCTATATCTCATTTTGTTTTTTGTTACGTTTTTTCCCGCTTCGATCTTGGCTGGTCTAGCGGCGCCCGCGATCTGGGCGGTGCGGCGCGAGGCGGCCGCGCGTTTTCTGCTGGCGTGGCTGGTGCCGTCCTGGATCGTGCTCGAGGTGATCATTACCAAGTTGCCGCATTACGTGCTGCCGCTTTACCCAGCGGTCGCAATCCTCACCGCTGGCGCCGTCGAGTCAAAAGTATTGTCGCAGCGGCCGTGGCTCGTTCGCGGTGTGATGTGGTGGTTTCTAGTACCGGTGATCGTCAGCATAATCGCGGTCATGACCGCGGTTGTCATCGAACGCGATCTCGCCTTGCCGGCCTGGCCGTTCTTTGCCGCTGCCATCGTGTGCGGGTTGTTCGCCTGGCAATTGTACGATCAAGAAGGCGCCGAACGGGCATTTACGCGGGCGGTCGAGGGCGCGGTTCTCATGGCGATCGGCATCTATGCGATCGTCGTGCCATCACTCGAGGCTGCATTCCCCAGCGTCGCGCTGGCGGAAATTTTGCGAGAGGCGCCGTGCGCCACTCCGGTGGCCGCCAGCGCGGGCTACGAAGAGCCAAGCTTGGTGTTTCTTGCCGGCACCAAAACGCACCTCACCGATGCGGCCGGAGCCGCCGATTTCTTGCTTCCCGGCGGTTGCCGTTTTGCCTTCGTCGAAGCACGGCAACAACGCGCCTTTGCGTTGCGCGCCGAAGCGATCGGACTGCGCTACAATCGCGGACCCCTGGTTGAGGGCTACGTCATCAGCACCGGCAAGCCGGTCTCGATTGCGGTATTTGAAACGATGAGCGCGCCGTGAACGCACCGAACGCAGGGTTTGATCGGGTGGACACGAGATCCATTGGACCTGGCAAGTCGCCGCGGTCGCCCGTGCAGCGCATCGCGCGCAACATTTCGCAAAATGTTGCTCTGTGCTCTCGCGTCCTGATCCGGCCGAAGTCCATCGCGCTCCCGCAATCGTCGCCGATTATCGTGCTTGCCCTTGCTCTTGCCGCCGTCGCGCTGGTTTCCATGCCTCTGCTTGATGCAAGCGCCCTCGACTGGGCACGCAACGAACCGCATTGGTTTAGAGGTGCATTCGAGAAAATTACCCAGTTCGGGTTATCGGGCTGGTTCTTGTTTCCATGCGGCTTCGTCTTGCTGTTTCTGGCTGCGGTGACCTCGCCTTATTTGACGACTTCGGCGCAAGCCGTGCTCGCCGCCCTCGGCGCCCGGTTCGGCTTTGTGTTTCTCGCGGTTGGTCTGCCGGGATTATTCGTCTCAATCGTCAAGCGCTTGATCGGCCGCGCCCGTCCGTTTGTCGGCGGCCACGAGGATCCGTTTGCCTATATGCCGTTTTCCTGGCGTCCTGCATTTGCCAGCATGCCGTCCGGCCACGCCACAACGGCTGTGGCGGCGGCCATAGCTATCGGCGCGATCTGGCCGCGCACACGCGCCTTCATGTGGGTCTACGCCGTGCTCATTATGTTTAGCCGCGTTGCGGTGCTCGCCCACCACCCTAGTGACGTAATCGCCAGCGCATTAGTTGCGCTCGTCGGAACCCATTTGCTCCGGCGCTGGTTTGCCGCTCGGCGTTTGGTGTTTCGGGCCAGCGACCTTCGTTCCAAGCCGGCGCCGTCCGTAGCCCGCATCAAGGCGGCTTTGCGGCAGGCAATCTCGTCGCGCAATCTCGCCGCTTGATCTAATCTTTCCCCAATTGAACCCTACCGGGATGGGCTTTAGAAGCTTGCGCCATGTCGGTTGAGGGCATGTCGCAGGTCAGCAAGGGCGGGGACAACCGCCCGCTGGTCTCCGTGGTCGTGCCGGTGAAGAACGAGTCCGGTAATATCGCGCCGCTGGTCGACGAAATCGCTGCGGCGCTCGCAAGCCGCGCGTTCGAGATCGTCTACGTGAACGATGGCTCGACCGATGCGACCGAGCAGGAGCTGGGCGAACTCATGCGCGAACGCGCGTGGCTGCGGCAAATTCGGCACCAGAGCTCGTGCGGACAATCCGCCGCCATCCGCACCGGGGTTGCCATGGCGCGCGCAGAGCTCGTCGTCACAATCGACGGCGACGGGCAGAACGATCCCGCGTTCATCCCCGCGCTGATTGCCGCGTTCATGGCGGGTAGTCCGCGCGTTGGACTGGTCGCCGGCCAGCGCGTCGGGCGCAAAACGACGCCGTTCAAGAAATTGCAATCGCGCACCGCCAACGCGATCCGCAGCACGGTGTTAAAAGACGGCACGCGCGATACGGGCTGCGGATTGAAAGCGTTCCGCCGCGACCTGTTTCTATCGCTGCCGTACTTTGACGGGCTGCACCGGTTTCTGCCGGCGCTGGTGCGGCGCGAAGGGCTCGACATTGCATATGTCGAGGTCGTGGACCGGCCGCGCCGGCACGGCACGTCCAATTATGGCTTTTGGGACCGGCTGTGGATCGGCATGGTCGATCTATTCGGTGTGTGGTGGCTCATTCGCCGCAAAAAATGCATCCCCCAATCGGTGGAGGTCACTCTTGCTCATTGATATGTCCCACGCGATCGGCGCGTATCTGACCGACGTTTTCGTCACCAGGCTGGATTGGTGGGTGCTGCTCGGCCTGGTTGCCCAGGCGCTGTTCACGATGCGCTTCCTAGTGCAATGGATCGCTTCCGAACGCGTTGGCCACAGCGTCATTCCCGTGGCGTTTTGGTTGTTTTCGATTGGCGGCGGGCTCTTGCTTCTGGTCTATGCGCTCTATCGCAAGGATATTGTCTTCATCGCCGGTCAGTCGTTCGGCGTGTTCGTCTACCTGCGTAACCTTCAATTCGTGCTGCGCGACCGCAAGACCACGGCTTCGGCTGCTTGATTCTGAGGCCGCCATTTACGTCTGCGCGGCGGCGGCCATGGCGGCAAAGCCGCGCTCGAGGTCGGCAATCAGATCATCGACTGCCTCAAGGCCGATATGGAATCGCACTGTTGGCCCGCCGGGCTGCCAGCGCGTTGCAGTGCGCAGCGGTGTGCAATCGAATGGGATCGCCAAGCTTTCGTAGCCGCCCCATGACGCGCCGATGCCGAACAGTTCGAGCGAATCGAGAAAGGCGAAATAGGCCTTTTGCGGCACCGGCTTGAGCACCATGCTGAACAAGCCGGAAGCGCCGGAGAAGTCGCGTTTCCATATCGCATGGCCAGGATGGCTCGGCAGCGCCGGATGCAACAGGCGCAAAACTTCCGGCCGCTGTTCGAGCCAGCGCGCCACGGCCAATCCCGATTTTTGGTGCCGTTCAAGCCGAATTGCGAGAGTGCGTAAGCCCCGCAAGCCGAGATAGACATCGTCGGGGCCTTCGCATTGCCCGGTATGGCGCACGGTGTTCTTGAGCCGCACCACGGTGGCGGCATTCGCCGATACCGTGCCAAGCATGACATCAGAATGGCCGCCGATATATTTCGTGCCGGCCTGAATGACCATGTCGGCGCCGTGGTCGAGTGGACGAAAATAAAGCGGTGTCGCCCAGGTATTGTCCATCAGGACCAACGCATCTTTGCTATGGGCGACCTTGGCGATTGCCAGGATATCTTGCATTTCGAAGCTCAAGGAGCCCGGCGATTCCAGGTAGACGAGGCGCGTATTCGGACGGACCAACTCACTGATGCCGCCGCAGATCAGCGGGTCGTAATAGGTAACCGTGACGCCGAGCCGCGTTAGAACCTGGTCGCAAAAAGTACGAGTCGGTCCATAGGTGCTATCAGTGACCAGCACGTGATCGCCGGCATGCACGACGGCCAAAAATGCGCTGGAGATTGCCGCAAGCCCCGATGGCAAGAGCGACACGCCAGCGCATTGCGCTCCTTCCAGCTCCTGCAACGCCAGTTCGAGCGCCTCTGTGGTCGGCGTGCCGCGCCGTCCATATTGGTAACGCGCGCGATGGGCGAGAAAATCCTCGGCGCTCGGATAAAGCACGGTCGAAGCGTGATAGACCGGCGGATTGACGAATCCGTGGTACGACAGCGGGTCGCGGCCGCCGGTAACGACCTTAGTGTCAGCTCGACGCGGCCGCGGCGCCTCTTTCGATTTGTCGTTCATCCGCTTGGTTCGCCGCCTTTGTCCGCCAAATTCGGCCAGCCGCCGGCCTAGTAAGGCGCGGTTGGCGTCTGTCTGGCCATTTCCGGCCATTATGCCGGTTCGTCAACCCCTTGACCTCATAGTGCGATCGTTCTCAGATGATCGCGGATGGGTACCAAGCCACGCGCGCCTGGGGGTCGGAGCCAGCGCGCCTCCTCGAAAGGGCTGATCATGAAACGTTTAGCTACGGGTTTCGCTATTGCAACCGTGCTTGCGTTGGCAACGCAGGCGGCATCCGCGCAAACGCTCAAGGCAGTTCAAGATCGCGGTCAGCTCGTCTGCGGCGCAAACGGCGTCGTCGCCGGTTTCGGCGCCCCCGATCCACAAGGCAACTGGACTGGATTCGACGTCGACTATTGTCGCGCTATCGCCGCGACCATCCTCAACGATCCCACCAAAGTGAAATTTGTGCCGTTAACGGCGCAAAACCGGTTCACCGCGCTGCAATCCGGTGAAGTCGACGTATTGGCGCGCAACACGACCTGGACAATGTCGCGCGACACTACGCTCGGCCTCGACTTCGCCGCCGTTAATTTTTATGACGGCCAGGGTTTCATGGTGCGCAAGTCGTTGAAAGTAAATTCAGCGCTCGAACTCAACGACGCCGCGGTTTGCGTGCAGCAGGGCACGACTACGGAACTCAATCTCGCCGACTATTTCCGCGCGAACAACATGTCTTTGAAGACGGTGACCTTTGCAACGGCCGATGAAGCGGTCAAGGCCTACGACAGCAGTCGTTGCGACGCCTATACCACCGATTCATCGCAGCTCTACAGCGAACGGCTGCGGCTGAGCGACCCCAGTGCGAATATCGTGCTGCCGGAGATCATCTCCAAGGAGCCGCTCGCTCCTGCCGTGCGGCAAGGCGACAATGCGTGGGAAGATCTCGTGCGCTGGACCCATATGGCGTTAGTCGATGCCGAAGAGCTCGGCATCACTCAACGCAACGTCGACGATATGATGAAATCCAACGCGCCGGATGTGCGGCGTCTGCTTGGCGTCGAGGGCCAATTCGGCCAATCGCTCGGGCTGACAAATGATTGGGCGTACCGCATCATCAAGGCCGTCGGAAATTACGGCGAAATCTTCGAGCGGAATGTCGGTCAGGGCTCGCCGTTGAAGATTGCGCGCGGGCTGAACGGCTTGTGGACCAAAGGCGGCCTGCAATACGGGCTGCCCGTGCGGTAGCCCGGCTGGCTGTCGCGCGCCGCCGGCCATGTCGAAGATGCTGCAATTCTCGATTCGCAGCAAACAGCAATGGACCAATATTGCGCTGCAGGCGGCGCTTGTGGTCGTGGTCGGTGGCCTCATCTACGCAGCCGCGGTCAACGCCGCCAATAATCTTGCGAAAGCCGGGATCGCCTCCGGCTTTCGTTTCTGGGATAACACCGCCGGCTTCGACATCAGCCAGACGCTGATCCCATACTCGTCGAGCACTTCGACTTTCGGCCGCGCCTTCTGGGTTGGCCTTCTTAATACGCTTCTCGTCGCTTCACTCGGCATCGTGCTGGCGACCGCGCTCGGCTTCACCATCGGCATAGCGCGCTTGTCGCGCAATTGGCTGGTGTCGCACCTAGCCGGCGGCTATGTCGAACTTGTTCGCAACGTTCCGCTCTTGCTGCAGATCCTGTTCTGGTACAACGCAGTCCTTAAATCGCTGCCCGACCTGCGCGGCAGCATTGCGATCCCGGGCGGCGCGTTTCTCAATAACCGCGGCTTGTTTCTGCCGCAGCCACTGTTTGGTGCGAATTTCGGTTACATCGCCGGCGTGTTTGCGTTCGGAATTGTCGCTACGCTGGCGCTCCGTATCTGGGGCCGCCGCCGCCAGGAGCGTACCGGGGAGCCGCCGCGGACCCTCTACTACGCCTTCGGACTGATTATATTGTTGCCGCTTGCCGTGTTCTTCGGTGCCGGCGCACCGCTATCCTTCAGTTTTCCGGAAGTGGCCCGGTTTAACATTCGGGGCGGCACCGAAATCTTGCCGGAGTTTGCTGCGCTGCTGGTCGCGCTTACGATCTACACCGCCGCCTTTATTGCCGAGGTCGTGCGTGCGGGCATTCTTGCTGTCGCGCCCGGGCAGACCGAAGCCGCGCAGGCGCTCGGCATGCGATCAGGTTCGACGCTTCGGCTGGTGGTGGTGCCGCAGGCCATGCGTGTCATCGTGCCGCCGCTGACCAGCCAGTATCTCAATCTGACCAAAAATTCCTCGCTTGCGGTCGCTATCGGCTACCCCGATCTGGTGCAGGTGTTTGCCGGCAGCGTGCTCAATATCACGGGGCAGGCGGTCGAGGTGATCGCTGTTACCATGGCGGTCTATCTTTTCCTCAGCCTGGTCACGTCGTTGCTGATGAATCTATACGGGCGCCGGGTCGCCATCGCGGAGCGCTAAACCATGGCGGCAACCGACCATGCCTATATGCGCGACGCACCGGCACAACTGCTACCGGCGCCGGTGGCGAGCACGGGCGTGCTCGGCTGGGTACGTGCCAACCTGCTCTCGTCGCCGGTGAACTTCGCGCTCACTGTTATCTGCATCGCGGCGATTGTCTGGGTCGTGCCGGCGCTACTGCGCTTTTTCATCTTCGATGCGGTGTGGTCTGGCGCCGATCGTGAGGCTTGCCTGCCGTCGGCGCAGCGCCCCGAGCCGGGGGCGTGCTGGGCCTTCGTCCGAGTGTGGGGCTCTTATTTCGTCTATGGCTTCTATCCCGTCAGCGAGCGCTGGCGCGTCGATCTGTTTTTTGCGCTGCTCGCGTTCGGGATCGCTTGGCTCGCTTGGCTCGGTGCGCCGCGCCGCGATCTCGGCGCCATCTATTTCTTCATCGTGCTGCCGATCCTTTCTTATATTCTCCTGAGCGGAGTGCCGATGATCGGTCTGCCCGACGTGCCGACCTCGCTCTGGGGTGGCATTCTGGTTACCATCGTCGTGGCAACGGTCGGTATCGTGGCGTCGCTGCCGCTCGGCATCTTGCTCGCCTTGGGGCGGCGCTCGGCGATGCCGGCGGTACGACTGGCTTCGATCACTTTCATTGAATTCGTTCGCGGCGTGCCCCTGATTACCGTCCTGTTCATGGCGAGCGTCATGTTGCCGTTGTTTGTGCCGGACCCCTTTGCGCCCGATAAGCTCGTGCGCGCGCTTATCGGCGTCGCCTTGTTCGCCTCCGCTTATATGGCGGAGGTGGTGCGCGGCGGACTGCTCTCGATTCCGCGCGGTCAATATGAGGCGGCGCAGGCGCTCGGCCTGTCCTATTGGCGCATGATGATTCTCGTCATTCTGCCGCAAGCATTGCGGGTGACGCTGCCCAACATCGTCAATACCTTCATCGGACTGTTCAAGGACACGACGCTGGTGTTCATTGTCGGGATTTTCGACTTTCTGCGCACCATCGAAGCCGCACGCGGCGATCCGCACTGGGCGACGCCGGTCACCAGCGTGACCGGCTATGCTTTCGCCGCCGTGTTCTACTTCGTGTGCTGTTATGGGATGTCGCGCTATTCCCGAAATGTCGAAGCGCGACTGGCGCGCGCACAGCGTCGGTGAGAGGCGTTAGCTATGGCAGACGCGGGCATGACGAATGCGGCGAAGCCGAGCGGCGGTGAAAAAGCGCAGTGGGCCGTCGAAATAATTGCCCTGAACAAATGGTATGGCGATTTTCACGTGTTGCGAGATGTCAACCTCACTGTTTCGCGCGGCGAACGGATCGTCATCTGCGGTCCTTCCGGCAGCGGCAAATCGACCATGCTTCGCTGCATCAATCGCCTGGAGAACTGGCAGCGCGGCCGCGTCGTCGTCGATGGCAAAGAGCTCACCGATGATGCCAAACAGATCCTTGCGGTACGCCGCGACGTCGGCATGGTGTTTCAACAGTTTAATCTATTCCCACATCTCACCGTTCTGGAAAACTGCACGTTGGCGCCGATTTGGGTGCGACGCATGCCCAAAAAAGACGCCGAAGAACTGGCGACGCGCTATCTCAAACGCGTGCGGATACCTGAGCAGGCCCTCAAATATCCGTCACAGCTCTCGGGCGGCCAGCAACAGCGCGTCGCCATCGCGCGCGCCTTATGCATGAGCCCGCAAATCATGCTGTTCGACGAACCGACCTCGGCGCTCGATCCTGAAATGGTGAAAGAGGTGCTGGACACCATGGTCGAGCTCGCCGGCTCGGGCATTACCATGCTCGTGGTCACCCACGAAATGGGTTTCGCGCGCCAGGTGGCTAATCGCATCATATTCATGGCCGATGGGCAGATCGTCGAAATCAACGAGCCAAAGGCGTTCTTCGAGCATCCGCAGCACGAGCGCACGCGACTGTTCCTGCGGCAGATCTTGCATTGATTGATAGCTGATTTGTTGGCTGCCGAAGGAAGATTACGCGACCGTAATCTTCGGCGAACCACATTTCCAAACTTTAACTTGTAGAGCCGCCCGCCGCGCCATCTACTCAAGCCACGTGTACTCAAGCTATGTGCCGAATTTTGGGAGAATCGCCATGTTGAGGCCAGTGATCACCGCAACCGCACTCATTGCGCTCGCCGGTTCTTCGCTCGCTTATGCGCAGCACAGGTTTAGCGGCGACAGCGGATTCGCGAATGACGAGCCGCGCTTCGAGCATCGTCATCGACTCAGTGCGGCGGATGTGTCCGCGTTCGCCGACGCGCGTATCGCCGCATTGAAAGCGGGACTTCAACTGACGACCGACCAGGCCAAGAATTGGCCGCAGTTCGAG
>Ga0126381_100009389_pt1 | contig 10981 bp, 9 predicted proteins | sample PanSoiMetPlot_28_FD_96465 | JGI IMG/M metagenome (GOLD analysis project Ga0126381, IMG submission 96465) | Tropical forest soil microbial communities from Panama - MetaG Plot_28 | ecosystem: Environmental > Terrestrial > Soil > Tropical forest > Bulk soil | place: Panama | collected 2016-02-17
CGCCAGGCGGCGTCGAATTCGGCCAGCGCGTTGTCGAGGTCGCCGGTCGTAGCAAGGACGATGCCCTTGTTCGCGTGCGCGGGGGCGTAGTCCGGGTCGAGGATCAGTGCCTCATCGGCGGCGGCCAGCGCTTCGGTAAACCGGCCGAGCAGCCCCAGCGTGGCCCCGATGTTGCTGTGGGTGATCGCGTCGTCGGGATGAAATTCCAGCGCCTTGTGGTGGGCGGCTAGCGCCTCTTCAGCCCGGCCGGCGTGGTGCAGCGCGGCACCGTAGCACCACCAGGCGATGACGGCGTCAGGCAGCAGGCCAGCCGCGATCTCGGCCGCGGCTAGGCTCGTGTCGCCGTGCACGGCATGACCGTCGGGCCCAGAATTCATGAGCTGGGCAGCGATAGCAAGCGCCAGTCCGCCGATGACGTTGCGGAGGAGGTCGCTGGTGGTTGAGGCGACGGCCGACCTCAAGCTAGCGATGGCTTCTTGGTGCCGGTTATCCGCTGCCTGAAGTCGCGCTGCCAGGATGTGGGCCGCGGCCTTCCGATCGCCAGGCTGCCCGATCAGAGCGCCATAGGCAGAGTCGCAGGAAGGATCCGGTGGCTGCCCGGTGAGCCGCTCGAGATGCTGTGTCTGCTCCGGGGTAAATGTGCCAGCGAACTGATGCGCGGTGGCCAAAGCGATGCCCGCGACATGCGGGCTGGCGGCGATGAGAACGGGCATCACGGCGGTGACCAAGTCGAGGCCATCTTGATTGCTAATCCAGGTGGAGTACCAGATAGCGCACAGCAGCGCGGCGGTGAATTCGGAGTCACCAAGTTGCTGGTCCAAGGTCGGCCAACGGTCCCGCAGGGTTTCCAGGCGGGCCAGGCTGAGTCTCCGTGCCCGCTCGCTGGCCTGGCGGGCCAAGGGCCGCCGATCAGGGTCGAGCAGTTCGTTGCGCAGCGCGTCGCGAATGTCGTCATGCAGCCGCGGGGATGGAGGCAGGAGGAAGTCGTGACGGCTGGCTAGCGCCTCGAAGGTGTCCAGCGGGTAGCTGTCGCCCCACAGCGCCGCCAGCAGGTCCGTATCACCTGGTCGGCCGTAGGCTAGGGCCAGGGCAACGATCTTGGCGGCGCCGCCTCGGCCGGCTTGGGCATCTGCTAGGTAACGGCGGATGAGCAGTGCCATGGCGGAGGTGCCCGAGTGTCCTTCGCCGGGTGCTTCGCAGACCTCGGCGGCGGTCGCTCCGTTGTCGAGCAGCGTCGCGATCAGGCTGACGGCCAGCGGCAGGCCGCCAGTGCACCGCGCGATCAGATCGATCTCCTCGCTTGTGCAGTCCCGCGCGCTCGGGCTGCCCTTGAGGTAGGCCCTGATCGTGGAATCGTCGAACGGGGTCGCCGACATCAGCGTCAGCTGGTCGCCGAGATCGCCGGCAAAGCTCTCGACCTGACCGCCGGCGCCATCCCGCACGCTGTCCGCGAAGCGCGCGGCTACAACCCACGCCACCCGGTCGCCCGTCTGCGACATCACCAGGCGCAGCCATCTCCAGACCAGGTCACTGATCAACTCCCCGTCATCGAGGAAAACAACCAGCGGCTTACGCGCCGCCAACGCGGAAACAGCCACCGCGAATCGACGCGCTAGCTCCGCCGCGGGGTCGGTCACCAGCGCGTATTCCTGCGGCAGCAATTCATCAGGCGCTCGTTTCGTCACCGCCTGGGCTATCACCGCCGATAGCGGCTCCGCTGCCTCCGAGACGTCCGGTCCCTGACCTTCTGCCCCGCGCGGGCCAACGAAGGTCGCCAGGCCCGCCGATTCCAGCTTGCGCGCCAGCGTCACCGCATCCGCCCGGCTGCAAGGAAAGCCGGCTCGCCCGCACCGTTGGAACACTTCCCTGACCCGCCCGACGTACTCAGGCATCCGGTCGGCGCCACTTCGATATTCGCTGAATTCGTAAGTTGCCCGGCCGGAGTCGAATTCGTCTTCGTCGCTGAAAGCGCGAGTAATGGCCCATTGCACCGCGGCGAGCACTCGTACTATGCCAAGCTCTGCCGCCTCGGCGCCCAGACCAGAACTCCACGCCGTCACCTGCGCCCAGTCAAGCCACGCTGTCCGCGACGTCGCCCTGGCCCTCGCCTGAAACTGCCGCAGCAGACGGCTCTTCCCGCTCCCGCCGGGCCCGTGTACCAGGACCACGCGGGACCCGCGCGGCGGCGCGTCCGCGCCGGCAGGCCGGCGGGCAGACCACCTTCTCGGACCGCCAGCTTGACTCATCTCCTCTAGGAGAGACGCGAACTGAGCCTGCTCAACCTCCCGGCCAACAAACGCCTGTTCCGCCACAAAGAGGAGTCTGGCCCGGACAAGCAGCATCAACAACCCCGCATGTCGCACCGGCGTCATAGCATGCGGACATGGGGACGCGCTTCCACGGCTGGCCTGCGGAGGCGTACGCGGTGCTGCTCGAGCTTGGTGGTGAACCGTCGCGGGAGACGCGGGAACGGGTCCGGCGTCGCCGCGAGGAGCAGGTACGGCAGCCGATGATCGATCTGCTCAACGACCTGGCCGACGTAGATCCCTGGTATGAGGACTTCGCCGTGTGGCGGTACGCCAGCACCGCGTTCTGGTGGCAGAACCAGTGCGCCATCGTGCGGGTGACCCGCAATGTCGAGATCGGAGTCCGTTTCAACCTCGATGGCTTGCGGATCATGGCCGCCTGGCGGTACGCCGGCCCTGAGCAGATAGCGCTGTTTCGGGCGGCGGCCGCCGATGAGGAGAGCGGACGCAGGCTAGAGGAGCTGGTGGAGTCGCTGGCCGCGGATGGCCACGAGATCCTCGGCGACGTCATGAAGCGCGTTCCACGCGCCTACCCCGCCGATCATCCCCGTGCCGACCTGCTCAAATTCCGCTCGCTCATCGCCGGCGGCGAGCTCGAGTCCGATGCCGTGCGTGACGTAGAACCGGTGTACCGCGCATGCGAGCGGCTGCGTCCTCTGCTGGGCTGGCTCGCCGAGCACACGGTCGTGCGCACGCAGAGGCCGCCGATATGACGGCCCCTGCATGCCTTAAGGATCGCGCAGGCAGTGACTCAATCCCAGCGGAACATCCGCCGTGCGAGCAGGCCGGACGCGACCGCCCAGCCGGCCAGGATGCCTAGGTAGAGTAGCGGCGGGAAAGTGCCGCCGAGGGTGTCCGCCATCGCCGTGACCGCTGCGCCGAGCGGCGTCGCGTGGCTGATGTGCTGCAGGAGCGGGCTCATTTGCGGGATCGGCAGCCACAGGCCGGAGAAGAACATCATCGGGTAAAAGCACAGCGCGCCGAGGCCTTGGGCGATCCTGCTGGTCTTAGCGACGCTCGCGATGCACAGTCCGATGCCCATGAGGGCGAAGACGGCAAGCATCAGGGTCAGGATGAACCCGCCGAACTGCGTTGGCAGCGGCACGCCGTAATTCAGCCGCGCGACGATGACGATCACGGCCGCCATGATGAGCACCATGGCCAGGTTGACGATGAGCTGAGCGGACAGCAGCCGGGTAGCGCCGGCCGGCGTGGTGCCGAACCGCCGGAGTACCCCGCGCTCCCGATAGGAGGCCAGGGTGCCGGAGGACGCGATCAGGCAGATGAGCGCCGCGCCCAAGAAGATGACGACCGGTACATAGAGGTACATCAGGGGGCGGCCGCCGAGGCTTGCGGTCGGCTTGTGCAGGGCTCCGATGCTGCCGAAAACGATCAGCAGAATGAGCGGGAGCCCCATGCCCCAGATGGGCCCGATCCAGTCCCGCACGAACAGCTTCGCCTCGGTGAGCACGAGTTGCTTCAGGGGAGACGGCGCTCGCGCGGGCCCGGTGGTGGCGGTGGTGCTTGCAGTGGTGACAGCTGACATCGTTCAGCCCTCCTTGTTCCCGTGCTCGCCGTGCCGACCGACGATGGTGAGGAACGCGTCCTCCAGCGTGGCCTGCTCGACCCTCAGCTGCCGTGGTTCGATCTCGTGGCGCGCCAGTACGGTTGTGACCGCGGCCAGCACGTTCCCGTTCCCGGTCACTGTGACGGTGTCGCCGCGGCGTACGACGCTGGTGACGTCCGGCAGTGCCGACAGCAACTCCGGGTCGAACGTCGCAGGGGTCAGGAACCTCACGGTCATCCCGGCGTTGATGCTTTCCGCGAGCGCTGCGGGCGTGTCCAGCGCCACGATCCGCCCGGAGTCCACCAGCGCAACCCGGTCGCACAGGTGCTCGGCCTCTTCCATGAAGTGGGTGACGAGCACGATCGTCACGCCGCGGTCCCTGACCCCAGAAATGAGGTCCCAGGTATCCCGGCGTGCCTCAGGGTCCAGGCCGGTGGTCAGCTCGTCGAGCACGGCGACCTTGGGGTTGCCGACCAGCGCCAGCGCGATTGACAGCCGCTGCTTCTGGCCGCCGGACAGCTTCTTGAACATCGTGCCCGTCTTTGTTCCCAGGCCAAGCGTCTTCACCAGAGCCCGCCAGTCGACGGGGTTCCGGTAGAACGAGCTGTACAGGTCAAGGGCCTCGCTGACGTATAGCTTGTCGGGCAGCGCGGACTCCTGCAGCTGCACGCCAAGGACCTGGGTGAGCTGATCGCGGTCGGCGTGCGGGTCAAGGCCGAGGATCCTGACCGACCCGGAGTCCTGCGGGCGCAGGCCCTCCATGCACTCGACGGTGGTGGTCTTCCCGGCCCCGTTCGGGCCGAGTATGCCGAAGATCTCCCCCTCCTGGACGGAGAAGGAGACGTCATCCACCGCGACGGTGGACCCGTAGGCCTTGCTGAGGTGTTCCACCTCTATGACTGACATCGCGTGCCTCCTCTGGCACCCCGCCAGGTCGTCCGGCGGCGGTGAAAACTGATATCACAATGATAGGTCAGTGATACCGTGCCGTCCAGAGCGGGAGCCAAGAGGGCGAGAAAATCTTGAGGCCCGACGTCTCTCGTGAAAAAAGTTGGCCGGTCCTGTCTGGCCCTTGTACTTTGCTCGGGTGTTTACCCCACCAGCCGATCTTCCTGAGGATTTGCTCAGCGATGCGCTGTCCGACGGCTGGGGATTCCGGCCTGCTTCGCTGAGCTATGAACCTGTCGGCTTTGGCAGCCATCACTGGCTGGCCGTTGACTCGGGCGGGCTGAAGTTGTTCGCCACTGTCGACAACCTGAGCGAGAGGTTCGACGACGACGCTGATACCACCAGCGCGGCGTTCGGCCGGCTGGAGCAGGCATTCGAGTCGGCACTGTCGCTGCGCCGTGACGCCAGCCTGGAATTCGTCGTCGCGCCGCTGCCGGCGGCCGGCGGGCGAGTGCTGCGCAGGCTGACCGACCGCTACTCACTGGTGGTCCATCCGTACCTGGATGACTGCCAGGCCGGCCAAGACGGCGAGTTCGAGTCAAGCGCCGACCGGCAGGCAGTGCTTGCCATGCTGGTCAGGCTGCACAGCGCGAAAGCGACCCGGCCGCCGACCGACAATTTCGAAATCGGTGGTCGCGCCGCGCTGGTGGCGGCCATGCGCAGTACCGGCGAGCCGTGGCAGGCCGGGCCGTACGGGACCAGAACCAGGGACCTGCTGGCACGTCACGCCGCGGATCTCACTGCGCTGCTTTGCGCATTCGACGCGCTGGTCGTCCGGGTCCGGGCCCGAAGTGACCGGATGGTGATCACCCACGGCGAGCCACACGCGGCTAACGTGCTGAAGACGCCGGCCGGCTTTGTCTTCGTTGACTGGGAATCCGCGTTGGTGGCACCCCCCGAACGTGATCTTTGGGCGCTGGCGGAGTCCGAATCCGGCCTGCTTGATGCCTACAGCGCCGCGTCCGGTACCGCCATCGACGGCGACGCCCTCGCGCTGCACCGCATGTTGTATGACCTGGCCGAGATCACCGGGTACGTCCGCTGGTTCCGGAGCCCTCACGACGATACGGCCGATGCCGCTGAGGGCTGGCAGAACCTGCAGTACTTCCTGCGGCCAGCGCACCGCTGGCCGGACCTGCTGCCGACTCGCGGCGTGCCCCAGTGCAGACACTAGGCCGGTAGCAGGTGCACAGGTGCGCGGGGGAGGCGGGCCAACAACAGTAAAGTCCCAACGCCGCTGTCCCTACAGCAGCAACAAGCCAACCGCTGCGGTTGGCGGCTCGCTGTGGGCTGACCTCTGCGAGGAGAGTGCCGCCTCAGAAGGCGGGCGCGGTAGATTCTGGCGGTGTCGTCGCAGCCGCCGCCGGAGGAGGTGCTCGCTGCTTTCGGTGTGGCCGGGTGCCCGGTCGCGCGGCTGGCGGGCGGGCAGGGGACGTCCTGGCGGGCCGCCGAGGTTGTCTTCAAGCCGGCCGGGCAGAGCATGCAGGAGCTGGAGTGGCTGGCTGGGGTGTACTCACAGGTCCGTGGCTCGGGATTCAGGATCGCCCGGCAGCGTCGCGCGGTGACGGGCGCTGTCTGTGTTGATGGCTGGAGCGCGACCGACTATGTCGCTGGCCGGCACGCCGACCGTCGCTGGGCGGAGGCGGTCGCGGTCGGCGAGCGGTTGCACGCGGCGCTGGCCGGACTGGCGCGGCCCGGGTTCCTTGACCGGCGGCAGAGCCCGTGGGCAATCGGCGATCGCGTCGCCTGGGGTGATCTCCCCGTTGCGCGATTCGCGCGCGTTCCCCATATCCGGCGGCTGGCCGCGGCGATGCGTGCGGTCACCGCGCCGAGCCAGCTCATCCACGGCGACCTTGGCGGCAACGTGATCTATCACGACGTGCTGCCGCCGGCCGTCATCGACTTCTCGCCGTACTGGCGGCCCGCGGCGTTCGCCTCCGCGATCGTGGTCGCCGACGCCCTGGTCTGGGAAGGCGCTGACACAAGCATCCTGTCCGCTGTCGGCCACATCGGCGATTTCGGGCAGTACCTGCTGCGCGCCCTCATTTACCGCGCTGTGACCGACTCTGTACTCAGCAAGCTCGATCCCGCCGCCGAGGACAGCGGGAACGATCCTTACGCGCCTGCGGTCGACCTGGCCTGCCAGCTAGCGGCCTGACGGGTGAATCACATGTTCAGCAGGGCGATGATTTCCGTGTTCTCGACCGGTCCCTATCAGCAGGCGGACTGTTCGGGTCCGCCGCAATCGGGCGGCGCGCTGCCCTTGTGCCTTAGGAGAGATGCCGATGTCCACCCCTGTGACTTCGCTGGACAAGCGTTACAGCGATCCAGCCGCGACCGCCGTGGGATGGGAGCAGACCAGCCGGATACTGGAAACCGCGGAGCTGTTCTGGGTCAGCACGGTCCGCGCCGACGGGCGGCCGCATGTCACTCCGGTCGTAGCCGTGTGGCATGAAGGAGCGGTCTGCTTCTCGACCGGCGCGGAGGAGCAGAAATTCATAAACATGCGGGCCAACCCGCACGTGGTGATGACGACCGGCTGCAACCAATGGGACCAGGGCGTGGATGTGGTCGTCGAGGGAACCGCGGTGCGGGTCACGGACGACGCCGTGCTCGAGCGCATCGCAGCGGCGTTCACTGCCCGGTGGGACGGGAGGTGGCAGTTCGCTGTGCGCAATGGCACTTTCTGCGGCCACGACGGCAGCGGCGAGGCCATTGTCTTCTCAGTGAGGCCCGTCAAGGTCTTCGCCCACGCCAAGGGTGATCCGTTCGGCGCCACCACGCACAAGTTCTAACACGGCAGCCTCGGGCACTGTCTCGAGGCTCCCGCCACAGGCAGGATATAGGTTGTGGTCATTCCGGTTCATGACGTCAATCCGGTGCGCCGGACCGCGTGGGTCACCTACGGCCTGATCGCGATCAACGTGATCGTCTTGGTGCTGATGCCCACGCTCCGGGCGTCTGTCGGCACCCGCCCGACGCTAGCGGCCCTGTGCCGTCAGGAGGCGTTCTTTGACCATTACGCCGCCATCCCAAGGGAGATGATCAGCAACCAGCAGCTGCGCCTGGTCGCGACCGGCCAGCCTGGCCCGCAGCCACAGAGCTGTGTGGTGGCCCACGCCCGGTACCACAAGATCCCGGCGCTGTCAGTTCTGCTGTCCATGTTCCTCCACGCCGGCTGGCTGCACCTGCTCGGCAACATGCTCTTCTTGGCCGTCTTCGGCAACAACGTCGAAGACCGCCTCGGCAGAGCCGGGTATCTGGCGTTCTACCTTGCCTGCGGCTACGCCGCGGCGTATGGGTACGCCGCCCTGCACCCGGGCTCTGCCACACCACTGGTCGGGGCCTCCGGCGCGATCGCCGGCGTGCTCGGCGCCTACCTGGTGCTCTACCCGCGCGCTCGGGTCTGGAGCCTGGTCCCGTTCCTGCTGTTCCTGCCGCTGCGAATCCCGGCCTGGCTCGTGCTCGGCCTTTGGTTCCTCTTGCAATGGGCCTACGCGGCTGGCTACGCCGCTGCAGGCGCAGGCTCGGTCGCATACCAGGCCCACCTGATCGGCTTCGTCCTGGGAGTGCTTCTCGGCCTCCTTATCCGGGCAGCCAGGCCACCGGCCCAGACCGCCGTGCCCGCGCGAAGGCGCTAGCAGGCGTTCCCCGCAGCCGCCTACGATCTCCCGACGATCAGTTCCCTGGCGATCGCGGGTGAAAACTCGCCCACCTGGGTCCCCGTGCCGACGCCGCAGTTGCCATCGGACTCACCGGGTGCCTTGATCCAAAGGCCCATGTCGCCGCGGTCATCCAGCACTTGCGGTACCGAGCCGAGCTGCCGGCCAGGAGGGTTGCACCACTGTCTGGCTCCGACGGAGCTGTTGCCGCTGCAGCCCAGATGAGGGATGTCGTACGCGACCAGGACCGGCACTTTGTGCTGGCTGGACGCGGCGCTGGTATAACCCGACACCGCAGCGGAGATGTCGCCGGTCCACGGGCCGAACCAGTTTGCTGTCGGCTGGTTCGCGATGCGCCGGCTGATCGCTCGCGCCAGCGGATCGCCTGGGTGGGTCCGAACCCAGCCGGCCGCCTCCGAGTTAGGGTCGGTGAAGAGCCGGTTCGTCAGCGCGCCCCGCCCGGGGCCCGGCAGCGCGCGCGAGATCGAGCCAGCGGCCAGATGACCTCGCGCACGGGCGCTGGCGTGCCCGTTACGGCTGGTGTCGATGACGAACCGCTTGGCCATTCCGAGATCCCGGTTCAACGCGGTCGCGTAGCCGATCTCACTGTCGGTTGTATCGAAGTTGGACACGTTCAGCGCGAAGCCGTAGGCCCGAGCGACACCGGCGGCTCGCAGGCGGGCTGCCATCTGGCCGGCCGGCACCCAGTTCGAGTGGCCCGCATCCAGGTACACGTGGTCGCTCTTCGTCTGGAGGGTCTTAATGGCGTATGAGAGCATCTGCAGCCGAGCCTGCCGCTGGGCCTTGTCCGGGCAGTTGCTTAGCTGAGCGAGCGCGTCCGGTTCCAGGATCACCACTGCGGGCCTGTCACCCAGGCCGGTCGCGAACCCGGTGACCCACTTTTCGTACGCGCGCTTGTCGGTTTCGAGTCGGCGACTCGCCGCGTGGTTGTTCCCAGCATGCGCGCGGAGGAGCAGATACCCCAGCACAACGATCACGAGCAGCTCACCTGCCGCGATCATGGCCACCATTCTCCGACTGACTACCGGATATCTAGCCACGGTTGGGAGTATTCCACGGTGACCGCGGGCGTAACTTCGCTCCGATGATTCCGCGCGGCCACGCCCCGGAATTCACCAAAAGCCTCGGCTAGATATTCTTAATTGCCCTGATGTGCTTAATTGTGACCCAGGTTCGGTGGGCGCGGGCGCGCAGGAAATTGCTGGCGCCCGGATTGAGAATGAGCCCGGCCGAGGCGGCGATGCGGTCCGCCGTTTGCCGGATGGTGAGCTCGTCGGTGCGGATGTGCTCGGCGAACTCGTCGTGCCTGAGGCGGTCCAGGCACGCGTCTATGTTGCCTTCAGCGAAGGTGTCCCGGCGCATAGGCAAGGAGCGTCCCCGCACGCGACGCAGGATGGTCGCGCGCTCGGCCAGCAGAGTGAAATGCCTCACGTGGTGCCCGCTGCGGCGCAGTGGCACGAGTATCTCCGCGAGGTAGGCCGGCTCGATGATGGTCATGGGCACGATTACGTCGCCCTCGTGCTTGTCCAGCAGGTGATCAAGCACCTCCAGCGTGCCCTGCCTCCACGCGGGTATGTCCTGGAAGTTTCCCCGCAGAGCCAGCGGTGTCATCCGGTGCAGGCCAAAGCCCAAGTGCTCGGGATCGCAGATCACGCTGCCAGCCAGCCGCCGCTGGATCTCGTCAGCAGTGTGCGTCTTCCCGCTGCCGAACGGCCCGTTGATCCACAAGAGCACGACCCGGAGCATAGTGTGTCTGCGCCCGAGCTGGGCTTCATCTACACCCAGGCGTCAGCTGATTGTGCGGTGCACGTTTTCCGCCTCGGAAGGCCCGAGTTCGACGTGGGCGATCCAGGGCCCTGGTATCGACGGGTCGATGACGCCCTCCTCCAGCCAGGTGTAGTTGCCGTCGAGAATGCGCTTGGCTCGTTTGGTGTCGGCGGCGTCGCTGTTGTTCCACAACGATGCGAACAGTTCTTCGGCGCGCAGCCGGGCCTGAGTGCAGAACAGGTCGGCGAGGTCGTACGCGGTCGCGCCGCGCGCCGTCCCGGTGCCGTCGGTCCGGTCCATTTGTGCCCGCACGCACGTGGCGCTGATGGCGAAAAGCTCGGCGCCGATGTCCACGATCCGGCCGAGGAATCCCTGCTTGCGCTCCAGCCGGCCTTGCCACCGAGCCATGGCGTAGAACATCGACCTGGCCAGTTTCCTGCTTGCCCGCTCCACGAACCGCAGGTGCGGCGCGAGCCGGCCGAACTCGCTGAACGACCCCGGTTTCTGCCCCTGGCCCGTCAGCAGCGTTGGCAGCCATTTGGCGTAGAACTCGCCGGCCTCTGCTGCCGCTCGGGCGCGACGCGCAGCAGGCAGCCGTGGATCGATGAGGTCGCCAGCCGCGGACAGGTGAGCGTCTGTCGCCTCGCGCGCGATGAACAGCCGCATGATCTCCGAGGATCCTTCGAAGATCCGGTTGATGCGCATGTCCC
>Ga0126381_100009391_pt1 | contig 10979 bp, 7 predicted proteins | sample PanSoiMetPlot_28_FD_96465 | JGI IMG/M metagenome (GOLD analysis project Ga0126381, IMG submission 96465) | Tropical forest soil microbial communities from Panama - MetaG Plot_28 | ecosystem: Environmental > Terrestrial > Soil > Tropical forest > Bulk soil | place: Panama | collected 2016-02-17
GCTTCGCATTCCGTTATCGACCCTGAATCAGAAAATCAAGCGGCTAAACGTCGAGATCAGGCGGCGTGGGGCGGCCTAGCGGATTTCCGGACATGAGAGCACTGATTGCCATTTTCTTCGCATTCTTCGCACTGATTCCCTGGTTCGGGCTGGCACAGGAAAGGCCGCCGGGGGCGGAAACGTCGCAGCCTCCGCAGCAGCGTCAGCTAGGGACGGAATTGCGTAATCTCCAGATGCACCTCGCTCAGGACGAGCACATTCTGCAGGACTGGCCGAATCTCGCTCGGTATCGGGAGGAGAACGAGAAACTGAAAGCGGCCGAGCCTCGGGAAGAACGCGTAGTCTTCATGGGCGACTCGATCACGGACGCCTGGGGACGGACTCATGGTAAATTTTTTCCCGGCAAACCGTATGTGAACCGCGGTATCAGCGGGCAAACCACTCCGCAGATGCTAATACGCTTCCGTCCCGATGTCATCGACCTGAAGCCCAAGGCGGTAGTGATCCTGGCCGGAACAAATGACATTGCCGGAAATACCGGTCCGGAAACTCTGGCTGGCATTGAAGGCAACCTCGCATCTATGGTGCAGCTTGCGCAAGCGAACCATATACGCTTGATTCTCGCTTCCGTGATGCCCGTCTGCGACTGCTTCGTTCCGCAGACGGGGAAGCGGCCGCCCACCCAAATTGTTGCGTTGAACGCCTGGATCAAAGACTACTGCGGCCAGAATGGATTGGTTTATCTCGATTACTATTCGGCGATGGTAGATGACAAGGGGATGCTCAAGAAGGATCTCACCTACGACGGCCTGCACCCGAACGACGCCGGCTACGATCTGATTTCCCCTCTGGCCTCCGCCGCAATCGCAAAGGCTCTGACCAGCCCATGAGATCGTAACGCCGAGACTGAGCCGCGCGCGTCAGCAAGCGGTTTGACCTAGAGTTCCCGATTTAACTGGAGGAGCCCATTGCGAGCTGGAATCTTTACGCGCGAGTATCCACCGAACGTCTATGGCGGAGCGGGAGTTCACGTTGAATATCTCAGCCGCGAACTGGCCAGGAAGATTGAGGTCGAAGTGCACTGCTGGGGTGAGCAACGCTCGGACCAGGCCCGTCTGCACGTTCGCGGTGCGCTGCCGTGGGATGAGATTAGCAATGGCACGGAAGGAAAGTTTAAGACCGCCCTTGAAGCGTTCAGCCTGAATCTGACCCAGGTCAAGTCGCTGGCAGGTGTGGACGTCGTGCACACACATACCTGGTACGTTGCTATGGCTGGATTTCTGGCGAAGAAGCTTTATGGCATTCCATTCGTCCTGACAACACACAGCCTGGAGCCGCTGCGGGCGTGGAAAGCTGAACAACTCGGCAGCGGTTATGCGATGAGCGCCTGGATGGAGCGGACCGCAGTGATGGATGCGGATGCCGTCATCGCGGTATCGAATGGAACCAAAGCAGATATTCTGCGGGTCTACCCGATCGCGCCCGAGCGAGTGCACGTGATCTACAACGGCATCGATCTCGATGAATATCGAAGAACAGATGATACAACCGCGCTCGACCGCTATGGGGTCGATAAGAACGTGCCATACATTCTGTTCGTCGGGCGCATCACGCGTCAAAAGGGTGTAACACATTTGGCGGACGCGATCCAATTCTTGCCACCTGAGACGCAGGTCGTGCTCTGCGCAGGGGCGCCCGACACGCCTGAAATCGCCGCCGAAATGCGCGCGAAAGTGGAGGAGGCGCGAAAAAGAAACCCACGGATCATTTGGATCGAAAAAATGGTCTCGCGCCAGGAAACCATTCAGCTTTACAGCCATGCACGGGTGTTTTGCTGTCCCTCTGTCTACGAGCCGTTCGGCATCATCAATCTCGAAGCGATGGCGTGCGGCGCGCCGGTAGTAGCTAGCGCGACCGGCGGCATAAAGGAAATCGTGGTTGACGGTGAAACCGGATATCTTCTCCCATTCGAACCCGACCCGGTTACCGGCTTCCCCTCCCGGCCGGATCAATTCGCAAAAGACTTGGCTGAAAAGCTTTCGCAACTTTTGAACGATCCGGAGAGATGCAAACGGTTTGGCGAAGCCGGCCGCAAACGAGTGGAAGAGACCTTTAGCTGGTCCACAATTGCGGACCAGACCATCCGGCTGTATCAAACTGTTATCGATGCAGCAAAGTCGTAAGCTCACGAGCCCGGAGCGCAAGCTCGCCGGAACCAGCCAGCCACAAGAGGATGGAAGGCGCAGAGTTATTATCGAAGGCCTTTCTCCCGAAATCGATGGCGGACGGTTTCCAGCCAAGAGGACCATAGGCGATACCGTTCGGGTCCAGGCCGATATTTTCACAGACGGACACGACTTGATCTCTGCCGCGCTGTTGTATCGTCCGGAGGCAGACCAATCGTGGAGCGAGAGCCCAATGCATCTTCTCGTCAACGACCGTTGGGTTGGCGAGTTCAAAGTCACGCAGCTTGGGCGGTATCGTTACACGATCCACGCCTGGGTGGACCACTGGGAAACCTGGCGTCACGAGTTGCAGAAGCGGATCGACGCCAATACCGACACAGCCATCGATTATCAGATCGGCGCAAACCTGATTGGGGCGGCCGCCCAAAGATCTGCGGAACCGGATACCAAATACCTTCAGACTGAAGCAGAGTTTCTGCGAACAACGGCCGAGACGGAGGCGCTTCGCGCACGCGCCGTGAGCGCCACGCTGAACGAGGTGATGCGGCGCTATCCGGACCGGCGCTTTGCCACAGAGTTGGATCGCGAACTGGTGATCGTTGTCGATCCGGTACGCGCGCGATTCAGCTCCTGGTACGAACTGTTTCCGCGATCCAGCTCTCCTCAAGCCGGGCGGCACGGAACTTTTTCGGACTGCGAAGCGCGGCTCCCCTACGTTGCCGAAATGGGTTTCAACGTGGTCTATCTGCCGCCGGTTCACCCCGTCGGCTCCGCGTTCCGCAAAGGGAAAAACAACTCGGTTACCGCCGAGCCGGGCGATGTGGGCAGTCCGTGGGCGATTGGCAGTAGCGAAGGTGGACATAAAGCCATTCATTCCGATCTCGGGTCGATCGAAGACTTTCGGCGTCTGGTCAAACACGCCTCGGATCTGGGATTAGATGTCGCCCTCGATATCGCCTATCAAGCCGCTCCCGATCATCCCTATGTAAAGGAGCACGAGGCGTGGTTCCGCAAGCGCCCTGACGGAAGCATTCAGTATGCCGAAAATCCCCCCAAGAAATACCAGGACATCTACCCCTTCGATTTCGAGACTCCGAAGTGGCTCGAACTCTGGCAGGAGTTGAAATCTGTTTTTACGTTCTGGATCGAACAGGGCGTCCGTATTTTCCGCGTGGACAATCCGCATACGAAGGCTTTTCCTTTTTGGGAATGGTGCATCGGCGAAATTAAGCGCGACTGGCCCGAAACTCTGTTTCTGTCAGAAGCCTTTACGCGTCCCAAGATCATGTACCGGTTGGCGAAGATCGGATTCAGCCAGTCCTACACGTATTTCCCGTGGCGGAATACGAAATACGAACTCACTACCTACCTTACGGAATTGACACAGACGCCCGTCCGTGAATTCTTCCGGCCAAATCAATGGCCGAATACGCCCGACATCCTGACCGAATTTCTTCAAATAGGAACTCGCGCGGCGTTCCTGATCCGCTTTGTACTCGCGGCTACACTCGGGGCCAACTATGGAATCTATGGACCGGCATTCGAGCTGATGGAGAGCCGTCCGGTCCGCCCGGGAAGTGAAGAGTACCTGGATTCGGAGAAGTACCAGATCCGCAATTGGAATTTGGAGCGCCCGGACAGCCTGCGCGAATTTATTGCTTTAGTAAACAGAATCCGCAACGAAAACACTGCTCTCCAAAGCGATTGGTCGCTCGAGTTTCATCCGGTAGACAACGATCAGTTGATCTGCTACAGCAAGTGTTCCGAGGACGCCGCAAACCTGATTGTCGTTGTCGTCAATCTGGATCCGCACCATACGCAGTCGGGATTCGTAGAACTTCCGCTCTACAAATGGAAAGTTGAAGAGGACCGGCCCTATCAGGCCAACGACTTACTCACTGGAGCGCGTTACGTCTGGAATGGCCGCAGAAATTGGGTGCAGTTGAACCCGGAGAGTGTTCCTGCCCACATCTTCCGCATCCGGCGGCGGCTCCGCGTCGAGACCGACTTCGAGTACTTCCTTTAAGGGCATGAACGTTGAGCCGGCCATCGATGTTTTGGAGTGGGATCGACCGTTCCCTGACAAGCGCGCCCTACAGAGCCTGAGTGCCGTTCTTTCGGCTTATGTATCTACGCGCAGATGGTATCGCTCGAAGGCGCGAACCATCGACCGGCTCACCGTCATCGATTTGATTTCTACGACGATTGCGGGTGCCTTCATTCTGGTAATCCGCATTCAATACCACGACGGAGTCTGCGATGAATATTTCGTGCCGGTAGCAGTAGCGCGGCCTGGAGATTCCACAGCCATCGATGAACCAATTTGCACGCTGCGCGGTCCGGACGGGCAAGAGGGCGTCCTCCATGGCGTTCTTACAAACGCTGCGTTTCGACAGGTTCTGCTGGATGTTGTTCTATGTGAGCGCACATTCAAAGGCCGGTATGGAAATCTGAGCGGGCGGCGCACGGAGGCCCTGGATGCCATCTGCGGTGAAGACGCTCTGGAATTCGAGAGCTTCGTTTCGCGCGCGGAGCAGAGCAATACGTCGGTGATTTACGGCGACCGCTACATTCTCAAGGTCTTTCGCAAGCTCGAGCAAGGGATTAACCCAGATATCGAGATTGGTACGTTTCTCACTCGGCGCGGATTCAAAAACACTCCGGCTGTGCTGGGGCAGATCGAATACAAACTGGAGAACGGTGAAACGTACACGGCAGGCATTCTGCAGCAGTTCGTTCGCAATCAAGGCGACGCCTGGAGCTACACTCTGAGATCGCTCGGCGGATTCTTTGAACGGGCGCTTGCCGCGGGTTCCGGTCCGCCGGAAGTCCCGCACGACGTGTTGGGCGATTACGCGGCGTCTGCTGCCCTATTGGGTAAACGAACCGCACAGATGCACGCGGCATTTGAGGACGAACATGCCGGGCCGGATTTCGTGCCGGAGCCGTTTACTGCCCGGGACAAGGAAAAACTGTATCAGGATCTGTTGGGTCAAGCGGATATTGCCTTCGAGTTGCTGCGTCGCAAGCAAGCTATTCTGACGGGTCTTGCAAGCGAAGCCGCACGCGAGGTTTTGCATCTCGAACCGGAAGTTATGGCCCGGTTTAACGCATTGCATGAGTCCCCGGTCAGCGCGCTTCGCATCCGCCACCATGGTGACTATCATCTCGGCCAAGTGCTGTATACAGGCGACGATTTCATGATCATTGATTTCGAAGGCGAACCGGCGCGCTCCTTGTCTGAGCGCCGTCAGAAAGCGCTCGCGATGCGCGATGTGGCCGGGATGCTGCGCTCCTTCCATTACGCTGCTTATGCGGCGTTATTCGAAGCTTCCGCCCGCGCCAAACTCGAATCGTGGACGGCATCCTGGACAGCCTGGGTCGGCGCGATCTACTGGAAGGCCTATCTTTCCGAAGGGAGCGGTCTGCGCTCCATTCCGTCGGGTGCCGGCGAGCAGAAACTCTTGTTGGATGCCTTTCTGCTGCAAAAGGCCCTGTATGAAGTCGCATACGAATTGAACAATCGCCCCGACTGGGTCCATATTCCGCTTCGCGGCATCTTAAGCCTTACAACGAAAGCTTAAGCGACCTGGAATAGACTTTCAAAACAGAGCCGCGTGCGCCAGCAAGCGGTTGTAAATTAATATGTCAGCCTTCACTAGACCTCTCACTGAGAATGACCTCTATTTGTTCCGGGAAGGAACGCATATCAAGCTGGCGGACATCTTGGGCGCGCATGCGGCGCCGGAAGGTGGTACACAATTTGCAGTCTGGGCTCCTAACGCGCAGTCGGTTTCCGTAGTTGGCTCGTTCAACGAGTGGCAGATCGAAGCAGGTCTTCTGTCATCCGCGGGGGCCGGGATTTGGACTGGCCGGGTTGCCGAAGCCCAGCCTGGAATGAGCTATCGCTACCACATCGAATCGCAGCAAGGCTATCGTGTGGACAAGTCCGATCCGTTTGGGTTCTTGCAGGAGACGCCGCCTAAAACAGGCTCGGTCATCTGGGATTTGAACTACGACTGGGCCGATCAGGACTGGATGGCGAAGCGCAGCAATCCTAACGGAATGAACGCGCCGATCTCGATTTACGAGGTACATTTGGGGTCCTGGCGACGGGTTGCGGAAGAGGAGAATCGCTCACTGAATTACCGTGAGCTTGCAAGCCAACTCGTCCCGTACGTCAAGGAGATGGGCTTTACACACGTCGAGTTCCTTCCCGTAATGGAGCATCCATTCTACGGCTCCTGGGGCTATCAGATTACGGGATTCTTTGCGCCGACCAGCCGCTATGGCACGCCGCAGGAGTTCATGGCGCTGATCGATCAATTTCACCAGCACGGAATCGGAGTGATTCTGGATTGGGTTCCGTCTCACTTCCCGCAAGACGAGCACGGTCTTGGCTACTTCGACGGTAAGCACGAGTTTGAAGCATCGGATCCGCGTCGTGGCTTGCATCCTGACTGGAACAGCTTCATTTTCGATTACACCCGCGGAGAAGTGCGGAGCTTTCTGCTAAGCAGCGCGATGTTTTGGCTGGACAAATATCATGCCGATGCTCTGCGCGTCGATGCGGTGGCATCCATGTTGTATCTGGACTTCTCACGCAAAGCGGGCGAGTGGATCCCGAACCGGTACGGAGGACACGAGAATCTCGAAGCCATCGCCTTTCTGAGGCGAATGAATGAAGACGTTTACCGGGCGCATCCCGACGTGCAAACGATAGCGGAAGAATCCACAGCCTGGCCTATGGTTTCGCGGCCAACCTACGTCGGCGGCCTCGGGTTCGGACTCAAGTGGGACATGGGATGGATGCACGACACGCTGAAATACCTGGCGCAGGATCCCATCTTCCGCAAATACCATCACCATGAGCTGACATTCCGGATGGTCTATGCCTTCAACGAAAGCTTTATCCTGCCTCTATCGCACGACGAGGTTGTATATGGAAAGGGCTCGTTGATTGGAAAGATGCCCGGCGACGACTGGAAGAAATTTGCAAACCTGCGGTTACTCTTTTCCTATATGTACGCGCAGCCGGGAAAGAAGCTGCTTTTCATGGGAGGTGAATTCGGGCAGCGGAACGAGTGGAATCATGACAAGAGCCTCGACTGGGAACTGCTGGAATCCGGCTGGCACGCCGGGTTACGTCTACTGGTAGGCGACCTGAATCGTGTGTACCGTAGCGAACCGTCGCTGCATTGGTGCGAGAATTCGCCCTCGAGTTTTGAATGGATCGATGTGCAAGATGCGGAGAAGAATGTTCTCAGCTTCCTTCGAAAAGGCTCCAACGAAAATGAGGCTGTCGCCGTCGTGTGCAACTTCAGCCCTGTTCCGCGCGACAACTATCGAATCGGCATGCCGCAAAATGGCTTTTGGGAGGAGATTCTTAATTCAGATGCAAAGCAGTATGGTGGAAGCGGACGCGGGAATCTGGGTGGCGTGAAGGCCGTTCCGATTCCATTACACGGCCGAAGTTACTCCCTGACAATTGACCTTCCGCCGCTCGCGGCCGTGTATTTCCGGCACCGCAAAGAATAAACCTCTGTCTTTAACCGATGCATCTGAACTTCCGTGATATACTCCCGCGCTAGGTAGACTTCATGCGAGAAGCAAAATGGTGGCTAACGACGGCTTCTGTTCCAGCCGTTTTTCTGTTTTTGACCGGATGTGCCAGTTCGTTGCACGAACCCACAGAGAAGTACATTCTGGTCGCTGACAACACGAAAATTCCCTATTGGCAGACTGCGCTCCAGGGGCTCAATCATGCTGCCTCCGAGATGAAAGTGAAGTCCGAAATTCAAGGGCCGGATGGTCACGATCCGCAGGGAGAGCACGATGCGTTCAAGAGAGCGGTTGCCCAGAAGCCTTCTGGAATTCTGGTATCCGCGACGGACGCAAGTGTTCTGACGCCCGATATAAATTCGGCGCTGGATCAAGGTATTCCTGTCATCACGATTGATTCGGATGCGCCCGACAGTAAGCGCCTGTTTTTCGTGGGAACCGACAATTACAATGCCGGCGTGCTCGGCGGCAAGATGGCCTCCAAACTGCTCGATGGCCGTGGAAACGTGGTTGTCTACACGATTGCCAATCAAAACAATCTGAAGGAGCGGCTTCAGGGATACCAGTCCGGTTTTGCCGACCATCCGGAAATGAAGGTGCTGCAGGTTGTCGATATGAACGGCAACTCTGATGTCGCGTTCGATTCCGCAAAGAAGCTGCTGGACAGCAAAACGAAGGTGGACGCCTTTATTTGCCTGGAAGCGCTTTCGTGTCCGGCGGTCGCCGACGTGGTGAACCGGGGCGGGATGAACGGAAAGCTTAAGATCATCGCAATGGACACCGATCCGGGTACGATCGACTGGATCAACAAGGGCGTGATTTCCGCGACGATTGCCCAAAAGCCCTGGACCATGGCGTACTATGGCACGAAACTATTAGATGATCTCCATCATCACGCGCCGAGCCCGCTCACCGGTAATTGGGCTCAGAACATTTTTTCGCCAATGCCTACGTTCGTGGACACGGGCGCATTTGTTGTCAACAAGGACAACGTAGGGAGTCTTTCACAACAACCTCCTAGCGGACAGAAATAGCGCTTGCGCTCCGGAGAAACAAAAGTAAAGGAGCACTGGTCTAACCAGCGAGCCGGGTTTCCGGACGCGAATGAGAGGGATGAACCCGCGCTTCTCAGCGAGGTGAAGACTCAAAATGAGAACAGCGGCATGGGTGCTGTGTGGGGTGCTGAGCCTCGGAGGCGGTACCCTGGAAGCACAGAAAACAAGCACGACCCAAACAGACCCGACGCAGAATAAGGATATTCCGCGGCAGGAACCCGGAACAAACAATCCGGATCTAGGGCAGCAACGTCATGACAGCCCCAAGCCTGGAAACACTGAACGAAATACCAGTTCGAAGCATTCGCACCACCGGAAACATCAGTCGCCAAATACAGCCGGCAGTACCAAGCCAACCTCATAGCGTCTTCTTGTGCGATTCGAGGCGACCGGTATGAACGCCTTGAAGACCGTGTTGTTGCTTGGGGTCTTGAGCGGCCTGCTGTTGTTTCTTGGCGAGTTCTTCGGCGGCCGGAACGGGCTCTACACCGGCCTGGCGATCGCCATTGCCATGAATTTTTTCAGCTACTTCCTTTCCGACCGGATCGCGCTCGCCACGTATTCCGCGCAGCCGGTGACGCCCGAGCAGAATTCCGTCGTTTATGCGCGTGTTTACCCGATTGTCGCAGGGCTCGCCCAGCGCATGGGGATACCGATGCCGAAACTGTGGCTGATCCCGGACAACTCACCAAATGCATTCGCGACGGGGAGGAATCCGCAACATGCCTCGGTAGCGTTCACTGGGGGCATCCTGAACACTATGTCCGATGACGAAATCGAAGGAGTCGTGGCACACGAATTGGGCCATGTTCTGCATCGCGACATACTGATCAGCTCGGTTGCGGCGACCATTGCCACGGCCATCACGTTCCTTGCGCGCATGGGCTTCTTTTTTGGAGGAGGACGCCGCGACAACGACGAGGAAGGCGGTGGCGGTTGGGGTGGCGTGCTGATGCTGATTCTCGCGCCGTTCGCAGCAATGCTGATTCAAATGGCGATTTCGAGGAGCCGCGAATACGACGCCGATGCAGCTTCAGCCAAGTACACCGGAAACCCGCACAAGCTAATTTCTGCGCTGCAGAAGCTTGATGCCTACTCGAAGCGGCTGCCGATGGACGCGACTCCTTCCACGGCGCACTTGTTTATCATCCAGCCGTTCAGCGGAGAATCCCTGATGCGGTTGTTTTCCACACACCCTCCGACCGCGGATCGCATTGCGCGCCTTCAGGCGATGTGAATTGGGAGAACTTTCGCCCCTGGTTTAAAATAGAAAAAAGTTCCAGCAACAAGCGGGAGTAACTCAATGGTAGAGTCACAGCCTTCCAAGCTGTTGGTTGCGAGTTCGATTCTCGTCTCCCGCTCCATGTTTTCTCGATCTTCTGATCGAGGTCGCTGATAGCATAAACCAAGGCTGAGCTGATGACGGGCTCAAAGCCGATATGTCCACCTAGGCGCAATCCTGCCGCACTATCTGAAGAGTGGTGAAGGTGCCAGTCCTACGTCGGGGAAACCGGCAATCGGTTGGTATTCGATCACGCGCAACGGCGAGAAGCTTGTCCCGCAGCTTGAATGAGAGGAACGATGGGAAGAGACCGCATCAAACACAGTACCTTTTCACGATGTCGCAGGAGCGTGGGCCAGGGGTGCCCCAACTGCCGAGCGGCGGACGCGCGCCGCGGGGCCGTGAACGGCGGGTCCCATTTTCGGTCACCTGAACCCCGAAAATCGACCACCGACTGACCTTACCGTTCAATAGAATCAAGCACCTACTTAAGAAGCCAACCTGCATCCAAAGGGCAGGAAACCACATGCGAGGCGTCCTTGAAGACCTCCGGTATGCGATGCGTGTCCTCCGCCGGACCCCGACCCTGACTGCGGTCGCAGTGCTTACTCTGGCGCTAGGTAGTGCCGCTACAACGACCGTCTTTGGCTGGATCGACGGGATGGTCCTGCACCCGTTCCGCGGCGCCAGGGACGACGGACAACTCGCCGTGCTTGAGTCCGTCAGTGCCAGCGGCCTCCAGCATCAGGTTTCGTACCCCGACTTCCGGGACTTTCAGGAAAGCATGAGCAGTATTTCCGGATTGTTGCTGAACCAAAAAGGCCCTGCCTCGATCGGCGAGGGAGAAAAGCCCTATTTAGCGTGGTACGAATCGGTCTCCGGAAACTACTTCGA
>Ga0126381_100009392_pt1 | contig 10979 bp, 11 predicted proteins | sample PanSoiMetPlot_28_FD_96465 | JGI IMG/M metagenome (GOLD analysis project Ga0126381, IMG submission 96465) | Tropical forest soil microbial communities from Panama - MetaG Plot_28 | ecosystem: Environmental > Terrestrial > Soil > Tropical forest > Bulk soil | place: Panama | collected 2016-02-17
AAAAATCCTGCGGCAAGCCACTCTCGGCGGTTGCCGGCCGGAATATTGTGACGATTGAAGGCATGGGCACGGCCGACCGGCCGCACCCGCTGCAGCAAGCGTTTCTCGACGAGCAAGCCGGCCAGTGCGGCTATTGTCTCCCGGGCATCCTGATCTCGGCCAAGGCATTGCTCGACCGCAATCCGTCACCGACGCGCGCGCAGATCGCCGAGGCATTGGACGACAATATTTGCCGCTGCGGCAGTCATATCCGCATCTTGCGCGCCGTCGAACGGGCCGCCCGGCTCATCCGTGAAGGAGCCGCTCGATGAGCGCACCACCCAATCTATCGCCGCTACTGGCGGCCAATCCGCGCCTCGATCAGTGGGTTCAATTCCAGGCGCCGGGCCGCGTGACAGTCTCGACCGGAAGAGTCGAGATCGGTCAAGGCGTGCTGACGGCGATGCTGCAGATTGCCGCGGAAGAGCTCGACGTCATCCCCGAGCGCATCCTCTTGCAGACCGGCGATACCGACCTCACCCCCAATGAAGGCTATACAGCGGGGAGCCAATCGATCCAATTCGGCGGCGTGGCATTGCGCATGGCTTGCGCCGAGGTGCGCGGCCTGTTTCTCGACCATGCCGCTGCGGCTTTCGGCTATTCTCGCGGCGATCTGGCGGTGCGCGACGGAGCGATCATCCATCGCGGCGTCGCAACCGGCCATGATTATTGGTCGCTCACCCTTGCCGTCGATCTGCGGCGCAGCGCCACCGGGAGCTCGCTCGGCAAGAGCGTCAGCGACTATCGCGTAATCGGCCAGAACACTCCCCGGATCGATCTTGCTGCAAAAGTGTTTGGCGGACCGGTCTTTATTCACGACATGGCGCTCGACGGGATGATGCATGCCCGGGTCGTGCGTCAGCCGCGCCGCGGGGCGACGATTGCGAACGTCGACGAAGCCGCCCTGCGGCGCGCGGCGAAGGGTCCGATCGAAATCCTCCATCATGGCAACTTCCTCGCCATGCTGGCTGAAGACGAAACCGTCGTCGAAGCCGTCGCTGCGGTGGCGCCTGGTCACGTGGTCTGGGGGGGCGTCGATGCGATCAATCCGTTTCATGAAGAGGCGCGGTGGCTCTTGCAGCAACCCTCGATTGACCGGAGCATCGGCGCGCCTGCGCCCGCCGGGGCGATGCCCGGGGTAGGAAGGCATGAGGCGACCTATACGAGAATGCACATCGCCCATGCTTCCGTCGCGCCGTCTTGCGGGCTTGCGCTTTATCGCGACGGTCGCCTCACGGTATGGACCCATTCGCAAGGGGTCTATCCGCTGCGCGACGCGCTTGCGCGCACATTGAACCTCGATCCCGCGGCGATTTCGGTAAAGCATGCGCAGGGGCCGGGCTGCTACGGTCATAACGGCGCCGATGATGCGGCGGCCGATGCGGCCGTCATCGCGTTTCGCAATCCGGATAGGCCAGTCAAGGTGCGCTGGCGACGCGAGGAGGAATTCGGCTTCGAACCGGTCAGCCCGGCGATGGTGGTGAGCGTGCATGCAGCGCTCGACGGAGTGGGGCGCCCCGCCGACTGGACCACCGAGATCTGGAGCGGCCGGCATACGAGCCGTCCGGGCGGCGGCGGCAATCTGCTCGCCGTCGAAGCTTTGCCCAATGCGCCGCCCGCACCGCCCGCTGTCGAGTCGGGGTATCCCCCGGGGGCGGGCACGCGCAACGGCGAGCCGCTCTATGATTTCGCGGCCAAGCGGATCGTCCATCACCTCATCGCCGAGACGCCGGTGCGGACCTCGTCATTGCGCGGGCTCGGCGCCACGCTCAATGTTTATGCGATCGAATCTTTCATGGACGAGCTGGCCGAGCAGGCAGGCATGGATACGGTCGCCTACCGGCTCTCGTTATTGTCCGACGCGAGGGCACGGGCAGTTATAGAGCATGCCGCTCACCTGTCCGGCTGGAAAGCGGGGGTCCCTTCGGGTACCGGGCGCGGCCGCGGGTTCGGTTTCGCGCGCTACAAAAACCTCGCGGCCTATGCTGCGGTTGTTGCGGAAGTCGAGGTCGATGAAGCCGTTCGTCTGCTGCGCGTGTGGTGCGCCGCCGATGCCGGTCTCGTCATCAACCCGGACGGCGCGATCAATCAGCTCGAAGGCGGCATCATTCAGGCGGCGAGCTGGGCGCTCAAGGAAGGCGTACGCCTCGACACCGAAGGCATCAGCTCGCGCGACTGGGAGAGCTACCCGGTGCTGCGCTTCAGCGAGGTGCCCGAGGTCACGGTCGAACTTATCGACCACATGGCAGACCGTCCTTGTCTCGGCGTTGGCGAGGCCGCGGGCGGACCGACTGTCGCGGCGATCGGCAATGCCGTAGCGCATGCGTTGGGCGCTCGCATCCGCGACCTCCCGCTCACCCGTGAGCGTGTGATGGCGGTGCTGCTGAAGGTGTGAGCCGCCCTTTGGCGCAGCGCTCGTTGCTTTAGGCGACGCGGTCGTAAGGGAAGCGCTGCACCTTATCCATGTTTTTGCCTTCGATGCGGATCAGCCGGGTCGGCCCGTTGCGACGCGGCGAATGCAGGTCGCCTTCATTGTACAGATAAGCCATTCCCGGCTTCAGTGTGTAATCCCTGACGCGGCGGGCCTTGCCCGATTTTCCCTCGCCGGGGCTGGCGACCGGCTCATAGTCGGTCATTACCGTCTCGCCTTGCGCCTGGCCATAGATCGCCCAAGATGGTCCGTGATCGTGCGGATGGCTGTCCTTGGCGCCGTGGTAAACGTGACCGAGGATGCAGAACCCGAGCTCCGGGTCTTCGTACAGCACCGTGCGCTCCGGCATGTCGTCGCCGAGATGCGTCTTCACAAAATCGTCGTCCTTCAGCACGTCTTTGAGCAACGTACATACCTTTTGGCGCCCCCCGACCCCAGGATCTTGTTTTAGGATGCGGTGGCACTCCGCGGAAAACTGCTCAAGACTGTACCCCATCGGACGATCTCCTGGTGCAGACGCAGCCCGGCAATAATGCCCTTACTACTCGACCTATCGATCTTAAACCGAATTATTGCCGCCTGAAAAGTCAAGAGCAGCAGCCAATTTTATAGATCGGGAAATGGAAATACCTCTGATACACAGTCTTTCATGGTAATTTATGAGAGGCCTGCCTGATTAAGAGCCCGATCGACCGCTGCTCTGTCCGGGAGGGCGCTTGCGCAAGGCAGGTGAGCGCCCCGGCAACACTCGCTCGCCGCAGTGCGGTGGCGAGGGGGAGGCCGTCATCAATGCCGGCGGCGAGAACGCCGGTGAAGGCATCGCCGGCGCCAGTGGTGTCAACGGGCTTGATTGGCAATGGCGGCACGTCGAGAGAGGTTCTATCGACGAGGAAGGCAGTCGCACCACGCGCGCCGCGGGTGACCACGAGCGCCTGCCGAAGCCGGCGGCCGAGCGCCGGCAGGTCCGGCCCCAATGTCGCTGCTTCGCGCTCGTTCGCAACGAGAAAATCGAGTAGCGACAACAGCTCCAAATCGGTCGGCAGCGCAGGCGCAAGATTGAGCAGGCATCGTCCGCCGCGCATCCGCGTGCGTCTGATCAACGCTTCGGTTTCGGCAGGCGAGACCTCCATTCGGGTCACGAGGATGGTCTTCGTATCGAGCACTTCGTCGGGCACTTGGCTCAACGGTCCGGACCAGATCTAAATCGACGCCGCCTCGGCGCAGCAGGCTGGTTGCAATTTCCGCGAATAAATCCCGCCCAACGGCTCCGGCAAGTAGAACCTCTGATCCGGCGCGGCAGGCCGCCAGCGCCTGATTGGCGCCTTTACCTCCCGGCACGAGCACATAATCGCTGCCGAGCACGGTCTCTCCTGCCTGCGGTAAAGCGGGGACGGGGACGGTCAGGTCAATATTGACGGACCCAAATGCCAATATCATGGGCGACGCCACCGAGAAAGGTCGAATTGCGCCGCGGACGGCGGAGCAAATTATCGAGATTTGAGATAATATCCACTGACAACTGCGGCTGGGAGGCGGTATGACGGGCTTCGAGACACGCCCTCTGGGGCGCGCGGGCCTCAGAGTGACGGTTCTCGGGCTCGGGACGGGGACGCTTGGCGGCCATCGCATCCCGGTTTCCCGCCGGGTCGCGGATGAGGTTATGAGTACGGCTTGGTCGGCCGGCGTCCGCTATTTCGATACCGCGCCTTTTTACGGCTTTGGTCAGGCTTGCCGCATCGTCGGTGATGCGCTGCGTGAGCTGCCGCGCGATCAATGGGTGTTGGCCACAAAGGTTGGACGTTTGCTGCGTCCTCGTGTAGATCCTTCGCCGGACCCAGGGTTCCGACGTCCAATGCCGTTCGATGCGGTCTTCGACTACTCCTATGATGGGGTCATGCGCTCCTTCGAGGATAGTCTGCAGCGCCTGGGCCTCGCGCAGATCGACATCCTCTATGCCCACGACATCGGTCAGCGGCAGCATGGCAGGGATCGGCATGAGGGTATCATGCGCAGCTTTCGCGAGGGTGGATACCGTGCGCTGGAGGAGCTGCGCTCCTCGGGCCAGGTGCGCGCTATCGGGATCGGGGTGAACGAGCGCGAAGTGCTGCTCGAAGCGATTGAATGGGGAGATTGGGATGCCTTTCTACTCGCCGGACGGTATACCCTTCTCGAGCAAGCCCCGCTCGACGATTTGCTGCCTCGATGTGTGCGGCTGGGAATTTCGCTCGTAATCGGCGCGCCTTTCAACACGGGCATTCTGGCGGGCCGTGACAGCTACAACTACAAGCCTGCACCGCCCGAGATCCTCACCCGGGTGAACGCGATCAAGGCAGTTTGCGACAGCTACCGGGTACCCCTCATCGCAGCCGCGCTGCAGTTCCCGCTCGCCCATCCCACTGTCGCGGCCATTCTGCCGGGGCCGCGCAATGTTCAAGAATTCGAGACCAATGCGAGGCTCCTGCACTATCCCATACCGTCGGTGCTGTGGGAGGATCTGCGCGACGCCGAGCTGATCCATCCGGAGGCGCCGACACCAGCCTGAGGCTCATTTGAGGAGGACCGCTATGAAACTCGCAAGCGCGACGATTCCCGATTTCATCGTCGAGCGCGTCATCTCCCGCCGCGGCACCGAGCACTGCTTTGCCGATCTCGATCCCGCGCGAACGGCGCTCGTAGTAATCGATCTACAGCACGCCTTCATGAACGATGCGGTCGGGCACGCCGTAGTTCCCGCTGCTCGCAACATCGTTCCCGCCGTCAATCGATTGGCGGCGGCGGTTCGCGAAACCGGCGGCGGAGTCTTTTGGATCAAGATGACCCATGACGACCGGTGCCTCGAGGATTGGTCGGTCGCGTTCGAGCTGGCGACCCCCGAGATGCGCGCAAAACGGATCGCCGCGCTTACCGAAGGTACGATCGGGCATGAGCTGTGGCCTGAGCTCGACGTGCGGCCGGAAGACGAGATCGTCAAAAAATACCGCTACAGCGCTTTTATGCCCGGGACCTCGGAGCTTCCCGACCGGCTGCGCGCCGGCGGCTTCGACACTGTGCTGATTACCGGGACCGTCACGAATGTGTGCTGCGAGAGCTCGGCGCGCGACGCCAATATGACGAACTTCCGCACGATCATGGTCAGCGACGGCAATGCCGCCAACAGCCCGGAGGAGCATGAGGCATCGCTGGCCGCTTTTTACAATGTTTTCGGCGACGTTATGGACACCGAGATGATCATCGCCAGCCTGCGCCGCGCCACGGCCGCGCGCGCTGCTTGAGGGAGGAAATCATGCGAGAAAACCGGGTGAAACGGATCTTGCGCGAGGGCGGGCTCGCTTTGGGGACACATGCCGGCGGCATTGCCGACCCGCAGATTGTCGAGCTGATCGGGCTCGCCGGCTTTGACGCCGCGTTTATCGACATGGAGCACACAACCTACGATCTGCACGACGTGCAGCTCGCAGTGATGGCGGCCGAGCGCGTCGGGATCACGCCTATCGTGCGCACACCCGGCTTCGACCCGGCGTTCATTCTGCGGCTGCTCGATATGGGCGTACAGGGCGTCCAGGTGCCGCATGTCAGCAGCGCCGAGACTGCGCGTGCGGCGGTGAAGGCGGTGCGCTATCCGCCGCTCGGCGAGCGTGGCATGGCGGCGGGCAGCCGGGCTGCAGAATATGGCCGCATCCCGCTCGTCGAGCACATGGCGCAGTCCAACCGCGAGGTCCTCCTCGCCTGCATGATCGAGGACGTGGAAGCGGTCGAGCGGATCGACGAGATCGCCGCGGTCGATGGTGTCGACCTGCTGGCGGTCGGACCATCGGACCTCTCGCGCTCGCTAGGCGTCAGCGGCCAGCCCGATCATCTGAGGCTCGTCGCCGCGATCGACCGCGTGCGCGAGGCAGTGAAGAAAGGCGCCGGCGCCCGGCTCGCCTTGCCGCTCAACCACGCGGCCTTTCCGCGCAATGCGGCGCAGCTGCGCGAACTGGGCGCGGGCTATACGAATTGCGCCCCGATCCCCGAGGCGCGTCTGCTGCTATCGCTGCAGACGCAGCTGGCCGAAGCGCGCAAGCTCCTCGGCTAATCCTAGGCTGCCGCCTGCGTCAGGCGGGCGGCGCGGTATCGCATCAGCCGCCAGATGAGCCGGCCCGTCCAATGCGCGAGCCAGCCATGCGGGTTCAGCCCGACGGCCTTGCAAATCAGCGTCACGCCGTGTGCGACGTGGTGCTTCCGGCAGAGCGCATAGGCGCGTGCGGCATAAGCGCAGCTATAGCGGCGGCGCTCATAGGGGCTCGCCGCCTCGTTTGCCACATAATAGGCATAGGCGAGTTCGTCATCCTCGGATTCGGCAATGCGCCTGACTGCGACGCGGAGCCGAGACCAAAACCCGATCAGCTCGCGCTCCAGGCAGCGCGTCAGGTTATTGTAGAAGAGCTTGTAATGGCGGATCTCGTCGGCGGCGATGCGGCGGCAGATCTCCTTCAGTACGGGCTCCTCCACTGCATCGCGTAATGCGGTGTAATAAGAGCTCGTCCCGACCTCGACCATGCAGCGTGCAATCATCTCGCCCGAGCGTGAGCCGCGGCGTGAAACGTCGAGGTCGAAATCGACCTGATACCCGGCCTGAAATCGGCCGAAGGCGGCGTCGAAATCGTATTCGGGGTCGGCCAGCACCGCCCATCGTGCCAAGGCCTTGCCGTGCTGGATCTCCTCCTCGCCCCACCGGCGCGCGTTTTGCTGGAAATCGGGATCATCGTGAAAAATCCGGCACAAGTGATGCGCGTAGGCGGCGCCATTGTATTCGACGAGGCTCGCCGCCTTGACGATCCGCACGATGTCTGGGTCGAGCTTGTTTCGATCGAACAGGTCCCAGGGAATGTCATCGAGGGTCCAGCGGGCCACGCCTGCCTCCGTTCTTTCAAACTTTCTGCTAAGTTCGTTCGAATGATTTCTATAACGCCGATTGCGATCTTGTCAGGCCGATTTGACTGATGTTGACGCGGTTCAGCGGATTAGCGCGGAGGCGTATATCCCTGCTTATATGCCGGTGATCGGCACGATACCGAAACCGGCCACCGAAGATTTGCCGATCAACGTCGTCATCAAGTCATCGGCCGGCTCCCACATTCCGCCTTGGCCGCACCGTACCAGCCCGGTTGACGGATGACCTCGTGTCCTGAATGGGCCTCCGCTTCGGCGGCACCCATCAGCATCAGTTTGTCGCCCTGGCTGGTGACGAAATCGATCGTGAGCTCGACTTTCTCCTTTCTCGGCCCATTCCTGGGCCAATTTCTGGAGCACGTCATTGGCGCCGGGCATCCAATGGTCCCACGTCGCGACACCGAGCTTGCCCGCTGCGTAAGCGCCGCGCACAAACGGCGCGCCAGCAAGGGCTGCGGCCGCCGCTGTGCTCCGCAACAGGGCCCGCCGTGTCAGGCGCGTTGTCGCCATCGCATCCTCCGGTTCGAAAGCCGGCTTCGATTGTAGCGCAAGCCTAGGAAAGTGTCTCCTTTCCTGGTCCCGGCGCTGCGAACCGTCGCCGCTTGGATGGCGGCTCGCAATTTTATCAAAAAAGCCGGAATGCGCGTCGATTGGACTGCTTCATGACGGGCAACCCGCCGGGTTTTTGACAGCAGATTGTGTATTTACCGAATTATTATTGTAAGCAATTGATCAGAAACCGTGTTTTGACCTGCTCTCGCACGAGGAGTCGATCTCGACTTACAATTAGTCGCGTGCGAGAGCCATAACTGCAACTGCAGTGGTGCAAATCAGCCGCCCTTCACGAGCATTGCGACGATCGCCTCGAAGTGGTCGTCCGCGAGTTTTTTTAGCTCGTCGTCGGTGCGGTCCTGGATCGGGTGCGGCACGAACACCAGCGCCGGGTTGATGCCGAGCGACTTGGCTTGGGCGGCCGCCCCGTCGATGAATTCGGTGGTGGCAACCCCCACCGTTGGAATGCCACGTGCTTCGAGATCCGCCATGTCATGCGTACAGCACGAAATGCAGGACCCTCAGTCGGATAATCCTTCGATGACGAGGTTGACTTCGGCGGCAATCTGCTGGCGCAGCGGCAACGGCGCCACCCGCGTATTGGTGGGCTTCGCGTAGTGCTTGACGGCGATGCCGCGCCCGCTCAGCCGCTCGCCGAGGCGATACAGAAATACATCCCCGCGCGCCTTGGCGATGTCGAGGATGCCGACCGTCAGCCCGTCGAGACTGTCCGGCCGAGGCAGGCGCGGCCGGATCGTCGGACTTCGCTCGGAAGTCGGATCGAGAAGCACAGTCAATTCCTTACCTCCTTCGTTACGGGAACGCTGCCGCGGGCGCCGCCCGCGGACCAGCCGCCGATGATGCCGGAGAACATGCCGGCCTCGCCGCCGGCACGGACGATGAGCAGCCCGCCCGGGCGGAATTTGTTGACGGTCTTGCCGGCGAGCGAGGCTGGGCCGCCTTCGGCAATACCCTTTGCCCCGGCGACGAGCTCGTCGCCGGGGATCTCGCACAGCCGGTAAAGCTCCTCATAAAGCCGCGCCTTCGACCAGCCGGCCTCTTTGAAGGTACGGTGGTGCTCGGGGCAGACCACAAGCATCGCATCGCAAGCGGGCGCCAGTTTGACGCTGTGGATCGCCTTTAACGATTCTGCAAAGCTGCGCGACAGGCTGTCGGGGTCGCGCGATTTCTGGTCGACGACACCTTGCAGGCCAAAGCCGGCGAACACCGTCACCGCTGACCGGCCCGGCGCTACGCCGCGCTCGACCGCAAGCGGCTCCCAGCTCGACCCCTCCTCGTCCTCGGCAAAACAGTAAGTGTATTTCCCAGGATTGCCCAAGGTTGCGCGGTCGACCTCCTGCGGCCGCCCGCCGCCGATGTTGCGGATCACCAGTTGCAATGCGCGGCCGATTCCGGCATTGGCGCGGTTGCCTTGGCCCAATGCATTGCCCTTGGCGTTCATGCCGATGCGCTGCCGGATGGGTCCGTTGACAACAACGACGGGGCCGACGAACATCGTCGTCGCCAGCACGCCGTGCATTGCGAACTCGTCTTCGAGCACCGCCTCGACGGCTGCCAATACGACCGGCAGATACTCGGGTTTGCACCCGGCCATAACCGCATTAATCACGATTTTTTCGACGGTTGCCGGCGCGAGGTCGGGCGGCACGAGGCCCAGCACCTCCTGCGGGTCGCGGCTGGTGCCGTCGAGCATGCGCAACACCCGCTCCTCGATCGGCGGCACGAGCGGCAGCCCGTCCGACCAGCCGCGTGCGAACATCGCGTCGTGCTCGTCCTCCTCCTCGCCGAGCGTGATGCGGCGGGATTTGAGCCCGGTCTCGTTGAAGCGGATCTTGAGGCGCTCGAGCACGCCCGGCTCGACATTCTTAGCGCCGCAGCCGGGGCGGGTTTCCGGCAGACCCTCGCCGAGCCCGGCAATGCCGCTGAGCCGCTCCCATTCGCCGCGGTCCCAGCCAAAGGTGCGGCCAACTTCCCGCCCCTTTTCGAGTCGGATCAGGGTCGGCACGATCTCGATTTTGAGCCGATGCGAGACATCGAGTACGGTATCGTCGATACGCCCCGGCACGGTCTCGGGAAAAGACGGATCGTCCTGCGTGTACACGGTGAGGCCACGGCGCCGCGCCAGCTCACCGAGCACCAGCGCCGCCATCACACAGGTCGGACAGTCGCGCTTGACCACCGCAACCAACCCGTCCATGCGGAAGTTCCTGCACCATCGCCCACCCGCTGCTTGCTCACGCGCGGCAAGAATGAACTGCCGTGTCGGTTGCGACAAGCATACTTGCGCAATTTTCCTCTGTGGCCGCACTTTGCGGAAAAGGTGACCCTTCGGAGGACAGGCGATGCGGATCGGGATCCATCTGCCGCATATCGGGCGCAAGGCCGGACCGGAGGCGATCCGGCGTGCGGCAATCCAGGCCGAGGAGCTCGGCTTCGCCGACGCGTGGTCGAGCGAGCACATCATCATCCCGAAAGGCGCGCCCTACCCGCCCTCGGCGATCTTTTACGACCCCGTGCTGACCCTGACCTGGGCGGCGGCCTTCACGAAAAAGATCGGGCTCGGCACCAGCGTGCTGGTTTTGCCGATGCGCCACCCGCTGCCGCTCGCGAAGGAATTAGCGACATTGCAGAACCTCTCCGAGGGGCGGCTGATCCTCGGCGCCGGGGTCGGCTGGATGGCGGCAGAATTCGCCGCGCTCGGTATGCCGTTCCGCGAGCGCGGCCGGCGCATGGATGAGGGGATCGCGATGATGCAAGCGGTGTGGGGTGAGGATCCGGTCAGCTTCCCGGCGCGTCATATCCCGGCGATCATCGAGGAGATGCGGATGTTGCCGCAGCCGGTGAAACCGATCCCGATCTGGATCGGCGGGCGCTCGGAACCAGCGCTCGCCCGCGCCGTCCGGTTCGCCGACGGCTGGCACGGCTCGCGGCTCACTCCCGAAGCGGCTGCACCGATCGTGCGCTGGCTGCGCGAAAAGCGCCCGGAGCCCAGCTTCACGATTTC
>Ga0126381_100009393_pt1 | contig 10979 bp, 11 predicted proteins | sample PanSoiMetPlot_28_FD_96465 | JGI IMG/M metagenome (GOLD analysis project Ga0126381, IMG submission 96465) | Tropical forest soil microbial communities from Panama - MetaG Plot_28 | ecosystem: Environmental > Terrestrial > Soil > Tropical forest > Bulk soil | place: Panama | collected 2016-02-17
ACCTGTTCGATAATCGCTATGGCACGGGACAGTCCACGGTCGATGCCATCGTGCGTGCGACCGGCGTGCTCGTCGCCGGATCGGTCTTCGTGGTGGCAGGCTATGGCTGGTGCGGACGCGGAGTGGCATCGCGCGCGCGGGGGCTCGGCGCGAACGTAATCATCACCGAGGTGAACCCGATTCGTGCGCTCGAGGCGGCGCTCGAGGGCTACCAGGTGATGCGGATGGCGGAGGCGGCGCGCATCGGCGACATCTTTGTCACCGTAACCGGCGATCGCGAGATTCTGGGCCCCACGCACATGAGCGTGATGAAAGACGGCGCCATCATCTGCAACTCGGGCCACTTCGATGTCGAAATCGACCTTCCGGCGCTGCGCAAGCTCGCGCGCCGCGTCGATCGCCATCCCGAGCGCGAGGTCGAAACCTTCCATCTGCGCAATGGGCGCAAGATCTATCTGCTCGGCCAGGGACGCCTGGTAAACCTGGCCTGCGCGGGCGGGCATCCCGCGCAAGTTATGGACATGAGCTTCGCCACGCAAGCGATGGCGGCGGCGTGGGCCGCGGCGGCACAACTCGAGGTCAAGGTGCACAACGTGCCGCTCAAAATCGAAGATGACGTAGCCGGCATGAAGTTGGCCGCTATGGGTATCCGGATAGACCGCCTGTCGGCAGAGCAGAAACAGTACCTGGCGAGCTGGCAAAGCGGGACGTAACTGTGGCGGAGCCGGCTTTCTCTTCGCGCTCCCGATCACGACCCATTACTGCTCGGGAGCCAGCCCCAGCGGCGTGCGAACTCGCCGGCGGCGAAGCAAACCGCGATCAGGCTGAGGGCGAGAAAGAATCGCGGCGAGGCCGGATGCCATAGAGCGTCGCCCAAAAACGCGAACAGGATCGTCCCCGGCACCATCCCGATCACGCTCGCCCACAAGTAGTCACGAAAAGTGATGGGCGAGGCGCCGGCCAGCAGGTTGAGCGCGTTATACGGGATGAGCGGGACCAGCCGCAGATAGAAAATGATCTGAAACCCATGACGCCCGATCTGCGCAAGCAGCTTCTCGAAACGTGCGCCAATCACATGCTCGACGAACGACCGCCCAAGGAACCTTCCCGCACCAAACGCGATTAGCGCGCCGGCGTTCGCGCCGATGAGCGAATAGACCGATCCCCACAGCGTGCCGAAAGCGAGCCCTCCCGCGATAGTCATCACGGCGCCCGGAATCAGGAACGACGGCCCAACGGCATATAGCAGGACGTAGATCACCGGTCCCCAAATTCCCCAGGAGAGAACCTCGAGCTTGACCAGGCTGGGGTTCTCGAACCATTCGCTGTGCGCCCAGAGCAGCCATCCAGAAATCGCGACGAAGGCCAGTACGATGACGATCTTGAGAATCGTCATCGGCGTTCGCAGGCCGGGCTGTTCGTCGGCTGGAGGTAAAGGGCTAGGAGCTACCATAGCTGGTCCGCGCGGGGCGGTATGACATTGTATGATACGGTTCGGGACGCTATCCGAACAAGGCGCTTTCACCGGAGATGCCCGGATTCGGGATGACAGCTCGCACCGGCTCCCATCGCTTTTCAATTTCAAAACGTAGCACCGGCGACATTGTCACCAATGGTTCCAGGCGGTGTGCGCAAATCCGGACGGCGATGACTTGGCGAGTTGGCGATCAGCGCCCGATGTCGTGATGGCGGACCTGCACCGCGACGCCCTCGCGCTCGAGCCGATGCGCCAGTTCGTCCGCCAGCGTGGGCGAGCGATGGCGTCCGCCGGTGCATCCGACTCCAATCGTCAGGTAGCTCTTGCTTTCGCGCCGATAGAGCGGCACCAGGAAACCAACAAGCCGTGCAATCTCATCGATGAAGCTGCGCGCCTCCGGATGCTTCATCACGTATTCCCGCACGCGGCTGTCGGTGCCGTCGAGCGGCCGTAGTTCCGGAACAAAAAAAGGGTTGGGCAGAAATCGCACGTCCAGCACCAGGTCCATTCCCAGCGGAATGCCGTATTTGTAACCGAATGAGACGATCGCGATCGTCATCGCCGCGCCGGTCGCCGCGCCCAATACGGCCGCGGTAACCACCTCGCGCAACTCGTGCACGCTAAGCGCGGTCGTGTCGATTACCCGGTCAGCGCGCTCACGCATCTCCGCCAGCGCGAGGCGCTCCTTGCGGATGCCATCGACGAGCGACACCGCTTCATCGACCATCGGATGCGGCCGGCGACTCTCCGAATACCGCCGCACCAGCACCTCGTCGCTCGCGTCAAGGAACAGGACCTCGGGATGAAAGCCGGCACGCTCGAGATCCCTGAACACGCGCGGCCATTGGGGAAAGAACAGCCGCTCCCGCGCGTCGATACCGAGCGCGACGCCGGTCAGCTTGGGATCGTTCTCCGTCGCCAGCCGCAGTGCCGACTCGGCGAGCGCAACCGGCATGTTGTCGACGCAGTAGAATCCCAGGTCCTCGAGCACGCGCATCGCGGAGGCGCGGCCCGAGCCCGAGACTCCGGTAACAATGACCAGGCGCGATGTGTGGCCCGTAACGTCGCCGGCACTGCCGTGCGATCCGGACGATCCGGTTCGGCTGCTCGCCGCACTCAGTGGCGCGGACACTAGCGATGACCCCGCGCGCCCCGTATGCGCCCGTCGCTGCGAACCCATCGTGCGAATCACCAGTTTCCGGCAACCCCTTGGCTCAGTGCCGGGCGTCCTCCTCCTTGATAAGGCGAAAAATCTCGTCCGCATCAGGAGCGCTGCTGAGCCGCTCGCGAAAGGCGGGGTCCTTCATCAGGCGCGACACTCGCGCCAGCGCCTTGAGATGCAAACTGGCCGAGTCCTCGGGTGCCACCAGCAGAAAAAATAGAAACGTCGGACCGCCGTCGAGCGAATCGAAATCGACTCCGCGCCGATGGCGGCCGAAGACGCCGATGATGTTGCTGATTCCGCCGAGCTTGCCGTGCGGGATCGCGATACCGTCCCCGATCGCGGTCGAGCCCAGACGTTCGCGCTCGGCTAGGGCTCCGGCCAGCGCGCCGGGGTCGATCTCACGATGCTTTCCGGCCAGAAAATGCGCCAGCTCGTTCAGAACATCGGGCTTGGTGTTGCCCTTAAGCTCGGGCAGAACCATTTCGGGAGTCAGAATGTCGGTTATCTTCATTGCCTGCTAAACGGAACCCGAATTATGGCATGGGATGAGCGGCGCCGCCGAGCTTGAGGGACGGTCACATTGCGCGGAGCGAACATCGTAAGCCGGCTATGACTGCGACTCGCTTTCCGCTTCCTCAACGGCGCTGAGGACCTCGCCCGCCGATGGGGCGCGCCATCTCTTGGCCTCTTTCTTCTCCAGATGCTTCTTGAGTTGCCGCTGGACCTTGTCGGCCAGGAGATCGATGACCGAGTAGAGGTCTTTGGTTTCCTCCTGCGCCGCGACCACCGCGAGCCGCCCCGATTTGACCGTCACTTCGCCACATTGCCGGTACTTGTCAACCGACAAGATCAAATGGACGGTGCATGGCCGCTTAAGCGCCATCGCCACGTGCCCCAGCTTGCGTTCAGCGTACAAGCGAATCGGGTCGGTCGGTTCGACATGGCGAAACGTCACGGTTACCGCGGCCGACGGACGCGCCTTGAGCTGCGCCCGGCGGCGCAGCTTGCGCTCAGCCACGCGGTTGCGCTTGCTCGCCGGCTCCTTCAGTGCCATTTATGCTACCCCTTCAACCCGCCGTGTTTCGCGGCCATTCTCCGCCACTTCGCCTAGCTAATGCGCCGTTCAGTTGACCTTTTTGCGCCTCGCCGAGGGCAGGATACCAAGCGCCTGGCGGTACTTGGCGACAGTGCGGCGGGCAATATTGATCTGGTCGCGACGCAGAACCTCGGCGATCGCTTGATCCGAGAGCGGGTCTTGATGCTGCTCAACCGCGACCATCGCGCGGATTTTCTCTTTGACCGTCTCGGCGCTCACGTCCTCGCCGGAGGCGGCCTTGACGCCTGAGGTAAAAAAGAACTTGAGCTCGAAGATGCCCTGCTGGGTATGCGCGTACTTGTTGGCCGTGGCGCGGCTGATGGTGGATTCATGCATTCCGATGTCCTCGGCCACGTCCTTGAGCACCAACGGCCTGAGATGAGTGATGCCGTGATCGAAAAAGCCGCGCTGGAACTTCACAATCGAGTTTGCAACTTTGAAAATCGTCTGCTGGCGCTGATAGATCGACTTCACCAACCATCGCGCCGACCGTAGCCGTTCCTGCAGGTACTCCTTGGTATCGTCGGTGACGCCGCTGTCGCTCAGCACGCGCTGGTAGTAACCCGCAAGGCGCAGCCGCGGCACCGCGCCCTCATTGAGCAGCACGACGTAATCGTCGCCCATCTTGTGGATGAACACGTCGGGCACAATATAGGCCGGTTCCTGACCGCCGTAGTCACGGCCGGGCTTGGGCTCGAGCAGCGAAATTACCTTGGCCGCCTGACCGACGGTTTCGACCGATACGCCAAGCGCTCGCGCTATCTCGGCGAAGCGATGCTTTTCCAGCAGGTCGAGATGGTTGAGTACGATGCGCGCGGCCAGCGATTCTTCCATCCCGATGTTTCTCAGCTGCTGAAACAGGCATTCGCGCAAATCGCGCGCCGCCACGCCGGGTGGATCGAAGCGCTGCACGCGTTTGAGAACGCGCTCGACGCTTGCGGGGTCGGTCTCCAGTTGCGTTGCCAGGTCGGCGATCGGAGTTTCCAGGTAGCCGTCGTCGTTGAGATTGTAGATGATGGTAGCGCCGATTATCTGATCGTTCTGCTCGAGCGCTGACATCCTAAGCTGCCACATCAGGTGCTCTTCGAGCGAAGTGCGGCGGGTAAGCGTATTTTCCAGCGTCTGCCGGCGCTCGTCGTCCTGTTCGGACTCGTGATTGTCCTGCCAATTGTTGGAATAGTTCTCGAGGTATTCGCGCCAGTCCAGCTTGTCGAGGCTGGCGCCATCCTCCTTGATCTCCAGCGTGGCGTCGCGCGCCTCGCTCGCCACTACATCGGCAGAGGGCTGTTCGTCGCCGTTGCCGTTCCATTCAGGCTCAGGCGCCGAAGCGCCTGGCTCCGGCTCGGGCGGCAGCAGGTCAGGCTCCGCTCCAGGCGTGGCATCGGGAGCAGCGGCCATTCCGTCGTCGGCCGCAGTAGCGGTCGGGCTGCGCTCCTCGACCATCTCGAGCAGCGGATTGGACTCGAGTTCCGTCTGGACGACGGCCTCGAGCTCGGGCAGCGACAGTTGGAGAATCTTGATCGCCTGCTGGAGCTGCGGTGTCATCACCAGCTGCTGGCGCAGCCGGAGGTCTTGTCCTAATTTGAGTTCGGGAGGCATTGCCGGGTTACTTATCAGGGCGACTTGGCCACCGCCGTCGCTCTTTTATTATCACGGGTTTTCTGCTGGTTTGGAAAGAAAACCGCGCGTGCGCCCTCGACCTCGCTTTTGCCCGTGTCAAGATGCACGGTAATTTTCGAGCCCGCGACCTGATCCTCGCCGTCGTGCACCACCGGATTGCCGGTCAGGATCATGGTATGCCTGGCCTGGTCGAGCACCGCGCGATCCCCGGTAGCCCATCGCGTGCCCTGACTCATCCGCACGTTGTCATTGGCGACCAGCTCCTTGACCTCGTGAAAATCCTTGCCGTAGGTCACGGTGAGACTGTCGCTGGTTAGCAGAGCGTCGGCCTGGCTCGCATGGACGTGGCCGCGAAAAGTCACGACGTTCGCTTTGTAGTCGAGATCGAGGGAGTCCGACTTGATATCTATAGGTCCCTTGCTGCCGGAAAACTGAAGTGACGAAAAGGGTCCGGTTGCGCCGCCGGTATCGGAGCCATTTGCGCGCGAGCCCTCTGTATCTTTGCCGGAGCTAGATTTTGCCGAGGCCAAAACTTTCGCGGAATCCTTGCCAGAATTTTTCGCGGAATTTTTCGGAGCCTTTTTCAAGCGTCCGCTGTGTTTGGCTCGCGCAGACGTGCCCGGCGCACTGACGGCCACTTCCGAGGCACCGGCAGGCGCAATCGAGGCGGCGGTGGACGCAGGCGTTTGAGAGGGCGCAGGCGCGCTGGATGCAGCGTCTGGCGCGGTAGTCAATGACGGCGAAGCTGTTGGCGCCGCTGCGGAGTTTACAGCCGCCGGTGCGCTCTCGCTCGCCGCGGCCGTATCCGCCGGTTTGCGAATACTAGCGCCGGATAGCGTGTCGGGCGCCGATGCCTGTGCGAACGAAATGCCGGACGTGCCAACGATCAGCATGATTGCTGCGGCGGCCGCGAATCCTGCGAGACCCGACGCCGAGCCCGTGGCCGCGGACCACCGCCGATCGTCCGCTTGCGGCGCATGCCTACGATTTACCTGGTTTGGAATCACTGCTCTTTTTTGGCACCACGACAGTGTTGGTCTGGCTGATAAGGGTGAAGCTCCGTTCGTTGGGATGGCCGGTCAGGCCGACGCCGGTCACGATCAAACCCTGACCCTGGACCTGGACGGGGCCGGGCGCATTAAGCATGTCCTTGTCAGGTGCAAAAGTCGCTTCAGGCGTCGTGAGCACAAAATCTCCGTAGTTTATCTTAAGCCCGCCACTTAGATGGGCTCTGTTGATGTGATTTCCGGTCACCGAGATTTCCGCAATTGGCGCAACGACCTGGACGTTCTTGCCGTCCTTGGAAATCATCGAAAGCTGCGCGTCGGTGAGCAGGAGCGACTTTTTATCCTGCGCATAGCTGGCGTCACGGGCGCTCAGATGCCATTGGCTCAGACCACCGCTCATCTGCGTCCATTGCAGATTGTGCGCATGCAGCAACGCGCCGGGTACTATGTTCGCCACCTGCTGCAGGGTGGTGGCTGGACTGCGGTGGCGCACGACGTAAACGGCAACTACGAACACTACGGCCAGTGCCGCGGCGCCGAACAACCCCATCGCCTTGGCTACCCGCCTCGGACTCATCGCATAGCTCCGGTATGAGGCTATCAGCGGCGGACTGGGGTGTAAATCAATCGTCTCCGCCGGAGCGTGAACCTTCGCGCCGCGAACGCCAGCGCGCGGCTACGGCAGTCAATACGGCGGCCCAAACCGCGCTGTTCGGAACGGAGAGCGGGAGAAAATAATCATCGGTGCGCGCGCCGGCCAGATGAACCAGCGGCAGCCCGAGCAGGCCGAAAATGAGATGCCATGCCGCATTGCGCGACTCGTTTGCCCATGCGATCGCCTGGGCCAGCCAATGGGCCGCGAAGAAGCTCAGAAAGACCATCACCACCGCGATATTGTCGGCGAAGGCAATCCACGCGGCGCGCGGACTCTCAGGTGCGGGCTTCGCTGTGCGGCGTCGCAAATTTCAGCCGCGGCTCGCCACCGCGCGCACGGCACCATTTATCCTGGCGATCTCTTCGAGCAGATCAGGGAGCAGATCGAGCGGATAGGAATTGGGACCGTCGCTCAACGCGCGATCAGGGTCCTCGTGCACTTCCATGAACAGCGCATCTACTCCCACCGCGGCCGCCGCGCGCGCGAGCGGCGCCACGAATTCGCGTTGTCCGCCGGAACGTTCGCCTCCGGCGCCAGGTAATTGCGCTGAGTGCGTGGCGTCGAACACCACTGGGTAGCCGAACGCGCGCATGATGACCAGCGAGCGGAAGTCACTCACCAGGTTGTTGTAGCCGAACGAGAATCCGCGCTCGGTTACCAGAAGGCGGCGATTGCCATAGCTCTCCGCCTTGGCGACCACAGCGCGCATATCCCACGGCGCGAGAAACTGCCCTTTCTTGAGATTGACCACCGCGCCGGTGCGCGCTGCGGCCGCGATCAGATCAGTCTGGCGCGAAAGCAACGCGGGAATTTGCAGCACGTCGGCAACCTCGGCAGCCGGCGCCGCCTGCGCCGGTTCATGGATGTCGGTCAGCACCGCCAGCCCGGTTTCGCGCTTGACGCGCTCGAGCACGCGCAGTCCTTCCTCCATGCCGGGGCCGCGGAACGATTTTTCGCTGGTGCGATTCGCTTTGTCGAACGACGATTTGAAAACGATCGGCGTGCCGCTCGCCCGCGCAATTGCGGCGAGGCGGTCCGCATGGCGCAAGCAATGCTCGGCGCTCTCGATCACACAGGGGCCGGCAATCAGCACGATTCGCGGTCCACCAAGGACGGCCGCACCCACCGTGACCTGATGCCGGCTCACGACACTGCTTTTAGCGGACGCACCTTGGCGGAGCGCTCGGGCGCAGTTTCGGCGCGCCGCACGATGGCCGCGCGGATAAGGCCGCGAAACAGCGGATGGCAATCCCACGGACGCGAGCGCAATTCGGGATGGAACTGGCAGCCGAGGAACCATGGATGATCCGGCAGTTCCATGATCTCTACCAGGTGATCGTCGGGCGAGGTGCCGGTCGCCTTGAAACCGGCTTCTTCCAGCGCCTTGCGGTAAGCGTTATTGACCTCGTAACGATGACGGTGACGTTCCGCGATACGGCTGCGGCGGTAGAGCGATAGCGCGAGCGATCCCGAACGGATCGCGCAAGGATAAGAGCCCAGCCGCATTGTGCCGCCTTTTCGATCGACCGCCTTCTGGTCGGCCATGATGTCGATTACCGGATCGGGCGTAGCTTCATCGACTTCGCTCGAGTTGGCTTTCTTGAGCCCGGCCAGGTCGCGCGCGATCTCGATCACCATCATCTGCAAGCCCAGGCAAATACCCAGAATTGGCACCCGGTTCTCGCGCGCGTAGCGCACCGCACGAATCTTGCCCTCGATCCCGCGTTCGCCGAAGCCGCCCGGTATGATAATGGCGTCAGCAGCCGCCAGGCGCGTTGCCGGGTTGCCCTTTTCCAGCTCCTCGGCATCAACATAGTCGATACTGACGCGCGCCTCGTTGGCGATGGCACCGTGGGCGATCGCTTCGTGCAGGCTCTTGTATGAATCGACAAGGTTGACGTACTTGCCGACCACGGCGACGTTCACATTAGCCTTGGGGTTCTGCACGGTCTTGACGATCCGCTTCCACTTGGCCAGGTTCGGCGCGCCGGTCCAGATGTTCAGTTTTTCGACCACACGCTGATCGAAACCCTCCTCGTGAAAGCGCAGCGGGACTTCGTAAATCGATTCAACATCACGCGCCGAAATCACGCAGTTCTCCTCGACGTTACAGAAATGCGCGATCTTGGCTTTGACCTTCTGCTCCAGCGGACGATCGCTGCGGCAGAGCAGCACGTCGGGCTGAATGCCTAATCCGGTCAGCTCTTTGACGCTGTGCTGGGTGGGTTTGGTCTTGAGCTCGCCCGCTGCCGGGATGAACGGCACCAGCGTGAGATGCACATAGAGCACGTTGTCGCGCCCATAGTCCCAGCGAAATTCGCGGATAGCCTCAAAAAACGGCAGACTTTCGATATCGCCTACTGTGCCGCCGACCTCGACGATCGCGAGATCGAAGCCTTCGGCCGCCTCGCGGATACGCCGCTTGATTTCGTCAGTGATGTGGGGAATCACCTGGACCGTGGCGCCGAGATAATCGCCGCGGCGCTCCTTCTGGATGACCGTGTCGTAGATCTGGCCGGTGGTGCAGTTGTTGCGCCGGCTCATCCGAGTCTCCAGAAAACGCTCATAGTGGCCGAGATCGAGATCGGTCTCGGCGCCGTCGTCGGTGACGAATACCTCGCCGTGCTGCAACGGGCTCATGGTGCCGGGATCGACGTTGATATACGGATCCATCTTGAGCAGCGTCACTCGAAGGCCGCGCGCTTCGAGCAGTGCCCCGAGCGACGCGGCGGCGAGCCCCTTGCCCAGCGACGAGACGACGCCGCCGCTCACGAAAATGAACTTGGTCTTGTTCTCGCGATCCACCGACGTCCCTCCCGGTTTTCAGCTACCGAGTCGCTGCGCGTGAGCGCGGGCTCGCGTGAGGTCCTCGGGCGTATCGACCTCAAGCGATGGCGCCACCGAAGCAACCACTCTGATCCTCAGCCCGCGCTCCAGCGCGCGCAACTGCTCGAGCTTTTCCAGCCTTTCCAGCACTCCCTGTTCGAGCCGGGCGAAGTTCAGCAGGAAGTCGCGCCGATAAGCGTACACGCCGATATGCCGGCGTGCCTGGGCCGGCGGCTCGCCGCCGTCGCGTGGCCACGGAATCGGCGCACGCGAAAAATACAATGCATCGCCGCGCTGGTCGCACACCACTTTCACTACGTTGGGATTGCGCCATTCGACGAGATCGAGGATCGGCGTTGACAGCGTGGCCATCGCGATTCCCGCCTCCGCGCGCATCGGTGCCACCAATGCATCGAGATCGGCCGGTTCAATGAACGGAAGATCGCCCTGCACGTTGACGTAAATCGCGGCCGGAATCTTATCGGCCACTTCGGCCATTCGGTCAGTGCCGCTCGGATGAGCCGGCGACGTCATTAGCGCTTCCCCGCCGGCTTCCGCGACCGCGCTGGCGATACGGTCGTCATCAGTAGCGACTACAACACGATCGAGCATCCGTGCACGCGCTGCGGCGCGCCATACCCGGACCACCATCGGCACGCCCTCGATGTCCGCCAACGCCTTACCCGGGAGCCGAGTCGAGGAATAGCGCGCCGGGATGACGCCGATAACTTCAGCGCCCATCGGTGAACCCCCCGGCCGGCGATGTATCGAAGTGTGACGGGCGTGAAACCTGCGGCACAATAAACATTAACTGTCGCCGCACCGCGAAGTCAATTTCGGGCCGCGCTTCGTTCAACAAGCGGCGCCATCACACGCAGAGTAATGCCGAGCGATGGCGAAGAACGGCAGATTCTCCTCGATATTATGACAGATTTCGAACCGCGAGGGACCGAGCCGGTTTACGGACTGGAGATTCGCGATACGACGCGGTCTAGACGGCCTTGCGCGTGCGGTTGCGCCGCATCCGGCGCTTGCGCCGGCGCACCTGCAGTGCATCGGTGCGGCGCTTGCGCCCGAGTTTGCGATTGCGGCGATTGCGCTGACGTGAAGCTGGCTTCATCAAACTTACCTTA
>Ga0126381_100009394_pt1 | contig 10978 bp, 9 predicted proteins | sample PanSoiMetPlot_28_FD_96465 | JGI IMG/M metagenome (GOLD analysis project Ga0126381, IMG submission 96465) | Tropical forest soil microbial communities from Panama - MetaG Plot_28 | ecosystem: Environmental > Terrestrial > Soil > Tropical forest > Bulk soil | place: Panama | collected 2016-02-17
GCTCGCGCCAGGGATCCGCCGTGTTGTGGTAACCCCGCTCTTCCCAGAACCCGCGCCGGTCTGAGGTCATGTACTCCAGTGCCCTGACCCACTTCACGCTCTTCCACGCATACAGGTGCGGGATGACCAGTCGCAGCGGAAAGCCATGCTCCGGGGCCAGCGGAGCGCCGTCGATCTGCGTTGCGAGCAGCGTGGTCTGCGCGGCGAAGTCACCGATCCGCACGTTAGCGCTGTAGCCGAAGTCCGCCCAGATCATCACGTGCGTCACTGCCGCCGCGGGCGGGAAGCGCTCCAGCACCTCGGACGCCGCGATCCCCGCCCAGCGGATGCCGGGCACGGTGAACTTTGTCACGCAGTGGAAGTCGGCCGTCAGTTCGCTCAGCGGCAGCGCCGTCACGTCGTCCCAGCGCAGCCGTACCTCTTCCCCGGACGCCGTCGCCCCGCAGACCCGCAGGTACCACGACTCGGGATTGAACGCGGGAACCGGGCCGTAATGCAGCACCGGCAGCGTCCGCGGTATGTACTGACCCGGCGGCAGCACCGGCTCGTCCGCCATATCCCGAAGAACCGCCCCTTCCGTCGCACCCAGCTGGCCGCGGCGCTGTCGCGGACCTGCAGGTGCAGCTATCTTGCCACTGGGCAAGAACCGGCCGCGCCGCGCCTCTGTCCTCAGAGCCGCCCCGCTCCGCCAGCGTCATTGACGTCAAGAAGCTGCGAGCCAACTCGCGCGGCCCGTTACCCCAGGGCACAGCCCGTGAGAGCGCTGCGCGGCCGGCAGAGCCCTGATGTGCCATCTGCACAAGAGTTAGCCGGTATCTTTGGGAAGAATTGACCCTAGCGTTATGCAACCTGCGAATACGCACCTGCGGCCGACACGCGGAGACGTCGATGCTGAGGAGCCGCCCCATTACGGCTAGGGCGCGGCGTGCTGCCGTATACGGCATGGTGCCCGCCTTGCTGGCGGGTGCCGTGACAGCCTGGTTTGTCGCCCGGCCGCTGGCGCCTCACCGGCTGACGCGGCAGGCACAATCGTCCCCCCTAGCCGGTGCAGTGAGTGGCAAGTCGGTCGCGACTGCGAGCTCCGCCTTCAGCACCGCGGTGATCCGGCACTACGGCCTGCCAGCCAACGCGTCCGGCTACTCGGTGATCGTCGTGACCGGCCCGGAACAGGGCTGGGCATTCGGCGGGACGAATCCCGGCGGGCCGAGCGCTCCCGTAGCTACCTGGTGGAACGGCGACACCACGGCGACTGCCCACCTGCCGGGCGGCCTTACGAGCTTCATCAGCGACGCCAGCGCCACGTCGAGCTCGGATATCTGGGCCGTCAGCGAGTACGGGCGCTACGTGCTGCATTTCGACGGCGTCCACTGGCGGGTGGCCAGGCGGTGGCAGCAGGGCCAGGTCACCGGCCTGACCGCCGTGACACCGTCTGATCTCTGGGTCTTCGGCACCTCGGCCGATGGGACGAGCGACATCGGGACGTGGCACTACGACGGCGTGTCCTGGGAGCGGGTGCCGGGCCTGGCAGGGTCGATCGTACGGGCCAGCGCGATATCGTCCAACGACATCTGGGCGATCGCTGCAAGCCCGGCTTCGTATTCAGTCGTCCGCTACGACGGGGCGAACTGGCAGCAGGTACCGACCGGCAGTGCGCTGGACGGCATGCAGGTGCGAGACATCCTGGCGATCTCCGCCTCTGACGTCTGGGTACTCGGCGACAAGACGGACGCGGTCGGGGGCGTGCACCTGGTACTGCTGAACTGGAATGGCGCGCGCTGGTCCGGCGTGGTAGCGCCGATCAGCGCCTGGGCCGGGCGGCTGGCGCCTGGGCCGGACCGCACCGTGCTGGCGACAGCCACCCCGGCCAGTGCATCGGCAAGCGGGCTGATCGTCCAGGCATCAGCGGACGGCAGCCGTCTGGTAGTCACCCCGCGGTCACGGCTGAGCACAGGCGGTATCAGCGATGTTGCGCTGGCAGGACACGCCCGCATGCTGTGGGTCAGCGGAGCTGTCCTCACCCGGATTGGCGGTGACGCAGTGATCTGGAGTAGCCGGCTGCCGCCCGCCGGGGCCCGGGTAGGCGCCTGATCCGGCGTGGCTAGCCGCGGCCCGGCGTGTGCTCCTGCGCCGCAGCGGCAAGTTCCTCGGCAAGGTCGTCTGCGTCCAGCCGCGCCTCGATGCGGCGCAGGTCCTCGATCCGCGCACGCGTTTCGACCTGCCGCGGCGTCAGCAGCGAGCAGCAGTCCTCGTCCGGGAGTTCGGAGATGGTCAGCGTCTCAATCCGGCGAGCCTCGGCGATGATCTCGGACTTGTCCAGCCCGATGAGCGGCCGCAGGATCGGTAGCGGCACGGCGTCGTCCAGGGCCGTGATGTTCGTCAGGGTCTGGCTGCTCACCTGCCCTAGTGAATCGCCCGTGATGAGCGCGGCCGCGTGCAGCCGGCGGGCGAGCGCAACGCCGGTCTTCAGCATGAGCCGCCGCTGCGCCACGATCTGCAGCTTGCCCGCGCCGGACGCGGCGAGCGTCCGCTGCGCGTTCCCGAAGGCTACGACGAACAGCCGGGAATCCTGCTGGAACCGGTCCAGCTGGCGAGTCAGCCCGTACGCCTTGTATACCGACTCCGGGCCAGTGAGCGGCATGCCAGAGAAGTGCAGGAAACTGCAGCGAAGGCCGCGGCGCATCATCCGGTAGGCGGCGACCGGCGAGTCGATCCCGCCCGACATCAGCACGAGCCCGCGGCCGCTCATGCCGACAGGCAGGCCGCCCTGCCCCGGCCAGCCCTGGGTGAACACGAACACCTCGCGCTGGTCAACCTCCACGAACACGGTCGTGTCGGGGGTTCGCAGATTAACCGGGTAGCCATACTCCTGCTGGATTCGGCTGCCCATCGCCACCGCCAGCTCTGCCGACGTCACCGGAAAACGCTTGTCCCGGCGTCGCGCCCTGATGGCGAACGAGCCTTTACAGCCGGCCACAAGGTCGACCGCTGCCGCGATCGCCGCCTCCGGATCTTTCGCTACCCGCACGGCCCGGCACACCACGGCCACGCCCATCACGTGCGTCATGCGCTCGGCCAGCAAGCTGACAGAGGCCTCCGCAGCCAGCCCGCCGGACTGCGCCCCGGCCAGCCGCAGCACGATGACACCCTCACGCTGCCACAGGCGGATCTCGAGGCCAAGATCGCGCACGGCCCGCCTGATGTTGGCGTGCAGGAGCCGCTCGAAGTGCTGCCGGTTCCGGCCCTTGAGGACGATCTCGCCAAGCTTGAGCAGCACGCACGGCTCGTACGGCCGACCGGCCGCGCGCTGGTCGGCGTGCCCGGGTTCTGACAGCGCCGTCATCACATCAGTCTGCCATCGGCAGCGGCGATTGGCCCGAGACGACCCCCCGAAACGGATGAAGGGGCCATAATCTGCATCCCGCTGGCGCCTGAGAGTATTCGCTCGGATACTGAAAGTGAGGTTGCGTTCCCGGGGGGCTGACAGCGACCCGTGCGAGGAGGTAGCGGTATGGGTCCGTGCGTTACCTGCGGGCAGCCCACCGAGCCCGATGCAGACTTCTGCCCGGCATGCGCCGGGTACGCATCACCGGCCACTGTTTACTCATACGCGCCGAGCCGGCTCAGCCGTTCAGAAGGTGAGGTCGAGCAGATCCTGGCGCTGTTACCCCGCTCACGCGCGCCTGCGCGGGATCAGCCGGCTGAGCCAGCGGAAGGCCGGCCGCCGCCCGAACCCGGCCCGGCCGCCCCCGGTACCCGGCCGCGGGCAGCTGAGCTCGGGGCCCGCCTGACGGCCAGGGCCCGCCAGCGGAGGGAGGGTCGCTGGCTAGTCGCGGCGGCCACGCTGATCGTCCTGATCATCGCGGCTGGGACGGTCTTGCTGGAGCTTGGCCGTCACGTGCCGGCCGGTTCGCCGCAGGCCAGGCCGGCTGACCGCGCAAGTTCGCCGACTGGCCACCCGACCACGCCGGCCGCCAGCACGGCCGTTCCGCCGTCACCCGGCCCGCAGATAACCGTCACGCCGGCGGCAGCTTCCTCGCCACACGAGACAGCCGTGCTGTCCTTCCTGACCAGCTACTTCGCTGCCATTGATAGCCACGACTTCACCGCTTATCAGCAGCTGTTCAGCGCGCCGCTGCGCACCACCCTGTCGGCGTCAGCCTTCAGCGCGGGTTACGGGACGACGTCCGATTTCGCAATCACTCTGACCAGCATCGGAGTCGCCGGGTCCGGCGGGCTGGTCGCGCAGGTCACCTTCGTCAGTCACCAGCAGCCCGCGGTGAGTCCGACCAATTCTGCGTGCACATCGTGGAGCGTCTCGCTGTACCTGCTCGAGCAAGGCGGCAGCTACCTGCTCGAGCAACCGCCACCCGGCTACCAGGCGTCCTATACCGCGTGTTCGTAGCCGGGCAGGACGCCGCACAGCAGCCGGTTCTCGCCGCGCTGCCACAGTGTCCCGATCTCGGCGAAACCGGCCGCCCGCAGAGCGTCCGCGTGCACACTGAGCCGCACAGCGGGCGAGCCGTGGTGCTCTGAGTCGACCTTCCTGGCCGTCCGCTCGGCGTGTAGCAAAGCCAGGGCGGGGTCGGCGGCCGCTGCTGCCCACCAGTCCGTCCAGCTCTCACCGTGGCCGCCGGGGAACCGGCGCTGCTCCTCCTGCTCCAGCAGGGCCCGGTCCAGCCGCCGTAGCACCGGGGCGGTGTCATCTTCGCCGAGGTGATCGCCGTTCAGCAGCGTCCCGCCGGGCCGCAGCAGGCCGGCAAGCTCGGCATACAGGGCCGCCAGCGCTGGCTGCGTGAGCCAGTGCAACGCCGTTGTGCTCACTGCCGCATCCGGCTTCCGGGCCAGCTGCAGGCCGTCGGACCAGCCGGCCGAGCGCAGGTCGAGATCGTGGAACTCCAGCCCGGCTACCTCACCAAAGGCCGCACGCCCGAGCGCCAGGGTAAGCGGATCCGCGTCGATCGCCACCACGGTGGCCTGCGGCAGCCGTCGCAGGAGCCGCACTGCCAGCGAGCCAGGCCCACAGCCAAGGTCGAGCACCAGCGGATCGGGCCGCCCGGCAATCTCCTCGACCGCGTCGATGATCACAGTGAACCGGTCCTCACGGTCCGGCAGGTACTCCTGCTGCTGCGCATCCCACCGGTCGATCCACGCTCTCGCGCTATCACGGCTAATCGTCGGCGCGATCATGATCCCTCTCGTCACCGTAACTGGCGTATATTCTTTTGCCAGTCACACGCTAGGCGCGAAGGGCATAACTGGTCAAGTGAATTTCACCAGTCACATTGATGCGATCGTCTCGGCGGCGGTGAACCTTGTCAACGCCGTCACACCGGGCGAGGCTCGCGGGCGGACCTTCGAGCAGCCGGCCGGCGAGGACCTCCAGAAAGCAGTCAGCGCGGCGCTTCGCGGGCGGCGGCCAGAGTCTCCCGCCATCTCAGCGGCGGACGCGGCGCAGCTGGCCCAACTGGCAGGCTGGCTCCGATCGGTCTTCGACTCGATCGAGGGCGGTGATGTGGACGCCGCCGCGATCACCCTGAACGCCCTGCTGGCAGAGACTGGCGCGCGGCCGCAACTTGACCGGCACGACGGCGAGCCGTGGCATCTGCACTTCCACGGCCACACCGACACTGCGGCCCAGGGCTGGGGGGCGGGCTGTGCCACCGGGCTCGCGGTCGTCCTCGGCACGGACATGTACGACCGGTTGGGCGTGTGCACCGCGCCCCGCTGCGATCGCGTCTACGTGGACGTCTCGCGCAACGGCACGCGCCGGTTCTGCTCCACCTCCTGCCAGAACCGGGTGAAGGCGGCTGCGTTCCGGGCCCGGCAGGTCACCGGCTGACAGAAGGGGGGAACGGGCTCCCTTCTACCCGCGGCCGCCTCTCTGCGCGCGGCCGCGTGGCCAAGCCACCCCGTTCCGTTCTTTGCGCGTCAGCCGAAGAAAACCTCAGCCTCTGCGTAGCGCTCCGGCGGGACGAGCTTGAGCGCCGAGGTGGCCTCGGCCAGCGGAACCCGGACGATGTTGGTGCCGCGCAGCGCGACCATGCTGCCGAACGCCCCGTCCGCGACCGTCCGCGCGGCCTGGACGCCGAACCGGGTGGCCAGGACGCGGTCGAACGCCGTTGGCGTGCCACCGCGCTGGATGTGCCCGAGCACGGCGACGCGAGCCTCCTTGCCGGTGCGCCGTTCGATCTCGCTCGCCAGCAGCTGACCTACCCCGCCGAAGCGCGCGTGGCCGAACTCGTCAAGCTCCTGCAAGCCGATGGCCTCGTCGAGCGACTTCGGGTGCGCGCCCTCGGCCACGACCACGATAGGTGCGTAGTGGCTCTGGAACCGGTGCTCTACGTAATCGCAGACCTGGTCGAGGTCGAACGGCTTCTCCGGGATGAGGATGACGTTGGCTCCTCCTGCCATCCCGGCATGCAGGGCGATCCAGCCGGCGCTGCGGCCCATGACCTCGACGATCAGCGCCCGGTGATGACTCTCGGCCGTGGTGTGCAGCCGGTCGATCGCCTCCATCGCGATATTGACCGCGGTGTCGAATCCGAACGTGAAGTCCGTGGCGCCGAGGTCGTTGTCGATGGTCTTGGGCACGCCGACCACCTTGCCGCCGAGCTCGTGCAGCCTGGCTGCAGCGCCGAGGGTGTCCTCGCCCCCGATCGCGATCAGCGCATCGACGCCGAGGCTGTCCAGGTTCTCCAGCACCCGCTCGATGCCGGACTTGCCGTCTACCGTGTTGGCCGCTGCGGACGGGTTGGTGCGGGACGTGCCGAGGATGGTGCCGCCGCGCGGCAGGATGCCCCGCACCGCCGCGACATCCAGGACCATGGTGTCGCCCTCGAGCGGGCCCCGCCAGCCATCACGGAAGCCGATGAACTCCATGTCGAGCTCGGCGACCCCGGTCCGCACCACCGCACGGATGACGGCGTTCAGGCCAGGGCAATCCCCGCCGCCGGTAAGGACTCCGACTCGCATGCGGTCCCCTCCCATGCACTCAGCCACCACACTAGTGCTCATGAGCGTACTGGCGATCGACGCCGGCACTACGGGCGTTACGGCACTTATCGTCACCGAGGCCGGGACCGTCGCGGGCCGCGGTTACTCGGAGTTCCAGCAGTATTTCCCACAGCCCGGCTGGGTCGAGCACCTGCCCGAGGGCATCTGGCAGGCGACGCTCGTCGCCTGCGCGGACGCGCTGGTCGCAGCCGGGTCGCCGGCGATCGCCGCGGTCGGCATCACCAACCAGCGGGAGACCGCGGTGATCTGGGACCGGGCCACGCTGGCCGCGCCCCGCCGGGCCATCGTGTGGCAGGACCGGCGGACCGCCGCGATCTGCGCGCGGTTGCAGGATGCCGGGGCGGGACCGCGGGTGGCCGAGCTGACCGGACTGCGGCTCGACCCGTATTTCACCGCGACGAAACTGACCTGGCTCGCCGAGAATGACCCTGCCGTCTGGGCAGGTATCTCGGACGGCTCGCTGGCGGTCGGGACCGTGGACTCCTACCTGATCGCGCGGCTCACCGGCGGCCGCCGGCACGTGTGCGACGCCTCGAATGCGTCGCGCACGCTGCTGTTCGACCTCGAGTCGGGGCAGTGGTCGGCGGAAATGTGCGCGCTGTTCGGGGTGCCGCCGCACGCCCTGCCCGAAGTGGTGCCGTCTACCGGCGTCGCTGGGCACACCGATCCATCCGCCTTCCTTGGCGTGTCGGTGCCGATCGCCGGGATCGCCGGCGACCAGCAGGCCGCGCTGTTCGGCCAGGTGTGCTTCGAGCCGGGCGCGGCCAAGTGCACCTACGGAACCGGATCGTTCGTGCTGGTCAACACCGGCCCGCGAGTCGTGCGGTCGGACGCCGGGCTGCTGTCCACCGTGGCCTGGCTCGACTCGGCCGGATCGCTCACCTATGCCCTCGAGGGTTCGGTATTCGTGACCGGCGCGGCTATCCAGTGGCTTCGCGACGGGCTCCGCCTGCTGGACAGCGCGGCCGACAGCGAGGCGCTGGCCCGGACGGTCCCGGATACCGGCGGGGTCGTCTTCGTTCCTGCGCTGACCGGCCTCGGAGCGCCGGACTGGGACCCGGCCGCCCGGGGCGCCATGTTCGGCCTGACCCGCGGCACCACCGGAGCGCATCTAGTCAGGGCGGCGCTTGAGGCCATCGCGTTCGAGGTGCGCGACGTGATCGATGTGATGACAGCTGAGACTGCCGCGCTCGCTGACGAGACCGCTGACGGCGCGGGTACGGCCCTTCGCGCCGACGGCGGCGCCAGCAAAAACGACCTGCTCATGCAGCTCCAGGCCGACCAGGTCCAGCGGCCGGTGGAGCGCCCGGTCGTGGCCGAGACCACGGCGCTGGGCGCCGCCTTCCTGGCTGGTCTCGGGACCGGGATCTGGTCATCCACCGCGGAACTGGCCGTGACCTGGAAGCTCGACCGGCGGTTCACCCCTGGCTCGCGGGACGACACGGCGCACGCGCGGTGGCGCAGCGCCGTCGAGCAGACGAAGGGCTGGTCTGGCTAGCTCAGCTCGTCCGCCGGGCGGCTCGCGGCCTCAGTCATCGCTGCCTCAGCCATCGCCGGCCTCAGTCGTCGTCGGTTTCCGCCGCTCCGACACGCTCGGGTGCCCCGGCCTGCTCGGCCTGGTCGCCCAGGTCCTGGTCGTGGTCATGGCCGCTGCCATCGGCCTTCGACCGACCGTGGCCGTCGTGGCGCAGCCGGTCCGCCACCCGGACCTTGGCGCGCTGCGCGTACTCGTCGACGTACTCCTGGCCCGAGAGCTTCATCAGCTCATACATGATCTCGTCGGTCATCGCCCGCAGGACGAGGTGGTCCTGCTCCAGGCCGTAGTACCGGGAGAAGTCCAGCGGCTTGCCGAATCGCACGCCGGGCCTGACCGCCAGCCTCGGCGCGATCTTTCCCGGCGGCTGGAACTCGAAGCCGCCGATCATAGCGGTCGGGATGACAGGCGCCCTGGCCTCGAGGGCGAGCCGGGCCACCCCAGTCTTGCCCCGGTACAGCCGACCGTCCGGCGTCCGGGTGCCCTCGGGATAGATGCCCAGTAGGTGGCCGGATGCCAGCACACGCAGTCCCGTTCGCAGCGCCCGCTCGCTCGCAGCACCGCCGGTGCGGTCAATCGGCAGCTGGCCCAGGCTGCTGAAGAACACCTTGCTGATCAGCCCTTTGAGCCCGCGTCCGGTGAAGTATTCAGACTTAGCGAGGAATATGACCTTTCGCGGCAGCGGCAGGGGGGCGAAGAAGTGGTCGGAGAATGACAGGTGGTTGCTGGCCAGGATCGCTGGACCGGTACGGGGGACGTTTTCGATTCCCTCGGCCCAGGGCCGGAAGAGCACATTGAAAACCGGCCAGATGATCGCCTTCAGAACCCAGTAGAACACGCCTCAGACCTCGCCTCGGAGCACGGGCTTCACCCGGGGACGCGCCGCAAGTCGGCCGCTGCGCGCAATCCCCATGATCGACAGAGTGCCGTTGACCGGGCGGCTTTTGCAAGTCGCGGCAGGCGAGCCTGCCGTGCGGCGGCTACGGCGGAACTGCCACGAGGAAGTGCCGGGCGGGCGCCCGGCATGCGACGATGCGAGGAGAAGCTGCCACGAGCCACCAGGAGGACCTTGCTCATGCCAGTAATGCCCGGCGCCGAGGCCTACGCGCACGACGGCGGCCCGACCGGCGTCCTGCTTTGTCATGGCTTCACGGGCAGTCCTCAGTCGCTGCGGCCGTGGGCCGAATACCTCGCCGATGCCGGACTGAGCGTGTCCCTGCCCAGGCTGCCGGGCCACGGCACGACCTGGCAGGAGATGGCGCGTACCCGCTGGGAGGACTGGTTCGCCGAGGTCAACCGCGCCTTCGACGAGCTGCGGTCGCGGTCGGATGAGATCTTCGTGATGGGCCTGTCGATGGGCGGGTGCCTGGCGCTCCGCCTCGCCGAGCTGCACGGGACCGCCATCCGGGGGCTGGTTCTGGTCAACCCGTCGCTGACCGCTGACTCGGCGATGATGTTCGCCGCGATCCGGGTCCTGAAGTTCGTCGTGCCGTCTGTCAAGGGCATCGCCAGCGATATCAAGAAGCCCGGCGCGGTTGAGGCCGGATACGACCGCACGCCGGTCAAGGCGGCGGCCTCTCTGCCCGGCCTGTGGCAGACAACACAGCAGCACCTGGCCGAGCTCACTCAGCCGGTGCTCGTCTTCCACAGCGAAACGGATCATGTCGTTGGCCCGGCCAGCGTCAGCGTGCTGACTCGCACGCTGCCTGCCACTCAGATCGAAGTTCGAGAGCTCTCCGATAGCTACCACGTCGCTACGCTCGATAACGACGCAGAAGCAATATTTGCCGGAAGCCTTGACTTCGTTCGGGTGCATACCCAGGTGGGGCGGGCATCAACAGGCGAAGCAAGCAGGGAATCGATCGGCGGGGAATGACGTCGGATGAGCGGTGCCGGGGACACTGACGGGGAAGTCAGCAGGGATGAAGCGGCCTGGCGAGACCTGATAGCCCGCTTCGACCTGCCGGCGGACCCCACGGTAACCAGCGTGCCGTGGCCCGGCCGGGAAGACCTGGCCGGGCCTGCGGATGCCGGTCTCGATCCGCACGCACAGGGCGGCCTTGCCGCGACTGCCGGACCTGACCGGAGCGACGCGGCCGATGCGGTCGCGGACCCGGTCATCAGTCCCGACCAATTCGGGGGGCACCAGGCCGTGCCGCCGGGCGTGCGCCCCTGGGCCAGACCCAGCGGCGGCTACAGCCCGGTCGACCGCACCCGCGTCATAAGGCCGGCCGGTGACCCGCGCGCCTACAGCCCGCCTGATGAGGACGACGAACGCTACGAGCCGGTCCCGCTGCCGCCGCCGGCCCGGCTAGACCCCGCCTCCAAGGCGGCGCTCGTTGGCGTCATCGGCGGCCCGGGCTACCTCCTGCTCAGCGTCTTCCTGCACTGGACGATCTCCGCCACCGCAGCGTTCGTGGCTGTCGCAGC
>Ga0126381_100009395_pt1 | contig 10976 bp, 7 predicted proteins | sample PanSoiMetPlot_28_FD_96465 | JGI IMG/M metagenome (GOLD analysis project Ga0126381, IMG submission 96465) | Tropical forest soil microbial communities from Panama - MetaG Plot_28 | ecosystem: Environmental > Terrestrial > Soil > Tropical forest > Bulk soil | place: Panama | collected 2016-02-17
CGCCTTCGTCGGCTAGCGGAACCGGCGAATCACCAAATTATGCCGGTCGGAGCGGTAGAAACCGAGCACGTACATGATGGCTTTACCCTTCGCAGAATAAATGACTTGTCGAATACGCAGCAGCGGTTCGCGCCGCGGTATAGCGAGAAGGTCAGCGATGCGCGGATCGGCGGCAGTAGCGTCGACTTCTTCGTCGGCGTAACCCAGTTCGACTTTGTAATCGCGCTCGAGAATGCCAAACAGCGATTCGCGCGCGACGGGGGCGTCAAGCAAGCCGGGAAATTCGCCGGCGCTGAGATAGCAGATTTCGAGCGCGAACGGTTCGCCGGACGCGTGGCGAAGCCTTTCGAGCTTGATGATTCCGCTATTAGGCGGAAGCGAAAGACGCGCCGCGGCTTCGTTTTCATTATCCACGATCTTGGCGAATAGTATCCTGGCGCCGGCAGTGAGGGTGCGCGCGGCCATTTGCTCGGTGTAGCTCATGAGCTTGTTGAAATGGATTTTCGGCGGGGCCACGAAGGTGCCGATGCCGCGGCGGCGCTCGACGATGCCCTCGCGCTCAAGGAAGGCGAGAGCGTGGCGCGCGGTCATGAGGCTGACGTGATGCGTCTTGGCGAGGTCGCGCTCCGAGGGAACCGGGTCGCCGGGCCGCAGCTGGCCGGAGTCGATGCGCTTGCGAATGATGCTCTGAATGCGCTGATACGCAGGCAGCGCATTAGAAGGGCGAGAGGGGAAGCGCTCGACGGCGGCTAGAGTCTTTTTGTTTGAAGCCATCAGGTTGCACCTTTTTTCAAGCACTTTAGGCAGAAGAATGTTTCAGCCGAAAGAAAACGCGAAGAATTCGCGGTTGCGAGCATCCTCCGAACCCCTTTAGTGCTATAGTGCGAGTCGCGCACCGCTATAGGGCGGTCTAGTACCGGCGTCACAGTTGCTCGCGAGTTCGCAGAATTCTTTATAGAATATCATTTTTCCACTTGACAAGCAAAAAATAGTGCTATATAGCTAATCGCCAAATGGACCTATAGCAGGTCCGGGTGCCGTTACCGGTCGAGGAAATGAGCGAGGGGAGAGGCACGTCGCATAGCCCGACGGCCTCGAACTGGAGGAAGAAAGTCATGAGAAAGACGCGTTATTGTGTGTGGGGAATGGCGATTTGCGCGCTGGCGGCGCTGTTGGTCGGCGCGAACGTTGCGTGGGGCCAGGATGTAACGGCAGCGGTTACGGGAACAGTTACGGATGAGAGCGGGGCGGCGATTGTCGGGGCAACCGTAACCGCAAAATCCGTCGAACGGGGAGTCACTTTTACCGCCACTACGAATGATGCTGGTATCTACCGTATAGCGCAGCTTCCGGTGGGCAACTACGACTTGAAAGTGGAAAAACAGGGCTTTCAGAGTTCCCTGTATCCCGCGCTGGTACTGGTTCTTAACCAGGTCGCACGTATCGACGTTCAGCTGAAGGTAGGCCTGGTAACCCAGACAGTTGAAGTGACTGGGGCCGCGCCAGTGCTCAAGACCGAAGCGACCCAAGTCGACACGATCATCAATGCGGCCACGAATGATAATCTTCCCTTAGCATCGCGCAATTATGTCCAGTTGACACTGCTTGCACCCGGGACGGTATCGACCGACCCGGCCAGTTTCACCAGTGGCAACAACACCGATTTTTATAGCGGCCGACCATTGATCAACGGCAACCGCGAACAAGCGAACAACTTTCTGCTGGACGGCATGGACAATAACCAGGTTTCGGACAACCTGTTGGGCTATACACCGGCCCCTGATGCCATCCAGGAATTTAACCTGATCACGAATAATGCTTCGGCCGAGTTCGGGAATTTCGAGGGCGGCATCGTGAGCGCCACGATCAAGTCGGGAACGAACAGCTACCATGGAGACGTTTGGGAGTTTTTCCGGAACGACGTACTGAACGCCAAAAGCTGGTCGAACAATTTCAACAACCTTCCTAAGGACAAGATTCGCTGGAATATGTTTGGCGGCACCCTTGGCGGCCCCATATTCAAAAACAAGCTGTTTTTCTTTGCCGACTATCAAGGGCAGCGCTTCGATATTCCGAGCTCGCCGAATTCGATTAGTGTCTTTTCGACGGCTGAGCGTCGCGGTGATTTTGGCGCGCTTTGTGGGGCGGGGTTCGACTCTGGAGGGACTTGCTTAGACAGGACCCCTGGTCCCACAAGTCCTGCAAACACAACCTGCACAACAGGCAGTAATGCGAATGGATGTGTGCCCGCGCACCAGCTCTATAATCCCTGCGTATCCGTTACCGCTCCATGCACGGCATCGTCAGCCCCTGCAGCGACTCGCGCTATATTCGCATTCAACAGGATTCCGGGGGCAATGATCAGTCCGGTGGCCACGGCGCTGTTTGGCTCCTCACTTTATCCGGCAGCCACCGGCACCGGCCTGCAACAGAACGCCATCAACATCGTCGGGAACGCCAAAAACGTGGATCAGGGCGATATCAAGGTCGATTACAAAGCGACCACCAAGGACGCCATATCAGGTCGCTTTAGTCGAGCCTATCAGAACAATCCATCGACAAACTCGTTCGCGCTGCTGGGCAACGGCTATGGAACGACGCCGATTTACAACGTCGTGGGTGATTGGACTCGACTGATCAGCAATACTCTTGTGAACGATTTCCGCATGGGCTGGAACCATGTTACGTTCGGCAGCGGCACTAGCTGGGCTCAAAACGTGGGGCAATTCGGGAATACGATTGGCATTGGAAATGGCAACCCGAGCGGACTCGACGGATTGCTGGCGCTGAACTTTTCCAACTCTGCTCTGTCGAACCTCGGAACCCAGGAGAGCACTACCAGTTTCGACGACCAGGTCTGGCAGTTCGAGGATGCCATGACTTGGACGCGCGGCAAACACACACTGAAATATGGCGCGCAAGTCTGGCATGACATCGTCAAGACGTTCTACGCGGGTAATAACGGCGAGCTGGGGCTTATGGATTATGACGGGAGGTTCACCAACGCGTCGTTTACTTCACCAGTGACGAACACCGGGGACGGTGGGGCGGACTTCGTCCTTGGGTTGCCCTTCCAAATTGGCCGCGGCGTAAGCACCGGGAAAACCTGGAAACAGTCAAGCACTATCATTGGCATATATGCCCAGGACACCTGGCGCCTCTCAGACCGCCTGACCTTGAATGCTGGCTTGCGCTACGAGGCGCACACTCCGTGGGTCGAGACTAACAATCAACAGGCGAACTACAACTTCACCACTGGCAATGTAGACCTAGCTGGCCAGAACGGAGCCAGCAGGGCCCTCTATGAGGGCTTCTATGGCGGCAGGGACTTCCAGCCGCGCATTGGCTTCGCCTGGAGTCCCGAAATGCTCGGCAAAAACACCGTTATTCGCGGGGCGTTTACCATCTCTTCGTATCTGGAAGGAACAGGTACGAACTTGCGTTTGCCGCTAAACGCTCCCTTTACCCCGGCCGAAGTCAATGCCATCTACAATAATGCGGCGCTGCCGCAAAGGACTTCCTCAGACGGCATTCCAGGGACAGCGACCACGGTATCCTGTGCAGCGCCGGCCTATGCTTGCTACGCAGGCGCCTTCATACGTGTTTGGGATCCCAAAGTACAACCGGCAATTGCCGATGAGTGGAACCTGACAGTCCAACACCAATTCTGGAGGGATACGACCTTCCAGATTGGATATGTGGGGCAATGGGGTTATCACCTGATGGTGCCCTTCGACTACGCGCAGCGAGGGCTGCTTCCCAATTCGGCTTGCGGGACTCCGCCGTGCACAAGCCCCAGCCCGTTCTTTGCCAAAAACCCGACGCTGTATAGCGTGTTGGGCCACCCTTCACAAGGCATCGCGGACGCCACGGTTTCAGGCACACAGTCCAACGGCACGATGCGGTACAACTCGCTGCAGGCGGTGCTGCAAAAGCAGATGTCGAGTGGTCTGCAATACCAAGTTTCCTACACCTACTCAAAGTGCATGTCTGACAGCACGGGTTATTATGGAGCGTGGAACAACGCCTTAAGTGCCTCGGCATACTGGCAGAACGTTTACAATGCCAAGGCAGAATGGGCGCCATGCTACTACGATGCGACCCACGTCCTTACATCCTACGCAGTTTATGAGCTTCCCATTGGCCGAGGCAAACTGTTGGCAAAGAACGCCAACAGCGTACTGAATGCGGTTATCGGAGACTGGGAGGTTAGCCCGATCTTTACAGTCCGCAGCGGCTGGCCTATGCCGGTCTACAACGCCCAGGATCAGTCGGGAACCTTCGGCCGCGGTGCGCGCGCTGATTGCCATTCGCTTCCAAGCATTTTAAATACGCCAATCGGCGGCGGAGTCGGCGGCATCCAGTGGTTCAGGAATAACGGCAGCTTCACGAATCCGGCCGTTGGAACCTTTGGCAATTGCGCGCCGCAACTTGGCGGGCTGCGAGGGCCGCGCTACACCGATATAGACCTGAGTGTGCACAAGGACTTCCGAATGACGGAACGTTTCAGGCTGCAGTTCCGCAGCGACTTCATCAACGCGTTCAATCATGTGCAGTACAATGCACCCGACATGGGCCTTGGTTCCACGATGGGGCAAATTACCAGTGCCCAGCCACCGAGAAACATCCAGTTGGCTCTGAAGCTCTATTATTAACAGCAGACGACGTATAATGAGGCAGGCGGGAACCCTCGCCTGCCTCACTTTTATGTCAAGGGTCATGAACAGATTTCTTGTGCTTACTTTGGCTCTCGGGATCCTGGCGGGATCCAGTGCGGCGCAGTCAAGCACGAAGGCCGCTGCCCCAGATGGCCCCTCTGCTACGGAAAGGGGGATCAGGCTGGTTGATGAGGGCCGCTGCCAGGAAGCCTTGCCGGTCTTGAAGAAGGCCACCCCGTTAACGTCGGATAAGCAATTGAAAATCAAGGCGGGTCTAGCGATGGTCCGCTGCGCGCTTCAGTCGAACCAGGCGGACACCGCCGTCACCGCCTTGCTGTGGCTGAACCGTGAATTTCCGACTGATCCTGACGTTTTATATGTCACCACGCATGCATTCTCCGACCTGTCCACGCGTGCGGCTTTACAACTGGCAACCACTGCGCCCCTTTCTACGCAGGCGAGGGAGCTAAACGCAGAATCTCTGGAGTCGCAGGGAAAATGGGACGAAGCTGCAGCCCAATACAACCTCATCCTCAAACAGCAGCCGGGCGCGCAGGGCATTCATTACCGGCTGGGGCGCATTATTCTATCTAAGCCGCCAACGCCCACAACGGCCGACGACGCGCGAAGCGAGTTTCAGGCAGAGCTGAAAATCGATCCGCACAACGCAGGAGCCGAGTATGTGTTAGGTGAGCTTTCTCGCCAAGCCCAACAGTGGGAAGATGCCATTGAGCATTTCTCCCGAGCTTCGAGCCTAGACGCAAGCTTTGCCGACGCTTTTCTTGGGCTTGGTTTTGCTCTGAATTCCGTGAGCCGGTATGCAGATGCCATCCTACCCTTGCAAACCGGCGTAAAACTGCAACCGGCAAACCCCACCGGCCACTACCAACTGGCGATCGCCTACAATGGCGTCGGTCGCAAGGAAGACGCCAAGCGCGAAGTGAGGCTGCAGAAAGAAGCTGAGGAGAAGATCGAGCAAGCCAGGCAGAAAGCCTCGGAGGTTCCGCAATAGCCTGGTCGCAAACCGGGTGGCCTGGACATCTTTAGGCCGTTTTTTTTTCGATTGATTGTTCGTCACAAGCCGCCACGAAGCGAGATTCACAACCTTGAATGGGCCTGAAGATCGGCAGCTTCCGAGTGCCTTCTCACGCAGGGCGTTTCTAAAAGCGCTGACAGGCGCTACCGCCACCTACGGAATCCCACGACTTGCGTTCCCTGTCGACGAGCAAGGCCCCTTTTTCTCAGAGATCCCACCATCGATGAGCGGCATTACGTGGACGCATGTGAATGGCCGCTCAGCGGACATGTATCTGCCGGAGACCACGGGTGCCGGCTGCGGCTTTCTTGATTACGACAACGACGGCTGGATGGACATTTATTTGGTCAACAGCGGACCGTGCGATTTCTACACTCCGCCGTCGCGTCTGCGTAATGCGCTGTACCACAATAATCGAGATGGCGCGTTTACAGATGTGACGGAGAAAGCAGGCGTTACCGGGAGCGGGTATGGGCAGGGCATTGCTGTTGGTGATTATGACGGCGACGGTTTCCCCGACATTTACTTGACACAGTATGGTCGCAGCGTCCTTTACCACAACAATGGAGACGGCACGTTCAGTGACGTGACGGAAAAAGCCGGGGTCGCAGCGCCCGGCTGGGCGACTAGTGCGGTGTGGTTCGACTACGACAACGACGGACGGCTCGATCTGTTCGTCTGCCGGTTTGTCGATTTCAGCAAGGCGAAAAACAAATGGTGTGGAAATCGCCAAACCAACGAGCGTTCGTATTGCATTCCCCGTGTTTATGAACCTATGCCGTGCTGGTTGTTCCATAACAATGGCAACGGTACGTTCACTGACGTCAGCAAGGAGTCAGGCATTGCGGAATCGTTGGCGAAGGCGTGGGGTGTGGTTGCCACCGACATCAACAATGACGGCTGGATGGACCTCTTCGTAGCCAACGACACGGTGCCAAATTTTCTTTTTCTTAATCGCAAGGGAAAGTTTGAGGAAAACGGTGTGTTGGCCGGCGTCGGTTATAGCGCTTTCGGGCGTGCACGCTCGGGGATGGGCGTAGACGCCGCTGATTACGATCAGGACGGATGGCTTGACTTGTTCGTTGCCAACGTAGACCAGGAAATGTTTTCGCTGTATCACAACAGGAAAAACGAGACATTTAATGACGTTGCCGAACCGACGGGGATTGGCCCGACCACCAAGCTAATGAGTGGCTGGGGTCTGAAGTTCTTTGACTATGACAATGACGGCGAACTTGATCTTTTGCTTTGCAACGGCCACCCGGACGACAAGATTGACGGACGCGTGGATGGCGTGAAATACCTTGAGCCGATGTTGCTCTATCGCAATACGGGAACCGGGATGAAAAATGTCAGCGCGCAGGGCGGAGCCATTTTCTCGCGGCCACTGGCGGGCCGCGGGATGGCGATCGGAGATTTCGATAATGACGGCGCGGTGGACGTGCTGATCGCGGTCAACAATGGCGTTCCGGTGCTGCTTCGCAACAATGCGGGCAGGCGGAACAATTGGCTAGGCGTTAAGCTGGTCGGCAAGAGATCCAATCCGGATGCCGTTGGCGCGCGGGTGACGTATCAGGCGAGAGATCTGCAGAGGAGCCGGATGAAGGTGGGGGGCGGGAGCTATCTGTCCTCTCACGATCCACGAATGGTGCTAGGGATAGGGAAGCGCGAAAAGGTGGACTGGCTCGAAGTGAAATGGCCGCTGCCGGGTGGCGCGACGCAGCGTTTTACGGAGCTTCCCATCAATCGATACATTACGGTTGTGGAAGGACAAGAGAGGTGGAGTTAGGGAAGGCAGTGAAGTTCGCTAGGAATTCAGGAAGCCGCTGACTTCTTCCGTAAAGCGATCGGCATCTTCCACGTTCGAGAGATGCGCGGCGTTGAGTTCGACAAAGCGCGCTCTGGGAATATGGTCCGCCAGAAAGCGGCCGTCGGCGGGAGTGGTAGCGGGATCGTGCGTTCCAGAGATGACAAGCGTAGGAGTGAGGATTTTGCCGAGTTGCTCGCGAAAATCGAAATCGCGAACAGCGGCGCAGCAAGAGACGTAGCCTTCGGGGTCGACTGATTCTACGATTTTTTGAATATTTGCGGCGGTGGAAGGATTTTTTGCGCGAAAAGCGGATGTGAACCAGCGCTCGATGGTGGCAGCGGCGACGGGCTTCATTCCTTGCCTCCGAACCGTCTCGATACGCGTGCTCCAGGTTTCGACCGAGCCAAATTTTGCGGAGGCGCTGCAGATGACGATCCTGTTAAGCCGCTGCGAGGCATTTGCCCCAAGCCACATGCCGGTCATACCGCCCATGGAGAGCCCGCAGAAATGGAAGCGGTCGAGTTTTAGTGCGTCCGCAAGAGTGAGGACGTCATTCGCAAGCTGCCTGTCCGAATAAGGGCCTGGCGTGACGGATGATTTGCCGTGGCCACGCGTGTCGTAGCTCAAGACGCGGAAAGACTTGGTGAGTTCAGAGATTTGGGGATCCCACATGGAAAAGTCGGTGCCGAGGGAATTCGAAAGAACGAGTGCCGGTCTGCCCGCCGGGCCTTCAAGGGCGTAGTGGATTCGGTCCCCATTTGACTCAACGAAAGGCATGGGAAGAGTGTAATCACTCGGCGCTGACCTGCAAAGGGAGCGGCGCGTTTGGGTAAGCGGCCCTGCGAGAAGTCTTGCTGTTTCTACTAGACCGATTGCGGCACGGCGCGGGGCAAAGGCTTCTGAAGTGCCGCCGCTTCCGGAGCGGTGCTGATAGAGATTTCTTCAAAACCCTCGGTGAGACGATGACGAAGGCGATAGGAAAGAAACCTCATAAATGGCGATCGAGCCGTCATAGCAAACGACGAATCGGCGGAAGTTACGAACCCAACCTGCAGTGCACGATCGAACGGCGGCAGCGACTCGGCTCTCGGCCGCCTTGCAGCCTAGGAAACGTGTAGGTCCGGCTTCAAGGCGGCAGGGCGCTGGTGCGGAGGGGCGTATTTGCCCGCCTAGGGGCAGTGGCGAAGGGCGCATTTCGTTCCTCACCGGGCGCGTCGCGGAACGAGTATTTAAAGCGTTTGTCCGCCTCGAAAAGTGCAAACCCGTCTCTCACCGCCAAGCGAACGCAACGGAAGAACCCGTGGGCTCATTCGATTCGGCGAAGACCACGAGACTAGCGGGGCTAATGGTGAAGACGCGCTTGTGTTTTCGCCTCCTCTTCCAGGGATTTCACTGCGAGCTGCGTTTCGCGAACCATCAAGCCACAGCCAGCGCACAATCCAAAGACGGCAGACGCGCCGGTAAGTACAGCAAGCGCGGCGGCGGCGTGAAATAGAACGACCTGGCCATAATAAGCCCCAATCGAACCACCCACGGAGACAAGAGCGGAAGCGGCAAATAATCCGAGCCCCGCGTAGAAGAAGCGCAGCGCCTTGACCAGGAGTTGCGTACGCACATGCAGAGGCGTCAGCTGCGCGGACCATACTTGATGGTCGGTGCTGCCTGGCTCGAAGGAAGCTAACTGCGCGGCAACGATGCGGGTCCGATCCACGACCCGTGCCAGGCGATTGCTCGTGCCAAGCGCCAGGACCGGGGAGGCGTTGGTGAGAATGGCCGGGGCAACCACGGCGGTTAAAACGGCGAAGGGATTGCCAGCAACAACGTTGTCTTGCACGGCTCGGCCTTTCTTTCCTGTTGTGGATGTGGCGAATTTGGCATGCGGCGGACTTGCGTTCGAGCAGGATTTCTTGCCCGAGAAGATTAGGCCGTCCCCAGGCATTCAGGCAAGCCCCAAGAGCGAGCCCCAAGTGTGGGGAAGAGAGTCAGGCGCGTTCGAGGATGACAGCGATGCCCTGACCGACACCGATGCACATGGTGCAGAGGGCGTAGCGGCTGCTGGTCCGCAGGAGTTGGTAGAGGGCGGTGGTGACGAGGCGTGCGCCGCTGGCGCCGAGCGGATGGCCTATGGCGATAGCGCCACCGTTGGGATTGACGCGCGGCGCATCGTCGGGAATGCCCAGGTCGCGGAGGACCGCGAGCGCCTGCGAGGCGAAAGCTTCGTTGAGTTCGATGACGTCTATCTGAGAAAGTTCGAGGCCAGCTTTCTGAAGGGCTTTGCGCACTGCCGGGGCAGGACCCATGCCCATAATGCGGGGAGCCACGCCTGCGGCCGCAGCGGCGACGACGCGGGCCTTGGGCGTAAGTCCATGACGCTTTGCGGCTGACTCGGAAGCCAAGAGCAACGCGCATGCGCCATCATTCACGCCGGAGGCGTTTCCGGCGGTGATCGTGCCATCAGCCTTAACGATAGGCTGCAATTTCGAGAGGGCTTCGAGGGTGGTGTCAGGGCGGGGATGCTCGTCTTCGGAAAAGAGCAGGGGATCGCCCTTTTTCTGCGGAACGGGAACGGGAGTAATCTCCTGGCTCAAGCGGCAGGCGCGCATTGCGTCGGCGGCGCGTTGCTGGCTGCGAAGAGCGAAGAGGTCCTGATCCCGGCGTGAAATATGAAATTCCTCGGCGACGATTTCGCCGGTTTCGGGCATGGAGTCGGTGCCGTATTTGGCCTTCATCAGAGGGTTGACGAAGCGCCAGCCGATGGTGGTGTCTTCGAGTTTCGCGGTGCGCGAGAAAGCACTGTCGGCTTTGCTCATGACGAAGGGGGCGCGAGACATGCTTTCGACCCCGCCGGCGATAACCAGTTCGCCTTCACCGGACCTGATGGCGCGCGCGGCGATGGCCACGGCGTCCATGCTCGAGCCGCAGAGCCGATTTACGGTTGAACCGGGAACTTCCTTGGGCAGACCGGCGAGCAAAAGGGCCATGCGGCCGACGTTGCGATTGTCTTCGCCCGCCTGATTTGCGCAACCATAAACCACGTCGTCAAGCGCGTTCCAATCGACTTTGGGGTTGCGCGCGACAAGAGCTTTGATGGGGACGGCGGCGAGATCGTCGGTGCGGATTACCGCGAGCGCTCCACCGTAACGGCCGAAGGGAGTTCGAATCGCGTCGCAAATGTAGGCTGAGTCCATGAGCGTCCTTGCAGGTTTCCCGGGCTTCTATCTTATGTGATCACTCCGTCGCCTTAAAGGCGACAGCTTCTCGCGGCACGCATGAGACGACATCCTCTACGTTATGCCGCGAACGCCCGACCCGGGCGCGTTGCAGTATGACTTGCGCAGTGACCACGTCGCGAGGCGCCGACAACCCGCATACCGGACATTCATGCCATCGCTCCGCAAGCGTCTTGGGCACGGCGGCGCCGCATACGCACACTTGGCTGGTTCCACGCGGATCCACCTTCACCAGCTCTCGC
>Ga0126381_100009396_pt1 | contig 10975 bp, 9 predicted proteins | sample PanSoiMetPlot_28_FD_96465 | JGI IMG/M metagenome (GOLD analysis project Ga0126381, IMG submission 96465) | Tropical forest soil microbial communities from Panama - MetaG Plot_28 | ecosystem: Environmental > Terrestrial > Soil > Tropical forest > Bulk soil | place: Panama | collected 2016-02-17
ACAAGCCGGTCCCGACCAGATAATCAGGAATCAGTGGTCAGTAATCGGATTTCCGTTTCCGATTACTGACTCGCTGATTACCGGTTCCTGTTCAGGCTGCCGCCGCCATTTGCGGCGCCGTCTCGCGCCAACACGGCTGCGCCGAAACGCGTTCGAACCAACCGCGGATGTGCGAATAGGGCGCGAGCGGCAATTCGGCTTCTTTGGCGTAGAACAACGGCGACGCGACGGCGAAATCCGCAATCGTAAGCGCATCGCCGACCAGATATTTTCGTTTGCTCAGGTGCGCATCGAGCATTTTGGCCTCTTTTTCATAAGCCGCGACACCCTTGGCAATTATGGCCTGGTCCGGCGCCCCGAGATTAAGAAATTTCTTGACCAAGCGCTCGAACAGCACCGGGGACCAAACGTCACGATTCCAATGCGCCAGATTCCAGCTCTGCCAGCGCGTGATGTCGGCGCGCATGCGCGCGTCATTTGGCCAGGCCGCATTCGGCTTCTTGCCGGCGATATATTGCATGATCGCCATCGTCTCCCACAGCTTGAGGTCGCCATCGACCAGAGCCGGCGTGCGAGCGGTCGGGTTAATGGCGACAAAAGCGGGCGTCTGTTGGCCGCCTTTGCTGAGGTCAACGAATTCGAATTCGAACGGCACGCCGAGATAGCTGGCGAGCGCGCGAACTTGCCAAGTGTTTGGCGACGGCGGGAAACCATACAGCTTCATGGTACACTCCTGGTTAGAGAACAGTCGAAAAAGGTCGGATGTCAGATGTCAGAGAAGAGGTGGTTCCCTTCTGTCTTCCGACATCTACATCCGTCATCAGATCCCTACTCACAGCATGAGGCGGATTTCGGTTCCTGGTATGACGCTTTTGTATCGACGACCGCGCCGTCATAGCGATCGTGATGGCGAACCCAGGCCATCGACCACGCCAATCCGTCCTCGTCGCGGCCCTTGGGCGCGAGATCGAGGAAATGATAGGTGCCGATCAGGATGTCGAGACCGCGACCATAGGTGGAATAGGTGTGAAAGATTTCGCCCATGGCGCTCTTGTAGAACACGCTGGCGCCCGGCCGCTCCTCGCTCGGGAAGCTCTCGATGAACTCGTAGTTGTAAAAGACCTTGCCGCCGGCCTTCTCCTGTGCGGTGAACGAGACCTGATAGTCGGAATTGAAATCGCCGCCGAACGACGACACCCATTTGAAGTGCCAGCCCATGCGGCGCTTGAAAGCTTCAATCTCGGACAACGGCGCCCGCGACACGACGACAAACGATACGTCGCGTTGCGCCAGATGAACGACCGCACCGTCGAAATGGTCGGCGAGAAACGAACAGTTCGGGCAGCCGGCTTCCCAACCCGGACCCAACATGAAGTGATAGATGATCAATTGGCTTTTGCCGCCGAACAGATCGGCGAGCGATTGTTTGCCGGCTGGGGTATCGAAGACGTAGTTCTTGTCTACTTTCTCCCACGGCAATTCGCGGCGTTTGCGGGCGAGCGCGTCGCGGGCGCGGCTGAACGCTTTTTCGTCGGTCAGATAAGCCTTGCGCGCGGTGATCCATTCATCGTGGGAAACGACCTTGTGCGGTTCCATCTGCGCTCTCCTTTTGCCCGGGTGGTAGCGTCAATGCTGGTGGCGGCGATCAATCGGCCGGCGTCATCCAGCCGATCCCGGCGCCGCCGGGCTCTTGCAGGACGACGATACGGCCGACATTCGGAACGTCGAAGGCGGGCTTCATGATCTTGGCGCCGGCGGCGACGGCTTTCTTTGCGCGAGCGTCGACATCATCCACGGCGATGTAAGGCATCCAGCCTTCCGGCACGCCGGAATAATCCGGCCCGCTGATATCGAAAATGCCGCCGACTGGCACGTCGTTCATTTTCGCGAGCCAATAGGTGCCGCCGCCCGGCATCGGCATGGCTTCAAAGCTCCAGCCCAAAGTGTCGGCGTAGAATTTCTTTGCTCTGGCGACGTCGCGTGCCATCAGCTCGTTCCAATAAAATTTTCCATGCCATTCCGTCATCGCTAACTCTCCGGTAAGTGTTCGCGGCTGTCGCGAGAGGATCGATCGCGTACCATAGGCTCGCCCCGTTAGAAAACAGGCACAGCCGCGCGACCGATCCCACTTTCTCGGTTTAGGCAACGACTTTCTCGAACTTGTCGAGCGCGGAGGTCCAGCCGCTGCGATGCCGATCGCGTGCCTCCTCGTCGAAGAATTGCTCGTGGGTGAGCGTGAGCACCGAACCGTCGCCGTCCGGCTTGATTTCGACCGTCACCAGCGATTCGCGCTCCGGCGTCGACTTCCAAGCCCAGGTGAAGACAAGCTTCTGGTTCGGCACGAATTCGCGATAAACGCCGCTGACATCATGCTCTTCGCCGGCGGGGCTTTGCATCAGCCAACGATAACGTCCGCCAACGCGTGGGTCGCACTCGACTTTGAGCACTTTGACTTCGCCAGGACCCATCCAGCCTTTTACTTTTTCCGGATCGGTCCAGGCCGCGAAGACCTTGGCCGGCGGCGCTTTGAGCCGGCGCTTGAGCGTGAGGCTCGGTTTGGTGGCGGTTTGGGTTGCCATGACTCTTCCTCCAAGAATGCGGCAAGACTGGAAAGGCGTTCGGACCAGAATTTTTCGTATCGATTGAGCCATTCGAAAGCGTCGCGCATCGGCTCGGCATCAAGGCGGCAGGCGACGGTGCGCCCGGCCTTGGTGCGCTTGACCAACCCGGCATCGGACAGCACATCGAGATGCTTCATCACCGCCGGCAGCGACATCGCAAACGGCGCGGCGAGTTCGCTCACCGATAATCCGGGCTGTTGCGCCAGCCGCATTACCAGCGCGCGCCGCGTGGCGTCAGAGAGCGCGGCAAAGGTGCGGTCGAGCGGCGCGATGTAAAACTTTACCATATGGTTAAGTATATGGCGGTACGCGATGCTGTCAACAATTTTGTGTTCATAAGACGCGATGGAACAAGATTGGCGAAGCGCGGAACCGCCCCCGGCCGTTTACCGCCGCGCCCGCGCCGCGCTTATGATTTTGACACCGTCGTCGCTCGCCCACTCGGCTGGCCCCGCCATGGTGCCGATCTCGCAGCCGGACGGATCGACAATCACCGTAGTCGGCATGCCGAACGCCTTGCCGGCGGTTTTGAGCTCCTCGAACACTCGCGCGCTCGGGTCCGAATAATAGGCGAGGTGGGCGATCGCGACGTCTTTGAGGAAAGCGAGCGGTTTTTGCGGGTCACGGGTGTCGATATTGACCGCGACCACGTCGAAATCGGCACCGCCGAGCAGCGCCTGTAAGGCGTCAAGCGCCGGCATTTCGCGCCGGCATGGCACGCACCAGGTCGCCCAAAGGTTGAGAAGAACGGTGCGGCCGCGCCAATCGGAGAGCTTCAGATCGCGTCCCTTGGCGTCCTTGAAACCAAGATCAGGGACGCGGAATGGGCTGTGTGCCACCGCCAGCGCGGCAACTTCGCCACGCACCAAAGGCGCGATCCGTTTGGCGGTATTAACCGCGCCCCCACATACGGCATCGGCCTGATTGCTTGGCCGATGGGCAATCCCGTATATCCCCGCTGAGACAATCACGATGACGAGCGCCGCCGCGGTCGAAAGCAGGCGCCAGCGGCCGATTTTCTGCAGTAATGGCACGGGCGGCTCGGTCACGGCCGTGGTATTAGGCTGGGGCTTTTTAGACTCGGGCGCGGGCTTCATGAGAATTTCGTTATGAGCAACAAGATGTGGGGCGGACGTTTCGGTTCGGGCCCGGATCCGATCATGGAGGACATCAACGCTTCCATAGATTTCGACCGCCAGCTTTATCGGCAAGACATCGCCGCCAGCAAGGCGCATGCGGCGATGCTTGCCAAAAAAGGCATCATCGCGGCGCAAGATGCAAAGCGCATCGCTCACGGTCTAGACACGATCCTGTCAGAAATCGAGGCCGGCAAGTTCGTTTTCAAACGGACGCTTGAGGACATTCACATGAATGTCGAGGGCCGGCTGGCCGAGCTGATCGGGCCGGCGGCGGGGCGGCTGCACACCGCGCGTTCGCGCAACGATCAGGTCGCAACCGATTTTCGACTGTGGCTGCGCGACGCGATCGACGCGATCGATGCCGCGCTGGCCGGCTATCAGCGCGCGCTGGCAGGTAAAGCGGTCGAGCACGCCGCGACGGTGATGCCGGGCTTGACGCATCTGCAGCCCGCGCAGCCGGTAACGTTCGGACATCATCTCCTCGCCTATGTGGAAATGGCGTCGCGCGACCGCGGCCGCTTTGTCGATGCGCGGGTGCGGCTCAATGAGTGCCCGCTCGGCTCCGGCGCGCTCGCCGGCACGTCGTTTCCGATCGATCGCGCCATGACCGCCAAGGCGCTCGGCTTCGCGCGACCGACCGCGAACTCGCTCGATGCCGTCGCCGACCGCGATTTCGTGCTGGAGGCGCTTTCGGCTTGCGCGATTACGGCGGTGCATTTGTCGCGGTTCGCCGAAGAGATCGTGATCTGGTCGTCGCCGCTGACCGGTTTTGTTCGCCTGTCCGACAAATTCACCACCGGCTCCTCGATGATGCCGCAGAAACGCAATCCGGACGCGGCCGAACTCGTGCGCGGCAAGACCGGCCGCATCGTCGGCGCGCTGGTCGGGCTGTTGATGGTGATCAAGGCGCTGCCGCTCGCTTATCAAAAGGATCTGCAGGAGGACAAAGAAGGCGCGATCGACGCCATCGACGCGCTCGCCCTGTCGCTCACCGCGATGACGGGCATGGTGCGCGATATGCAGCCGGATGCGGCGCGGATGGCGGCCGCGGCGACTGAGGGCTATTCGACCGCAACCGATCTCGCCGATTGGCTGGTGCGCGCGCTCAAGCTGCCGTTCCGCGAGGCGCATCACATCACCGGCCGCATCGTCGCCGCGGCAGCCAAGCAGGGCGTCGCCCTCGACAAGCTTCCGCTGAAGGTGATGCAGGCGATCGAGCCGCGCATCACCAGATCTCTCTTTGCGGTCCTTTCCGTCGCCAATTCCGTGAAGAGCCGCGCGGTCTATGGCGGTACGGCGCCGAAGAACGTGCGCAAGGAAGCGGAGCGCTGGCTCAAGCGGCTCGGCAAGAAACCGTAACGCGCCGGCAAGGTTTGGTCCGACACAATGTCGCCGCGCCGTTGCGATGTGATAGCCTTGCTCGGGAAGGCTTTTGGGGGTTGGTTTTGAGCCGTCGCGCACTGGAACAGCCAATCGTCCCCGCGAAAGCGAGGACCCAGAACTGGATTCCCGCTTGCGCGGGAATGAGCGGAATTACGCGTGGCCTAGCGCTGGCCACCCTGGTCTCGTTCGCTCTGGCGCTCTCAGCCTGCGGCCGCGCTGGACCGCTTGAACCGCCTCCCGGGCCGGCCGCCGTTCCGGCATCGCGGGCGCAGCTGACGCAGCCGGACGGCTCGCCGGCGCCAGGCTCAGCCCAGGATACCGCCGCCAAAAGTGGCTTCGACGCCCAGGGCAATCCGGTCGCCACGTCCAGTCAGAAACGATCTTTCATCCTCGATCCGCTGCTGCGATAGCCACCTCTAAAAGTCATCCTGAGGTGTCCACGCGCGGCGTGAGCCTCGAAGCATGACCCTGATTTGGGCCGGCGCCCTCCGAGGCTCGTCGGCCGAACGCTGACCAGCATGGTCAACGTTTGCAACTCATGCTCTAAACACCTCCCATGCATCACTTCGCTTATCGCGACCGCGTGCTCCATGCCGAAGCGGTCAATCTCGCCGCGCTTGCCGACATCGTCGGCACGCCGTTCTATTGCTATTCCAGCGCCACGATCGAGCGGCACTACAATGTCTTCGCCAAAGCCTTCGCCGACGTCGATGCGCTTGTTTGTTACGCGCTGAAGGCGAACTCCAACCAGGCGGTCGTCACCACGCTCGCCCGGCTCGGCGCCGGCGCCGATGTCGTCTCGGAAGGCGAACTTCATCGCGCCCGCGCCGCCGGCATTCCGCCGCACCGCATCGTGTTTTCAGGTGTCGGCAAGACCGCCCGTGAACTCAGTTTAGGGGTCGAGCACGGCATCCTCTGCATCAATGTCGAATCTGAATCCGAGCTCGAGCTTCTGTCTTCGATTGCGACAGCCAAAGGCCGCAGCGCTGATATTTCAATTCGCGTCAATCCGGATATTGATCCGAAAACGCATGCCAAGATCGCGACCGGCAAAGCCGAGAACAAGTTCGGCATTCCGATCAGCCGCGCCCGCGAGGTCTATGCCCGTGCCGCCAAGCTCAAAGGCGTGCGCGCCATCGGTGTCGACATGCATATCGGCAGCCAGATCATCGACCTGCAGCCGTTCCGCGATGCGTTTGCGTTGCTCGCGGAATTTGTCGGCGTGCTGCGGGCCGACGGTCATGCCATTTCGCATATCGATGTCGGCGGCGGACTCGGCGTGCCGTATCGCGAGGACAACGAGCCGCCGCCCGATCCCAACGCCTATGCGGCGATCGTCAAAGGCGCGACGCAAAATCTCGGCTGCCGGCTGATCCTCGAACCGGGCCGGCTCATCGTCGGCAATGCCGGCATCCTGGTGACGCGGGTGCTGCATGTGAAGCACGGCGACACCAAGATTTTCGTCGTAGTCGATGCCGGCATGAACGACCTGATTCGGCCGACCCTTTACGACGCGCATCACGACATCCGTCCGGTACGCGAGCCCGCTCCCGGTGGCCGGCGGATCGTTGCCGACGTAGTCGGTCCGGTTTGCGAATCAGGCGACTATTTTGCGCTCGACCGTGAACTCGCCGCGCCGGAAGCGGGCGATTGTCTGGCGCTGATGACGGCCGGTGCCTATGGGGCGGCCCAGTCCGGCACCTATAACAGCCGATCCCTCGTCCCCGAAGTCCTTGTTCGCAAAGAGGAATGGGCGATGGTCCGGCCGCGCCAGCGGGTCGAGGATCTGGTTGCGCTCGACCGCTTGCCGCCCTGGCTATGACGGATGTGTGACTTTGCCCGAGTTTTGGCTCTGATTTCACTTGCCCGGCGTTGTCTAACGGCCAACGCGGCTTGACTGCGCCAAGGCAAATTCGAGGCAAAGCCAGGGAAAAGGCCTTATTGGAGGCGCGGGCCAAAGTGTCATCGCGCAGCCCTCATGTTACCCTGTTGGCGCGATATTCGGCCGGAGAAATTTGTGACGGAACAGCCTTTGGTCCAACCTGCAGAAGCAAGGCCGGCCGAACTGCCGTCGCGGCTTGCGCTCGCGTCGCGCCGTGCGCGTTATGCGATTCTCTGGGAACGAGTGTGGCCACCGCTCGCGGCGCTCGCCACCGCGGCGGGATTATTCCTCGCATTGTCCTGGCTCGGGCTTTGGCTGTGGCTGCCGCCGCTCGGCCGCGCCGCCGGTCTTGGGTTGTTTGCTGCGCTGGCGCTGTGGGCGGCGTTTCCATTTTTGTTTTTGCGCCTGCCCGGCTTCGCCGACGCTCTGCACCGACTCGACCGGGTGAGCGGCTTGCGGCATCGGCCGGCGACGACGCTCGCCGACCGGCTCGCAGTGAATGCGCAGGACCCCTATGCACTGGCGCTGTGGAATGCGCATGTCGCGCGTTCGTTGCAAAACGCCAAGGCGCTGCGCGCCGGCGCGCCTGCGCCGCGCGTGGCCGGACGCGATCCATATGCCTTGCGCGGCCTGGTGCTCATCGCCGCGATCGCGACCTTCATTGCGGCCGGCGGCGAACGCTGGCACCGCCTCGCGGCGGCATTCGATTGGCGCGGTGTCGTCGTGCCGGCGAATTTCCGCGTCGACGCCTGGGTGGCGCCGCCGGCCTATACCGCTCGGCCGCCGATCATCCTACCCGGCATCCATCCGGGCGAGACCGCAGCGGCCGCCCTGCAGAGCAACGGGCCGATCAACGTACCGGTCAACTCGACGCTGGTGGTGCGCGCGACCGGCAAGCTTAAGCTCGAATTGTCGACCACCAGCGGTCTCATCCCCGCCAAGGACGAGGGCCGGTCGCCGGTCGGCGCCGAAGAGCATCGCTTCACTATCACCGCAAGCGGCGCGGCGACTTTGCGCGGCGCCGGCGAGAATCTGGTCTGGCCGTTCAACGCCGTGCCCGACAGGCCGCCGACCATCGCGCTGATCAAAGATCCCGAGCAGCAGAGCCGCGGCTCGCTCTTATTGTCGTACCGTTTGGACGACGATTACGGAGTGGCCGAAGCGCAGGCGACCTTCGCGCGTAAGGACAATCTCGGCCGCCCGGCCGCCCGCCCCTTGTTCGGGCCGCCCGACTTCGCGCTGGTGCTGCCGCAAGCGCGCACCAAGAACGGCACCGGCCAGACCATCAAGGACCTCACTGACCATCCCTGGGCCGGCGCCGAAGTCACCCTGACGCTCGTCGCCCGCGACGACCCCGGCAACGAGGGTCGCAGCGAGCCGTTTGACTTTCGCCTGCCGGAGCGCGTTTTCACCAAGCCGCTGGCGCGGGCTCTGATCGAGCAGCGCCGCAATCTCGCGCTCGATGCCAATACGCGGCCGCTCGTCACCACCGCGCTCGATGCGCTGGCGCTGGCGCCGGAACGTTATACCAAAGAAGCCGGCATCTATCTCGGCCTGCGTTCGGTCTATTGGTCGCTCGAGCGCGCCAAGAGCGATGACGATTTGCGCGATGTCGTCAAACGGCTGTGGCAGATGGCCGTCGGCATCGAAGACGGCGATATTTCCAATGCCGAGGAGGCTTTGCGCAACGCCGAGAACGCGTTGCAGCAGGCGCTCGACCGCGGCGCCACCGATCAGGAGCTGAAGGCGCTGATGGAGCAGCTGCGCGCCGCGATGGACCGTTTCCTGCAGGCGATGGCTGAACAGCTGAAAAACAGCCGCGAGCTCGCCCGGCCGCTCAGCCCCAATATGCGCACGCTGAGCTCGCGCGACCTGCAAAACATGCTCGACCGGCTGGAGAATCTGGCGCGCAGCGGTGCCAAGGATGCCGCACGCCAGCTGCTGCAACAGCTGCAGGAGATGATGGAAAACCTGCAGATGGGCATGCCGGATATGAACGAGGGCGATGAGGACATGATGTCGGCGCTTGACGAGCTCGGCGACATGATCCGCCAGCAGCAGCATTTGCGCGACCGCACCTTCCAGCAGGGCCAAGAACAGCGTCAGGACCGTCAGCGCGGCGCGCGCGAGGGCAAACCGGGCCAGCAACAGCCCAATGGCAATTCCTTCCGCGATCTGCAGCGGAACCAACAGGCGCTGCGCGATCGCCTCAACAAATTGCTCGAGGATTTAAAGAACCGCGGCCTCGGCCAGAACGATCAAAACCACCAAGGGCAGGGCACTCCCGGCCAAGGGCAAGCACAGGGGCAAGATCAGTTCGATCAGCTCGGCCGAGCCGGCGACGCCATGGACGATGCCGCCGGCAATCTCGGCGAGAGCGATGCCGACAGCGCGGTGGAATCGCAGGGCCGCGCGCTCGATGCCTTGCGCAAGGGCGCGCAGGGTCTCGCGCAATCGATGCAGCAGCAGATCGGACGCGGTCCGGGGCCGGGCCGGCCGGGTCGCTTCGGCCAATCGCGCGCGCAGCAGGACACCGACCCGCTGGGACGGCCGCTGCGCGGGCGCGAATATGGCGACGACACCACCGTGAAAGTTCCCGGCGAGATCGACGTGCAGCGCGCACGGCGCATCATCGAGGAATTGCGCAAACGCTTCGGCGACTTCGCCCGGCCGCAGGAAGAGCTCGACTACATCGAGCGGCTCTTGAAGAATTATTGATGGCGATACACACAGTGGCCGTCATGGCCGGGCGTAGCCTTTCGAAGAAACGGCGTCGCTTCGCTCGCCTATGCTCGGCCATCTCAATCATAAAGGCATTGCAGCGCCCGCCGTAACGGGATGCCCGGCACAAGGCCGGGCATGACGCCATGAATAATAGGCTTGTCTGCGTTTCCCGCCCCTTCGTTGACACCCCACCCTTTCGGCCTAAATTACAGGTGTTCCGAGGGGAGCTCCGGAAGGAGCTGAGAGACCGCCGATCTCGCGCCTGGCGAGACAACCGCGGTGACCCTTTGAACCTGATCCGGGTCATGCCGGCGAAGGGACAGGACATCATGGCCACATCGGTGTTTCTGGCGAGACTGCTCGGACCGCTGTTGCTCGCGGTCGGGGTCGGTATCCTGATCAATCCGAAACCGTTCCACACCATGGCCAGCGAGGTCATCCGCAGCGTCACGCTAGTTTATCTGTTCGGCCTATTCGATTTCGCCGCCGGGCTTGCCATCGTGCTGACCCACAATGTCTGGGCGGCGAACTGGCGGGTGCTGATCACGCTTCTTGGCTGGCTGATCCTGATCCGCGGCGCGGTTCGCATCGTGGCGCCGGAAACCATCATGGGCTTTGCCGCCAAAGTCATCCGCAACAAGCAGCTCGTTCCGATTTCCGCTGTCGTTACCGGCGTGCTCGGACTGGTGTTTTGCTATTTCGGCTATGTGGCCTAGCGAACGCCCGCCCCAAGGATGATGAAGGAATAAACGGAGAATTCCGATGAACAAACCGCTCGCCGAATCCGACTTCGCCACACCGAAAGTGACGACCGGCCCGATTGCCGGTTCGCGCAAGGTCTATTCGGCGCCTGAGGCCGCGCCCGATCTGCGTGTGCCCTGTCGCGAGATCGCGCTTTCGGAAGGCGCCAGCGAGGAGCCGTTGCTGGTCTACGATCCGTCCGGCGTCTATACCGAGGCCGACGCCGCGATCGACGTCGAGAAGGGCCTAAAGCGCAGCCGAGTCGAATGGGTGAAGGCGCGGGGTGGCGTCGAAGTCTATGACGGCAGGCCGATAAAGCCAGTCGACAACGGCAATGTCAGCGGCAAGCATCTGGCGCGCAGTTTCCCGAACACGCCTAAGCCGATGCGGGCCACTGCGGAACGACCCCTCACGCAGCTCGAATGGGCGCGCGCCGGCGTCATCACCAAGGAAATGATCTACATCGCCGAGCGCGAAAATCTCGG
>Ga0126381_100009397_pt1 | contig 10974 bp, 11 predicted proteins | sample PanSoiMetPlot_28_FD_96465 | JGI IMG/M metagenome (GOLD analysis project Ga0126381, IMG submission 96465) | Tropical forest soil microbial communities from Panama - MetaG Plot_28 | ecosystem: Environmental > Terrestrial > Soil > Tropical forest > Bulk soil | place: Panama | collected 2016-02-17
AACCCCCCAATTACGTTGCAGCGGAATATATGAGGGAAGAAGGGGACGCTGTTATTCCTGTGCTGTTGAAGAGATTGAAGAAGGAAAGTAACGACTTTCACAAAAGCGCAATTGTAGAGGTCTTTTTCTTGATGGCGGTAAAAGGGAAGCTCCGAGGAAGGCAGGACATAACAGACGAGCTTAAACCCGAAGTTCAGGCCATGCGAGACGTCGACTGGCGTGCAGAGTGCGAAAGAGAGCTAGAGTATATTGAAGAGCGCGTTGCTAATTGAGAACCGGCTATCTTCTCTTTTACCTAGGGCCAGGAGCGAGCACGTCCTGAATTCCTGGTGGTTGAGCCGGTCTAGCCCAGAGCCAGCATGGCTCGATTCGAGCCCAATACTTTCTGGTCGCGTTTACTTGACAATCACCATCGAAATGATGTACTATAGCTTTTGTATGATTGGAGCGGTTCCAGCAGAAGAAAGTCCGCGTCACCGAACCTTGGCGATCTTCCAATCGGAGCCGCCGGTTCGCCGTAGTGTTGGCATCAGGTTCGGAACTCGCCAGCATCGCAGTGTCTTTAGTGCTGCTTGTCCCCGCCGTGACCAAAAGATAATTCGGGAAAACCTACATTTTTATCTATTTTTATCTATTTTTATACATTTTATTACATTCTATACTACCGTTTGACGGTTTTGACCTCCCGCCGTCCCTCCGCGCAAGACTCAATCGAACGCCGCGGCCAGCACGGCCAGCATCTCCGCTCCACGACGACCAGAACGCCGCCGATCAATCGGAATCAGGCGTTCGGATGCTCAATAGGTCCGCCAAGATTCTTCTTCGCGACGTCAATGGTGATTGAGGGATCCGGGGAATCGAATCATTGTGGAAAAGAAATGACGCAAACTAACAGTTTGCGCTACAGCGCGGGCCCGGGCTTCCCTTATAGCTTGTTCAATCCGTTGAGCGCTGCGATTTTGTAGGCTTCGGCAAAGGTCGGGTAGTTGAACACGCAATCGCGAAAGAAGTCGATTGTGCCGTCCATTGCCAGCACCGCCTGGCCGATGTGAATAATCTCGGTTGCCTGGTCCCCGATCGCATGTACACCGAGCACTTGCAAAGTGTCCGGATGAAACAGGATCTTCAACATCCCCGTATCATCGCCGACCATCTGGCCGCGCGCTATCTCTTCGTACGTCGCGATACCGACTTCGTACGGGATGGAGGCTTTGGTCAGTTCCTGCTCGGTCTTGCCGATGATCGAGATTTCGGGAATCGTGTAGATGCCATAAGGGAAGGGATGTTGCTTGATATTGGCCGACGCCTGGAACATATGTGAAACGGCCAGCCTTCCCTGGTCCATCGACGTCGAGGCCAGCGCCGGAAAGCCGATGCAGTCGCCGGCAGCGTAAATGTGAGGTACTGCCGTCTGAAAGGTGTCGTTGACTTTGAGGCGGCCGCGCGCATCGGCGGTCAAGCCTGAGGCTTCCAGATTCATTGTATCGGTATTGGCCTGGCGCCCGACTGCGTACAGCAACCCGTGAGCGTGCATTCGCTTGCCGCTCTCGAGCGAGGCGTGAACCAGGCCATCAGGGTCGATCTTGACCGAGGTGACTTTTTCGCCTAACCGGAATATGGCTCCGCGGCGGCGCATCTGATAACCCAGGGCCTCAACGATTTCCTGGTCGACGAAATCGAGCAGGGTCGGGTGCTGGTCTACCACGGTAACTCCTACATCCAGGGCCGTCATCATCGAAGCATATTCCAGGCCGATTACTCCGGCGCCCACGACGATCAGGTCACGAGGGATCGTGTTGAGTTTGGCCAGTTGATCGGCATCAAATATGCGCTCGCCGTCAAAGGTCATGTCCGCCGAACGCGCCGGGCGAGTGCCGCATGCAATCAACACGTGGTCAGCTTTGAGGACTTGACTCGTGGTAGCGCCCTGGACTTCCAGGGTGTGTGGATCTACAAAGCGCGCGGTGCCACTGATGGTCTGGGCGCCGTTCTTGCGAAGCTGCTCCTTGATGATGGCCATCTCCCGGCTGACCACCGTTGCCACGCGAGACTCCAGGTCGGCGGCGCAGATGTCGGCCTTGAGCACATAGTCCTGGCCATAGAAAGCGCGCTGGCGGAAGCCGGTCAAATAGAGGATGGCTTCGCGAAGCGTCTTGCTTGGAATGGTGCCGGTGTGAAGGCAGACACCGCCGATCATTTCGGATCGATCGACGATGGCAACTCGTTTGCCGAGCTTGGCGGCGGCAATCGCGCCTTTTTGGCCCGCCGGGCCGCTCCCGATTACAACAAGGTCAAGTTGATTCGAATCCATCAGTCAGCCTCAGTTGGTTGAATGTTGAAAGCTGAAGGTTGAAGGTTCAAAATGCCGAGCGGCTACATAATACCGCCTATCAACGTACTTTTCGAGTCTTGTTTTTCCCCCAGATCGGCTGCGGCGGCATTCTGATGGTTGTTCATTTCAGGGGCAGGCAGTTATGATGCAAGCAAGGGTTGGAGGTTAACCGCGATGCGGATGCTCAGGCTTATTGCCCTGTTCGGGGTATTGTTGGCCGCGAACTATGGGGCTCGGGGAGCCACCCACAAGGGAGTGCCCCTCGATGATAAGGAGTACACCGCCGCAGCGCGTTGCGTCACAACGGACCAGGCATTTGAAAAAGTAACAATTAAGTTCAAGCGAGACACTGTCAATGTGTACTTTGATGATGGCGGGCACCTGACTCTGAAACTGGAATCCGAAGAGATCCCAGACCTGCATCACATCGTTGCTCACGTGACTGACAAGGGTTCTGAGAGCGTCACCTGGATCCTGGACATGACGAGTTGGAAAGAAGCCGCCTCAGCACCAGAGGACGAACCCACCTAAGATTCCTCCAGAAATCAACAAGGAATTTGGCGCCATGGCTCTTGCTTTATGGCGATCATTCAGGGCTGCATTGGGAGCCGGAAGCCTGAATTATGAACTCTGAGCTTGCCGTTGTGGTGCGAGGGTGGAGCATTAACCCTGGTACTCTGGACGGATCAAGGAGGTCAAGCACCGAGAGCGGGGATAAATCCCTTTTCCAGACCGCTATTGTTCTGGTGTGTGGGCCGATGGAGATCAGGTTGAAAGCAAGGAACTGCGGGCGCGAGCCCGCAGCTTAATTTCCGCCGCTTATTTTTGGAGCCTAAATATACCTCAGCGCCCGAGGTGGCTTCGCGGCGAATTACGGCGTGAACTCTCCCCAGATTCACGCTACGCAATTCTCCGGAAGACCGCCGGCGGGCGCTGGGGTATGCTGCCAAACGTTTTTGTCCGCCATCCGCGCTATCAAACCCTATTGGCCGCCTTCGGCGTTATCAAGGGCCCTGCGCGAACGGTCGGCGCCATTGGAGCTGAACAGGATATCGGAGATATCAACTCCACCTGCGCGCCGGTCGATGTCGCGCTCGAGGATCTTGATTTGATCACGCTGCTCCTGCACCTTGACGGCAAGTTTGGCAAAATCGTTCGAATGAGTATTCTTGAGACCGGCCTCTAATCGCGCCAGTTCCCGGGTCATGGCCTCTTTTTGAGCGCGCTCGCTTTCGAGAATCTGTTGGCTGACAAGAGCTTTGATTTCATCCCGTGTCAGGGATACAGCCTCAACCCTAACCTGTTGGCTGGCAGAGTTGGGCGGAGGTTGAACGCTTGCACCTCCGAGTCCGAGCAGATGGGTTCGGAAATGATATTCGCCCTTGCTCACGCTGATATCAGTGCCCATGACTGCCAGGACCAGCATTGCGGCCGCGCCTGCCCCGAGGACTTTAGCCCACACTGGCGCGACGCCGAGCAGCTCTTTCAACACGCTGAGAGCTGATTTGCGTTGCGGCGGAAGGGCTACCCGCACGATCGGCATGTCGTTGAGCTCCCACTCCTGCAGATTGCTCCGCACACGCCTGAACGCGGCCAGCTCATCGTCGCAGCGAGAGCATTCGGTAAGGTGCGCCTCGACGCGTCGAGCTTGCTCCGGCGTTACTTCGCCGTAGAGATAAGAAACCAGTTCCTCATGATTGTTGCATGCCGAAGTCTTAGGATTGTCCCTCATACTCGTTACCGTAGTCGATCCGTGGCCTGCACGAACAGCGCGACGGGTCGCCTTTCAAACTCCACTGCGGACGTGCTCGAGCCTTTTTCTGAGCTCAGTCAGTCCGGTATACATCCTGGTTTTGACCGTCGAGATCGGTATTCCAAGGATGTCCGCTATCTCGGAAAACTTTAGTCCTTCATATTCTTTCATGACTATGACCTGCCTCATTTCGGCCGGCAGGCCCTGGAGAGCCCGGCGAACGTGGCGAGCAACCTGCTCGCGCTGGATGCCTTCAGCCAGATCCTGGTCATCGGCGACGGCTTCGAACCCGATGCTCTCCTGTTGCTCTTCGATCGATAATACGTTCTTGGTCCGCCCCCTCAGCCTCGTATTACAAATATTAAGCGCGATGCGATAGATCCAGGAGGAAAATTTTGCTTCGCCCCTGAACTTAGACAGATTCCGATAGGCGGAGAGAAACGTCTCTTGAGTCGCGTCCTTCGCCTCGTCGTCTCGTCCGAGCATCCTCAGCGCGAGCCCATAAATCTGCCTCTCCCATCGATGAACCAGCAGGTTGAAGGCTTCGGGCTCGCCACAAAGGGTTTGCTCTATGATTTGAGCATCTTCCAAATCCAAATCTGGCACTCGCGCCGCCTGTTCGGCAGACACTACCACCATCAGCTTCATTAGTATAGACTTTCGCGCAACCGGAAAAGTCGGAAAATCTCCGCCTGGAAAGCTCGGAAAAACTCATAGATAAGAGGATAGCTTGTCACCGGTGTTTGGTTACAAATTTCGATAAATATGGCAGGGGTTGTCGAGTTCATATATAATCCGTCCCGGTTGTGCAGAAATAGCGCTGTGCGGAAATAGCGCCCCTTGTTGACATTCCCGGAGCCCGGCTGTGAGTTTTGAGTCGATCTTAAAGGAAGTGGTGCTTGGGGTAGACGGCGCCACCGGCGCGATTTTCCTCGATAATGGCGGCGAGGCAGTGCAGTGGTATTGTAAAGTGGAATCGGACCGCCTGAGGCTCCGGGCAGCGTATCTGGCAGTAGTTGTGCAAACATGCCGCTCGTCTTGCGCTCGCCTAAACCTCGGAGCTGTTTCGCAAACTGTCCTGGAATATGAAGGGGCGTGGTTGATCCTGGAGGAGATCGACGCCAGCTACTTCATCGTCCTCGAGCTTTCAAGTTCGGCAAATCTGGCGAAGGCCATGACCCGACTGAGTACCGCAACGATGAGCCTGCGGCGCGAAATTGCAGCATAATACCGAACCTGCTCGACAGCAATACTTTCTAGCTTTACGTGCTATTTCGGGGCGCACCCCGAAGATTGGTGCAGTCAATGCCGGCCGGTTGCATCCAGTTTGACCTGGACCGCAACGACTACCCCTGTAACCGTGATCGGGACCCCATTGACCATTGCCGGACGGAATTTTGAATTCTTGAGGGATTCGATCGCCGACTCAGTCATAAAGTCTATGCCATTGATGACCTCGATGTCCGAGAACGTCCCATCAGCCCGAAAGGTGCACCTCATCCAGACCTGACCGGGCTCGGAGACGCCTTTCTTTGCTTCAGGCGTGATAACCGGCACCGGCCGTCGTATCCAGGATATACCGGTGTTTCCCGGGCGGTTCTTGATCCGCTGCCAGTCATAGTCAGCGAAAAGTCGTGACCCGGATGCGCCGGGGAGCGAGGCGTCACCTCCACCTTTGTTGCCACCGGATCCCGGCCCGGCGCCTCCGCCGGTCCCGGAACCAGCCCCAGTGCCTTTGCCTGTACCAATGCCGCCGCCTTCCCCGGGACCTGGAGCAAAATCTCCAGCACTTCCACCCGGAAGACCGATTGGCGCCGGTACCGCCGCGGTTTCAACAACTGGCCCGACGACCGTAGGAGGCACGGGAAGTGAGGGGATAGAGATGTTGGATGGATTTGGCCGAACTATCGGGGGATGAGGAGCAGTATCGGGAAGCACGCCACTGGAAACCGGGTTAGGATCCTTTTGGCCGCTGCCGCCTCCGCCGGTTTCTCCTGTACTGGCGCCGCCATTCCCGATACCGGCAGGACCCTTGAGTGACGGACCCGGCGGCAACCAAACCAACTTGTCCGTGGAAACGGGATTCACTTGCAGGATCTTCTTTAAACCAACGACCAGCACAAGGGTCAGGAGTGCCGTGTAAATAACGACTCCAAGGGCAAATCCCCGATAAAGGAGCTGTTGGCGGCGGTGATCGGGTTTATCAGAGGCGAAAGCGGACCGGACGAAACCCAAGGGATCGCGGGCGATGTCGCCCGCGGCGCTTCCAACCTGGTGGAACAGCCTGATCAGCAAAGGCTCGGGTTGTATCTGGGTCAGCAGGAACGGTTCATCGACCGAGTTGCCGGGACTGTGGATTCTTGTTACTGAAGCCATCGCCAAGCGGCCTACCAAATGCCGTCATCACCAAGCGCCCGGAGGCCAAGCGCCCGGAGGGGCTACACAGAAGACACATTAGCCCCATGCGGTTGGCATGGGGCTAATGTCTAAATCATTAAGCAACTCTGTAAACTAGCGAAGGTTGAATTCGACCTCGAGCATCTGCCAGAAATTGACAGGCTGGCCGCTTTTAGTCGCCGGACGGAAGCGCATTTGTTTGACAGCCAAAATGGCCTCTTCGTCCAGGCCATCCGGCAGATGGCTTACGAGTCTGACATCTTTGACCGAGCCGTCAGCACCGATGAGGGCCCGAGCCCTGATAACGCCCTGCACCTTGTTCTTACGGGCGTCCTCGGTGTAGTTGGGTCTCGGCCGGTTCAATGCGACGGGACGACTATCGACTTCGGTAGCGATCGCATTGCGGCTGCCTCCTCCTATCTGAGGTCCGCCGCCGCCCATATTATATCCGTGTCCCGGACCAACACCGGTGCCATCGCCGCTGCCCATTCCGCCACCGCTTCCGCTGCCCATTCCGCTGCCAGAACCCGGTCCGGCTGATGGCGGTCCGGGAACGCCGGTTGGTAAACCGGTAGGCTGAAGCCCGTCGGGCTTAGGTATAAGGTTTGGCTGAACCTGAACCCACTCCGGCATTTGCAATGAAGGAGGTCTAATTTGCGGCTCGGGCCGGGGGGCAATAATCGGGGTTTGGAGCGAAGCCATCGGGAGCTGACCCTTGGACGGAGGAGTGGGCGTGTTACGCCCGCCGCCGCCGCCACCGCCCGCTTTTTTCGCTGCCTTGGGTTGATCGATATTCTGAGGCTTGTAGTCGTCCGGGTTGACGACGTGGATTATGTTGCTATCGTCACCATCAATCGTTTTGGCTTTAGCGTGTTGCACCATCCATACGACTACCATTCCAGTCAGGAACAACGCATAGACCATAATGCCGAGCGCAAGTCCGAGCCGAAACAGCATCTTACGACGACGGCCGCCAAGGTTGTCACCTTTCATTGCGGTCTTGAAGAAAGCGCCAGGGTCCTGTCGGATCTGGCGGCTGGCTTCTCCTAATTCTCCGACCAACCGGCTGACCAGGGACGGTTGGACCATGAACGCTTGCGAAAATAAAGCTTTCTCTTGCATATCCCCGCTCCGTGAGCCCGATTCCCGCATCGCGGTGGCAACGACCGGACCCAGAAGTAAAACATGAGGGCAAGGCCCTCTACCAACTGTCTGGACTCAGGCACCGAACCTAAGTTCAAGCCCAATCCTCTTATTTTCGCCCCTATTCTAGTTGACTGTCAAGATCCCTATCTTCGCGAAATGAATAATCCCATCCGGAATCCCAAAACTAATGCTCGTGGGTATAATAAATCCCCACTTGCTTCGTCGCGCTCATCGACGAGCTTTATGAGAAACCAGCGCTCCAAGTTTTTTCATCCCGTCTTCCTCGGCGCCGAGCGTTACGGATTGTTACGGCGAGGCTGGTTAGACACTACCCTCCGCACTATTGAACGGCCATCCCTACCAAACTTGCACGTCCTTTGGACAATTCCGCCTCGCTTGACAACTTGCAAAGTCAACTCGCCATGATTTAGAAGACAATGCTTCCCGCATAGATGCCCCGACGCGACAATCTTTCGAATAAATTGCGACCCCTAGCGGAGCGAGCAAGTTGGATGCCGTAGCCGGCGATTCTTGGGAGAGGCAGGCTACGATTCCTTCAGCGACAAGGGATCATCGTCCCGCAGCTAAAACCGGTTAACCTTGAAGCGATTTAGCTTGCAGCGCCGGCATCACGAGACAAGGCTTTGCCGAGAATCGGGTTTAGCGCGCCACCGGCTCGTACTTCAAAACCGCCCCATCCAACCCGCTGGCCCAACCCGTGTGCGGGTTGACGAATGTGATATTGACCAGCTTAGACGACACCTGGGGGTCGAGGCTGACCCAGGTGGACCCGGAATCCGTCGTGTACAGAACGGCACCGTTGTCGCCGACTGCCCAGCCGTGATCCTTATCCGTAAAATAGATGTCACGCATTACAAATTCATTCTTTATGTCGACCATCTTCCACCATGTATGACCGCCATCAGTGGTTCTGGCCATTCGGCCACTTCGTCCCACAACGAAGCCAGTTTTGTCGTCGGTAAAGAAGATTGCATTGAACTGGATCTCGGGCAGACGGGTTTGAATCTTGGCCCAGTTGAGGCCGCCATCGGTGGTGTTGTAGAGCCCCTCCTTGGTGCTGGCCCAGGCATGCCTGGCATCCAGAAAAAACATGCTCTGGACATCCTGGGTAAAGGGAAAGGGCACCTCATTCCAGTTCTGACCGCCATTCACAGTGGTTAGCAGGACACCCGGTAGCTCGCCGTAGTCGTTTCTTTGGCCGCCGCCCCAGGCCCAGCCATGCTGGGAATCGATAAATTTCATGTGATCGATCCGCTCGGGAAGATCGAGCTCGGGTGTATGCCTGTTCCATGCCTGCTTGTACTTTACGGTGCCTGCCTTACGCTGGGTCGTCCAGGTCGCTCCGCCATCTGTTGTATGCAGGATGTCTCGATCAATTGTGAGGGCCCAGCCTGTCTGGGGATCGACAAACCAGACCGCTTGGATCTTGTATTTGAACTGATCCGGAATTTGTTTCCAGGTCTGGCCTCCGTCGGTCGTGTGCAGGACTTCGAAGCCTTGATTCGCCTTGAGCGGATCATTGGCGGCACTATTGGAATTCTGATTCGTAGAGCGTTTCCCAGCAGGCCGGATCGAATTCTTGTTGGAGTTCGCGTTACCGTTTGCGTTCGAGTTCTGGGCATCCTCTGGAGACACGTAATCGCGATCAGTTTGACCGTTTGCCCATCCGATCATATCGCTAACAAAGTTAACGCTATAGAATGCGTCGCCGGTACCGGTATCAACAGGCGACCATTTCCCCGGAACTTTTGCGGGCGAACAGGACGAAATAGCGACCATGGCGGCCGCGGTGCAAACTAAAGCCAACCGTCTAATCATCGATATTCTCATTCAGGTAAAAATCGGGTTGCACGTCACAAGCAACAACCTGCCTGAGATTGTAGCACTCGAGCCATTCAAATTGTAAGTGGCCCTTTTCTTATTGATTTCTCAGGGTGGTCGAAGGTTGCCGCGAGTGGCCAGAGAGCCGCGTATGGCAAGTCGGTCAAGATTCGCTGGGCGCGGGCGCTCCGCCCTCTTGAGACTCGAGCTGGATTGCCTTTTTCAGTTCCGCAGCCAGTACCGGGGCCCGGTCGTCGTGCTTGAGGTAACAGAATACGTCCACTGACTGAGCAACTATCCATTTCGCCCAGCGTTCGAGCTCTGGCGCCGAATAATCGCCTTTGCGCAATCTCATGTATGCAAAGCTGCCAGTGATAATCGCGGGTGGCGCGGGAGCGTCGGGATCATCTCGCTCGATAATGCCCAGGGCGGCGCCATGTTGACGGAGCAAGCCGTAGACGTCTTCGTTGTACCAGGACTCGTGTCTGAACTCCACTGCCAGCAGCCGGTTCTGGGCGTACCTGGACAGGAAATCGTCCAGGACCTGCAGGTTCATTCGGAAGTTTGGCGGAAGCTGGACCAGTACAGGGCCCATCTTCTCCGAAAGGGCGACCGTCGATTCAGTGAATCGAGCCATCTCGGATTCCACATCCTTGAGTCTCTTTATGTGAGTGATTCGCTGGCTGAGCTTGAGAGTGAATCGGAACGCTTCGGGCACTTCAGAGTACCAGTTTCTGGCGACATCCGGGTTTGGCAGCCTGTAGAAGGTGTTGTTGACCTCGGTGGTTGAAAAGTGCTGGGCGTAATAGGAAAGGAAGCTCTTTTGTGGAAGCTTCTCAGGATAGAATATGCCTCGCCACGCGGCATAGGAGAATCCTGAAGTGCCAACGAAGATTCTGCGCTCGATTTGTCCGTCTCCGGTTTCCATGCACTCAAATGTAAGCCTGGCAGGCTGAGAAGTGAACTGAAATGCGATTCGCTTCTGGAACCCTGGACCATTGCACGGGCGCCGGAAGAGAAAGGCATGTTTCTCTGGACGACCGAAAGTATAACAATGGTGAGGTCGCGATTCCACATTGTCGGGTTGGGCCCGGCGGCACCCATCGATCGTCAGAAAAAGACTGCGCCCCCTTGGGAACTGCTTGATGATGTAATTGGCCGCATATACAATAACTTACCAAGCCCTTTCGTTGTGGAATCAGTATTGCCTTTCATTCCAGCGTGAAACTTAATGAAGCCCAAGCAAGCGACGATTATCTACAACCCGGTTTCCGGCAGGAATATGTTCCGAGAGCGACGAGTCCGCAAAATGACGAAGTTACTAGAAAGCCGGGGGATATCAACAAATGTGGCGGCAACCTCCGGACCCAATACCGGGGCGAGTCTGGCTCGGGAAGCGATCAGTGATGGTAGCGATGTAATAATTTGCCATGGGGGAGACGGTACTCTCAACGAAGTGCTCCCGGGAGTCGCCGGCACTAGCGCTAAACTCGCGGTCTGGGCT
>Ga0126381_100009398_pt1 | contig 10974 bp, 9 predicted proteins | sample PanSoiMetPlot_28_FD_96465 | JGI IMG/M metagenome (GOLD analysis project Ga0126381, IMG submission 96465) | Tropical forest soil microbial communities from Panama - MetaG Plot_28 | ecosystem: Environmental > Terrestrial > Soil > Tropical forest > Bulk soil | place: Panama | collected 2016-02-17
TCAAGTTCATCGGGTCATCCTTTCGATTCAGTCTGGTTCGTTCCATCCTAAAAAAAGAGGAGGACCGTACTCTTTCTGTTGGTACCAGCGGGTACCACACGTTAACTTAGACGCGGCATTTTATAGATGGTTACAAAGAAATTCAGCTGGCTATGCGAATCCCGATTGTGTCGGTACCATTGGGTACCACAGGCCTATTATGGCATTATGCCGTACCAGCGTGGTCAAGGAGAGGTGATGGCTAGGGCAAAGACGTCCAAACGGCGCCAGGAAGGCGGCGACGAAACCGCGGTGCGCGAGCGCATCCTTGAGGCGGCGTTCTCGGCGTTCATGAAGAGCGGCTACGCAGCGGCCAGCACACTTGAAATCGCCACGCGCGCGCGCGTTTCGAAGCGAGAGCTTTACAAGCTAGTTGGCAACAAACAGGAAATGCTGATCGCCTGCATCAGCGAGCGCGCCAAGCGATTTGACGTGCCCGCTGACCTGCCCGTGCTGCGCGATCGCGAGACCCTGGCGCAGGTGCTGGCTTCTTTCGGGACGAAGCTCGTTCGCGAGGTAAGCGATCCCACGGTCATTGGGGTTTTCCGACTGGCGATCGCAGAGACAGTCCAGGCCCCCGAAGTGGCGCGCGCGCTCGACTCTACAGGACGCGAGGCAAGCCGCGCCGCCTTGCGCAAACTCATGGCCCAGGCCCAGGCGTCCGGACTGCTCACAGGGCGTCCTGCCGAACTTGCCGGGCAGTTCGCCGGGCTGCTTTGGCGCGATTTGATGGTCAGCCTGCTGCTCGGCGTCGCGGAGCGACCGACTCCCCGTGAAATCGCAGGACGTGCCCGTGACGCCACAGCCGCCTTCCTGCAACTTCATCCGCTACCGAATGAGGCGCCGGCTGCATAAACGCCCCCAGTACTAATCCGGGTATCAGCAGGGCTATTTCCACGTGGAGCCGGTCAGTTTCCGTGTAGCCGACCACACGCACAGAATGCAGTCTCACGACAGGCGAGGCGCAGCATCACTGGTTTTTTTCCAACGCCTACGGCATCCGCAAGCTGACAACTTAACTCGTCAACGGCTGGACACCGGTCTCACAAAAGTGAAGGCCGTACATGCGCGCGGATCAAACGCGCTGCTGTTGGCACCAAATCAGCGTTGTCCCGTGCCTGCCTGCCGTCCGGCAGCAGCGTGACGTCTTCTGACCCAAACTCCAAACCTAAAGCCTACCTACCATTGCTTACGATCGGGACGGTTGTTGCTGGGCTTGCGGTTGTCCTGCTTTTGAGTTTCGCGCTGCTGCCGCTCCTCAAGCTTTTGCGATTGCTGATCGTGTTTGCGTTCATCGGCTCGATTTGCTGTTGCTGGCGGTATTGTTGCTGGGCGCAGTTCCTTTCCCGGGAGGCGGCCGCTTGCCAGGTGCGGTTCCCAATTTATCAAACCCGCCTCGAGAGGGTAAGTCGCACAGACCACAAGTAAGATGTTTAGAAAGAACAGCTTAAGATGGTACATTCTCAAGGGGGGCCAGCGTGAACGCTGCCCCAGCGCCTATGAAATCTTGTGTGGCGAACCACACCGACAAAACTAGAAATGAAGCCGATATTGACCCAAGTTTTTGCTTTCACCTAAGCTGGCTCCTCCATGAATGCGCACCTGGAAGCTCCAACCCGACCGATTGCTCTTATTACAGGCGTGGGTCGGAAGCGCGGGATTGGGGCGGGAATCGCGAGAAAACTGGCTTCGCTTGGTTGGGATCTTGCCATTACATACTGGTCGGCCTATGACAGACGCATGCCATGGGGACGCGAGGGCGATGAGACAGGCGAGGTGGTCGAAGAACTTAAAAGGCACGGCAAGCGGGTAATCTCCATCGAGGCCAATCTCGAAACAACCAGCGCCGCAGAAGAGATCTTCAGAGTAGTAACAAAGCAACTTGGTCCGGTTACGGCTCTCGTCTTATCGCACTGCGAATCGGTTAATTCGGGGATTCTCGATACTTCACTAGAGAGCTTCGAGAGACACTTCGCGGTGAACGCAAGAGCGAGTTGGCAGCTTGTTCGTGAATTCGCTTTGCAAATTCCGGCCGGGGGCGGAAAGATTATTGCGCTCACCAGCGACCACACCGCCGGAAATCTGCCGTACGGAGCCAGCAAAGGAGCGCTAGACCGAATTGTACTCGCTGCGGCGACAGAATTTGCGCAGTTGGGAATTACAGCAAACGTAGTCAACCCGGGACCGGTAGATACAGGTTGGATGGACCCGGCCACCCGGTCGGAGTTGCTCGACCGCCAGCCACGAAAGAGCCTCGGCACGCCTGAACGCATCGCCAACATCGTCGCGTTCCTGCTGTCTTCGGACGGCGCTTGGATTAACGGCCAACTTATAAGGGCAGATGGTGGTTTCTCCGCTTAGACTGCTCTCGGATAACGGGCCACTCTTCCGAGATTGACCCGTACCGGGAAGACGTATCACCGGTCAGTCTCAGGATTGCCCACAATACATCCGCTTTGCGGTCAATGAGCGCATTGCCCTGTTCGCGATAGATGACATCCTAAGCCGAGGAAGATCGCAGTGCACGAACCCCCTTTCGGGTGCCGAGTGCAATACGAGCGAGTTCCTACTCGATGCTGTCCAGGATCCCGTCGTCATCAACTTCTTTGATTCGCTCGATGCGGTGAAGCGATTTGTCGGGCTGACTACCAGGTTGCGGTATTCGAGCGGGAAGCCCGGCGGCTGCCGTGCCGCATTGAGCCGGTTGCGAATCATTACGAGGTCTGCGTCGCGCAGCCGCCCTATATCCGATGGCTACGACCGGTCCAGATTTTTATCGATATCCCTAATATTCCAGTTCACCCAAACTTGCAAAGGGACCGGCGCTCCAAAATGCGCCAACCCTTCCGCCATTGCTGCGGTGAGGGAGGCGCCATAGCCGTTCGAGGCGAGTGACTCGAGCGAATTCGCCGTAATCTGTTTCTGCATCTCGGCAACGTTCAGACCCGCTTCTTTGGCTCGTTCCACCCTGCTTGTCAGTTCTTCAATGTAGTTCCCCAGGTTTCGCATCACGCCGCGCCCCGATTCCACCGCTCCATGCCCGCCGAGCAGGTGATCGAAGCCGATTTGTGCAACCACGTCGAGGGTGCGCGGCCAGGCCTTTGGAAACGCGTCCCCGAGATTGGGAAACCAACCCATGCAGGCGTCGCCGGTCGCGATCGCACGTCGCTGCGGGCAGAGGACAAATATGTCTCCTCCCGTATGTGCGCGGCCGTGGAAGTCGAGATGCAAATCGAACGCAGAATCCGGCAACAAGTACGACTTGTCGAAGGTGATCGTTGGCAACTCAGGCGAGTAATCCTTCAGCTCCGTCGCATACGCCTCCAACTGCCGAACCTGGTCCGCGCAGAATGCCTTCTCTTCCCTCGTGGCGGCTTTCTCGGCTTGTTTATGCAGCGCCTCGATCTCGCCCGGCACAGCATCCAGCGAGGCCTTTGCACGAGCCGGCCCCAGATCAGAGATGAGCTCTTTGGTGGATGTGCTGGAGATAAAATCTACTGTCCGGCCCGACGCGCGGTAGGCCCGGTTTCCCTGCGTGTGATCTCCGTGAAAGTGTGTATTGATCACGTAGCGCACCGGCTTGTCCGTGACCTCGCGATTGAGCTGAGCAATCAGCGCCGCCGCCGCCGAGGGTCTTCCATGCGCATCGACTACCACCACGTCCTTCGAACGCACAAAGATAACCGCATTGCAATTGACTGTTGCCTGGGGACGCGCCTGGGCGAGGAAGACGCCCTCCGCGGCCTTGTGGAGATCAAACAGACGCGCGTTGGAACCCTGCGCTGCGGCGCGCGCCCATGCGGCCCGGTGCCAGGCCAGCTCAACCATCGAAGCGCCTGTGAGCGTTGTGCCCATGAGCGTGCGCAGAAAATCCCGGCGGGAACTCAGGCGTTCCGGTACCACATGATTGTGCGCGTGGTTCGCTGAGTGATGTTCGCGCGCATCCGAGTGCGCGTGAAATGGATTGTCAGGGTGAGCAATGTGGGGACGAGATTCCATGGTGATCCTCCACCAAAAGAACTGTCGGTAAGGGCCCCGCAAAGAATACAGAATGTTTACAGGCCATGGTGCCAGTGGTCAATCGGTGATGCAAATTGCGGGTCTGCGCCCGATGTGCGCGTGCAGTACGAGCGAGTTCCAGGTCTCGATTCACGCATAATCGCTGACCCACTCACTGAGATTTCTGCGAAACTGTGCGTTCTGTCCGGAAGTTGAGCCAGGAAGGGACCAGGCGGTCCAGTCCGCTTGTGGGAAGCGTTGGGTAAGCCGACTTCTCATAAGGGCCACTTGGCGAACCTCGCCACGGGCTTCTAGAAATGCCCAAGGGTGATGAATCCATTTTCCATCTTCCATTTTTCCATCCATTTTCCATTTGAGGAACCTCAAAAACGGTGAAAAGGCCGCCATTTCCTGCGTTTTTGAAGTTGACGCTAACCTTGCCAAGGTTCAGGCGTGAGTTCGATTCTCATAGGCCGCTCCATTAAATCAGCAACCTACACCGATTTAAGCAACTTCCCATTTTCCATTGTTTTCCAAAATGCTGTCGAGTCTCGCTGTCAGTACGCACTCCGGCGGGATTTCCGTTGCGATTGAGGGCCGAGAGAAATCGCCAAGTGTGACCAATTCAGGATGTTACGTTTTGGCGCATTTTGGTGTCGTATTGGCTTCCCCTCAGTACCGAACCCTGCGCGGGTTCAGGTGTAGTCTTCGAGTCTGACGAGGCCAGTCGGCCGATTCTGTTAGCGATACATTTCCGCTCGTGAGCAGCTTGTGCAGGAGCCAAGGCGATCGAGCTGTGGTTCGAGGACCTGCGCGAAGACCACGAAATTGACGGCGGGCGCGATTCCGGTTCCAGAGAAATCGGCGTTCTCCGTCCGCATGTCGCAAGAAGTCCGCGAGTGCGTGGTCCGCTGTACCAGCAGCGCCAGAAAGATTGCTCGCTTCACTTGTCCTTGCTTTTCCGGGTGTAGGTAAAATCGTATTCGACCTGCCACGTCTTTTCACCGTCGCTCGAACTCTGGCTGAGCTGGCGGACGGTATTCGACCCGAGCTTGAAAAACTGGAGGTGACGCTTGAGCTTTGTGCCATCGGACTGTGGAAGGTCGTCGGTCCAATAGTCCATCACGCCGTCCTTCAGTCCGCCGTAGAAGAAAATATTTCCACCGACGTTGTCCACCCAATACTGTTCCCAGCGCTTGAGCATGGTGTTGTAGACGTTATAGCTTTTACCCGCGTACGGACTATTGAGGCTCTTCCAGTTCTCTTGAACTACACAATCCCCCAAGATGAGTTCTATTTTGCTGTTTCCGGAAGGGACCGCACCCTGAGTCGTGCGCACGTCCCATTCGCCGAGCCAGAAATCAAATTGGCGGTTCTCTGGAATGTAAGCACAAGGTCGCTGATTCTTCTTTGCCTGCTCGACAATTTTTACAAAGCGGGGATCGTTCCTCAGCGCCGACAGGTTGGGATCGCTCGTGAGAGCGTCCGGGTCGGCGTAGCCCTGCTGGACGGCCCTGTCGAGGGATGCAAACGCCTTGTCCGGCTGGTTTAAGGCCACATAGACGGCCGCCTTGCCATATTCGCCAAAGAGCCCACCCCCAGTCTGGCCGGCTTTCTCGAAGGCTGCCAACGCTTCTTCGTATCTGCCGATGGATCGCATCGCGTCCCCTAAACGTAGCCAGACGCGCGGCGGTGGAGTGTTCATCTCCCTGCTCAATTCCTCATAGAGCTTCGCCGCCCTTTCCCAATTTTTGGCATCGTAAGCCGCGTTCGCTTCCTGGGACAACACATCCGCGTTGCGCCCTTGCTGACCTGGTGTGCTTACTGCGACGACCGCAAACAACAACCACGCCAAAACCGGAATCCTCATCATGACTCCCTCTGGACACCGACACTAATTGCTTAGACGCGCATTGAAACAAAGAGCGAGACAGGTTGAAAGCCACTTACCAGACGGGCTTTAGCCCCACCGCCGCAGTGACAAGCAAGCTATGGAGAGCTTCCATAATCGGGAAAAGGAAGGCAAGAAGGCGCGAGTTGGAGAGTTTGGGGGGTGCCTGCATCTACCTGATTAATCCACCTGAGTACGACCTGTAACGCCGTGGAGTTAACCGACTGACGACGAAGTGTGTTGATCAGACCGTCCGTCTCATTGCCGTATAGCCGGCTGCGCGATACTCATCGGTCCTGGAGCGACTTCAGCACGAGCCTCTTTGCTTCTCCAGACGCGAGTGTTTCTGGCCTTTGAGAGATCTGCGTCACAAGCCCTCGCAGAAAGTAGGAATTGTTTTCAAATCTCAAAAGCGCCGCTAGCCTGGGCGGCGTGTCTTTCCAGGTGGTCTGATCTACCCGGTCCATTTCCGAAAGCCAGCTCTGGAAACTCTCAACGTCGAAGTCCGCGCGCGCCGTGATAACCGCGACTGCGTTTGCCAGCCGGTCCTGCTCGCCGTAGGTGAAGATTTCGCTGGCGGTAGCCAGCCTTTGCATGACCGCCTTTAGAACATTGGCTTGATCCTCTCTTGCGAACCGCGGACTGTTCGCGAGTTCAGCCAGGAGGTCTGCCGTGTGTGCCGTCGCGTGAACCCATCCTTTGGTTGCATCGAAGCCACGCAGGTCACGTTCGTCTCCGAGATATTCTAGTGCTCGGTCGAGAAGCATACGATATCGCTGCCTGCCGAGAAACGGAGCTCGGAGATCTCGTTTGGCAAGCGAAGCCAGGCACAAGGCAGAAAACGAACGTCTCAACACTGTGTCGGTGCCGGTTTCGCCGATGCCTAATTGCAGGTTTGCCGTCCACTGGTCAGCTAGGACGTTCAGTTCCTCCGTTGAGAAAAGCGTTGCATTTGCGATCCACATCGCCAGGATGGAGTATGCCAGATCGTCGCGCAGCTCGGGATCGGTCGAGCTCAGATGGCTGCTGAGTTCTTGAGCCAGCGGAAATGCCTTTTGTCCGCCTGGAACCGCATAATTGTTCTGCTGGATTTGCCTCCAAAAACCTTTGTCGTGGCGTCCACCAGGCTGCGGGGTCTGCAGAACGAGAGAATTCGCTGCGAAAATCGTCATCGCACAAAGCGAGAAAAAGGGCCCGGTTTTATTCATATGGGATCGCTCCTGAAGTTTTTTCGTGTGACCGCGATGCTGTATTAGACGTCTACTGCCGTTGTTGAGACTCTCGGCGGAACGACTGTCCACTCTCCACGTGTGACCCAGTTTCATGGGCCAAATCACTCCTTCGCTTTTGCTTCGACAATCTCGCGCCCGAATGCTAGGCGTTCCGTCCTGACGGCGCATTTGCCTCTTCGCAGCGAGCGCAGTTGCACAGCGCGGCAGATTTCCGACACGTATGAGCCGCGCGTCAGCAGCGCGAGGAAATACTCGGCCTCATCGAGGGCGACTTCGATCTCCTTGGTCCAACTGGTGCCGCCGGCGAAGTCGTTCGAACTCCCAGCTCCACAAGCCCGAGAAAAAACGCTGACACTGGCCCTGCCCGAAGCGCTTGAACAGGTTGCGAACGGTGTCGTCGATGGGAAAACGGGAAATTCCAACAGCGCGTGCAAAGCGGTGTCGGCCCCGCAGCAAACTGGTGTGCGCAAAGCGCCGCGCTCCCGCTACCACCGAAAGCAAAAGTGCCGTGAAGGTCTTCACCGGATCGATGGCATTAGGAGAACGGAGAGTGAACGGCAGACTCTGCTGCACCGCTTCGCAATAGCCTAACCAGCTGAAACATTACCGAGTTAGGGTGGAACAGTGCTATTTAATTTCGGGATTCAGGTTAAGTGCGAGTTCGATTCTCGTAGGCCGCTCCATTCTTCTGAAGAATTTGTCCGCGGCGTAGATTCGGGGAAAGTTGATCACTAAACGCTAGGCGACTAGGCAGGAGCAACTTCCCAGGACACCGAGCGACGGTCGAACGGAGGCCAAGACAGCCCCTCGATGCGTTAAACCAGATCGTCAACAGTGAGTCGCATGGTGCTCTTCCAGTTGGCCTCAAATTGTTTGCGGATGAACCCGGCATCGTAGCCCCGGTTCTGAGCCTTCAGCGATTCTTCGAGGCCGAAAAGCGAACGCGGATTGCGCGGGTTACGCTCCAGGTCCGCACGAAAAACTTCCTCGGCTCCTGCGTAGTCCCCAATTTTCAGCAGCACCGCACCGAGCGATTCGCGCACGGGATAAAGCCAGTCAGGCGGTTCATTGTACTTGAGCGAATCCTGAACGGCGACGGCTGCACGCAATTGACTTACTGCGCTGTTCATATCATTCCTCGCGAGAGCGATTCTTCCTCCAAGGACGTTCTCCGCAATCTTGAGCATGTCCCGGCTCTTGTTGTTGACCGGAGCCAGGAAAAAGGCATCCGAAGGGGTTTTCTCTTGGGCTTCGGACACGAACGTGTATTCCGCTTCCGCTTCATCTACCTTACCTGTGGATGCCAGCGCGAGTCCCTGTGCGAAATGCCAAAACACAGTGGTCATTTGCAGGGACGGATCGGGGCGTGGCATCTTCAAAATTTCGTTTGCTTTGTGGAAGCGGGCCTCTACCAAAAAAGGAACAGTCATATAGCCTTCCACGTCCGGCATAGCTTTGACATGCTGCCCGACAAACGAGGCGAGCTGCGCGGCACTTCTCTTGGCTTGCAGATAGTTGCCTTCCATCGCGGCGCAAGTGGCCATGAAGTGCAGGTTATGGGCGTAATACATCATGGAATAGAAAAGCGTGTCGATACCGGTGGCGCTAGTGGCCTTCAGATAGGACTCGTCCACCGCGATGGCCTTCTCATTCGTCTTCACCGCAGCGTCATGAGCGCCGGTGCGGATGTAGATGTGCGCGGGCATATGGACGATGTGCCCTGCGGCAGGTGCCAGTTCTGCGAGGCGGTTCGCGCCAGCCAACGCGCGTTCCGGCGAGTTGGAAGCCTCCACCGAATGAATGTAATAGTGAATCGCACCCATGTGATTGGGCTCGCGGCGAATCACGGACTCCAGCGTCGAGACAATTTCCTCCGTGCCCTCCTCTGCCGTGCCGTCCTGTCGCCAGAGTCCCCAGGGATGTAGGTTCATTCCCGCCTCGGCAAACAGGGTGGCGGCATCGAGGTCATCCGGGAAACGCTTCATCACCTCGCGCATGGCGTCGCGATACTGTTCCGCGGCGGCGCGCAAATCCGACCTGGGATCGGCTGGGAAGCGCTTGGCCAGCGCGTCGATGTACGCTTTATCGCTCTCCGAAGCGTCAGCGGCCAGGGACTGCGCCTTCTCGATGGCTGCGTGCGCCAACAGGAAGCGCTCTTCGCTGGCGGGATCGTTGTAATTCGGGCCGACGGCTTCGGCGACGCCCCAAAACGCCATGGCCAGTTCGGGATCGAGCTCGCCGGCGCGCTCGAACGAGCGCTTGGCTTCGTCGTGATTGAACGCGTAAACCTGGCGCAGACCCTGATCGAAAAAGGCTTGCGCTTGCGTGTTCTTGGTGGAGACCGGATGATGCCAATTGCCGTAGCCGGCCATGAGCACAATAAATTTGGCTTTCGCAGGCGCGGTATGTTCGGCGTGCTCCTGCGCGAAGGCGAGCGAGCCTGGCGCGGAAGTGGAGATGCCCAAGGCCAGCACAATAGCCGGCAAAGTCATGATGCGGCGATGCATTCTTGGCCTCCTTTCTCCCGAACTCTGTTGTGAACTCGGCCAAATGGCCACGACCGTTATCACCTCCACGCTCGAATCACTCAGACCGCACGCTAGGCGGGTGAGCGGCAGCTAGTCATACATCGCCATAGGCCATAACGCCGCCGAAACCGGTCGATTACGGCGACCAAGCGCTCATCCAGCATTGCCAAGGCAGGCTTGGCCAGGTCCGAGGGCGTTCCACCGTAGTAGGCTTCGGCGACGCCTCCCGTAATGCAGGCCAGGGTGTCGGCGTCCCCGCCCAGAGAGATGGCATTTCGTATTGCGTCCTCGTAGCTCGTCGACTCGAAGAACGCAACGAGCGCCTGCGGAACTGTTCCTTGACACGTTTCATCGAATTCATACTTGGGTCGGATTTGCGCTAGTTTTCCGCTAAGTTCGTACCCGAACTGGGATTGGATTGTGTCTCTTATTTGATCCTTGTCGTGAACCCGGCGCGCGAGAAAGATTGCGGCAGCGGTCGCCTGTGCCCCTCGCACGCCCTCAGGGTGGTTATGGGTTACTTCGGCGCTTCGCTTGGACCAGGCGAGGACCTCCTCAATAGACTCGAACGCGAATCCGACAGGGCTGACCCGCATAGCGGCGCCATTGCCAAAGCTGTTGTAAGGTTCTCGTACGCGTCCACGGGCCCAGCGGTGAAACATCATCCCGTATCCGCGCCCGGGGTAGGCCTCGTAATATGTGTGCAGCAGATGGACCAAATCCTGTCCGGTAAGAATCCACTCCGCAACAGCGACGGTGAGAACCGAGTCATCGGTAAAGGTTGAACGGTGAACGAAGAGTGGAAAGTCCTTTGTCTTCGTTCTTGCCCCTTCATGGACCGAGCCTATCACGTCCCCTACAATTGCACCGAGCATCGAGTGCCTCCACCTGCCTATCGCCGGCGGCGTCTGGTTCAGACACTACTGATCGCGCCACAAAGTATATTGCTTTCTCGAAGTTGACGCCTAGAGACCACGGCCGATTGAGCGATCAGTCCACCCTAAACGCCGTAGCGTTTACCGATCCTGTTTCACTTCACGGATGGACCACTTGGCGAACCTCGCCACGGCCTCATAGCAATACCCAAGGGAATCAGTGACGCCGACTTTCGGTTGGCGCAGCTTCGTTCGTCGAGACAGGATCACGGCAGGGGAGGACCGATTGTTGAGTGGCCGGGCGCCATTGCTGGCGCCCAGCCCTCTAAGAACCGGACTTGAAGGTTTCCCTTCATCCGGCTCGAGCACCCAAAAACGCCCCCATGAAAACGAGAACGCGGCCTGTTCAA
>Ga0126381_100009399_pt1 | contig 10974 bp, 10 predicted proteins | sample PanSoiMetPlot_28_FD_96465 | JGI IMG/M metagenome (GOLD analysis project Ga0126381, IMG submission 96465) | Tropical forest soil microbial communities from Panama - MetaG Plot_28 | ecosystem: Environmental > Terrestrial > Soil > Tropical forest > Bulk soil | place: Panama | collected 2016-02-17
ACATCGCGAGCGCTTTGAACGCGAAACTCCACACGACGCCGAACGCGTACGCCTCGCCGAGGAGGTATACATCGCCACGGCTCAGGACGATCGTCGTCAGCTGTAACAGCACGACGAGATTGATCAGCCGGTACGTCGTCCCGAAGCGTTTGTGCGGGCGCCGGAACCAGTCGGTGAGCACGCCGTCTTCCGACACGCGATTCAGCACGCCGTTCGATCCGACGATCGCGGTATTGACCGCGCCCGCCAGAATCAGGAACCCGACGATGACGACAAACGCCTGGAACAGCAACCGCGCCCAGAGCGGACCGACAACGCTCATCGCAAGGCCGGAGATCAGGTTGTCGTAGAACTTCGGCCGCTCGGCGTCCGGAATGATCGCGACGGCGAAGAAGCTGACGAGCGACGTGAACAACAAGCTGTAGACGAAGATGACCATCCCCGTCCGTTTCAGGTTCTTCACTTTCGGGTGCTCGATCTCGCGATAGACCTGCGCGAGCGACTCCTCGCCGCTCATCGCGAGAATCGAGTGGCCGAAGCCGATCATGATCGCGACGGCGGTGAAAGCCGGCCACGCCGTCCCCTTCAACCATCCGACCGCATCGTCCGAAAACTTCAGATTTCCCGGAACGGGCGCCGGCGGCAGCGGACCGCCTCCGCGCCACAACAGTGTCAGTCCGCACCACACGATCATCAGGACGACCATCACCGTCGTCACTTTCATGATCTGCAGCGCGTCGTCGCTCGATTCGTGAATGCCTTGGGTGTTGCGCCACCAGAAGTAGATCGTGACCAGCACGGCTACGAACGCCGCGGTGGCATTCACGGGCAGCGCGTGCGCGCTGCCGAATCGATGCAGGAGATCGTTCAAAAGGCCGACGATGTACTGACCGGCCGACACGCCGCTGATCGGTCCGGTCAGGACGTAGTCGAAGAGGAGCGCCGAGACGGACAGTTTCGCGAGCGTCCCGCCCATCGCCTCCTTGACGACGCGGTAAACGCCGCCGCGGACGAACATCGCGGAGCTCTCGATGTACACGGCGCGAACCGCGTACGAAAAGAGCATGACGCCGAGGATGAACCACGGGGCCGCCTTCCCGACCGCCTGCTCGACGATCCCACCGACGTAGAACGCGGTCGATCCGAGATCGTTCAGGACGATCGCGGCGGCACGCCAGAAGGAAATGAACGAGAGAAGAACTGTGGTCGCGACGACGACACGCACGCGGCCGTCGCGGGTCAACGCAGTGGAGGACACAGCGCCTTCCGTGTCTACGCCGACGGGGTTAGCTGACGGGCTCGGACTCGGAAGTGTCCGTCGGCGAGCTCGCTCGAGCCCGCCGATTCGCCCCTTGGAACCTGGGTCCCCCGTGCCCTGCGAGTGGCGCAGGGCTTAGGCCAAGGCAGAGTATACGCCTACTCGCCGCAACGGCCGCTGACGGTCTTGATCGCCGTCGCGTGGATCGTACCTGACGGCCCGGCTGTTTCCGAGGCACTGGTGCCGACGACGCTGTTCCTGGTGTCGAGTGTGCCCTTCACCTCGACCAGGTGGTTGTCGTCGTGGCGCAACCGCTCGGTGTCGCCCACGACGAGATACCACGGCCCGTTCCGCTTTGCGGAATGCCACTGACCGCTGTTCGATGGATCGACCGATCCTTTGATTAGCACGTGAAGAGGTGTTTGATCTGCATGCTGCGCGAACTGCAAGGCGTGCGCCGCCCTACTTCTTCCGCCGCCTCACCTGAACACGTATCGGCGTCCCGACGAAGCCGAATTCCTCACGCAGTTGATTGACCAGGAATCGCTCGTACGAGAAGTGGAACGTCGTCGCGACATTGGTGAAGAAGACGAACGAGGGCGGCGCCACGCCGATCTGCGCGGCGTACATGATCCGCACGTGGTGGCGTCCGGGGCTCACTGGCGGATTGGCCGCCGTCACTGCTGCGACGAATCTGTTCAGTGCCGGCGTTGGGACGCGTTTCTTGCGCGACTCGGCGATGCGGTCGATCGTTTCGAGCACCTTCGGCGAGCGCTCGCCCGTCAGCGCGGAAATGTGCAGCATCGGTGCGTAGTCGAGGAACTTGAGCTTTCTGCGCGCGCGCTCGTCGAACACTTTCACGAAAGTCGAGTCCGTGCTCTTCACGAGGTCCCACTTGTTCGCCACGATGACGATGCCGCGACCTGCACGGTCGGCTTCGCCGCCGATGGCCGCGTCGAGGTCGGTGACGCCTTCGTTCGCGTCGATGACGAGGACGACGACGTCGGCGTCCGCAATCGATTCCTTGGCGAGCGCAACGCTGACGACTTCCACCTTGCCGCCCTTCCCGACCCGTCCGGGCCGCCGCATGCCGGCGGTGTCGACGATGCGAAAATGGCGGCGATGCCAGGTCAGCGGGACATCGATGGCGTCGCGCGTGGTGCCCGGCAGGTCGCTGACGAGCACGCGCTGTTCGCGCAGTAAGCGATTCACGAGGGAGGACTTGCCGACATTCGGGCGGCCTACGACAGCAATCCGTGTTTCCTGCCGATCGTCAGGGCTGATGGCAGAGGGCACGAGGGCAACGTCGTCGGTGCCCTGCCCTTTGCCCTTTGCCCTCAGCCCTTTCACGATCTCATCGAGCAGCTCCGCCACCCCGCCGCCGTGCTCCGCCGAAATCTCGAGCAACGGATCGAATCCGAGCGCATAGAAGTCGAGCGCCGAGTCGCGGGAGCGTTTGTCGTCCGTCTTGTTGATCGCAAGGATGACCGGCTTTCCCGTCTCGTGCAGTTCCCTTGCGATCTGTTCATCGCCGGGCACGAGCCCTTCGCGGCCGTCGACGAGCATCACGATGAGATCGGCGCCGGAGATGGCGCGTTTTCCTTGTTCGACGACCAGTTCGTGAAGCGGATCCTGGCTCGAGCCGTACAGGCCGCCGGTATCGAAGAGTTCGAGAGCGTGCCCGCGCCATTCGACCGGTCGCGCCAGCGCATCGCGCGTTGTACCTGCGATGGGCGCGACGATCGCCCGGCGCGAGCCGGTCATTCGGTTGAAAAGGGTCGATTTCCCGACGTTCGGGCGTCCGACCAGCACGACGGATGGTGATTTCCGGGCCATTCTGTGAAGTCAGTTAGCCTCAGCCTTGACAGCGTAAGTTACACAATCTATAGTATTTACAAGCCTTCAGGAGACCCTAAGCATGATCAAGGTCGACATCGTGAACGAAGTATCGCGCATCGCCGACATCACCAAGGTCAAGGCCGAGGTGGCGGTCGACGCGGTGTTCGACGCGATGCGGGTCTCCATGCAGCGAGGCGAGCGCATCGAGCTGCGCGGCTTCGGCGTCTTCCAGGTGAAGCCCCGCAAGCGCGGCATCGGCCGCAATCCACGGACGGGTAAGGAAGTTCGCATCCCGCCGGGACGCACGATCCGCTTCAAACCCGGCAAAGATCTTCAGAACATCGGATAATCGATCTCGTTGGAACCTCTCCGTGATGATGCCGGCCTGCTGACGCCGCCGGAGGTTGTGTGGCAGCCGCGTCCCAAGTTTCAGGATCGCGTCTGGCTTCACGTCCTGCTGTTTGTCCTCACCATTGCGACGACCACCTCGGTCGGCGTCGGGCAGTACCTCGCGTTCCTCGCCGACTTCGGGGCGCTGACGCGTCTGCCGGCGACCGGCATGGCGCTCGTGGCGCGCGGCCTGTGGTACAGCGTCACAATTCTCGCGATCCTCGGCTGTCACGAACTCGGGCACTACATCGCGTGCCGGTATTATGACGTCGACGCGTCGCTGCCGTATTTCCTGCCGGTCCCGATCTCGATCACCGGCACGCTTGGCGCGTTCATCCGCATCCGCGAGCCGATCCCGGAGAAACGCATGCTCTTCGACATCGGCATCGCCGGTCCGCTCGCCGGATTCGTGGTCGCCGTGCCGGCGCTGTTCATCGGCGTCTGGATGTCGCACGTCGTCAAAGTGCCGCCGAATTTCGCCGGCTTCGAGCTGGGCGAGCCTCTGCTCTTCAAGCTCGCCGAACGCATGATCTGGGGATCGATTCAGGATCCGTATTCGCTGAACCTGCACCCGATAGCGTTCGCGGCCTGGTTCGGGCTGCTCGCAACTGCGCTGAACCTGTTTCCGATCGGACAGCTCGACGGCGGTCACATCTGTTACGCCGTCCTTGGACCGAAGTCGACGTACGTCACCGTCGGGTCGATCGTGATCGCCATCTTGCTCGCGGCCCGATTCTCCTCGAGCTGGATCGTCTGGACGGGCCTGATGATCGTGATGCTCGTCATGTTCGGTCCGAAGCATCCGCGCGTGTTCGACGAAGAGGTCCCGCTCGATCGCTCGCGCCGGATCCTTGCGCTGGTCGCGCTGGCCATCTTCATCCTCTGCTTCACGCCGGCGCCGATCTCTGAACTCATAAAACACTGAGCGGATCGACGTCGACGACCGTGCGCTTCTGCAACTCGGGGCGCGCGGCGAGCGCTTCTTGCAGCGCTTCACGCAGCGCGCGGCGGTTGGTGCCCTTCAGCAGCAGCTGCGTGCGGTATTCGCCGCGCAGTTTGCCGAGCGGCGCCGGCGCCGGCCCCAGCACGCGGATGTCCGTTCGCGCCCGCCGAATCCGCTGCACCACATCGTCTGCATCGTCCATCGCCGCCGCGAACGTGCGCGCACGGACGACGACGTTGACGAGCGAGACGAGCGGCGGATAGCGCATCCGCTTGCGAAACTGGATCTCATGTTCGTAGAACGCCGCGTAGTCCTGCCGGCACGCGAGCTGGATGCTGTAGTGATCCGGGTAGAGCGTCTGCATGATCGCTTCGCCCGCCTGCTCGCCGCGTCCTGCGCGGCCGGCGACTTGCGTCAGCAACTGAAACGTCCGCTCAGAGGCGCGGAAATCGGCGACGCCGAGGCCGACGTCAGCGGAGACGACGCCGACCAGTGTCACACGCGGGAAGTCGTGGCCTTTGGCGATCATCTGCGTGCCGACGAGGACATCGATTTCGCCCGCGCCGAATTTCGCGAGCAGCGCGTCGAGCGCGCCTCTGCGGCGAATGCTGTCGCGATCGAGGCGCGCCACGCGCACGCCAGGGAATAGCATCTTCACCTCGGCTTCGACGCGCTCGGTCCCGAAGCCGGTCTGCTCCAGGTACGGACCGGCGCAGAGCGGACACTGCGCGGGCACGCGCGCCGTGTAGTTGCAGTAATGACAACGGGCGCGGCGGCTGTGTCCCTCGCCGTGGATGACGAGCGAGACGCTGCAATTCGGGCAGTCCAGGGTCCCCGCGCACTGACGGCAGAACACGGCCGTCGCGAAGCCGCGGCGGTTCAGCAGAATCAGGGACTGCTCGCGCCTGTCGATCCGCGACGCCACCGCATCACGCAGCGCGCGGCTGAGGATGACGTCGGGACCCTCGGCGGCATACTCCTCACGCATGTCGACAACGGTCACCGCGGCGAGCGGACGATCGAGGACACGTCGCGCGAGGACGATGCGTTCGTACTTGCCGCTCATCGCGTTGGCGTACGTCTCGAGCGACGGCGTCGCCGAACCAAGGACGACGAGCCCGTTCGCACGCTGGGCGCGGACGACGGCGACGTCACGTCCGTTGTAGCGTGGACTCTCTTCCTGTTTGTAGGAACCGTCGTGCTCCTCGTCAACGATGATGAGGCCGACGTTGGTCAGCGGCGCAAACACCGCGGATCGCGTCCCGACGACGATGTCGACGTCGCCGCGGCGGATGCGCTGCCATTGATCATGGCGCTCGCCGTCGGAGAGGCCGCTGTGCTGAATCGCCACGTGGTCGCCGAAGGCGTCGCGGAAGAGTGCGGCGACGGCGGGGGTCAGGGCGATTTCGGGCACGAGCATCAGGACCTGGCGTCCCGTGTCGCGGACGAAGGCGGCGAGGCGGAGATAGATCTCCGTCTTGCCGCTGCCGGTCACGCCGTGCAACAGCGCGACGTTGAACGCGCCCGTCCGTGCGAGCGACTGGAGACGGTCAACCGCCGCCGCCTGCTCCGTCGTCAACTCACGTCGCAAGCACTTCGGAAATGCATCGGAAGCAGATTTTGTGTACGTTGGAAGTGCATCGGAGGCAGATTTTGCGTACGTTCGGTCGCCGGCGGTGGTCCGCCACGGATCGCGGTCGACGCGCTCTTGACGAAAAGTGGCGTAGCCACGGCGGACAAGGCGAGAAATGACCTCTGACCCGATGCCGCGTGTGGCAAGAATTGCGGTCGCGACTCCGCCCGGTGACCCTGACAGCAGTTCGAGCGCCTCGCGCTGTTTCGCCGTCACGTCCGCCGCAATCGCCTCGATCCCTGCCGCCGTGATCGCCGCCACGCGCTTCGTCTTGTGCGCGTCCGCTCGTCCGCCCCGCGCCATCGGCGGCAAGAGCGCGGGAATCGTGTCGCCGACACCGCACGCGTAGTACTCCGCCGTCCACCGCGCGAGCGCGACGACTGCGGGCGGCACGAACGACTCTCGATCCAGCAGCGCTCTGATCGGCTTGACGCCGCGCGGTTCTTCGCGCACGCCTGTCTCGACGACGACTCCGGTGACGATGCGCGTGCCGAGCGGCACGACGACGCGCGCGCCAACCACCGGCGATGCGACGTCGGCGGGCACGGAGTACGTCAGCAGATCGAGCGCGGGAACGGGAACGGCGACGTGAACGAGCGACTCAGGACTGGAGGAGCCGGCGGACAAGTTTCATATCTTCCCACACCTCGCGCTTCGACGAGGGATTGCGCAGGAGATATGCCGGATGAAACGTCGGGATCAATTTCGCGCCGCGATAGTCGTACACACGTCCGCGCAGCCGCGAGATCGGATCGAGCGTGCGCAGCAGCGCGCGCGCCGCGAAGGTGCCGAGCGCGACGATCACTTTCGGTTTGATGATGTCGACCTGCTGAAACAGGAACGGCTCGCACGTCTCGACCTCGTCCTGCTCGGGGTTGCGGTTGCCGGGCGGACGGCACTTGATTACGTTCGCGATATACACGTCCTCGCGCTTCAGATCGATCGCCTCGATGATCTTCGTCAGCAGTTGACCGGCGCGGCCGACGAACGGAATGCCTTGAATGTCTTCGTCGGCGCCCGGTGCCTCGCCGACGAACATCAGATCCGCGTTCGGATTGCCCACGCCGAAGACGATCTGCCTGCGACCGAGCGTGTGCAGCTTGCAGCGCGTGCAGTCGCCGATGTCGGTGCGCACGGCGACGAGCGCCTCTTCGGATGAATGGTAAAGCGGAGCGGATGCGTGCCCAGGCTCGTCCTTCGACGAGCTCAGGACGAGCGCAGCCGCGGAATCCGGCTCGCCGTGAGCCTGTCGAAGGGCGAGCTCATCCTCCGTCCGGTTCCGCCACTTCGGATCGCGGCTCACGCCCTCGACGCCGAGCTCAGCGGCGAACTTCAGATGCTCGATCAGCTGTTCGCGATTCACGGAGGAGCGATTCCACGCGGTCCAGGATCTCCATCGCCACACGCGATTTCGACTGCAACGGCAGCGTGTCGGCGCCGGCCGGACCTACGATCGTCACCGCGTTCGTGTCGACGTCGAACCCGGAGTCGGTCCGCGACACGTCGTTGGCGACGATGAAGTCGACGTGCTTGCGCGCGCGTTTTTCGGTCGCGCGCGTGACGACGTTTTCGGTCTCGGCCGCGAAACCGACGAGCACCGGCCCTTTCGACGAGGCCAGGCGGCGCAGTCCGAGATCGGCCAGAATGTCGATCGTCTTCTCGAGGACGAGCGTCAGCGTCTCGCCGTCCTTCTGCACTTTCTGATCCGCACGGTTCTTCGGCGTGTAGTCGGCGACAGCGGCGGCCATCACGATGACCTGCTGCTCGCACGCTCGCGACAACACGGCCTGATGCATTTCCGCCGCAGTGCGCACGTGAACGATCTCTTTCACCGGCGGCACGTCGATTCGCGACGGACCGGTGACGAGCGTCACGTCGGCGCCGCGCCTCGCCGCTTCAACCGCGACGGCGTATCCCATCTTGCCGCTCGATCGGTTGCCGACGAAACGCACCGGATCGAAGTCTTCGTAGGTCGGCCCCGCCGTGACCATGACCTTTTGGCCGCGCAGCGGCCCCGCAGGCCGCAGCATCGCATCGACCGCAGACACGATCTCGTCAGGCTCCGCGAGGCGCCCCTTGCCGATCCATCCGCACGCGAGATATCCCTCGCCCGGTTCGACGAAGCGAACACCGTGCGCCGTCAGCGTCTCGAGGTTCCGGCGGACGGCCGGATGCGCGAACATGTTCACGTTCATCGACGGCGCCATCAGCACCGGCGCCTTCGTCGCCAGATACATCGTCGACAGGAAGTCGTCGGCGATGCCATTCGCGAACTTGCCGATGATGTCGGCCGTGGCCGGCGCGACGACCAGCAGATCAATCGACGACGCCAGGGCGATATGTTCGATCTCGACGTTCGTGCCCTGCGCGAACTGATCGAGCGCCACCGGACGCTTCGTGATCGCCTCGAAGGTGAGCGGTCCGACGAACTTCGTCGCGGCACGCGTCATCACGGCGACGACGTCGTGACCGCGCTTCTGCAAGCCACGGACGACCTCGACCGCTTTGTACGCCCCAATGCCGCCGCAGACGCCGACAGCTACAAGTGACATGCAGGAAATTTGGTAATTGGGTAATTTGGTAATTTGGTAATTGAATTGGGCAATTGAATTTACCAAATTACCCGATTACCCGATTACCCGATTACCCGATTACCCGATTACCCGATTACCCCTTAGGAACGTTCTCGCCCTGGATTCTCTCGACCGCTCTGGTGATCACTTCACGCTTCGCGATCGTTGTTTTCTTGTGATTGCCGACTTCCACGCGCGGCACCGAGCCGGCGAGGAGCTGCCGCGCGCGTGCGCCGGCAGTGACCACGAACTCGAATCGGTTGGAACTCTTCTGCTGTTGTTCACTCATGAAAATGTCCTGACAATGACATCGGCCTCGACCCGCATGCGATCGAGGCGCGAACGTTCCGCGATGACGATGCTGCGCAGCCGATCGACGGCCGCGGTCAGCTCGTCGTTGACGACGACGAAATCGTACTCGGCAAACGACGCCACTTCGTCGCGCGCCACCTGCAGCCGGCGCTGAATCGCCACCTCGGGATCCTTACTCCGCCCGCGCAGCCGTTGCTCGAGAATCGCGAACGACGGCGGCATCACGAAGACCGTCGTGCTCGCGCGGCCGCGCTGCCGCACCTTGCGCGCGCCCTGGACGTCGATCACGAGGACGACATCGCACCCATCCGCGAGGAGCTTCTCGGTATCCGACGCGCAGGTGCCGTAGAGGTTGCCGAACACCTCGGCCCACTCGAGGAAATCGCCCGCGGCAATCATCGATTCGAAGCGGGAACGGCTCACAAAATTATAGTCCACGCCGTCGGCTTCGCCCTCCCGCGCCGGCCGCGACGTGTAAGAACGTGACATCCTGAGACGCGGCACCCGCTCCACCAGCCGCTCGACCAGCGTCGTCTTTCCGGCGCCGGACGGCGCGGAGACGATGAAGAGCAGCCCGCGCCCTGAGCCTGCCGACTGTTCACTCAACGTTCTGCACCTGCTCGCGCATCTTCTCGAGTTCCGCTTTCGCCGCGATGATCAACTCCGAGACCCGAAGGCCATCGGCTTTCGAGCCCATGGTGTTGACCTCGCGGTTCATTTCCTGCAGCAGGAAGTCGAGCTTGCGGCCGCACGGCTCGGGGCTGTCGGCGAGCGTCACCCAGTGAGACACGTGGCCGCGAAACCGCGCCAGCTCCTCGCTGATGTCGGAGCGGGCCGCCATCCGGACGATCTCCTGACCGACCGCGTTTTCGTCGGCCTGCAGTTCCGTGCGCAACTCGCGTACGCGTTCGCGCAGGCGTTCTTCGAGCGCAACGCGGCCCTCGTCGGCGGCGACGGCAATGCGCTCGACGAGATCGGCCACGAACGTGCGGCGCGCGTCGAGATCGGACCGGACGTGATCGCCCTCGCGCGCCCGCATGCCATCCAGATCGTTCAGCGCCTGTTCCACCGCGACGCGCGCCTGCGACGCCACCGCTTGCTGCGCCTCCAGATCGTCTACAGGCTGACGGTCCTTGATCGTAATGGCTTGCGGCATGCGCAGGAGATCGCCGGGCGTGAGCGCGCCGGCGACCAGACCGCGCGCCCGTGCCTGATCGAGCGCCGTCTCGAGCGCGCGGCCGAACTCCTCGTTGAACTCGACGTCGACACCGGGCACCTGACGCAACTGCAGCGACACGCCGAGCTCGACGCGTCCGCGAGCGACGTACTTGCCGACCAGCGCTCGCACGTCGGACTCGAGCACCGCCAGCAACTGCGGCATGCGCAATTGCAGATCCAAATACCGGTGGTTCAGCGCGCGAATCGTCACTGTCACAGTCGCGCGATCGTCTTCGCGCGACACGGACGCAAACCCCGTCATCGACTTGATCACGACGGCACCATCCGGCGTTCGGCCTTTCGTCCTTCGAGGAGCTGCAGCTGATACAGTGCCGCGTACACGCCATCCGGCCGCGCCAGCAGCTCGTCATGTCGCCCGATCTCGGCGATGCGGCCGCGCTCGATGACGACGATGGCGTCGGCGCGGCGGATCGTCGACAGGCGGTGGGCGATGACGAACGACGTGCGGTTCATCATCAGATTCGTCAGCGCTTCCTGCACGAGCAGCTCGGATTCGGTATCGAGCGCGGACGTCGCTTCGTCCAGCACCAGGATCGGCGCGTTCTTCAACAGCGCCCGCGCGATCGCGATGCGCTGACGCTGACCGCCGGAGAGCTTCACGCCGCGCTCGCCCACATGGGCGTCGAAGCCGCGCCTTCCCTGCCAATCCTCCAGGGTCTCTATGAAGTCGTAGGCATGGGCCTGGCGGGCGGCGGCCTCCACCTCCTCATCGGTGGCGCTCGGCCGGCCATAGCGGATGTTGTCGGTGATCGAGCGGTGCAGCAGCGAGGTGTCCTGGGTCACCATG
>Ga0126381_100009400_pt1 | contig 10973 bp, 11 predicted proteins | sample PanSoiMetPlot_28_FD_96465 | JGI IMG/M metagenome (GOLD analysis project Ga0126381, IMG submission 96465) | Tropical forest soil microbial communities from Panama - MetaG Plot_28 | ecosystem: Environmental > Terrestrial > Soil > Tropical forest > Bulk soil | place: Panama | collected 2016-02-17
CGTTTGGCTCCCCGGCCCTATCCCGCCTACCCGGCTAGGCCTCTGACCTGCGCGCCTGGCAGGGATCGAACCTGCGACCCGCTGCTTAGAAGGCAGCCGCTCTGTCCGCTGAGCTACAGGCGCATGCAGCACATTCTGCCCGACCCAGGCTACGCGTCGTTCTGTACCTAGCACCAACGATCAAGCCATCTCGCAACCCAACCCGCCACCCTGCGAGCCAGCAGCACCCCTCACCGATGAATTGCCACCAACGTCGGCTTCAGGCACTTCTGGGCACCTCCGCCACTTGGCGCCACGCCCGAAACTGGCTGTCCAACCTTCGCGCACGTGACGAGCAGCACCCGGTTGCTGTCCGGATCGACGCTGCCGCCGATTCCCGACAGGTCGACGAAGAAGTGCGGCCATGGCAGCAACTTGGTCGTCCAGATCACGTGCTTCCTCGCGATGTCGTAGCCCCAGGCGGCACCGTGCGCGCCTGGATCAAGGCCGAGCGCGACGCCGTCACGCACGCCGTAGGTACCGGGCGGACCCGGATAGGAGGTGCCGCGCTCGTTCCGGCCGGTGATCGGGTCAACGCCGATCAGCGCTCCCCCGATGTCCACATAGAGAACCTGCAGATCAGGGTCGAACGCTTCAGGCACGGCACCAGGTCGCGCACCAGTCAGTCGCCCGGTGAGATCGCTATATATATGCAATCCATCCGCACCAGAGAACAGCAGCACGTCATCGATCGCGCCGGTCAGCCTTCCGTCGAAGGACCGGCCGGCCGGCTGAATCAGCCGCTGGTGGCCGGTGCGCATGTTGATCGCCAGCACCGCCGTCACTGGCGCCGTGCCGACCTGCCCGGTCGCCGAGACTGACACGTACAGATCATCGCCGTTGACCCTCCAAGCCTGACCGGCCGTGCCGGTCGGGTCGCGCCAGATCACCCTGCCCCGCGCGTTGGAGTAACTGGTCACCGAGTAGCGGCCGACGATGACGGACCGCTTCCTGTTCGCGCTTACCGCGCCGCCGAACAAGGCCGCCGGGTAGATCCTGATCTGCTTGCCGGTCACCGCGTCGAGCACGAACTCCTCGCGCTCTGCTTGCCCGGTCGCCGCCGGCTTGCCTGCTCGCTTGCCCGATCTGGCAGCCGACTTGGTGACGCTGGTCCCGATGTCGACGCCGACGGTGAGGACACCTGGCCACGTACGGACCGAGATGATGGCCGAGCCGGCAGGCACGCCGCTCAGCTTCGCTGACCACCTGGGGAAGCCGGTCCCGGCGTCGAACGCGTCGACTGTCAGCCCGAAGCCCACCGCGGCCACGTGGCCGCTGACGGCCGCGTAGGCCTGGCCGTGCGCGAACACCGTTCCCTGCGCGCCGCTGTCGGCCAGCCAGTCGCCCGTCAGCAGACGATGCCAGCTCACCGCGCCGGTGACCGAACATCCGCGGTGGCAAGGCGTGCCGTGGTGGCTCGGCGCGGTACCGGGGAACAGCACGACGGCGACGAGTATGAGCCCGAGCGCGCTCCGGCGCACAGGTGGTGAAATCAAACGGCGGAGCTTCACCTGCTCGGTCCGAACCTCCTCACATCAGCGGCCTTTATCTCGCGGGGCAACCCTGGGAGTAGCGTTGGCACCCAGGCTAAGACCGATTCCGCTTTGAACACTTGGAGGACCCATGTCCGACCGGGCTCCGCTGCCCTATGATTTCATGCCCGCGGTGCCGTCGTTCGCCGTTACGAGCTCCGACGTGACTGACGGTGAGCAGATGGGCGACAATCAGGTCTACAACGGCTTCGGCATGTCCGGGCGGAACATCTCGCCCGAGCTGAGCTGGCACGGATTCCCCGAGGCTACCCAGGGCTTCGCCGTGACCTGCTACGACCCCGACGCACCGACCGGATCCGGGTTCTGGCACTGGCTGGTGCTCGACATCCCCGCGTCGGTGACCGAGCTGGCCGCTGGAGCTGGTTCGGCCGACGGCGGCGGGTTGCCAGCAGGCGCATTCTCGGTGCGCAACGACTATGGCAGCAAAGACTTCGGCGGCGCAGCCCCGCCGCAGGGCGACGAGCCGCACCGGTATGTGTTCGCCGTGCACGCTCTTGACACCGACAAGCTCGGGATCGACTCCGACGTCTCCCCCGCTGTCGCCGGCTTCAACTTGCGTTTCCACACCATCGCGCGCGCCATGATCGTCCCGGTCTACTCTCACTGACGGTTAGCTTGTCGCGCAGGCCGGCATCAAGCTTTCTTTCGAAATAAACAAAGCAGCCAGCCGCGCCCACAATAGCCGCACCGCCAGCCCCGGGCCTGCCCTGGCCAATTCCCGGCTAGGGCAGGCCGGCCAGGACCTCGCTCTCGCGGTCCGGGTCTAGGCCGTGCTTGATCTGGCCAATCGGCGGGTCGCCCTCGGCCTGCAACCACGCCCAGGTGTCGGCCACAGTCTCCTCGACCGGGCGGCAGACCAGGCCGGCCGCGTAAATCGCCGACACGTCGCCGTCGTGCAGGCTCGCGCCTTCGCCGTTCGGCGCCACCCAGACCGGCAGTTCGATCCACTCCTGGATCCCGGCGGCCTCGATCCTCTCAGGGTCAACCCAGACCAGCTTCGCGTCGGAGCCGATCGCCGCGATGCAGGCGTTCAGCAGGCTCTCCATCGTCGCCTGGCCGGGCTTGCTCACCGAGTTGAACGCGCCGCTAATACCTTCGTCAGCGGCGTGGAGCATCCAGATCGCCAGGTCGCGACAGTCGATGTACTGCAGCGGCAGGTCGCGCGGGCCAGGCGCGAGCACGTCGCCGCCGCGCTCGATCCTGCGCAGCCACCACGGCATCCGGCCGACGCCCTCGTATGGGCCGAGTATCAGGCCTGCCCTGGCGAGCACCGAAGGGCCGTCGAAGTGCTCGAGCACGGCCAGCTCGCCTCCTCGCTTGGCAGCCGCGTAATCGGATCCGTCATCGCTGCTCGCGTCCGCATCCACGACCGGAGCGCTCTCGCCGGCCCGGGAGGGGATCGGCCAGCTGTAGACGGACCTGCTCGACACGTAGCCGTAGTGCCCCACCCGGCCCGACAGCAGCGCCGCCGAGTCGCCGACCACGCGTGGCGCCTTGCTCCAGGTGTCGATCACCGCGTCCCAGGTGTCGTCGGCCAGCGCCGAGCGCAATGCCTCTGGGTCGGTGCGGTCGGCGTAGCGTGCGTTCGCGCCTGAGGCGGGCGGCCCGCTCTCGCCGCGGGTCAGCGTCGTCACGTCGTCGCCGCGAGCAAGCGCTGACTCGACAACCGCGCGCCCGACATGATGCGTCCCGCCAAGTACCAGAAGTCTCATGCGGTCCATCGTGGCCGAGCCACGCAGTTGGGCGCCAGGGTATTAGCTGGAGGCAGAAGCTTCAGAACCGGCCACATCCTGCTCATCAGCCGGTTCGCCGGTAACGACACGGACCAGCCGGGCGTGCCGCTTGAGCAGGTCCGCTAGCTGATCCGGCGGTATCTGGGGCATCTGGATGATCGCGTCGGCCAGGCCCTCGAGCACTTGCGTCATCTCTTCGAGCAACGCTGTCGAGTTGCGGGCGCTTGCCAGCGTCCGGTCCTCGCGCTCGACGATCTCGTTCCTGACCAGCTCGTCGGCGATCTCCTGGGAGCAGCCGATTCCCGCCTCAATCAGGTCGCACCAGCGACGCCCGACCGTCCTGACCGCGGTGGTGTGCCGGTAACCGAGAAATATCGACTCCCACTGCCTGAGGATGAACTCCTCCCAGCCGAGCACGTCGATATCGTCGCGGTCGTGGTCGTACATAGCCGCAATGCTATGCCTGCTTTGACAGGGTCGCGATGTGCTGGCCACAAGGGGTCGCGTCGTACCCAGGCAGGCTGGCGAGCTGATCGAGCAGCCAACGTGATGACAGCACCTTGATCAGCGCCTGCACCTCGCGCGATGCGACCCGTTCGGCGGGGATCACCAGGTCGAAGCGTTCTGCGGCGAGGGGGATGAACGCGAGCTGGTAAGCCAGCGCCGCTGGTTCGCTGGCGACGCCGCCGTCGGCGAGATGCGCGGCGACCGCGTCGGCCACCTGCAGGTGGCCGGTCGCCGTCGTCTGGTAGCCGGGGACCTTGGCGCCTTCGACGCCGATGCTGGCCAGCTCGCGGTCGAGCACGCTTCGGGCTTCGGCGCCTGGCTCCCTGTTCACCAGCCGCAGGCCAGCGCCGATCAGGTCGGCTAGCCCGTCGACCTGGTCGGCGACCCGCGGCCGCAGCACGAGCCCCTCACGCCAGGCGCTGAACCCGATCACCTCGCCGCCGGCCGCGAGCATCTCCGCAGCCGGTCCGCTGTCGTAGCTGCCGGCCCGGTCGAGCAGGTGCACGCCAGCGGCATGCACAAGGCCGTCAGCGGCCAGCCTCAAGGCTTCCCTGCTCGCGCAGGGCCACCAGCTGAACGCGATCGGCGGGTCAAGCAGCCCCAGTGGCTCCTCGAGCAGCGGCAGCGCTGGATCGCAGCCGGCCACGACTAGGGTCGGCCTCGGTGGCCCCATCGGCCTGACCGACGCTGTGCTTGTGGACGCTCTGCCGGTCGACGTGGGCTTGGCCGCGCCTACGATCAGACCGCCAGCGGGCAGGAACCCGGCTCGGCCGACGGTCGGGCCCGCTAGCGGTAGCGCGACGAACGACTCGCCAATCGGTGCCAGCGTGACGCGCTCCCCCGCCCGGCCGGCTCCTCCTGCGCTCGCGATCGGCTCGCTGCGGCCGTCACGTTCATGTTCAACCAGCCGCGCGGTCACGGTAGGCACCGCGCCTTCCGTGCCGAACAACTCGTCGACCGTCATGCCAAGCGCCTGAGCGAGCGCGAGCGCGACCCTGAGCGAAGGGTCCGACTGGCCGGACTCAACCGCCGAGACCGCCTGCCTTGACACCCCGGCCATGCCGGCCAGTTGCTGCTGGGAGAGACCCCTGGCTTGCCGAGCCACCCGAAGCTTGGCGTCCGTGCTCATTCGCGCGCCTCCGGCACGACACTACCGGCGCGCCTGGGCGTGCTCGGAGACTGCGGCGCCGTCTGGGCCGAAGTAGGGCGGATCGGTCACGGTGATGACCATCTCGGCGCCCACGGGCGCCGGGTCGGGAAGCCGGGCGGTGACCGCCATGCCGGCGACGCGCAAGCGGATCTCCCACAACACGCCGGCCGGCCGGCAGGCCGCGACGACGCCGGAAAGGACGAGTCCCTTGTCGTCGTGACGCCAGGCCACGATCCGATCGGGGTGAATCCCCGCAACCGTCCCGGCCAACTCGGTGCCTGCCGAACCCGTCGCGGCCGAGATCGGCACGGGGACGAACGCCGTGTATCCGACCAGCTCGGCCACACGTCGCGAGGCCGGCCTGCGCACCACCTCGTCGGGCGCGCCGATCTGCAGTACGCCGCCCTGGTCGAGCACTGCCAGCCGGTGTGCGAACGCCTGCGCCTCAGCCAACTCGTGAGCGACGAGCATCGCCGGCACACCTCGCCGCTCTACCTGCGAGATCACCAGGTCAGTCAGCGTGCGGCGCAGGCTCAGGTCGAGACCGGTGTAGGGCTCGTCGAGTAGCAGAGCATCGCAGCGGGAAAGCAGCAGCCTGCCGAGCGCCACCCGATGGGCTTGCCCGCCAGAGAGCTTGGCCGGCATCGACCCGAGCAGCTCGTCGATGCCGAGCGCCAGCGCCATGCTGACAAGCTCGGCTCTTGCCTCGCCGCCAGCACCGCCGGCGGTGGCGGTTGACCTGGCGTAGCGCAGGTTGTCCCGCACCGACAGGTGCGGGAACAGCCCGGGATCCTGCCGCAGCAACCCGATCCGGCGCTGCCACGGCGGCAACGCGACCACCGGCGACTCCGTGCTCGTCAGCACGACCTCGCCAAGCGTGATCCGCGCCCGCCGCGGCCTGACCAGCCCGGCGATCACCTCGAGCAGGGTGGTCTTGCCGGCACCGGAAGGCCCGAACAGCGCGAGGCGCTGGCCGGGCGCGATTTGCAGGCATGCGCGCACGGTGAATCGTGGTCGGTCAACCTCGACGTCGACCTCGAGCACGGGCGCTCCATACATAGGCGGCGATCGGCAGCGGCAACGCGACGACAAGAAGTACTAGTGCGAACGGTAGCGCAGACGGCAGGCCCGTCTCATTAAGCGACGTCCAGATCTGCAGCGGAAGCCCAGTTGGATGGTAGGCGATGATGACAACAGCACCGAAAGCGCCCATCGCCCGTGCCCACGCCACCGCCAGCGCCATCGCCAGTCCCGGTGCCGCCAGCGGCACGGTTACCCGGCGAAACGCCCGCAGCGGCCCGTCGCCCAGCAGCGCCGCCTGCTGTTCAAGGCGCGGGTCCACGCTGGCGAACGCCGCCTGCGCCCCGAGCACGTAGTACGGAGCAGCTTCGTAGACCTGGGCGACGACAAGCGCGAGGAATGTGTTGGTGGTCGAGAGGTTGAAGTGCGACAGCCACTGCCCGATCGCCGTGTACGGCCCGATCATGAAGATCAGCAGTAGGCCGATCACGAGCGGCGGCAACAGCAAGGTGGCCAGCACGCCGATCTCCCAGATCCGCGGGAACGGCAAGGTGCCTCGCGCCAGCGCCCACGCGAGCGGGGTGCCGATGAGCAGCAGCACGCCAAGCGTGACCGCGCCGGATTCGGCCGACACGACCAGCGGATCGAACGCGCCTGGCGCGCTGAGCGAGCTCTTGATGGCGCTCCACGACAAGTGCGTCGCCAGCGCGAAGACCGGGCCGAGCAAGGCCAGCCAGATAACTAGGGCCCCCGCGAGGCCCAGTGATCCAGATACGTGACGCATCCCCCGAGGTGCCTTCGCTCCCGCAGCCCAGCGCCGTCTGGGTGGCTGCGGACCCGCTCCGGCCGACCCCATCGAGTCGGCCGGAGTGACCTGCGAATGCGTGCTAGCTGCCCAGCTCACCTTGCACCGCGGCCGGCACGCCAGTCCCTGTCACCTTCGGCGGGCTAATCAGGGTGTAGCCGCTTTGCTTGTAAAGCGCCAGGCCAGCCGACGAGAGCACGTACTTCACGTACGCGATCCCGGCGGGAGTCGGCGTCCCGATGGTCGTGATGTCGATCGCCAGCGGCGACCCCATCTTCGTCACCTTGCCGGCGGGGCTGTTGATCGTGATCGACACCTTGGCGTAGTTGGCCTTCTCTTTCGGATCTCCGAGGTTGATGTCCGCCGGCAGCTTGATGTAGGCCAGGTGGAGGGTGACTGCCTGGTTGATGTAGGCACTGGCCGCGTCGAGCTGACCGGACTGCAAGGTGGAGTCAAGCGAGGCTTCGTCGTAGATCTGCGGGGACTTAGCGCTGGCTGGCGCCACCCCGCCGAGGATTTTCGAGACCGTGTCGGCGGGCAGGTGGTACTTCATCTGCGCGAGCTCGAGCATGAAGATGAAGGCCCGGCCTTGCGGGTCAATGTTCGGGTCGGTGCGCCCGAGCTTAAGGCCCGGCGTCTCCAGCAGCGTGAAGAGGTTCTTGAGCGGCTCCTTACCGCTGGCGATGGCCTTGAACCGGGAGGCGTACTTGCTCTTGGGGTTGTACGCCAGCACGATCTGCGTAGCTGCGTACTGCACGTACCAGCTGGTGAACTTCGGCTCAAGCTTGAGTATGGGGTCCTTGCCAACGCTCTGGAACACGTTCGGGCTGATCTCGCCTGAGGCGATCTCTTGCGAGAGCGCGTCAGAGGCGCCCGCCCGGCCCGAGTACTGGAAGCTTGCGGCCGAGGTGAACGCGGGACCGACAACCTTTTCGTTCAGGTACTGAAGCGAAGCGGCATAGGCAACGTTGGCGGTTCCGCTCGGCTTGGCCGACGTGCTGGACGAATGAGAGGAGCCGGGACTCTGGCTCGATGAAGAGGACGAGCTGCAGCCGACGGCCGCCAGGCCCATGCAGGCCAGCAAGACCACGCCGCCGCGCCAACTATGTGAACCCATTGAACCTAGGGAGCGCTTAACAGTCATGACTGGGACGATAGCTATCGCCAGTTGCGTCGCGCAAGAAGTCATGACATGGCGTGGCGCGGTCAGGTGACCAGCCTGATTCCGATGGAGTCTTGAGCGTGAGCTCAGGAAACGTTCAGCTATCCCCGCGAAGCTGTGGGCGTCGGCATCGCCTTGCTTGCCTGCGCGGCCCGTGCTGGCGTGACTGGAAGGGGCGCGCTTGCATAACGATTGCGGCCGCCCAAGTGTCCGGGCCATAGCATGGTCGCGGCAAAGCGCCCCGAGTATCCCCCGCATCGGTAAGGCAGGACAAGAATGGGCAAGGCGGAGCGAATCCGTGCAGCAAACGCCAGGCAGCGCATCGCGGTACAACAAGCCGCTGCGGTGCGCGCCGAGGCGCGGCGGCGGATCTTGATCGCGAGCGGCAGCGCCTTGGCGGTGATCGTGATCGTCGTGGGGCTGGTCGTGTTCAGGTCGCTGACCCGCACCACTGCGCCGGTCGTGCCAGCCAAGTCGGCCGCCTCCTCCAACGCCACGGTCGCCAGCCAGATCACCTCGCTGCCCTCGACCGTCTTTGACAAGGTGGGCGCGGGTCCTAGCGGCAGCGCCGCGGTCGCGCCGCTGAAGTCGATTACTGGCGCGCCATTGAAGCTCAACGGCAAGCCGGAGATGCTCTACATCGGCGCCGAGTTCTGCCCGTTCTGCGCCGCCGAGCGGTGGGCGATGGTGACGGCGCTCAGCAGGTTCGGCACGTTCTCTAACCTGCACTTCATCGAGTCGACGCCGAACGACATCTGGTCCAACACCGCGACGCTGACCTTCTACAAGAGCAGCTACACGAGCAAGTACCTGAGCTTCCTCCCGCGGGAGACCGAGACCGTGGCGGAGAAGCCGCTGCAGGCGCTGAACGCGGCACAGAACTCGCTGCTCGCCAAGTACACCCAGGGTAGCTTCCCGTTCGTCGATGTCGGCGGCAAGTACATCGTTGATCAAGCACAGTTCCAGCCCAACGTGCTCGGTTCCGTTCAGGCGCAGGACGCTTCTCATCACGGCCTCACCTGGCAGGAGATCGCCGCCGACCTGCAAAACCCGAACAGCCCGGTGACGCAGAACATCATCGGCGCGGCCAACCACATCACCGCCGCTATCTGCCAGGTGACGGGGGGCCAGCCAGGCAACGTCTGTAAGTCGACGAGCGTGACCTCAGTCAACGGGAGCATCTGATGGCGCCAAGCAAGCAGGCGCGACGCAGCCGTCAGGCAGTCAGCGCGAAGAAGAGGGCGTCGCACGGCGGCAACCGTCCCCGCCCTGCCGCGCCGAGCGCGCCGACGACAGCCAGCGGTAACGGCCGGGGCACGACACGAACGGACCCGACCGGCAAGGGCGCTCCAGCCGTCGATGCGACGACGACCGACGTCGCCCAGCCGACGGGGGGCGGTGTCGGCGCGTGGGTGCGAACTCATCCCCTGCAGCTCACCACCTGGGCGCTGTCGCTGTTCGCGCTTGCCGTGTCGGTCTATCTGACGATCACCCACTACGACTCGTCGGTGACCTTGGCCTGCTCGGACAAGGGCGTCATCAACTGCGCCAAGGTGACGACGAGCACGCAGTCGATGGTGTTCGGCATCTTCCCTGTCGCGGTGCTCGGCCTGGCCTTCTACGTGTTCATGGCGGCGATCAACTCGCCCCTTGGCTGGCGCATGGACCGGCCTGAAGTCAAGTGGCTGCGGCTCGGTTCGATCATCGTCGGCATGGGCTTCGTGCTCTACCTGATCTACGCTGAGGTGATCCAGATCGGCAACATCTGCCTGTGGTGCACAAGCGTCCACGTGGCTACGTTCCTGATCTTCGCGCTGCTCGTGTACGAGGCCACATCGTGGACGTCGGCGACGGCGAACGCTCGCCGCTGACGCCAGCCGGCCACCCTGCGCTGCCGTGACGAGACTCGGCGGCATCACCAGTTAACTCGAGGCGCAGCCGCCAACACACCCACCCCAGCCGCCCGCGCCCCGCCGCACGCGGCCCGTCCCAGGCGGTTTGCCACATCCGCCCCGCCGGACCCTGGTCGTCGCCAGGTGGATTGCCGCGCTGAGCACCCGACCCGCCGCGACCCGCCGCGATGCCCTCCGCGATGAATGTGGCAATTCACACCCGATTCGCCAGATGGATTGCCGTATCCATCGCGGCGCTGCACTCCCGGACTGCCATTAGTGCCGGATCCATCGCACCGACCGATGAGAGAACGGCCGGGCACTCCTCTCGGCGGCGGGAATTTATTAGGCTGGGTAGTTGTTAGGCAGGCGAACTGTACGTTCGTCGTACGAAACAGGGTGAAGGGCAGAGAGATGCCTGGAGCGGGCGCGGTTGACACCGCACGAGCGGCTGATGCCGCGCTCACGATCATCAGGCTGTTCCGCTCGATGGAGCGGGTCGAGGCTGGGATGACACCGCAGCAGTACCGGATGCTGAAGCTGGTTGGCGCCGGCGGTGAGCGCTCGGCCAAGCTGGCTGAGCGGCTGGCGGTGGCCAAGCCGACGCTCACCAGCACGGCGGACGGGCTCGTCGCGGCGGGGCTGCTGAGCCGAGAGACCGAGACGACTGACCGGCGCGTCGTCAGGCTCAAGCTCACCGAGGCTGGCCGGGCCGCCGCTGACCGGGCGGATGCCGTATATGCCCAATGGCTCGGTGAACTCCTCACGATGGCCGGCGATGAAGACCGGCTGCTGCGCGACTTCGCGCTGATCGACCAGGCGATCGACCAGAGGATCGCGGCCAAGCACTCAGCCGGCAGACACACAGCCAAGCGGTCAGCGACGTAAGGAGACGAATGAAATCAGCCGACCCGCACCAGCGCTGGTTGCGACGGCTCATCGGATATTGCTGGCGGCGTCCGCGCGCCGTGATCCTCTCTCTCAGTGGTGCTTTGCTCGCCACGATCATCGCCGTGATCATTCCCCTGATCCAGCGCGACATTGTCAACAACGCGATTTTGACCAGGCACCAGCCGATCTGGCTGGGCGCGAGCGCGCTGCTCGTGGCGGCC
>Ga0126381_100009401_pt1 | contig 10973 bp, 6 predicted proteins | sample PanSoiMetPlot_28_FD_96465 | JGI IMG/M metagenome (GOLD analysis project Ga0126381, IMG submission 96465) | Tropical forest soil microbial communities from Panama - MetaG Plot_28 | ecosystem: Environmental > Terrestrial > Soil > Tropical forest > Bulk soil | place: Panama | collected 2016-02-17
AGAACTACCGATCTTAGTCAAAGAACTCGAACTCGCTGTGGTCAAGTCCATCCCTGTTCGCCATGCGAGTGTGGCATGATCGCCTTAGGGTCGTCCGGTTTCAACTGAAAAGCGGACATCCTCGAGAGATTCCCAACGAACCACAAAAGATTTCGCCTGCAAAATCAACGCTCTACGCCAAACGATGCCTTCCACCCCAACTCACCATGTCAACCTGGAACTGGAAAGACCGGAACTGCGTCCTTCTGCGCCGGATCCTTTCGGGCAGGATATTCAGTTCATGAACTCGCACTTTCAAATATCGATCAATGCCGCGGCGAAACCGCCTGGCCTACGCACTTTGTGCACACCAATTTGTGCACAAATTTGCACAAATCTGCACAACTCGATCTTCAATTCTTTGCACAAACAAAGCCACTCTACGAACGCTAAAATTGCAGCTTCGCCGAGATCTGCACCAGCCGCGGGAAGTTCTGTTGCGCCAGCGGCAGCATCCCGAATCGCGCATCAGTGTAGGTCGTATCCGGCGCGCCATACAGCGGGTGGTTCATCAGGTTGAACGCCTCGCCCCGTAAATTAAACCTCCAACGCTCCGTGACGTTGAACGTCTTCGCCAGGGCCAGGTTCATCGTCAGGTTGTCCATCTGCCGCAGCCACGGGAATCGGTCGGGCATCGTCCTTAGGTAGTAGCTGTTCGGAAAGCCCTTGTAGCAGGACTTGGTGTTGTTGAACCAGTGATCGTGCGTCTGGTCGGTGGTCAGGTATGTGTCGCACGAGAACAACGTGTTGATCCCGGCCACCGGGATTCCCGAATTAAAGGTGAAGATATAATTCAACGTCCATCCGCCGATCACTCCGTTCACCCACTTGTTTGCCTGCGACGCAAATGCGCGGTGGCGGCCCACCGGCAGGTCCCAGACGCCGGAGAACGACAGATTCTGCGGCTTGTCGTAGGAAACCAGTTCGTGCACCGGCGTCTCGGAAAGATCCCAGTTGTTCAGCCGGTTGATCGACTGGAAATTCTTCGAGAAGGTGTACGAAAACACCGTGCTGATCGCGCCCGTGTGCGCCCGCTCTCCGGTGAAACGCTTTTGCAGCCGTAACTGCAGCGCGTCGTAGCGGTACCACCCCCACGGATTGGTTGAAATCGTGATGCTCGTGAACAGCGGCCACGGATAGTAAAGATACTTTGCCGCGATATTCGGGCTCGCCCCGAGTGTCGAGTTGGGCGGCAGAATCCCGTAAAACGGATTCGGCACCGTCGTATCCAGAAGTTTCGAGTTGGACTGCCCCGCCAGGTACGTCGACATTGACATGTAGTCGATGTTGTAAGCCATCGTCACATGCCTCGCCTGGCTTCCAACGTAGGAGGCGTCCAACACCGCGTTCCACGGAAGCCGGCGCTGCAATCCGAAGGAATACTGGAATGTCCTCGGGATCACGCGCTGATGTAAATCCGTGCTGACCCCGTTGCCTATGTTGGTCAGCAATCCGAGTGAACTCCCCGAGGGCGCCACCAAGCCGTTGGGGAAAGGATTCTCGAGCGAGTATGCCCCCGACACGCCCGTGTTGGAAGGCGTCATGTCGCCGTTGAGCGACCGGATAAAACTGGTCTGTTGACTGTATCCGTCCGTATAGTTAGCCTGCGTGGCCGTCGCGTGATAAATCCCAAATCCGGCGCGCAGAACCGTGTTCTTCTGGAAGTTCCACGCAATACCGATACGCGGCTGGATGTCCTGCCAGTCCGTGTTATAAGTCCTCCGGCTTCCGCCCGGCTGAATGAACAGTTTGCCTCCGGTCAGCACCGAAGGCGGGCCCGGATAAGGCACCGTCGTGCTGGAGTACGAGCCCAAATTCTTGTTCCAGGCGGCCAGTACGGCCGAACTGTCCGGATTGGTGGTCGTGAAATCGAACCCGTTGTTGACCCGGTTCCACCGCTCCACCCACGGCACCTGCACGTCATATCGCAGCCCCAGGTTGAGCGTCAGATTGTGCGCGACATGCCAATCGTTCTGCACGAACCCGGCGACGTAGCCCCAGGTCCGGTAATAGGTGTCGTTCCAGTCCTCGAAACCCGATCCTGGAATCCCCAGCAGCAAATCCGCTACTCCCGCGCCCACGCTGGTCCCACCCGAAGAAAGCGGATACTGCTGCGTCGCGTACCGGTTGAACGAGAGGTCGCCGTTCGCCTGCCCGATATTGCCCGAACCCTGCATGGCATAGACCAGGTCGAGGCCGAACTTGAGCGTCATCGCTCCGCGCGTCATCGTCAGCGTTGGCGCAAGGTTCCACTGGTTGTCGGTGGACCACGTATAGAGGTTCGCCCCGTTGCCGAACAGATCGGCGAATTGATCCACCTGAATCCGCGGTGGCGCCTTCAGCGTGCTGGTGGGAGCATGCACCAGGCCGGTCATTCCCAGGCTGTCGCCGGTGATGCCTTCGGTGAGATTTTGATCGGGAAAGAACGACGTGAATCGTCCGAATGACGCGCGGACATCCAGCACCGTGCTCGAGTTGATGATCCGCGTCCACGCCGTAATGAAGTTGAGCGGCTGCCGTTGCGTATTGATGTTGCCGGACGCCGCCCCACCCGGAATGCCAGTCTGGTTGCGGTACTCCTGCCCGTGCTGGAAAGTGACCAGGAAGTACAATCGGTCCGAGTTCCCTATGGCGCGGTCCCATCGGACCATCGGTTGGTAATAGTGATACAGCCCCGTGCTGTTCGAATAAACGAAGCTCTGGGCAAAAGTCGTCGGTGTAGCCGGCGCCACATTTGGAGTTGGATAGAAGCTCAGTATCTTCGCTCCGATCGGACTGATCCGGCTCGCCGGAATCACATCGCCGGGAAATGGCGACCGGATGAAACTGCTGGTGCACGTACCCGAAACGCTCACCTTGTTGACGCACGTCGTCCCGGTTGTCGGATCGTAAACCGTGATCTTGTATTTGCTGAAATGCTGGCCGTCGTAAATGTCCGCGGGCGGAACGGTTGCCGAAACCGGGAATGGAACGATCTCGTGGAAGCCCTCGAAGCTGCCAAAAATGAAGTCCCGGTCCTTCTTCAGCGCACCCCCGATCGTACCGCCGAACTGGTGTGTAATGTGTTTACCGCGCGGCGCGCCGTCCGGCTGGACCTGGTTGTTCTGCGTATAGTTCGCGTCGAGAATCGAGTTGCGCATGAACTCGAACAGTGTTCCGTGCCAGCTATTGGTACCTGATTTCAGGATGGTATTGACGCTACCTCCGCCGGTGCGGCCCACCGCCGCGTCATACGTGTTCGTCTGGATCTTAAACTCCTGAATCGCATCCACGTTGGGCGCCATCTGCCAGGTACCCGTAAGACTGATGGGAGCTCCGTTCAACTGAAAGCTGTTGGTGCCCGAAACTCCGCCGTTCATCACGTAAGCGCTGGAGACATCCCATCCGCGAGTGCCCGAGTAACCGGACGACCCGAACTGCTCCTGCGTGAACAACACGCCGGGCGTTAACCCCATCAGCATGTAAACCTGCCGCCCGTTCAAAGGGTATTCCGAGGTGGTAAGCGAGTCGAAATTCATGCCGCCCGATGCATCGCCCGTCTGGAGCACTTCCGCCGTCGCCGTCACCGTGATTTCCTGACTGATCTCGCCCACCTCGAGTTGGAATGGCATTACGATCTTGTCCGCCACCAGCAGCGTGACATGCTCCCGCTTGGCTCGCTTGAACCCCGGCGCTTCCACCTCGACGTTGTAGTCGCTCGGAGTTAGTTCGGGAATCGTAAAAAACCCTTCCCCGTTTGTTACCTGCGTCGTCGACTGGTTCGTAGTCAATTGGGTCGCGGTTACCTTGGCACCCGGAATGGCTGCGCCTAACGTATCCGTAACCTGCCCGGAAATCGTGGCACGAAAATCCTGGCCTGCCGCTATCACGCACCCCAGAAGAGCAAGCCCCCATACGTTACAGAGACATTTCATCGCGAACGATCCTTTCCCCGAGTATGGGGAATTATTCTACACCAAATTGGGCGTCCGTGCCTTTCGAAATACGGACATTCGGGTTTCTTGACCCTCTCCCTCAAACGGCGGGGCGTCGTGCCGCCTCCACTGCTCGTCGCGTATACACTGTCTAAATGCCCTTTTCGATCCGGTTGCGCCTCAGTTTCATGATGTTTTTGAACTACGTCATCTGGGGCGCATGGTACGTCACCATCGGAACCTATCTGACCGCGACGCTCAAGTTTTCCGGGACCGAGACTGGCGCCGTGTTCGGCACCACCGCTCTCGCGTCGATGGTTTCCCCGTTTTTTGTCGGTCTTTTCGCCGACCGGTTCTTCGCTTCCGAACGAGTGCTCGCCCTTCTGCACCTCGCGGGCGCCGTGCTCCTCTATTTCGTCACGAAAACTACGGCGTTCGGTCCGCTCTACGCGATCATGTTTGCTTACTGTCTTTGTTATTTCCCGACGATTTCACTGACTAACTCACTTGCGCTTCAGCACATCAACGACCCAGGCCGCGATTTCCCGCTCATCCGGGTATTTGCAACGCTAGGGTGGATCGCCATCGGCCTTGTCATCGGACATCTCGGGGTCGAAGCTTCTCATGTACCGTTCCTGATCGCATCCGGGGCTTCCGTTGCGATGGCCCTCTTCAGCCTGACTCTGCCCCACACGCCCCCGCCTAATCAGGGCCAGGAGATCACAGCACGGCGCATTCTCGGGCTGGACGCGCTGGTGATGTTTAAGGACAGTTCGTTCCTGATCTTCGTCGTTGCGTCGATCCTTGCGTGCATTCCCCTGACGTTCTACTTCTCATTCACGAACGCATATCTAAACGATGTTCACGTCGTGAATTCGGCCGGCAAAATGACGCTCGGCCAGGCTTCCGAGGTCATCATGATGCTGCTGATGCCCTTCATCTTCCGGCGCGTCACCGTCAAAGGAATTCTCGTGATGGGACTGGCGGCATGGACCATCCGGTATGCCCTGCTTGCGTTTGGAGATCCCGGAACCGGCATGTGGATGTTCTACCTGGCGATCCTGCTGCACGGCGTCTGTTACGACTTTTTCTTCATGACCGGCCAGCTTTACACAGATATGCAGGCTCCGCAGAATCTGCGCGGCGCGGCCCAGGGTTTGATTATCTTTCTGACCTATGGGGTCGGCATGTTCATCGGATCCATGCTTTCCGGAACTGCCGTCGATTACTTCTCGCACAATGCGGGAGGCGCGGTGGTTCGCGATTGGAAGGCTTTCTGGCTAAGCTCCTCGACCGGAGCCTTCGTGATCCTGCTCATGATTCTGGTGGCGTTCCGCAGCCGCGCCAAAGTACATCCGCAGGAAGCGGCGGCAATGGCCGATTGACTACTCGCCGAGCAAAGCCAGCAGCCGCTTGGAAACCACACCGGCGGTCGTAATATCCGGAGTAATGATCAGAATCGTGTCGTCGCCCGCAATTGTCCCGACCACCTCGGGCCATTCTTCGGCGTCGAGCGCCACCGCAACGGAACTCGCATGACCCGGCGCGGTCTTCAGCACAACCTGATTCTGGGCGCTCCGGACATCCTGCAGAAACTCGGCGGCCAGCAGTTCGAAATGCGGACCCACCTCCCGTCCGATCTCACGGTATCCCTCTGGAATCTTTACGAGCCGCAATTCGCGGATATCGCGTGAAAGCGTCACCTGCGTCGTATCGATTCCGACGCCCCGCAGGAGCTTCGCCAAATCCTCCTGCGTATGGATCGGATGTACGCGAATGATCTTGAGTATTTGACCTTGTCGCAGGCTCTTTGTCACTTCCGCATCGCTTCCAGTAAAGAACGGCGTGCCTGTAGCATCGCCTTCACGTGTTCCGGGCCTGTACCGCCGGCGATCTCGCGCGATTTCATACCCTCCCTCGGATCCAGCAGCTTCGCGATCTCCGGCGTAAATTCGGGCGCGAATTCCCGCAATTCTTCGGGCGTCCATTCGTCCGGATCTTTTTTTGCCTTGGTGCTTTCGAGCACTAGCCGGCCCACCAGTTTGTGCGCCTGGTGGAAAGGTGTGCCCGCACGCGCGAGCGCCTCCGCAAGGTCCGTTGCCACCACCCAACTCTCTTCCGCAGCCTCGAGCGGGGGCCTGGGATTCAGCACGACCGTGTCAGCCACTTCGCGCGCCATTTCGAGACAGCCGATCAACTGGTCCGCGGCGGTAAAAATCGGCTCCTTGTCTTCCTGCATGTCCCGGTTATAGGTCATGGGAAGACCTTTCATCGTGATCATCAGCGCATTCATCTCGCCGATCACGCGTCCGCATTTGCCACGGATCAGTTCGAGCGAATCGGGATTCTTCTTTTGCGGCATCAGGCTGGATCCGCTGGTCACTCCGTCACCCAAATCCATCCAGCGGAATTCCTCGCTGGAATAAAGAATCCAGTCTTCCGCCAACCGGCTCAGGTGGATCATAGTAACGGACGCCGCATACAAAAAGTCGAGCGCGAAGTCGCGGTCCGCCGAAACGTCCATGCTGTTGTAGGTAATTGCCTCGAAGTCGAGTTCCTCCACGATCGCCTGACGATCCAATTGAAAACCATTGCCGGCCAGCGCGCCCGATCCCAGCGGCATCTGGTTCGCCGCCCGGCGCGCATACGCGAAGCGATTGTAATCGCGCAGGAACATTTCGAAATAGGCGAGCAGATAGTGAGGCCACAGCACAGCCTGCGCCCTCCGCATATGCGTGTATCCGGGAATCACGGCGTCCGGATACTTCTCCGCGAGATCGAGCAGCGTCGACAGCAGGTCGGTCAGAAGCGCGCGGACGTAGTCGCACGTCCCCCGCAGCCAGAGGCGCGTATCGAGCGACACCTGTTCGTTGCGGCTTCGACCCGTGTGAATCTTATCCGCCACATCGCCGGCCTTTTCTTTCAACTTACGAATGACCAGCGTGTGGACGTCTTCATCGTTCGCGCCTTCATAAAAATCGGGCTGGTGGGACGCTTCCCGAATCTCGTCAAACGCGGTGACAATCCTCTCCCGTTCTTCGGCGGAGAGAATGCCGGCGCGCTCCAATGCCCGGGCAAACGCCTGCGACCCGCGGATATCCGCTGCAAGCAAACGCTTGTCGAAATGAAGCGACCCGGAAAATCGCTCAAACGTCGCGGACGGCCCGGTTTCGAACCGTCCTCCCCAAAGTTTCATAGGCCTCTATTTCCCAGCAGCGCAATCATCAGCGCCTTCTGGGCGTGCAAGCGGTTCTCCGCCTGATCGAACACAATCGAGTGCTTCGATTCGATCACCTCATCAGTGACCTCTTCGCCTCGCGTGGCCGGCAGGCAATGCATGAATACGGCCGATGGATCCGCCTTCCTCATCAACTCGGCGTTCACCTGAAACTCCTGGAACGCCTTGTTGCGCGTGGCGGTCTCCGCTTCCCAACCCATGCTGACCCAAACGTCGGTGTAGACCGCGTTCGCGCCAGCGACCGCCGCGGCCGGATCGTGGCTCAACGTAATCGATCCGCCGGACTCCTTCGCCAACTCCTGCGCCTTCGAAAGAACCTCCGGATTCGGCAGGTATCCGGAAGGAGACGCCATGGTGAAATGCGCGCCCAACCTCGCCAGGCAGGTCATTAGCGAGTGGGAAACATTGTTCCCGTCTCCGACAAACGTAACCTTCAGTCCGCGCGGGTTGCCGAGCTTTTCGCGCAGCGTCTGCACGTCCGCCAGCGCCTGGCACGGGTGATAGAGATCGCTCAACGCGTTGATCACCGGCACCGACGACCACTTTGCCAGTTCGTCGAGCGTGCCCTGCTTGAACGTCCGGGCAACCATTCCGCTGGTCCAGCGCTCGAAATTGCGCGCAACGTCCTTCAGTGGTTCGCGGCCGCCGATTGGCCCATCATATTGGACCGGATGCCCGCCGAGTTCACAGATGCCGATCTCGAACGTGCACCGCGTCCGCAGCGACGGCTTTTCGAACATCAGAACCACGGAGCGCCCGCCCAGCGTGTTGGAATAAGGCGCGGGCGAGCGTTTCACTTCGTCCGCGAGATCGAGCAGCGCGACCAGTTCGTTGTTGGTGACGTCGGTATCGCGAAGAAAATCGGACGCGGCAAGGCGAAGGGTAGAAGAGGCAGCGATGGAGCCAGGCATAAGACGGTATTTCCCGGGTGAATTTTTATTCAGCCTAATGAATAATAATACACCACCGGCACTGGCGTCAATGCAGGCTCTTGCGCCCCTTAAGCCGGATACGCTCCGGCAATATACCCATGCAGTTGCTCGATCGTCTTCTCGTGGCTGGAAACGATCCAGTTCACCAAATCGCCGATCGAGACGATCCCGACGACCACGCCGTCCTCGACCACCGGCAGATGACGCCGTCTTCTATCCGTCATCAATTGCATGCATTCGCTAACCGTGGCGCGAGGAGTAACTGTTACCGGCGGACTGCTCATTACTTCCGAGACATCCGTTTCCTTCGAGGAGCGTCCCATCAGTGCGATCTTGCGCGCATAATCGCGCTCCGAAATCACACCCACCAGATCACGCCCGCGCATGACGAGCAGCGCCCCAATCTCCTTTTCCGCCATCAGTACCAGCGCGTCGTAGACGCTCGCGTCCGGCGATATCGCAAAAATCCCCTTCTTTTTCTTCCCCAAGACGGATTCGACCGTATCCAGTAGCTCCATGGCTGATCGGTTCCTTCTACCGATTTGCAGATTATAGGCAGTTTAATTTCCATGTTCAATGGGGTTCATATTAAGGTGTTGGACTCCACAAATAAAACCGCACTTTGTCTACGAACTGATCAATCGTGCCCACCGGACCCGACTCCTTCGTCGTGATCCGCTTTACGATGTGAGCACCGAGCGCGCGGTAGCTTTCAAACTGCGCCTCGTTAAACCACAACTGTTCCGTCCCCTGTTGTGGAAAATCGGGTTCGACGGACGCGTAATTCCGCACATCCGCGGGTTCGGTCCCATTCAGGCACGCTTTCAGGTAGATGAGAATGCCATCCGCCCCTCCGGCATCGACGGCGGAATAGCGTATCTTGGCCGCCCCGCAGTACCGGTTTTGCGGATCGCGTGCTTGCGCGATTGCCAGGTCCCCGTTCTCGAATTCAATCGGAATCCCAAGGTCCACGCGAATCTTGCGCGCGGCATTTGCCAGATCCTCGAACTGATATGGCAGGTCCTGGCTGCCGTCCACGGCGACGATTGTCCGACAACGCCGCAGCACCATCTCGTAAAGACCGAGGTTTTCGAAGTGCCCGCCATCCGAAAGATAGATCCATCGGCCGGTATCGTTCGTACGGCCCAGCGCCTCGTCGATGATCGGCTTGAACGAGACGATCGGACCATCCTTCGTCCACGCTTTCCGCCCGCTCCATCCCGGATTCGCCAGCCACCATCCCAGGCGTGCGTTAAACAGCGTCATCACGAAACTCACCAGCGGCGACGAGTGATAACCCATATTGGGACTCGCCGCGGCCCCGGATATCGCCACCGCCGCTCCCACCGAGATCCCGCTCCGCCCGCCATAAGTGCCGCTGCTCTGATACCCGACCCGCAAGCTTCCTGTCCGCAATCTGGACGACGTGAAACTCTCCGCCTTCCGCTGCTGCCACGCGAGGTTCTTGCCCGCGACCAGGTTCAGCGCCATATTGATGACATGCATCGGCCGGTGGGCGGATAACTGGCTGACCGGAAAGTTATCCGATTCCGCCATGTCGATGAACGGGATCAGGTCCCGCTCCCGGTTCGGATTGGACGCGCCGAGATAGGTGCGGATCAGCCGGTTGCGGTACATCGAGTGCAACGAGAATCGATTGACGTTAACGAATCTCGATACCGTATATCCGATCAGGAGAAGACCGGCCAGCAACGTCAGAATTGCGCCCGTCTTTGCTTCCAGGAATGGAACGCCGCTGAGCCATTGCGGCAGTTTGCGCACGATCGCGTGGTCCGCAATCGCGAGCAACCCTCCGAGGGACAGCAGAAACAGAATACCGGCGATCTTGGCAAATAGATCGACAAGCCCACCGCCCGAGGACGGTTTACTCTTGTCCTGCTCCGATCCCCCCGCGAGAGTCTTCGGAATGTATCCCAGCCAACTGGCCATGGATCCGAGTGTCAGGGTTCCCGCCAGGCTCCCGAGGAAATGCGTGACGTCATGCAAAACCTTGGGGCCGAAAACGATCGCCACGCTTGATAACGTCCATCCGGTCGTAACGATCAGCAGCCAGCCTCCGGCGCGTGACCACCATTCGCGGTCCGCGTCCTCGGTGTGTTTGCTCAAAAGTCCGACCGTAATCAGTGCTCCCGCGGAGAACGATAAAAGCACTACAGGCACGCCAACGCAGATGTATACGTCCCGCATCACGACGAAATCATTTACGAATATGTTCGAAACGGCGTGTGTTAGGAGACCTGTGAGGAAGCCGCTCGCCATCGCGCTCAACATCCCGGTGACGATATATGCGCCTCGGAATTTCGATGGGCTCTTTCGCCAGGAGACCAACGCCGCGATGATGGCACCGCAAAGATGCAGGCTCGCGCCAAAGAATGCGAACCGCAGCGCGCTGTAGTTCTCGCATTTTAGTTCGATCCGCCATGCCCAGTGAATTGTAAGGGAGAGAGCTCCGATCACCAGTGGCAGCAACCCGAACTTGACGTAATCGATCTCGCGCCGCTGACGGCCGCCGCAGAACTTCGGCAACTGGCTCAGCACATACGACGCCCCCGTAACGCCGGCCGCGAACCCAAGCGCCAGCATAGCGGTTGAGAACTCCCGCTTGAACCAATACCATTGACCCGGCAGAAACGATGCATAGAGATGCGGAATCAGCACCACCGCCATCAGAATCGGAATCAGCACCAGCCAGTTCAGGATCATGTTGCGGAGGACGGTCGCAACCAGTGTCCAGGTGTCCGCCGAAAGCACACCGAGCTTGGGATTGAGAAATGCGCAATATTTTCTGATGTGCCCGAGCGGCGCTGGATCGCCATCGAGAGTCGTCCG
>Ga0126381_100009402_pt1 | contig 10973 bp, 7 predicted proteins | sample PanSoiMetPlot_28_FD_96465 | JGI IMG/M metagenome (GOLD analysis project Ga0126381, IMG submission 96465) | Tropical forest soil microbial communities from Panama - MetaG Plot_28 | ecosystem: Environmental > Terrestrial > Soil > Tropical forest > Bulk soil | place: Panama | collected 2016-02-17
GCCCTCGATACGTCCACCGCCGCGGATCTTGCGGTGCGGCTGGAAGAGCGTGGACTCGTGCACCGGATGATGCCGATGAAAAGCAAGCGCTTCCGTGTGCTTCATCTCACTCCCGAGGGAACCGAACTTCTGAAAAAACTCGTTCCGCGCAGCAGCGTTTTGGCGGGTCGTTTGCTTCACGCGCTGAATCGGGAGGAGCAGAAAGTGTTTATGCATCTGCTCAAGAAGTTCGTTCACTTAAACAACGACGAAAGCCGAGCGCCATTGGACCGTGGGTTCGCTGGGTCGCGAAATGGACGACGGTGAGGAAGCAACGCTCCTCGACGTAGAGCCACGCCCTGTAGCTCGTTACGATTCGAATCAGAGAGACCAAAGAGGAATCTAAGCCTCGAACGGAACCCGCTTGTCCGGCACCGGGTGCAACACCACACTTGCTCGCGGGTTTATAATCACCGCCATCATTTTTGGGGAAGGGCAATGCGATGCCCCTTAAACTACGGGCCAGTTTTGGTTCTCCAGCCGTGAGCGCCCGACCGTACTCGCAGACATATCTCGCGGTCTCGAAATGTGCATCCAACGTTTGGATAATCGTGAGACTGAAGTCATCAGCAAATCTCACCGGCGTATGGCGCTTCGAAGCGAAATCGTCGACCGGAAGGAACGCATGAGTACAACCGTCAATACGCGGTGCTTTCCGCTCCCGAGCTCCTTGAAAGTAATCCCCGGAACGGAACGTGCTCAGGCTGCCTACCCGTACTACATGCAGTTCACCGGGGAGGACGACGAGCGCTTCTGGTTCTACAACTCCATGCATTTCCCGGAACCGATGTCCTTGTTCGACGTCACAACTGCGGAGGCTGCATATTGCGCTCTGGGCGCCGCTAACACTCGGGTGCACAGCTTACCAACGACGCTCGGGATTGACTATCGCATCATCAACGGACGGATCTACATCGGCGGTAACGCGGTAACGGATCCAGCCGAAATTGCGCGGCGCACACAAGAATTCCAGAAGCGGGCCTTCTATTACTACGAACACTGGGAAGAGCTTTTCGCGCAGTGGAAAAACAAGATGCGGGATCTAATCCGTTTCGCCGAAGCTCTGCCAAAGCTTGCCCTGCCCGATTTTGAACCTCTGGAGCACGTGCGCGCTGGACGCGGCATTGCGTCCAATCACTACCTGCTCGACGTTTACCAGAAGACTCTCGAAGGTTATTTCCGCATGTGGCACCATCATTTCGAGTTTCTACTGCTGGGTTATGGCGCGTATCTCACATTCTTCGATTTTTGCAAGAAGGCATTTCCGGAAATCAGCGAACAGACGGTAGCTCGCATGGTTGCAGGCATGGAAGCGGAAATCTTTCGGCCTGACGACGAATTGAGGCGTCTTGCCAAATGCGCCATCGAGCTAGGAGTCGAAGGCGAGTTCCGCGAGGGCGCCGCTCCCGACGACATCATCCAGTTGCTGGAGCAATCCATCCCAGGCAGAAAGTGGCTCGAAGCACTGGCCGAAGCCCGCGATCCCTGGTTCAACATCAATGTCGGCGACGGTTTCTACCACTACCATCGCTCCTGGAATGACGACCTCTCCATGCCATTTGCCTCTTTGCCCGGGTACATCGCCAATGCGAAGGCTGGCGAACGTATTGAGCGGCCGATTGAGAAGCTGATGGCGGAACGCCAGCAGCTCATTAACGATTATCGCGAGCTGCTCAATAGCGACGAAGAGCGTGCCGCTTACGACCAGATGATTCAGCTCGCCCACCGCGTCTTTCCTTATGTCGAAGGGCATAAATTTTACTGCGAGCACTGGTATACCAATCTGTTCTTCAACAAAATCCGGGAATTCGGAGCGCTGTTGGCCGAACACAGCTTTTTCCCAAGCGCCGAGGACGTTTTTCACCTGACTCACTTTGAAGTCGAGGAGGCGATTGTCGATCTCATGATCTCTTGGTCGAACGGGTCTGCCCCACGCGGCCCTGCCCGCTGGACGCCGATTGTGACCGAGCGCAAAGCGGCAATTGCGGAATGGGCCGAGCACGAGACTCCGCCTGCCCTCGGCCCTGTTCCCGATGTGATTGACGATCCTGCGATCGTCATGCTGTGGGGCATTACGCGCGAGAACTTGGAAGCGTGGCTGGCGGCCGGCGAGAAGCCGGATTCCAATGAGATCAAAGGGTTTGCTGCTTCCAACGGCGTGGTCGATGGGATCGCGCGGGTTGTGATGTCGGTGGATGAAATTGATCGCCTACGCCACGGAGACATCCTGGTCTGCCACATTACGAACCCCAGCTGGGCGGCAGTTTTTCAGAAGATTGCGGCCGCGGTTTCTGATATCGGTGGCTCGATGAGCCACGCTGCGATCGTCGCACGAGAATACGGTTTGCCCGCGGTCGTGGGGACGGGAACCGCTACACAACGAATCAAGGACGGTCAGCGCATTCGCGTGGATGGCGGGAGGGGCGTGGTGACGATTTTAGAGTAGTTCTGGTTTTGCGCGTTTCTCTGCGTTCGTTGTGATCGGACTGAACCACGTCGGATGCAGAGCCATTGCACCGCGGCACAGTTGGAATGGAGGCACATCATGAGTACTTCGTCCGTTAGCAGAATGACCGCTCCGCCGTCCACCGCTTACAAAATCGTGGATGTACCGGAAGCCTATGCGGACGTCATCCGGCGGCACGGAATACCGGGCACATTCGTCGGCGCGTCGGAGCAAGAGAGCCCGTGGGTGCCGTTCGGCGCCAATGCAGCGATCCGCCATCTTCTGTTCGATACGCGGCATAACATTTTCAGCAACATCTTGTGGATCAAGTCTGCCGGTGTCATTGGCACCCACAAACATCGCGGAACGGTAGTCATGGTCTGCCTGGAGGGGAGTGCCCGCTATCTCGAATACGACTGGGTCGCTGGCCCCGGAGCCTTCATCTACGAAACCCCCGGACTCGTCCACACTCTCGTGAGCGACGATCCTAATGGCGTCAAGCTGTTCGGTTGGCTGCAGGGCCCAATTGAGTTCTACGATGATAAGGGCAACTTCGTGGAAACGCTCGATGTGTGGTGGTTCATCAATCACTATGAGAGCTATTGCCGCGAGCGCGGCATTCCGATCAATCAGCGGCTCTATATCTGAACCTTGTGCGATGCACTCCTCCGCAAACATCAGTTGGTTCGTCGATATCTCACTCGCCGACCGCGCAACTGTCGGTGGCAAAGGCGGTTCTCTAGGGGAGTTGACGCGTGCCCATATTGCAGTACCCTCCGGTTTTGTCGTAAGTACGCAAGGGTTCGAGCGCGTTTTGGCCGAACTGGAAAGGGAGAGAGCGATCCGCTGGCGGGTGGAAGCGCTGTCCCTGCAGGACCTGAAGGGAATCCGCCTGCTTTCCGAAGAGATTCGCACGCGCATCAGGCGCGCGCCTTTGCCGCCGGATGTTTGCGCCGACATCGTGGTGGCGCATGCGGAACTGTGCGGTACGAACCTCGACTCTCCGTTGGCGGTACGCTCCTCGGCTACCGCAGAGGATTCTGAGGAAGCCAGCTTCGCCGGACTCCAGGACACTTATCTGTGGGTCAAGAGTGCCGAAGCTGTTCTGACTTATGTGCGTTCTTGTTGGGCCAGCCTCTATTCGGTTCCTTCCATCTCCTATCGCAGAAGACACTCGACTCCGGAAAGTGGAGTAGCGACTGCGGTGGTTGTCCAAAAGATGGTCGATGCACGCTCAGCCGGAGTGATGTTCACCCGCAGTCCACTGACTGGGGACCGCTCCGTGATCACGGTTGAGGCTGCTTGGGGGCTGGGCTCGGCCCTGGTAAGCGGCGAGGTCACCCCGGATCATTTTGTGATTGGCAAAATAACCGGCCAAATCTCGGTGCGGGAAATCTCCGACAAGGTCATGCAACATCTGCCGGCCGGGGACGGCGGGATCCAGATCGTGCGGACACCAGATGAGATCCGCCGCATGCCCCCGATCAGCGATGAAGAGTTGAAGGCTCTGTCGGAAATCGCCCGCAAAGTCGAACGTCACTACGGGCGCCCTCAGGACATCGAGTGGGCGATTGACCACTCGGGCGAGATCCTGTTGTTACAGAGCCGGCCCGAAACTGCGTGGTCGGGCAACGATCAACCTCCGGCAGCCAAGCCAACGGAGAACCCGCTTCTGCATGTGATGAACATTTTTGGAGGTCGGCGTTGACGCTCACCGCCAAAGATGTGGCCGAAATCATGCGCATCCTAGAGGAATCAAGCTTCGAGGAATTGTCGCTCGAAATGGGTGGTGTCAAGTTGAGATTGCAGCGCGGGTCGGCAGCGCGGCAAGCACTCGATCCCCCGCCGGCCCCAACCGCGGCGCCGAACCTGCCCGAGCCGATACCGCAGCCGCCACCCCAATCCGACTGGTTAGAAATTCCTTCTCCTATGGTGGGAATCTTCTATTTCGCGCCCCGACCGGGCGAGCCTCCGTTCGTAGAATTGGGGTCGAAGGTGGAGCAGGAGACAGTCATCGGAATCATCGAAGTCATGAAGCTAATGAATACTGTCCGTGCGGGCGTGAAAGGTGAAGTCGCCGAGATCCTGGTCAAGAACGGTGCGGCGGTCGAGTACGGCGAAATTCTGATGCGGGTACGTTCTGAGCCTTGAACGATGGCGAATATTCAAATCGTTGAGACCTCGCTTCGCGACGGCAATCAGAGCCTCTGGGGCGCGCTTGGCATTGACACTGCAAGGACGCTTACCATCGCGCCCATCATGGACCGCGTGGGTTTCAAGGCCATTGATTTCACTACCTCCACGCACATGGGCGTTGCTGTTCGCTACAAGAGGGAAGATCCTTGGGAACGAATTCGACTGATGGCGAAGGCCACGACCAAAACGCCACTGCAATTTCTCTCGACCGGGTTCCGATTTATTTCCTGGGAAACGGCCAGCCCCGAATTCATGAAGCTGGCATTCGCCACGTTGGTGAAAAACGGGATCCGCCGCTTCGCGCTCGCCGACCCAATGAACAATGCGGAATCCAACGTCGCCTCTGCGCGCATGATCAAGGAGGTTGGGGGCGAGTATGTCGTCGCCGCGTTAGTGTTTACGGTCAGCCCCATTCACGATGATGCGCACTACGTCGAACGTGCCCGCAAACTTGCTGCTAACCCGGATGTGGATGCGATTTATATCAAAGATCCTGGCGGCCTTCTGACGCCACTGCGCGCGCATGTCATGATTCCAGCGATCAAGAGGGTGATTGAAGATAAACCGCTGGAACTCCACTCCCACTGCACGATCGGTCTGGGCGAGTTGGTCTACATGGATGCACCCGAATGGGGTGTAGGCACGATGCAGTGCGCCTCGGGTGCAGCGAGTGATGGGATCTCCAATCCATCGGCCGAGCGCGTGGTTGCGAATCTGCGCGAACTCGGTCACCAGATCGACATCAACGACCAAGCCTTGGCTGAAGTTGGCCGCTACTTCACCCGTCTCGCGGAGGCGGAAGGGCTTCCCGCAGGCCGCCCGCAGGCTTTTGACGCCGCGTATTACCATCACCAGTTGCCGGGAGGCATGACCGGTACCATGAGGCGGCATTTGGCCGAAAGCAGGCTTGCGCATCTGGAAAGCGCAGTGATTGAAGAACTAGGCCGAGTGCGTCAGGAACTCGGCTGGCCCATCGTGATGACACCGTTCTCGCAGATGCTGTTGACGCAATCGGTGATGAATGTAACCGGCAAAGAGCGTTATGCGGTCGTGCCCGACGAAGTCATTCGCTACGCCCTGGGGCGATTCGGAAAGCCCAACCTTCCGATTGACCCCGAGGTGATGGAACGCATTGATTCGATGCCTCGGACACGCGAGCTTCGTCAGGAACCAGACATGCCTCCGCTCACTGAGTTGCGCAAACGAATCGGACCGGAACTGTGCGACGAAGAGTTCCTGCTTCGTGCCACTATGCCGGCGGAACAAGTCGACGCGATGAAGGCCGCTGCGCCTCCGCCGCACACTTACAACCCTGACGTCGCCCCGCTGATGCATCTGCTTCGCCGCCTCGCGGAGCGCCGCGACATTGCGCGCCTCTCGGTTGACAAGCCCGGTTTCAAGCTCGAGTTAAGAGGCCATCCCGCGCCTCACAAGGCGACCGCATGAAAAGCAGGTCGCAAAAGGTCGGCCGGCTTCGACCGGTCGAAGGCCTGATGTTCGATCTCGACGGGACGTTGGTGCTGAGCGACCGCTCCTTCAGTGGCTATCAGGTGCTGCCCGGTGCTGTGGAGTTGTTGAACCGCTTGAAGGCAAGCCGGGTCCCGTTTGTCGTGCTCACCAACGGAACGCACTACCCTTCGTCAGAACAGGCGCCTAAGCTGCGAGCTGTTGGCTTGCCGATCTCGGATGATGCCTTGCTTACGCCTTCCAGCGTCGCAGCGGACCTTATGCCCCGTCGTGGCGTCAAGCGAGTTCTCGTGTTGGGAACCCCCGGCGTCGGACAGCCACTGGCCCAAGTGGGCATCCAGACTGTTTTCCCTGGTGAAGAAGGCAGTGAGCAGGTCGATGCCGTCTATATCGGGTGGCACCCGCACTGCGGGATGAAGGATATTGAGAAGGCCGCGCACGCCATCTGGAATGGCGCGGAACTTTACGTGGCGTCTGACGTACCCTTTTTCGCTACTGCGCACGGAAAGAGCATGGGCTACTCCTACGCGATCGCGGCGGCAGTACGCCGGGTGACTCGTGTGCCGATGATTCTCACCGGAAAACCTTCGCTCCACGCACTAAGGCTGGTGGCAAACAGACTCGGTATCCCCATGAGCAGGGTCGGGGTTGTCGGGGACGATCCTCTTGTAGAAATGATCATGGCTCGACGCGGAGGCGCTGTCGGGTTCGGGGTGACAACTGGGATCACCAAGGCACGCGATTGGGCGAAGCAACCTCTAGGCAGGAAGCCACATTACGTCCTAGGCGGGCTGGGTGAATTGCTAAAGGCGCCGGGAATCCGAAATCAGTGATTGCATACAGTACCCTTCAGGTAACCTAGCTAAGCCCAATCAGAGTTGGTAGTCCAGCCGGTAATACATCAATTCCTGTATACATTTTTCTGTTGACAGTATGCATTGGGGCATAGTAATCATCTTCGGGGTTTTTGTGGGGAAACCTTACTTTAGGGGTTAGTACTGGCACGCTTCTCACCTGCGAACTCATATCAGCTGGACTGTTGGCGGCGATAGCTGGTCGCTGTGTAGGCCGTTTCTCTGCTCGATCAGTGAAAAGGATTCGTTCAGGAAGGGATCTTATGAGAACGCGCACGTTCGTGGTTGCCGTTTGTTTGCTTGGTGTAGCAGTCTCTCTCGCTCCCTTGGCTGTCTCTCAGGGCACCCTTAGCTTCGCTCAGCTGAACGGTACGGTCGTCGACCCCGGCGGACGATCAGTGATTAAAGCGCAGGTGGCCGTGCGCGATCCTGATACCAACCAAAGCTTTCAGGCAACTGCCAACGATGCCGGCTTTTTCGTCGTACCCAACCTTCCGCCCGGCAAGTACGAGCTGATGGTTACGGCGACGGGCTTCGGCCGGTACAAGCAGACTGGCATCGTGTTGACGGTGGGCCAGGTTTTCACTGTGAGTGTCACATTGAAGGTGGCGTCTATTACCGAGGAGGTCACGGTAACCACCGAAGCCCCGCTGGTGGAGCCAACTAAGACCGAGATCAGCCAGGTGGTGGAGACTGCGCAGATTGAGTCGTTGCCCTCCAACAGCCGCGTATTCACGGATTTTGCTCTACTCACCCCCGGTGTGGCTTCGAGCCGCACCAGCCTGGGCACGACGTTCACGGAGTTTGAAGTAACGCAGATCTCGTTTGCTGGCATGCGCTCGTTCAGTAATGAGATCACCGTGGACGGAGCCGACTTCGTCAATGCCGCCAGCGGTATCCAGCGCGCGACTCCGCCCCAGGAGTCGGTTCAGGAGTTCCGCGTGGTGAATAACAGCTTTGGCGCGGAATACGGCCGTGCCATCGGGGGCATCGTCAACATCGTCACCAAGTCCGGCACCAACAACTTGCACGGTTCGATCTACGAATTCTTCCAGAATAGCGCGGCCGACGCTCGCTCGCCGCTGCAGCCCTCGCCGTTGCCGCACGCACTTCGGCAAAATCAGTTCGGCGGCGCGCTGGGTGGTCCGATGGTCAAAGACAAGACCTTCTTCTTCCTCAACTACGAAGGCAAACGCAGCGCGCAATCCCCGGTCTATCCGCCTGACCTCGTCAACAACATCCTGCTGATCGACCAAGTCAAATCGCTCATGGGGTTGGCCCCTGAAGGCTGCAGCGGAGCGCTCACGACGTGTCTGCCGAATTTTGCGGGCAATCCCGCCAACATCACCCAGGCCCAAGCGTTTGAGTTCCTCCAGGGCTTTCTCAAAACAGGAGACGACGATTTTGGTTTCGCCAGATTAGATCACCAACTGACTACGAATAACCGCTTGGCTTTTCGCTACAACGTAGAGGACATCCGATCCCTTGGAGAGCTAGTGGGCAATACTCTCGACGGCGGCGGAATTGGTGTACCCAGCGGCGGCCGCGATCTTTTCGTGCGCGATCAATCCGCTGTTGCTACCGTGAACTCGTTGTTGAAGCCCAACGTGGTCAATACGGTGTTGGCGCAATTCGCACGGCGACACTACAACTTTCTTGGAGCTACGGGCCAGCCCGACTTCAGCATCCTGAATGATCTCGAATTGGGGCACAATTTCGGAACCAACGATCGGCTCTATGAGACGCGCGTTCAGCTTTCAGAGTCCGTATCGTGGGTGAAAGGCAATCACTTGGCGAAATTCGGCGCTGATGGGAACTGGCTGACGAGCCTGGAGAATTTCCCCGGGTTCATGCCCGTTCGCATGCTCATACCCGGCATTTCCTGTTTCGCCAACTTTGGTGAGTACTTCAACACGAACTTCGGTGCTGGCTACCCAACCACACCGATAGACACTGTCGCTGGTCCCACCAACCCTGCCGCCTGTCCCGTTCCTCAAGACAACGGCGTCGTCTTCATGTACGCGGGCACACCGCTGCCGACCGGTTCCTCTGCCTGCGGCGGCGACTCATCCGGCCCTACCCCGTGTGTTCCGACCGTTACGACGGCCAATCCCCTCAACGGCGGCGGATTCCCGAATTCAACGTGGGCCAATGCCTACCCTCCCTCCCTGTTTAACAGTTTCAGCCGGAATATTAATCACGGATACTGGGGCGTTTTTGCGCAGGACCAATGGAAACTCACTTCCAAACTCACGGTGAACTATGGCCTGCGATGGGACGTGGAAACCGGATTGTCGTCATTTGTGGCAAATGACTACAACGAGTTTCAGCCGCGAGTCGGCATTGCCTATGCCCCCAGCGGCAATACGGTAATTCGCGCGGGATTCGGGATGTTTTTCGACCGGCAAAACCTGACCTTCTTCTTTGTGCCCAACACGCAGAAAATCGTCGCTGGCTATCAGTGCGGCAACAACGCTCCGTCGGGTATCGCAGGCATCTGCAGCGGCGCTGGGATTCAGCCACAACGGTTCCCAAACATCATGTCCAACCTAGGCCAGGCGGGACAGGGATATCAGCTCCTGGCAGACCCGCCAACCCCTGGTCCGCCCGGATCACCCTGCGCAGGGGTTCCGCAGGCTCCTTGCCTCGCAGCCAAAATCATACAAACCGGAGCCTATAATACCGCCTTTCCCTCTGTAGAGATGGCTGGCACCTGCTTTACCACCGGCGCCTGCGGCATTGGTGAAGGCGGTATGGACCACAACGCTCGCACGCCTTACGCCGAGCAAGGCAGCCTTGAAATTGACCATCAGTTCGGTCACGGTTTCGCCGTCAATTTGGGCTATCTGTTCGTAGAGGCCCACAAATTAGTCCGCGGGAACAACATCAACATACCGTGTCCGGCGGGTACAACCAAGTCGGCACCGCCAACCGACCCGCTCCCCGAATGGATGCCCGGGTTGGTGAACGCCGATGGAACGCTCTCGCCGTGCACTGGTACGCCGACACTCGGGTCGGGAGCCATAGCAGGATTGGGACCGTTCTTTGGCGGGGCTCTTGGCTCTGGCTTGCAGACCATCAGCGCGGGCCTTGAAGACTACAACAACGACGTTGCCAACGCCATTTACCACGGCGGAACCCTGACGGTGATGGAGCGCGGAAAGAATTTCAATCTGACCGCCAACTACACTTATTCGCACACCATCGACAACGGCAATTTCACGACCTTCATTAACCTACCGGTCAACCAGTTCGACTACGCGGCAGAGCGCGCGAACTCCAATCAGGACGCGCGGCACCGACTAGTGGCTAATTTCACACTTATAGCTCCGTCATCTGGCGCGTGGCGGAATTTTGAGTTGAGCAATATCGTCACGCTGCAATCGGGCCGGCCGTTCACAATTTTCTACGGCAACAACACCCTAAACGATGTCGCGGGCGGCGCTACAGATCGCGTCGGCGGTTCGCAGTACGTGCCGGGTTCGTGTCCCACCGTGCAGAACTGCGCGACCATGATTTCGCGGAACACCTATATCGGCGATCCAGAATACAACTGGGACCTGCGCCTGTCGCGCAATGTACACATTAAAGAGCGCTTAACCCTGAATTTTGCGTTCGATGCCTTCAACCTGCTCAACCGGGCCAACTACGACGAGGTCACTAGCGTGTACGGCTCACCGGTATTCTGCGGAGGCGTTCCACGGCACTACAACGACGCTATGACCCGCGCCATTCAACAGCAATCAGGATCAGTGGCCTGCCCGAACGGGGGAATCTCGGTTCCCGGGGGGTCGGTCGCCATTACACCAATTGGAACTGGGCTGTTCATCCCCGCGTTGCCCAACCCGAATTTCGGTTCGCCGCGCACTGCGATGAACCCGCGGCAGCTGCAGTTCTCAGTGAAGTTCTCGTTTTGATGCGGAAGTAACTGCCCTGGCTGCACGACGGTTTCGCCTGGGCACTGTCTGCGA
>Ga0126381_100009404_pt1 | contig 10972 bp, 6 predicted proteins | sample PanSoiMetPlot_28_FD_96465 | JGI IMG/M metagenome (GOLD analysis project Ga0126381, IMG submission 96465) | Tropical forest soil microbial communities from Panama - MetaG Plot_28 | ecosystem: Environmental > Terrestrial > Soil > Tropical forest > Bulk soil | place: Panama | collected 2016-02-17
ACCGCTTTGGATGGTCACGGCTCGGACAGGAATGTTCCTCAGCTTCGCATGGGCCGATTTCGCAAGGTTCTCGATACCCTGATTCTTCCAATCGGGATCGTTGATGAGGGGAACTTGCGCTGGGGTCGAGGAGTTGTTTTGCACGAACGATCCGAAACTTTCCGCGCCTGGAACAGACGAAAAGGCTGCGATGGCAGCGGCGGAACGCACAAACTTTCGACGGGAGATTTTCTCGCTCATATTTTCCCCTTGCAGGCCAAGCAGCGGACTGATTATAACCTGATGGGGTAATCGTTTACTTCTCGATTTTGACGGCGGCCTGTTCCGCTTGGACATGGATAAGAAGCGGAGTCTGTGGCGCGTTTTCGCCGTAATCGGTGGGATGCAACACCGAGACTGGTCAGCGACATCGCGATCGGACCACCTCAGGAAAGTCGGCACCAAAAGATTACGTTTACTCTTAGGGCGGAAGGTGGTCGGTCGGAACGTTGGTAAACACCCATGAGTGAAAACTGGAATCGACGTCGGGTTCTGAAACGACTGGCCGCTGTATCGGCGTCATTGGCATTGCCGCGTCGCATGGTTGCGTTGACCTCTGGTGATGACGAACGCGCAACGGACTTCGAGGCCAGAATTGCTCGTGTCAGCGATCACACCGTACGCTGGACGGTTTTGCCCATCCACGATGGCAACCCGGTCCAGGTTCAATTAAACGGATCGCTCGTACAACCGGCTCTCGAGAGTGCAGTGACTGTTTTGCGGCGCAATTCGCCCAGCCGCACAATTGACGTTGGACAAATGAAGATTCACGCTTCTTTCGATCCGCTAAGCATGACCATTTCCTCGGCATCGGGAAAGGAGATCCAAACTCTATCCGTGGATCGTACGAACGGCGTTGTGTCCTTCGCAACTGGAAATTCCCCGCTGCTCGGACTCGGGGAGGGTGGGCCTCAATTTGATCGACGTGGCTCAGTCGATACGATGGTGAGCGGTCAGGGTGGCTACAAACTCGAGACCCACGGAGGTCGCGTGCCAATTCCGTGGATCATTGGCACGGAAGGTTGGGCCATCTTTTTTCATCAGCCCTACGGAGCTTTTGACTTCAGTGGTGCCACCTCGAAGTTCATCCCGAAAGATTCTGCCGTTCACTTTCTACTCGACTTGTTTTTCGTTGTATCCCCAGATCCCTCCATCATTCTGGCCGAATACGTTCGCCTGACAGGCCACCCTGAACTGCCGCCGCTCTGGAGCCTTGGATATCAACAATCGCATCGCACACTCGCAAGTCGAGAGGCAGTGCTCGCCGAGGCTAGAACTTTCCGTGAAAAAATGCTTCCCTGCGACGCCCTCATCTATCTCGGCACCGGATTCTGCCCATCCGGTTGGAACACCGAGAATGGGTCGTTCTCCTGGAATTCTCGCGTATTCCCGGATCCGGCCAAAATGATCGCCGAGCTGCACAAAGATAATTTTCACGTCGTGCTCCATGATGTCATCTTGACGGACAAACTTCGAGGATCCGTTCACGATCCTTGCAGCTTGACAGAGTTTGATGAAGAGCAAGCAAGCTGTTACTGGGATGCACATCGGAAGAATTTTGCTCTGGGCGTGGATGGATGGTGGCCCGACGAGGGTGACCCACTCGACGTCGCATCGCGCTTGGCGCGCAATCGAATGCACTGGGAAGGACCGCAGCTCGACCGGCCCAACGAACGCCCTTATGCTCTGCATCGGAACGGCTATGCAGGCATGCAACGCTACGCATCGTTCCTCTGGTCCGGAGATGTTTATTCCAGGTGGGAAACACTCAAGACTCAGGTTCCTATCGCGCTGAATACTTCGCTAAGCGGAGTACCGTACTGGGGCACCGACATCGGTGGCTTCGTACCCACAGAAGAATTTACGGCCGAACTATTTGTACGCTGGTTTCAGTTCGGCGCATTCTGTCCATTGTTTCGCTCGCATGGCCGAACGTGGAAACTCCGCCTGCCCTGGGGTTGGAACACCGGAGACCCTGGGCCGGTGGAGATCCGAAACTACAACGGCGCGGCAATTCCAGACGCGAGCGAACTGCATAACGACAAGGTAGAACCGATCTGCCGCAAGTATCTCGAACTGCGATATCGCATGCTGCCCTACATCTACAGCGCGGTTCGTGAATGCACGCAAACGGGCATGCCGGTCATGCGCGCATTGTGGCTGCACTATCCCGACGATCCAACAGCTATCGCCTGCCCCGATCAATTTCTGTGGGGACGTGACATTCTCGTCGCTCCCGTGGTCGAGAAAGAAGCTACAACTCGAACCGTTTATCTCCCGCGCGGAACTTGGTACGACTTCTGGACCGGGCAAAAATCTGAGGGGGCTGGTCAGATCGAGCGTCGCGTCGATCTCGAAACGATGCCCTTGTACGTAAGAGCCGGAACGATCCTGCCACAAGGCCCCGTGAGGCAGTACACCTCACAAAAAGTCGATGACCCGGTGCAGTTTACGATCTACCCTGGGGCCGACGGTTCTTTTCTGCTCTATGAAGACGATGGCATCTCGTTCAACTATCGCAAGGGCGAGTGGATCGGGCTCGACCTCAAATGGGCGGACGCGCAACGAAGTTTGACGATACGTCTCGCACCGGGGTCTCGGATGCTTCCGCCGGCACGCCGAGAATTCAAAGTGAGGGTCGAAAATAGTTCGCGGACCATTGTCTTCGATGGCAAGCCGATAAATGTTTCAATATGACGGGTGGTGCCGGCTCTGCGACCACGCAACAACCCAGTCAGGGAGCCTGACGATCCTCGACCAGCTCGATGCGGCGGTTTTGTTTTTCGAGTGGCACGATCCAGGCGCCCCGCCTTGTCTCGAGGTTCTCGATGGGACGGTATTTGCCTACACTCGGCACTTGCGATGGCTGTTCTATTCGGAGGCTGGCGAGCGGAGTAAATTCATCTCCCGCCGCAAGAGTCAGTCGAATGGCGCCCGTCTTCGTATCGAATTCGACCTGCTGGAATGTTCCCGCATCAAGCGTAATCCAGAGAGCGAACGGAGCAAGATAGAGACGCTGTCGCGCTGAATCAAGCGGTGTGAGGACGACGGTGTTTCCACTGACTTCTAAATTCCCGCCGAACGCCAGCCAGCCGAATTCTGGGTGATGGATAACATAGGACGCGGTGTTCCACGCGTGCCCAAAGAAATTCGGCCCGTTGTCTCCAGAAACCGGGTCCGGTCGCATCATATCCGGAAAGCTGTGGAAAGCCGGGGACAGAAATCCGTCCTGATCAAGGTCTGTCAGCACCCCCATAGTGCCCGCATAGCCGACGCGCAGCAGATAAAAGTCGTCGGGGTGCTCACGGTACTCGGACAACAGTGGAATCGCATTCAGCCCCGAGCCGTAGTGATGGAGTTGCCTCTCGAGCCGACGGTACTTTGCTGCGAAGATGAAGTCCCAGTAGCGCCGCGCACTGCCGTTGTATCCCCAGTGCGGAATGGTCGGGTCATAGCCTAGAATCGCGTTGAGTGTCACCTCGGCTTTGTCGTGATAACCGAAGTATTTGGTCCACGCATAGACCTCTTCTTGACCAGTGGAGTCCCATGGCATCTCACTTCCAAACGGATAGGCCTGCGCCTTCCATCGATCGGCCCGGTGACGCATCTTGGCCTCGAGGCTCGCGGCTTCCGCGTTCATGTCCTCGAGTTTCAGGTCCTTGAGAATTTGGAGAAAGATGGTGCCTTCCATCTGTCCGAACTCGGCAAGGCCCGACGCATAATTAGTCATAGCGATGGAAGTCTCGTACGCCCGACGGAGATACCAGTCCCACGAGTGGTTTGTTACAAGTCCCGTCTGATTGCGAGCAAGCCGATACAAAACCCAGTAAAGCGTCGCCACGTGTGGATAGTCATAAGATCGATCTACTGCTTCGGAAGCCTGTTTCGACCAACTCGTCCACGTCTTCCAGTCAAAATCGTCGCGATAAAAATGGGGGGGCAGCTGGTCAGGCTGGTAGTAGAAAAGGCTTTTCCTCACACCGAACTGGCGCGGGCTTTCCTTGCATTGCAAACCCCCGTCGACCACGCCATCGACAAATTGCTGGATTTTTTCAATTTCGCTCTTATCGGCTTCAACGAACTGTTTCATCGCTGCGGCAAGCCAAGAACCCGCACCGCCCTCATCACTCAAACCAGCAATCCAAACACGGCTATCCTGCAGGACTACTTGGTTGACTTCATGATCGTAAGACATGACGGATGGTGCCCGATGAAACGGATCCTGCCCGTCGGTAAACCATTGCTGCGTGGTAAGAAATCGCCCCATGTCTGCAACGGCGTCGCGCTCGGGTTTGACGACAAAATAGTGGATGGCTTGGCTGGTGCCATCTGCGTAAAACACAGATAAACGCGCTCGCCCCCAGGACTTGCCTTTCACCGAATACGATTCCCATCCATGCGGCGTAGAACCTTGACGTTTGAACTCGATAGCAGTGGGAGGATCGACCGCAATGGATTTAACCGGCGATGAGTATTTCAAAAACAACTGTGCCTGCATGTCTGCAGGAACGACGTATCCAGGAACTCCGATTGCTACGGGTCGCCCGTTGTTTGCGAGAGTCTTCTCAATGTTTCGGATCGAATCCGCAAGCAGAAACTGGACTCCATACGCCTTCGCTTCACCCGGAGCAAGTTTCAGCGATGTGGCAGGATTCCACTGTCGAACACCTTTCCATTCGCCGCTCGCGTAGGCCTCACTGTGCACTAACCACTCATAGAATCCTTCGAAGGTGATGCCTCGTGGAGTTGGATCGCTGAAGACGGGAGCGGCACCCCACGCATTTGGACGATCAAGAATGGGATTGTAGGCTTCGAACGGAGTGCGATTGTCCGGAATGACAAGGAGTGCGGGACCGCGGCCACTCAGTCGCGTGACCTGTAGGTATCCGGCGTCCTCACCGATGTACGGGTCGTAAAAGGAACACTTGGCATGCGCCTCTTCGAGTGATCGGTCATTCAGCACGTTGTTGAAAATCATTGGAATCCCGAGCGCGCCCACTTCGACGGTCGTCTGTGATTTGTTCTTTAGCGTGAAACGAAGAACCAGATGCTGCGATTCCACGGACCACGTACGAGTGATCTGCACGGGAAGATCCGACGGAAATGTGGGGGTCAGATCTGCACCCGCCAGAACACCCGCAGAAGTTGGGAGCGCATTCACTGGGTGGCGTTCGGCCGCACTGGAAAAGTTTTTCCAATCCTTCGAAGTTCCGGCGCGCAAACGAAGAGTGATATCGCCAAGATGAAAGAACCCATCTTGCGATCGCGCTACTAGGAGGTCTCCGGGTATGAAATCGAAACCATCTGCACCTTTCGGCTTCAGCGCCGCCACCGTCTGAGAAGAGCGGACAAAGCTAAGGGTGAAATCCGGGGTTTCGTAGTCCTCCGTGCCTTGAGCAAGCATTGGTCCGGGGGTCGGCGGCCTCTTGGGCGGAGCCTGCTCTTGAGCAACGCTCTGAAGATGACAAAGCGAAATGATGGCTAGAAAGGCGAGAAGAATGTAACGAACCGACGATTGAGAGTCTCGTGTCATGCACATGATGTTTGTGGCTGTATACTTTATCCACTCCCAACGAATATGCCAATCCCATGTTCTCTCCGGTTCTTACACTCCGACCCTTGTCGACTCAGACCGTCGAGTCACCTTGTCGTCGCCCTAGCCTTCTTGGTTTTGCATCTGGGTCGATCTGCGCTTGCGGACGATCTGCCCAAAGCACCGAATGGAAGAGTCACCGCGCTCACGCCAGTGCCCGGATATTTCACGGAGCCGGCAATCGCCGTGAATCCGGCGAATCCGCAACAAGTGGTTGCTGTTTTCCAGGACAATGCACACGCGGCGTTCTCGCCAGATGGCGGCCGATCCTGGCGAGTTGCCGAGGGAGTGGAGCCAAGAAATTACCGCGTCTCCGGTGATGTGTCGACCGCATTCGACAATCATGGACGTGCGTTTATCTGTTACATGGCGTTCGATAAGCTCGGAACCTTCAACTACTGGGCGCATAACGCTTCGCGCAATGGATTGTTCGTAAGGCGATCGCTCGATGGTGGCAAGACCTGGGACGCCGATCACATGCCAATCATCGAACATCCCACGGAGCCCGGGATGCCTTGGGAAGACAAGCCCTACATCGTCTCGGACACGACGCACAGCCGCTTTGGCGGAAACCTGTATGTGGGCTGGACGCGTTGGACTCTTGTCGATTCTAAGATTCTTCTTTCGCGTTCGACCGACGGCGGAAAGACATGGTCGAAACCCATTGAAATCGATCGTCACCCTGGCTTGCCACGCGACGATAACGGTGCGGCCGAGGGATTCGCTGGCGTGGTGGCCCCGGACGGAACTCTATATGCGATTTGGAGCCAAAACGACAACATCATGCTCACGTCGTCTCGCGATGGAGGAAAGACTTTCACGATGGCACGCGCCATTCTCCAAACAGGACCGACAATGTTCGCGGTCCAGACACTCGAACGGGCGAATGGTTTTCCGCAAATTGCAGTCAATCCGTCGAGCCAGCGTCTCTATGTCACATGGAGCGACTATCGCAATGGCGATTTGGACGTTTTCTGTTCCACTTCTAGCGATGGCGGCCGCAAGTGGTCGGCACCAGTTCGAGTAAACAATGATGGCGTACACAACGGCGCGGACCAGTTTTTTCAATGGCTCAGCGTAGATCCGAAGGACGGCAGTGCGAATGTTCTCTTCTATGATCGACGCGGTGATCCTCAGAACCGCAAGCAGATTGTTGTCCTCGCGCGTTCAACGGACAACGGACGTACCTTCACGAATTACGCTTGGACCGAGGAACCCTTCGAGGCCGGGGGCGTCTTCTTCGGCGACTACACGGGGATCGCTGCTTTCGGAGGACGCGTCTATGGTGTGTGGACTGAAAAACCGAACCAGGTTCCGGCGTCCGAGAATAAACCAGAGGACAAGCATTCCGGGGAACACGGGACGATTGTTCGGGTTGGAACCGCGGACTTTAATGACGACGTGCAGCCATAGGCGCAATGCTAGCTTGCACGGGTTGCAAGTTCAGCGACATTTGCTTCACGGGTCATGCGGCCATCGATCATTCGCCAAATGCCGAGGGGGTTCTGGTCTTTCAATTCTTCTGGGAGCGCGTCATTCGGGAAACCCTGGTAGCAAACCGGCCTACAGAATCGAAAGATGGCCTGGCTTCCGACTGAGGTCGAACGGCCATCCGACGTTGCCGGATAGGGGCCGCCGTGCACCATCGCGTGCGTCACCTCCACGCCGGTCGGAAACCCATTGAAGATAAGACGGCCAACTTTCGTCTCTAAGACCGCGATCAGATCGGCGAATTGCCGAAGATCCTTCTCGGTGCCGTGAACGGTCGCTGTGAGATGACCTTCTAGCCGATGCGCAATCCTCAGCATCTGCTCGGGGTGGGAGGTTTCGACGATGAGCGTGGTGGGGCCAAAGATCTCGGCTTCAAATCCGTGATTTTTTAGGAAGGCATCGGCCTCGATCTCGAAAAGCGCTGCCCCAACACTTTGTGTTGACTCTGCCGTCGGCTCCGGCGCCAAAGTAACCGATTTGATATCCGCATTGTTTTTGCGCGTTGTAATGCCTGACCTGTATGAGGATCGAATTCCAGCGGTCAAAAGGTGATATCCCGCTTGACCGTTTACTAATTCTCTTAACTTCTGCTGGAAACCCTTTGACGTATCTCCGCGCTCAACAAATACCATCCCGGGCTTGGTGCAGAACTGTCCGGCGCCCAATGTAAAAGACGAGTGCAATCCGGAGGCGATCGCGTCACTTCGTTCCCGTAGAGCACCCGGAAGAATGAATACCGGATTTGTACTGCTCATTTCTGCAAAGAATGGGATCGGCTCTGGACGTGATGACGTCAGGTCCATCAGCGCTCTCCCGGCAGCACGCGAGCCAGTGAACCCAACTGCCTTGACCAAGGGGTGAGTCACCAGGGCAACACCTACTTTCGTTCCACCGTCGAACAACAGGGAGAACAACCCTTCAGGCAATCCGCATTCGCGAACGCTGGTTGCGATCGCCCCGCCCGCGAGTTCACTCGTTCCAGGGTGAGCAGGGTGTGCCTTTACAATCACCGGATTGCCGGCTGCGAAGGCTGCGGCTGTATCGCCTCCTGCTACGGAAAATGCCAACGGAAAATTGCTCGCGCCAAATACAGCCACGGGACCGAGCGGCCGCAACATAGATCGAATATCCGGCTTCGGCGCCGGTTTACGCTCAGGTTCAGCACGGTCGATGCGCGCATTCACCCACGATCCTTCCTCTGCTACCTGTGCGAAGAGGCGAAGTTGTCCACACGTGCGCGCGGTCTCACCCTGCAGCCGTGGCTTCGGCAATGCCGTTTCCCGGTGAGCACGCTCGATCAGTTCTTCGGACATGGCTTCAAGATTGGCGGCGATCTTCCGCAGGAAGTTTCCGCGCTCACGACCTGTCGATCGGCCGTAGGTCGAAAAAGCCGCCGCAGCTAGCTGAGCCGCTTTCTCTACGTCTCCGACTGTCGCTGCATAAAACGCAGGATCAAGTTTGTCGCCACTCGCCGGGTCGACTGCAAAGAAATGCTCGGAGCCAACGGCACTTCTGTGTGAACCCAAAATAGACGTCCCTTGTAATGCTGACATAATGTTACTTTCCATTCGGCAACGCATAGGTGCCAACTGACTGCGGGCGATGTTGTAGTGCGTGCCGGACAATTTTCATTGTCTGCTCCAGTTCATCCCCCACAAGCGGCAACCGTGGTGGACGTACCCGAGTGTTGCCCATTCCAACCTCCGCCTGTACTAATTTGATCAGCTGAACAAAGTTGAAGACCGTGTCCATACGCAGTAAAGGCAGGAACCAGCGGTAGAGTTCAAAGGCCTTGTCTGATTCCCCATGAATTCCGAGGTTCAGCAAATCGACGGACTCGCGAGGCAGCGCATTCGCCAGTCCTGCAATCCAACCAGTGGCGCCGACCCCAATCGCTTCAAGTACTGCATCATCGACACCCACGGAGATTTCCAGCCGCCGATCAACTAGTGCGCGAATTGCCGAAACGCGTCTCGCATCCGTACTCGACTCTTTCACCGCCTCAAAATTCTCATGCTCTTGTGCGAGCTCACTGATGTGCTCGGGAAGAAAATCGGTACCATACGCGATCGGATTGTTGTACAGCATGCACGAGAGATGAGTGGCTTCAAAAACCGCGGACACATGGGTCTTCATCTCGCGCCAATCACCTTTGTACACATATGGAGGCAGCACCATCAGACCGTCGCAGCCCTGTCCCGCCGCCGCTTTAGCCAACGCAACTGCTTCGGAGGTAGTGAGTGCGGAGATAGACGCAACGACTGGTCCTCGGCCCCGAACAGAGGTCACGCACGTACGCAGAATCTCGAGTTTTTCATCGAAAGACAGGCTCGAGCCCTCGCCCAGGGACCCCAGAGCGACTATCCCTGAGCATCCGTTATCCAACAACCATCGACAGTGTTCAGCCATGAACTCGTGGTCGACACGCAGAGACTCGGTGAAACACGTCGTAATGGCGGGTAAGACGCCCTTCCAATTCATCAGTGACCTCCAACGGCGGTTTGTTGCTCAGGTTCCGGGTGACTTGCCAACGCAGCCAAGCTTTCCACACGAGCGGGGAAAATCGGGGGCCGCACTGAATCCGGAGTCCAGTTGAAAAGAAAATGAGTCGCCGGTCCACAGATGCGTCCTTGGCAGGCACCCATGCCGCAACGCGTCTGCAACTTCGCCGACCGCCAATTTTGATAGCGCTCAAGACGAGAGTATGAAACGTCCTCACATCGACAAACAATTGTGTCGGGCTTGGCCAAGAATTGCAGACCCTTACGGAGCTGAAATGTTCGTTCAAGATGAACGGCAAACTTCTTCAACTTTTTACTCTCCGCGGAGAGATCTTTAGCGGCGCCAATATTCCCACCGGCCGCAAGCCCCGCGATTTGCCCTTCGACCAGAGCCAGTTCCACTCCACCGATTCCGGTCGGTTCGCCTGCGCAAAAAACTCCCGGAACAGTGGTTCGCTGCAAGTCGTCCACTTGAACATAATCATTGGCCAATTTGCAGCCCAACAGTGCGGCCAGCTCAGTATTCGGCACTAGATGAAAACCACAGGCAAGATAGTCGCAGGCGATCTTTTCCAGCTTCCCAGCGCGCGAAATCGTTACAGTTTCAATGACGTCGTTGCCTTCCGCCGCTACCGGCCAGCTGTTCGGAACGAACGGCACAGATTTCAATTCCTTCTTGAGCTGCGCGGCCTGAGCAACCTTTCCCGTTTGTCCAATCAGCGCTACCGCAAAGCGTGCAAGAGTGATCCATGACGCCTGCTCACAGACCATCAGCACTCGTGCCCTGTGCTTCTGGAGAGACGCTGCGACCGCCAGCAGTAACGGCCCTGTCCCGGCGACTACTACGCGCCTCCCCTGAATAGGCAATCCCGATTTCACCATCGCTTGCAGCCCGCCCGCCCCCATCACGTTCGGCAGGGTCCATCCTGAAAACGGCAAAAATCTCTCTCGTGCACCGGTGGCAACAACGAGCTGCTGATAACCAATTTCATGTGTCCGATCCATCAACTCTGCGGTTAGCACGCCCGGCTTCAACGGATCGACAACGCGCATGCCGCAGAGGAACGTGACCCCCGCTGAAGTACATCGTTGAATCCAGTGTCTCGCGTCGGTTGGGGCATCCTCACATGCGCTACGCCAGATCTGCCCCCCTGGCCTGAAATTTTCATCCACCAATCCGGTTCGGGCACCCGACTCTGCTGCTCTCGCAGCCGCGGCCATGCCCGCTGGGCCCGCACCCACCACCAGCACATCGAAGTTGGATCGCCCGTTGCTACCCATCGGTTCTCACATCCATTCCCGATTCACACAAAATCTGGCAACTGCGACAGTGCGGCCTTCCGTTAAT
>Ga0126381_100009405_pt1 | contig 10971 bp, 7 predicted proteins | sample PanSoiMetPlot_28_FD_96465 | JGI IMG/M metagenome (GOLD analysis project Ga0126381, IMG submission 96465) | Tropical forest soil microbial communities from Panama - MetaG Plot_28 | ecosystem: Environmental > Terrestrial > Soil > Tropical forest > Bulk soil | place: Panama | collected 2016-02-17
CGGGCGGGCCGCCGATGCCGAGGTTCTCTTGCGCGGCATCGAGAGCAACGCGGTCAAGAAAATCTGGCCGGTCGGCATCCTCTCCCCCTCGCGCGCCGATCAGGGCCAGTGGATGCGCGGCGTCGCCGTTCTTGGCGGGCTCGATGACCTGGAGCGGGTTGTGGGGGAGCTTGCGGCCCGCGATGAGCCGGTGGCGCGGGTGATCTTCACGCGGTCCGCGCTCGAGCCTGAGTTGCACCCGGAAACGATCCTCATGAAGGCCAAGCGGCTCGGGCTCGCCACCAGCCGCCTGCCGTCGCTGGACGAGGGCGATGAGGCGTTGCGGCTCGCGCCGGTCAATGTTGAAGACCTGTTGCTGCGGCCGGGCGTCAAGATCGACTACCGGCGGCTGGAGAATTTCGTGCGCGGCAAGGCGATCTGCGTGACCGGGGGCGGCGGCTCGATCGGGGCGGAGGTGTGCGATCGCATCGTGACCTTCGGGGCCGCGCGCGTGCTCGTGATCGAGAACTCGGAGCCGGCCCTGCACGCCATCCTGGAGATGCTTGCCACCAAGCAGTCCGGCGCCCGGATCGAAGGCCGCCTGGCGGATGTTCGCGACCGCGACCGGATCTTCCGGTTGGTCGCCGAATTCCGCCCCGAGATCGTATTCCATGCGGCCGCCCTCAAGCATGTGCCGCTGCTCGAACGGGACTGGGACGAGGGGGTCAAGACCAACGTCTTCGGCTCGGTCAACGTCGCCGACGCCGCCGTGGCCGCCGGCGCAGCCGCCATGGTGATGATTTCCACCGACAAGGCGATCGAGCCGGTCTCCGTCCTGGGCGCTTCGAAGCGATTTGCCGAGATGTATTGCCAGGCGCTCGACCATGACTTCGCCCGGCGATCCGATCTGCGACGGCGGCTGCTGCGGCTCATCGCGGTGCGGTTCGGCAATGTGCTGGCGTCCAACGGCTCGGTGGTGCCCAAGTTCAAGGCGCAGATCGAGGCGGGCGGCCCGCTGACGGTGACCCATCCCGAGATGGTGCGCTATTTCATGACGATCCGCGAAGCCTGCGATCTCGTGGTCACGGCCGCGAGCCATGCGCTCGGAGGCGAGCAGTCGGATGTCGCGGTTTACGTGCTCAACATGGGCCAACCGGTGAAAATTCTCGATCTCGCCGAGCGCATGATCCGGTTGTCAGGACTCGAGCCCGGGCGGGACATCGATATCACCTTCACGGGTATTCGGGCCGGCGAGCGCCTGCAGGAGATCCTGTTCGCCCGCGAGGAGCCGACCGCGCCGATCGGGATCGAGGGCATTGTTGCGGCCAAGCCGATCCGCCCTTCGCTCGACGCGATGCGCGGATGGCTCGTGGCGCTCGAACAGGGCCTGCAACGCGGGGACCGCTCGGTGATCTATGGCGTCCTGCGGGACGCCGTCCCGGATTTCCGTGGCGAGGCGGCTTAAACCACGCTGGCGCTTTTTCGCGAAAAGCTGAGCAGCAACCACGCCACCAGGCTGGCGCCGATGACCAGTGCGCCGGCCCAGGCCAGCGGGTCGTGGGTTGCCACCGTCAGCAGGGCAAGCCCGCAAAGCATCAGGTTGGTCACAAATACCCGGCCGACGATCGCCCGAACGCTGAAGCCCATGTCGCAGGCGCGCTGATAGAAATGGCTGCGGTGCGCCTGCCAGAACGACTGGCCGGCTGCGATACGACGCGCAAGGGTCAAGGTTGCATCCGCGGCGTAGTAGAGAGGCAGCAGGATCGCGGCCGCGATCTGGCCCGCCCCCGCCAATTGCAGCAAGAGCCAGGCAAGCAGGAGCCCGATCGGCAGGCTCCCGACGTCGCCAAGAAAGAGCCTCGCCACCGGCTTGTTGAACGGCGCAAAGCCCAGCATTGCCCCCAGCAGCGCAAATGCCAGGAGCGCGGGCGCTGCCGGAACCGTCCCCCAGAGTCCCAGCAAGGCAAGCGTCGTTGTCAGCGGCACGACCTCGGCGACCGTCATCCAATCGATGCCATCCATGAAGTTGACCAGGTTCACGAACCACAGCAGGCCGGCCAGGAGGCAAACTCGCTCGACCCACCACGGCAGCAGAGGCATGATGCGCAGGTCGTCCGGAACAGCGGCAAGCGCCACCGCGATGGCGATCGTCTGCAGCAGCAGCCGCGGGATGACCGGCAGCGGCCGCAGGTCGTCGGCTCCCCCCACCACAGCAATCAGGACCGTCGCGGCAAGCACGGCCAGGAGCTCTCGCGCCAGGGGCGAGCCGATGTCGGAGAGCATGGTTGCGCCGGCGAGCGTTACCACGAGCGTGGCCGCGACAACGGCCAAGCCGCCTCCTTGCGGGGTCGGCTCCCGATGCGATGAACGTGCGTTCGGCCGCGCCATGGCGTAACGGCGCAGCAGAGGGCTCAGCATCACGATCAGAATGGCACTGAGCGCGGCTGCACCGGCGAGCGCGCCGGCAGCGAGCCAAATCTGCAATGCCACGGCACCGCCCGTCATATTCCGCCACTCCGCCTCACGCTGCTTTAGCAAGCCGAAGCAGGGTTTGGCGATAGGCGCCCTTTCCAGTTAGGCCAAACAAGATGGCGATGTCGGGGGAGGGTTGACGGGGCGGACCCCCCTTCCTAGAAATCCGCCCGGGCAGCGGTCGCGGGAACCGCTCCGATTTGCCGGCAACCGTGGACCATTTGATATGTCCAAGCTCGACTTCCGCGTCGATAGTCGCGAAATCCGCCGTTATTTCACGACACTGTCCGGCCATCTGGTGCAGGCGGCCGTGACCTCGGCCGTGGGCGCGCCGATCGAGATGGCGGAAGCGGTCAATCAAGTCATCGCGCTGGCCCGCCGCGCCCACGCCGCCGGCAACAAGCTCATCTTCGTTGGCAATGGCGGGTCATCCGCCATCGCGAGCCACATGGCCACCGACTACTCCAAGAACGGGGATGTCCGCGCCATGGCGCTCAATGACACGGCGATGCTGACATGCCTCGGCAACGATCTCGGCTACGATCGGGTGTTTGCCAAGCAGGTCGAGCTTTACGCGCGGGCCGACGACCTCGTCATCGCGATCAGCAGCTCGGGGCGCTCCGCCAATATTCTCAATGCGGTGGCGGCGGCGCGCGCCGCCAGATGCGCCGTCGTGACCTTCAGCGGCTTTACCCCCGACAATCCGCTGCGACGGCTCGGTGACCTGAATTTCTACATCGATGCCGACCGGTACGGCTTCGTCGAGATCGGCCACCTGACGATCTGTCACGCGATCCTCGATTTCATCTGCGGCCTGCGCGTGCCCGAAGGCGTGTTGCCGGGAGGAGTGGCCGCGGTCTGAACGCCAGCTTTGTCGCGCGCATGTCCCAGGCGTTGCCAGTCCTTCCTTCCGACGACATTGCCCTGCTGATCCCCGCGGCGGACACTCCCGCGCCCGAGGTGACGATCCTGGTGCCGGCGCTCAACGAGGAGCTCACCATCGCCAGGTTCATCGACTGGTGCCACGAAGGCATCAACGCGAGCGGGGCGGCGGTGGAAATCCTGATCGTTGACAGCTCCAGCGACCGCACCGCCGAGATCGCCTTGGGCAAGGGAGCCCGTGTGCTCAAGACGCCCAGACGCGGCCTCGGCCGGGCCTATATCGACGCCATCCCGCATGTGCGGGGGCGTTTCGTTATCATGGGCGATGCCGACTGCACCTACGATTTCCGCTCGATCAAGCCCTACATCGACGCGTTCCATGCGGGGGCCGAGTTCGTGATGGGCTCGCGCTTCAAGGGATCGATTGCGCCAGGCGCCATGCCGGCTCTGCACCGCTATTTCGGCACACCGGTAACGACCTTCATCCTCAACTTGATGTTCGGCAGCCGATTTTCCGACATCCATTGCGGCATGCGCGGCCTGACGCTGGATGCGCTCACCCGCATGGATCTGCATTCTCAGGGTTGGGAATATGCCTCCGAGATGGTGCTGAAATCGGTCCACATGGGCTTGGTTACGGTCGAGGTGCCGATCAGTTTTCTCAAGGACCCGGAAGGGCGGTTGAGCCACATGAAGCGCCGCGGCTGGCTTGAGCCCTGGCGAGCGGGCTGGATGAATCTGCGCGCGATGCTGACGTACGGCGTGAATTTCTTCCTGATCAAGCCAGGCGCCGTCCTGCTTGCGCTCGGCCTCCTGTTGCTGATCCCTCTCAGCTTCGGGCCGGTTGCGGTCGGGCCTGTCGCCTTTTCGCTCAATACCATGCTGCTTGCCATGGCGGTGGCAACGCTCGGCCTTTCCATGCTGTTCTCCGGGGCCATTGTGAGCGTGCTGTTCGACTATTCGGATACGCTGCAGAGGCGCATCGAGAGCGCGCTGCCGTTCAATCGCGTCTTTATCGCCTGTCTGCTGACGGGATTGCTCGGGATCCTCATTATGCTTCCGCTGGTGCGCAGCTATCTCGCCAATGGGTATAGATTGCAGGACGGCAGCATCTATACCCATTGGGCCGTCACGGGGCTTTGGCTGGTGAGCGCGGCCTTTCAGACCTTCATCTTCGCGTCGATGATCCGCGCTCTCGGCGTGGTACTCCCGAAACGGTCGGCAGTGGGGAACGTTTCCCATCCAAAGCCGCCAAGCGATCGAGTGGTTTGAACTGGCGTGAGTGCGATTGCGGAAATGGTTTCGGTTTGGCGGCAGGTCGCGACCGGGCGTTCATGGACCAGGTCATGTCAGCGCGAACTCTGGTAACCGGCGGGGCCGGGTTTATCGGCAGCCACCTCTGTGACCGCCTGCTGGAGCGAGGCGACGAGGTCTGGTGCGTTGACAACCTGCGCCTCGGGCGACGTCGCAACATCGCGCACCTCGGGGACACGCCCGCCTTTCATTTCATCGAGCTCGATGTCCTTGACCGGCCCGCCCTTGCGGCCTTGTTCCGCGAGGGGCGTTTCGACAGCGTGTTCCATCTGGCGGCGAACTCCGATATTGCCGGGGGCGGTGCGGACATGCGGCTCGACCTTGAGCTGAACCAGATGACCACCGTGTCGATCATCGAGGCGATGCGTGCGCATGGCGTGAAGCGGCTGTTCTTTGCCAGCACCTCGGCCATATTCGGGGAAACCGACGCAGTCCTGCGCGAGGACTTCGCCCCGCTCGAGCCGATCTCGTTCTACGGTGCGAGCAAGCTCGCGGCCGAAGCCTATGTTTCGGTTTTCGCGCACACGTTCGGCGGCCGCGCGGTCGTTCTGCGGTTTCCCAACGTGGTCGGCGAGCGCGCGACCCACGGCGTGATCTACGATTTCCTGAGCAAGCTTGTAGCTGGCCGAAGCAGGCTCGAAGTGCTGGGAGACGGCAATCAGTCGAAACCTTATCTCTATGTCGGCGATCTTGTCGAAGCGATCCTCACCGTCTGGGACAAGGCCGAGAGCCCGCTCTCGGTCTATCACGCTGCCGGAATCGGCAACACCTCGGTTCGCGAGATCGCCGAGATCGTGGTGGCCGCAGCCGGAGACGCGGACACGCGGATCGTCTATTCCGGTGGCGACCGCGGCTGGCCTGGCGATGTCCCGCGCTTTCGCTATGACATTTCGCGGCTCGAGGCATTGGGCTGGTCACCGCGGCGCCATTCGACCGAGGCGGTGCGCCATGCGGTCGAGCGCATTCTCGCCAACGGCTTCTAGCTTGCGTTGATCGACATGCACGCCGCGATCGTCGCCGGAGGGTTGGGAACGCGAGCGGCCTCCATGACTGCCGATCGCATCCCCAAGGCGCTTCTCCCGGTCGCGGGCGTGCCGATCATCTTCCGGCAAATGCGGGTGCTGCGGCGCGAGGGCGTCACTCATCTGCGCGTGCTTGCCGGCCATCTCGGCGATCAGCTCGCGCCCGCGCTCGAGCCCGAGGCGGCGAGGCTTGGTCTTTCGCTGCGAATCATCGTCGAGGCCAAGCCGCTTGGGACCGCGGGCTGCCTGACCGCGCTGGACATGCCCGCACAGGAGACGCTGATCGTCTATGGCGACATGCTGTTCGACGTGGCGCTCGCGCCCTTGCGGGAGTTCCATCGCCGGAAGGAGGCGCTTCTGACCGTGGTCGCCCATCCCAACGATCACCCCCGCACCTCCGACCTGATCGGCGAGCGAGACGGCATTGTGTACAGCATCCTGCCCCATGGCCGGCCGCGGGCACACGATCATCGCAACCTGGTGCCGGCGGGCCTTTATCTCGCGGCGTCGTCTTTCTTCGGCGAGCTCGCGCCCGGTGCGCCGGCCGACATGATCCTGGATGTGCTGCCCAGCCTCCTCGCCGGCGGGGCCAGGATCGCGGCCTACAACACTCCCGAATATCTGCGGGACGTCGGCTCGCCCGCCCGCCATGAGCAGGCGGAACGTGATCTCGCGGCCGGCCGGGTGGAGGCGGGCAATCTGGCGCACCGGCGGCCGGCGATCTTCTTCGACTGCGATGGGGTTCTCAACGTCGAGCCGGGTGATCCGGGCATCGTGGCGCCCGACCAGGTCAAGGCGATGACGGGCGCAGGTTCCGCCTTGCGCCGCGCCCGCGAGGCGGGCCTGCTGGCGGTCGCCATCACCAACCGGCCGCAGGTGGCCAAGGGGCTGGTGAGCTTCGAGGGCCTCGACCATATTCTGGGTCGGCTCGAAGCGGTGCTCGCCGACGACGGCGGCGTGCTCGATCGGATCTATTGCTGTCCCCATCACCCGGACTCCGGGTTTCCCGGCGAGGTGCCGGCGCTGAAAATCCGATGCGAGTGCCGTAAGCCGGGCACCCTCCTGTTGCGCCAGGCGCTCGCCGATCTGCCCATTGACCGGTCCCGTTCGATTTTCATCGGCGACAGCCTGCGCGACATTGGGGCCGCACGCGGGATCGGGATCTGGGCCTACGGGGTGCGCACCGGCTATGGCTGCCGCGATCAGGCGCGCTACCGGCGCGAAGCCGGCATCCCGCCGGTTCCTGACCTGATGTTCGAAAATGTGTCGGAGGCCGTCGAATTTGCCATTGGCTATCGCCCCCTTGCTGCGCCGGCCATCGACGCGGTCCGCGCCATGCGCGAGCGCGGGCGCAAGCCGGTACTGGTTGGCGTGTGCGGCCGCTCGCGTGCCGGAAAGAGCACTCTTGCCCACGCGATGGTCCGCAGCCTGATCGAGGATGGCGTGGCGAGCCTTCGCGTGCATCTGGACGATTGGATCGTCCCGGTGGGGGAGCGCCCAGTGCTCTCGACGGCCGAGGCGCGCAATCGGGTCGAGGGACTGCCGCGTCTGATTGAGGCGCTGCGGTCCGGGACGTGCGTCAGGGCGCCCGGCTATGATGCGGCAACCCGAGCAGCGGGGGAGGGGGTCAGCTATGATCCTGCCGGACAAGAGGTGATCGTGATCGACGGCGGCTTTGCGGCGCATCGGAGCATCCGCGCCATGCTCGATCTGGCCATTTTCGTTGCAGTTCCGCCGGAGCTGCAGCGGGAGCGCTTTGCTGCATTCTATCGCTGGAAGGAACACGACCCTGAGCAGATCGGGGCGCTTTGGGACGAGCGCGCCAAGGACGAGTGGCCGGCGGTCGACGCCCAGCGTCAAGGCGCCGATCTCGTTCTGCCGAAAGCGGTTGCCCCATCATGATCGTGTCCTGCGCACCGTTCCGCGTGAGCTTTGCCGGCGGCGGCTCCGACATCGCAGCATTTTATCGCAAGCGCCGCGGCGCGGTTCTCTCCTGTGCGATCGCCAAATACAGCTTCATCGTGGTACATCCATATTTCAATGCAACCAAATATCATCTGAAATATGCCCGCACCGAGCTGGTTGATCGTCTCGACGAGATCCAGCATCCGATCCTGCGCGAGGCGTTGCGCATGCAGGGAATCGATCCAGGCGTCGAGATCACATCCGTCGCCGATATTCCAGGCGGCACCGGCCTTGGTTCGTCGAGCTCTTTTGCGGTCGCGTTGATCAACGCCCTCTATGCGCATCGGCGTGTCTTCGTCCCAAAGGAGACGCTGGCGCATGAGGCCTGCGTGCTCGAGATCGAACGTTTGGGCGAGCCGATCGGCAAGCAGGACCAGTACGCCGCAGCATATGGGGGCGTGAACCTGATCGAGTTCGAGCGGCATGGCGGCGTGACCGTGCAGCCGCTGCTGCTGCCCACGGCCACTTTGTCCACGCTCGAACGCAATCTCATGCTGCTCTACACGGGCAGCCAGCGGGATGCGCGCTCGATCCTGTCGAGTCAGGTTGCCACGATCGAAACCGATGATCCGGCAACGGAGCGAATGCAGCGGATGGTCGACCTCGCCTATGAGATGCGCGACATCCTGCTGGCGGGCAAGCTTGATGAATTTGGACGCGCGTTGCATCGCGGCTGGGAGATGAAGCGAAGCCTCTCGTCCCAGATCAGCACATCGAGCATCGACAAGCACTACGAAAGAGCGCTGGATGCCGGCGCTCTCGGGGGCAAGCTCGCCGGGGCCGGCGGCGGTGGCTTCCTGCTCCTGTACTGCCCGGCAAACGAGCAGGCGCGCGTGCGTGCGGCCCTCGATGGGTTGCAAAGCCTTGAATTTCGCTTCGATTGGGGAGGCGCGCGCATCGCGTTCGCGCAATGAGGTCCCTCAGATGCCGCAGCGCGTTCTGATCACCGGGGCTTCCGGCTATATCGGGATTCGTCTCGTGGCGCCCGCGTTGAAGGCGGGTTACGAGGTGGCGGTGCTCGGGTCACCGCCCCGATTGTCCGGAGTGCGGGCTTATCCGTGGCAGCTTGGCGATGAGCCCCCGCCGGAAGCGCTGGCCGGGGTGACGGCGCTCCTGCATCTCGGCCATTCCTGGAAGAGCGATGGCGAGGGGGCAAGCGAATCCAATGTCAATCTTGCCGGTGCTGAGCGCCTGGCGCGCGCTGCGCTCGCCGCCGGCATTACGAGGTTTGTCTTCGCATCGAGCACTTCGGCGCGCCCGACAGCGCTCAACAACTACGGGCGCGTGAAGCACTCGATCGAAGAGCGCCTGCTGGGGCTTCCAGGTTCGGACGGTCGGATTTTCATCGCGCGGATCGGTCTTGTCTATGGCGGGCCGCTGCGCGGTCAATACGGGCTGATGTCGAAGCTTGCCAGCCTCGCCCCCGTGCTCCCAATGATCGGCCTTGATCGCCGGGTGCAGCCGATTCATATCGATGACGTATGCGCCGCTCTGCTGCGGCTCGCAACCGATTCGCCGCCCGATCGCCGGCGCGTGGTGGTTGCAGGCCGCGAGCCGATCACGTTTGGAGCCTGGCTGCGCACTTTGCGGCGCGCTCAGACCGGCAAGGGGCTTTTGCTGCTGCCGGTGCCGATCGGACTCGCCTTGCTGGCGTGTGACCTGACCCGGTTCGTGCCGTTCGTTCCGACAGTCGACCGCGAGCGTGTGCTCGGGCTGGCCGGCGCAGCCCCGATGGAAAGCGCCGCCGACCTTGCCGCGCTCGGCATCACTCCGTCCGATCCTGCGGACAAGCTTGCGAGCTGCCGGGCTGCCCGCAAACGATTGCTGTCCGAGGCAGCCGCCATGCTGCGATACGCAGGCGGGAGCCGAGCCGCCACCACGGCGTCGGTCATTCGTCTCGGTCGGGCTTTGGAACGCGATCGGGACTCCGGCAGGGCGCTGCCGGCCTTTGTCCTGTTGTGGCCAGCCCTCATCCGGCTGATTGAACCTTGGCGCCCGTCCATGCAGCACCGGCTGTCACGGCAGCTGCATCTCGCCGCCATGGTGGCGGAGAGCGTTTCGCCGGGAGTCGCCCCGCCAGCGCCGTCCGCCCTCCGGATGAGCGGCCAGCTGGCGCTCGAGGCGCTCATCTTCCCTATTCGGGTCCTCTGCGGCCGAATGTACGCATGAGCGAACCAGGCTCCGATCCCGAATTCATCATCATCGGCAGCGGCCCCGCCGGAGTATCCGCGGCGGTTCCTCTGGTCGCGGCGGGCCGTCGCGTCCTGATGATCGACGGATCGGGTGCGGCGCCGCTTTCGCCCGCAGACGCAGTTTCCACACTCTCGTGGCGGAACATGCTCGGGGGCGACCTCGAGGCGCTCAAACCCGATGATGGCCAGTCTCCCAAGCTGCGGACGCCGACCGCCATCAACGTCATCGGCGCGTTCCGGCGCAGCTCGATCATTGCCGAGGAGAATTTCCTGGCCCTGGGCTCGCTCGCGCGGGGCGGTCTGTCACGCGTCTGGGGCGGCTACGTCTGCGAATACGACGACAACGATCTGTCCGACTGGCCGATCACGCACAACGAGCTGCAGGGGTCCTATCAGGCGGTAGTCGAGCGAATCGGCGTGAGCGGAGCGACCGATGACGATATGGCGGCGTTCCACGGGCGTTCGGGCCTGATCCTGCCTGCGCCGCCGATCGGCTTGGCTGCGGCCGCGGTGCGTGAGCGCTATCGGCGCACTGCTCCCACCTCTGGCTTTTCCCTGGGTTTGGCGCGCAATGCACTCCTGACCGTCGATCGGCCGGATCGACACGCCTGCAATCTTTCGCTGTCGTGCCTTTGGGGATGTGAGCGCGGTGCAATCTACGACGCCCGGTACGATCTGGTGCAGCTCTCGCGCAGCCCGACATTCGAGCTCATCGACGATGCCATCGCGTCGTCGATCGACTTCGATGGATCGACCTGGCGTATCCTTTGCCGGACGGGCCGCTGCTTCCGGGCGCGACGCGTGCTGCTGGCAGCCGGCACGATCGGCACTTTGCAGCTTGTCGCCCCTTTGCTGGCGGACCGCGGCGTCTCGACCTTGCGTCTGTTGAGCTGCCCTGTGCAGGTCATGCCGATGTTGGTGCCATCCCGCCTCGGCCTGGCCGCGCCGCAGCGCGGCTACACGCTCGCCCAGCTTGGTTATGCGCTGCATTACGGCGCCGGTCGCTCGGAATATGTCGCGGGCGGACTTTATGAGGTGGCGGCACTCCCTCCATCGAGCTTTGCCGCGCGCCTGCCGCTCGGACGTCGCGCCGCAACGGACCTCGTGCGTGCTCTTGCGCCGGCGCTTATGGTCGCGACCACGTA
>Ga0126381_100009406_pt1 | contig 10970 bp, 6 predicted proteins | sample PanSoiMetPlot_28_FD_96465 | JGI IMG/M metagenome (GOLD analysis project Ga0126381, IMG submission 96465) | Tropical forest soil microbial communities from Panama - MetaG Plot_28 | ecosystem: Environmental > Terrestrial > Soil > Tropical forest > Bulk soil | place: Panama | collected 2016-02-17
GGCAGCGTTATGCCGCCGGCCAGCAGCGTAGCCAGCGACCTTGTGAATTGGGCCAGCGTCAGTTGGCGTATAGTTTCGCCGACAACCGGAGATTTCATGAGCCACTCGTCTATTCTGAACCTTCCGGCCGGAGTTCTTCGCCAAACGAACAGAAAGACCACTGTCAAAATTATGAGCGGCGCCAGCCAGTAGACATTGACTCTTATGAAGTCAGCGGTACCCACGACCGCAACCGTGACCATGGGGAGCTGCTGTGCGCCGACATTGCCGTAAAGCTGCATGAAATTCGGGATGACATATGTTGAGAGCACCATCACCAGGATGAGCGAAGCGCACACCAGCACGATGGGGTACGACAGTGACTTCTTCATTTTGCGTCTTACTTCCCCGATCGTCTTCTGGTAGCTGACATATCTCAAAAGCACCTCGTCGAGAGATCCGGACCGCTCGCCTGCAAGAATCGAGGCTATGTAAATCCTAGGGAAGGTGTCGCCCTGCGCTGCAAACGCTTGAGACAGCGCATGCCCTGCCCGTATTTTGTCCTCGACATCTTCGAGCACCAGCCTGAGGCGTTCATTGATTACGCGCTTGCGAAGTATTGTAATGGCCTGAAGTATGGGAAGCCCGGCGCGTAAAAGCGCCGACATTTGCTGGTTGAAAAGTAGAAAGGCCTCGGTCTTGATCTTGCCGGATCGCTTCTGTGAGCCCAGAACTGACTTAATACCAATGGCGCCAGGAGCAGCGACCGAGAAGATCCGAAAGCCCTCACGCTCGAGCTTCAGCCGGACATCGCGCTCTTCGGTCGCTTCGATAGTGCGAGTGATGACCTCGCCTGTTGGTGTGCCTAACCGGCAAACAAATTCCGCCATAACCTCCCTGATTCACGCAACATTACTGCACGCAACCGGTAATGCGCCACGTTTTGTAGTGAGGGGCACTGATTTGAGGACTATAACACAGACCAACATTGCTTGTCCCTCTTGAATTGCGTCGCTTGTCCCTCTTGAATTGCGTCGCTATCGGGCATCCCTAAAGTACCTGACGGAGGGGGACCGAATTCCCCGAGGCCCACCAAAGAAAGTACACGCCCCATCCCGCCTTTAGTTTCAAAAGTTCTCGAGCGGCTAAGATTCAATAAGTTCAAGGTAATTCGAGGGTTGCAGTCGATCCTTGCCCCCTTTTTAATTGCATGCTAGCATGCGGTTTCGCCCGTCCAGCCGCGCATTGGAGGTGTTTCCGCGGAATGCGTTCTCGCCTACTGATACCAACCTTCGCGCTGTTGCTGTGCGCAATTGCAGAACAAACCGCTCCGAAAGCATACGCCGTTCAGAGGCAGCAACAGGGAGACCAACCGCTACCTTCTCAGCGAGAGATAGCCAACCAGCGAGAGATAGCCAACCAGCGAGAGATAGCAAGCAAGTCCGTCGCGCCAAAGCCGGTCGAGAAATCAGCAACCGAGCCGGACGCAGCAACTCGCTCAAAGACCTCGTCGTCGTCAAAGGAGGGTGAAAGCCTTGAGGTGGTCGCCGACCACGAAGAGGAGAACGGCGACATCTATACATACGAAGGGTATGTCATCGTTACGTCAGAGAATCTGAGGATTCAGGCTGACCGGATCATATTGAACAACGTGACTCACGATATGGTGGCTGAGGGAAATGTCGTGTACGACGAAGGCTCCGATCAGCGCGTAACCGCGCGTAGGGCCGAGATCAATACTGCCAGTCATCGGGGCACCTTTTGGGAAACGACCGGATTCACCGACAGAACAGCCACGGGCGAATACGTCTTTTTCACTGCTGACCGCGTTGTCAGGACCGGCCCGGCAACTTACGAACTGTACAACGCAACAGTAACGGCTTGCGAAGACGTAGTGCCGAAATGGAGTTTCACGTCAAAACGCGCGGAGCTCAAGATAGACGACCGCATCAAGCTTTATGATTCGATATTCCGGATACGCGGATTGCCATTCCTGCCGTTGCCTTATACCTGGCTTCCAACCACCAAGAAGGAACGCAAGTCCGGCTTTCTGATCCCGATGACCGGTAACTCCAATCAAAAAGGCCGTGTTTTTCGGGAAGCCTATTTTCAAACGCTGGGCGATTCGGCAGACCTTACCATTCGCGGCGATATTTACAGCCAGCGAGGAATCGGATTAGGGGTTCAATTCAGGGCGCAGACAGACGACAAGTCATACCTGCGCGTTGGAGTTTATTCGGTAAAGGATCGCCTGTTTGGGCCGCCGGGTCCAAACGAAGGTGGAACTGCAATCGTCGGCGACGCTATTCAATATTTGCCGCATGGCTGGGTCGCGGTCGCTAACGTATCGGCAGTCACCAGCCTGGACTTCAGGCAGGTGTTTTCTGATGACATCTCCCAGGTCATCAACCCGGTGCGCGAATCCACCTTTTTCGCATACAACAATTTCGGCAGTTATAGTTTTGGAGTCCTCGCCGACAATAACGACACTACCATTTTCAACCCTGGCTTGGTTCCGTCAACCGGTAACAACATAGAAATTAAGACCCGCCACACGCCGGAGGCGGATTTTGCAGCCTATCCGAGGCGGGTCATTGGATCTTTGCCATTCTACTTTTCGTTCGACTCGTCCGCTGGTGTTCTGTCCCGCAATGATGTCAGCTCGGATGGCAGTACGTTTTCAACACCCAGCGCAGTTGAGCGGCTCGATTTCCAGCCGAAGATAACGATTCCGCTTCCGACAATCGGAGGGTTTGCCGTGACTCCCAGCCTTGCTGTGAGGGGCACCTTTTACAGCGATAGCATTACCCAGCCATCCCAGACGCTGCTGAGCCAAACCGGTGTCACCGCGCCTCCATCGCCCTTTACTGGAATACCCGTGGCACAGGACACCTTGCCGGCATCCAACAGCCCCGCGGGTTCGAGTCTGTTTCGACACTATGCCGAGCTGGACGTCGATGTCAGACCGCCGTCCTTTGAAAAGGTGTTCACTGACGACGATGGCCTGGTCAGGTTCAAGCATCTTATTGAGCCGTACATTACGTACCGAAATATCGCGGGTATCGGCGACGAGTTTAACAGGATTCTCAGATTTGATGAGAGGGACGCCGTTGCCAATACGAATGAGTTTGAGTACGGTTTCGTCAACCGGTTCTTCATCACCAGGAGAGAGTCGGACCTGGTTCGACCAAGGCGGCGTCGGTTTCGAATGACGCCGGAAATGGAGCCGGAACAGGCCGGTCCCGCTCAGCGGAATCCAAAGGCAAAAGCTGCCGGAACTGGCGAGGGCTCAACGTCCGGGGAGGCGGCTGATGCGACTAAGCCCGGCGACTCAAAGAATCAGGGTGATTCTGGAAAAGCAAAGGCCGACGCGACACTCCAATCAGGCGAGCAGGCCGAGTTAACTGAACCCGGGGCGGCGGCCAAGGCAAAGCAGCAGCAATACAAGAACCTGAAAGATTACCGAAAAGAGGAGGCAAAAGAAGGCAAAGACGGCTTGTCTCTGGCGCCGGGAGATACGGATGATTCTCCTGTGCAGGCCTATGAGTTCCTGTCGATCAAGGTCGCTCAGAAGTATTTTATCGATCGCAACTTTGGAGGGGCCCTTGTACCGGGCGCCAGGAACCAGTTCTATCCCCTGACCACATTGACTGGCTTCGACTATGCGGGGGTGAGCAGGGCCTTCTCGCCGGTCAATGTTTCAGTTCGGTATCGCCCGCTGGCTTATGTTTATGGCGACCTCCGTTTTGACATCGGTCCGGATTCCGGCGTTCGGGATATGACTACGATCGTTGCCGGTCGAAAAGGCAACCTGACGCTCGAGGGCGAGTGGTATTATTCCCGTCAGGTCAGCACAGGCGCTAGCACTACTGGCGCTAACAGCATAGTCGCTAACAGTTTTGAGCCGGGAACCTTTGCCGGCAGCCAGGTCTTTGGCGGCGTCCTCTTCGGCAATTACCTTCGCGGAATCTATGGCGGGACTCGCGTAGGATATGATTTCACGAAACAGTTTCTGACTCCAACCGAGACATCCCCCGGGCGGCTGACCAATACGAGAAGTTTCCTCGGCTATAACTGGAACTGTTGCGGTTTGCAGTTCAACTACAATACGTTTAAGGCGGGGCTCCGGAACGAAAGCACCTTCAGCTTCACATTCACTCTGGCGGGATTGGGAACATACGGAACCGACCAGTTCTCTCAATTGGCGGGGACGGGCGGCGGCGGTGGAGGCAAGGCGGGCAAGCGCACGATGTCGCCTGATGACCTTTTCCCATAAGTAGCGGTAGCTGCTCGAGCTGCAACAAGATTCGCTCGGAATGCAGTATTATTGACAGGGTTGGACTTTGATGATAGGTTACGGCTGGGCCGCGCTCGATCAGTGTCATGCAGAAGAAGAACGAACACAATCTTGAGGAGAGAAAGCGAGAGATCCTCAGAGCAATCGTAAGGTTGCACATCTCTACGGGCCAGCCCGTCGGATCGCTTGCCCTGACCAGGCTCTCCAAGGAAGGACTTTCGTCTGCCTCGATCAGGAACATCTGCGGAGAACTAGAGAACGAGGGTTATTTGAGCCATCCGCACACATCCGCAGGACGCGTCCCGACCGATAAGGGCTACCGGTTTTATGTCGACAACGTTATGGGATCGACAAGAGTCTCGCGGACCGATGCCGCCCGGATCAATGAGCTTTTCGATAAGGAATCCTTTACGAGCTCGGAGCGGCTAATGGAGAGGACCAGCCGGCTACTCTCACAGCTTTCGGACAACGTCGGAATAGTTGTTTCGCCGTTGATCTCGCAAGAAATGCTCCACCACATCGAGTTCGTAAAGCTGGCGGATTTAAGAATACTGGTTATAACCGTGTCGAGCACTGGGCGAGTACAAGACCAGGTCATAAGAATCGACTCCGAGTTCAGCCAGCAGGAGCTTAACACGACGGCAAGGTATCTTGTAGAGAACTTCCACGGTTGGACGATGGTCAGTATTCGTGAGGAGCTGCTGCGGCGAATGACCGAGGAAAAAGCTCTATATGACGAGTTGCTTCAAAATGCGGTGCTGCTGTGCAGCCAGAGCCTGAGTGAAGGCGACCAGCCGGTCGTTTTCATAGAAGGGGCGTCTACCATAGTCACCAAACCGGATTTCGCAGACACGGAACTGATGCGGGTGCTTTTCAAGATTCTCGAACAGAAGAACCGCATCATCAAGATACTGAACGAGTGTATAGAGGGAGCGCGACGCGAGAACGTAGCAGTCTTGATTGGAAGCGAAAACACAGCGGACGATATGCGGAGTTGTACCGTTATAGCATCTCGATGCTTCTACACTGGCGGAACCGCGGTAGGCGGTATTGGTGTCGTAGGCCCGACTCGACTTGAATATGCGAGACTCATCAGCATTGTTGATTATACCGCTAAACTCTGCGAGCGCGCTCTCAGCGGCCAGGCCTTCACTCCCGACAATCGAGCAGTAACAGATGGTTAACATCATGGGCTGGATGGAAGGAAGCGGTGCAGCGAGTTAAACGCCTGGCGAGTGGTCAGGCCGTTTGAGTGAATCCTTCCCATCGATGCCAGCCGGGTGTAATATAATTCCGAGTGCAATGTAATTCCGGGTATAATATATTAAAGACATCGTTTCATAAAATGGGAAAGAAGAAGGGGATGCATACGGATTCTGCAGAAAATGATAAGGCGGTTTCCGACGAAGAAACCGCTACCAACCGACGCAATCGAGGCGGCCCGGCGACCGGCCATGCTAAGGACGAGCCGGCCGATAGCGCGGATGGTACCGATATCGCGGACAGCGAGGAAATTGACATCGAGTATCTGGACGATGATAGCTCAAAGAAGAACGACTTTGATCCCCTGGTCCGCGCCATTGCCGGCGAGCCCGCCCCGGAGGCCGGTGCCGACGTTTCGGTTGAGCTTTCTGAGGCTCAGAATCAGATAGAAACGCTGATGCGCGAAAGGTCCGAGCTGCACGATAAGCTATTGCGCCGGCAAGCGGAGTTCGAAAACTTTCGAAAACGGTTCGACCGGGAGCGATCCGAAATCTACCAGCGGACAAGGGCCGAAGTACTGTTAGAGCTCTTGCCGGTTCTCGATAACTTTGAACGCGCTTTGATCAGCCTGGAAACAACCGGAGACGACGCAGAGGCGCTTCACCAGGGTGTTACCCTGATACATAAACAGCTCAAGGATGCTGTGACAAAGATGGGCCTCCAGCCCGTTGAATCGGTTGGAAAGTCATTCGATCCGAATGTTCACGAAGCCATAACGGTCGAACCCACGGATGAGCACGAAGAGAATACAATCATTGAGGAGTTTCAGCGAGGCTACAAACTCGGGGATCGTTTGCTTCGTCCAGCGAGGGTAAAGGTTGCTGGTGCTCCCGAACGATAAAATCTGCAAGCCGCCCTGCCCCATTGGTACCTTCAGCAAACAGGTTTGACCTGACCCATCTTGAGATCTGAAAGCCCCCCAATTTGTTGATTTTGATTCAAAGCGTCATAATAATTCTTGCCCCCGAAGCTGTTATGCATTAGTATATGGCAAGCCTACGAAGCAGGCGTAGCAATTGTCTCCGAGGCCCCTACTCGAAAAATCGACCCCAAGCCCACGATAACTGACCCGTCTGGGGAAGCAATTGTGCACTCGATATTCAAGTAAGAAAGTGGTTACCAAACAAGGACGAGTGTCGTCCGCATAGGACTCGAACGGAGGTGAGACTCTCATGGGCAGAGTTATTGGAATAGACCTGGGTACAACCAACTCCTGCGTGGCCGTGCTAGAGGGCGGGGTGACTCAGATAATCCCCAACAAAGAGGGGGGCCGGACTACGCCATCAGTGGTCGCCTTTACGGAGAAGGGCGAGCGCTTGATCGGCCAGATAGCCAAGCGACAGGCTATCACCAATTCGGCGAACACAATCTACGCGGTCAAGCGGCTCATGGGACGCAAGTTCAAGTCTCCAGAGGTCGAGCGAGCCAGACAGTTCTGCTCGTATGAAATAACCGAAGCGGCGAACGGCGACTGCCGCATCCGCGTCCGAGGACGCGATTATTCACCACCGGAAATATCAGCGATCCTGCTCCAGCGACTGAAGCTCGCCGCGGAGGACTTCCTTGGAGACGAGGTAACTGAAGCCATTATTACAGTCCCGGCTTATTTCGACGACATTCAGCGGCAAGCCACTAAAGATGCGGGGAAGATCGCCGGACTCAACGTTCAAAGAATTATCAACGAGCCGACGGCGGCCGCCCTCGCGTATGGGCTGGGGAAGAAGGATAGCGAAAAAGTTGCAGTATACGACCTCGGCGGCGGCACCTTCGACATCTCAATTATGGAAATGTGCGACGGCGTGTTTGAAGTGTTGTCGACCTGCGGCGATTCGTTCCTCGGCGGTGAAGACTTTGATCAGCGCATAGTGGACTGGATGATTCAAACCTTCAAGGAAGAAACTGGCATCGACCTGAGGGCTGACCGGCTTGCCCTCCAGCGGTTGAAGGAGGCAGCAGAACGTGCAAAATGCGAGTTGTCCACCGCGACCGAATCGCAACTGAACCTTCCATTCATCGCGGCCGATTCGACCGGACCCAAGCACTTCAACAAGACGCTTACCCGTCCAAAGTTCGAAGAGCTCGTTAAGGACCTGGTTGAAGCTACCGTTGAGCCGTGCCGGAAAGCGCTGGCAGACGCTAAGCTCGCAGCTCCGGATATTACGAAAGTGCTGTTGGTAGGAGGCCAGACCCGCTCTCCCATAATCATCCACAGGGTCCGAGAGATATTTCAAAGAGAACCCTCTATAGAAATCAATCCCGATGAGGTCGTAGCGATCGGTGCCGCGATACAGGCCGGCGTTCTGACGGGTGATGTCAAGGACCTGATACTTCTCGACGTAATTCCCTTGTCGCTGGGCATCGAAACACGCGGAGGCCTGTTTACAAAGATACTCGACCGGAACTCTACGATTCCTATTAAGAAGAGCCTGGTGTTCACTACGGTTGCCGATAACCAGCAGGTCGTCGAGGTCCACGTACTTCAGGGCGAACGTGAAATAGCCTCGGGAAATCGCAGCCTGGCTAAATTCGAACTGGTCGGGATTCCGCCATCGCCGCGCGGCGTCCCCCAGATAGAAGTAACGTTTGAGGTCGATGCCGACGGTATGGTATCGGTGTCGGCCCGCGATAAAATGACCGGGCTGGAGCAAGCAATGCGAATAACGCCGTCATCAGGGCTTTCAGCGTCCGAAATCTATGATTTGATCGAAGAAGCCGGCCGGAACGCGGATACTGATCGCAGGACCAAAGAGATGATCATAGCGAGGAACCGGCTGGAGGGACTGCTGCAAAATTCAGTGCGTTCGTTTAGTGAGTTTGGCTGGATGCTTTCGGCCGATCATCAAGAGTATGTACGCCGCACTCTCGAAGCCGCTCGGACGGCCGCTGTATCCGACGACGGTGGCGAGATCCGAACAGCTTTGGAGGAATTGGAACGCGCCGCCCGCATGATTACAGACGCGATGTTCAGGCCCACCCAGGTGACTCCCAGCCCGGGCGGTTCGTCGGAGGACGCGGATTCGGCTCAGATTCCAGAAATCTCCTGAGCTTTGCTATAATCCTTGGTCGCGACCAGGACAGGGCGAACCGAGCGCTTGTCCGGAATTCAGCGCAATCTAAAGTTATGGTTTTGCGCTGGACGAAGTTGATAATCCATCGCTGACTGAGGGGACGCAAAGCGTTGAGCAGTAAACGAGACTACTACGATATTCTGGGGTGCAGGCGTGATGCCTCCGATCAAGAATTGAAGCAGGCATACCGGCGCCTCGCCATCAAATACCATCCAGATAAGAATCCCGGTGACACTGAAGCCGAAGAGCGCTTCAAGGAAATTGCTGAAGCCTACCAGGTCTTATCACAACCCGAGGTCCGCGCGCGTTACGATCGGTACGGGCACGCCGGGCTGGCTGCGGGAGCCGGTTCAGGGTTCGGCGGAGCGGGGTTCCCTGGTCTCGACGACATTCTAAGCGATTTGTTCGGCTTCGGAGACGTGTTCGGCGGGAGAACCCGGCGCCAGGGCCCGAGGCGCGGCTCCGACCTCCGCTACGACATAGAGATCACGCTCGAAGAGGCGGCCAGGGGTTTCAAGACAAAGATCAAGATCCCCCGGTTGGAAGCCTGCGAAACCTGCAACGGATCGGGCGCCGCGGAAGGTACAACCCCGGCTCGCTGTCAAACGTGCAACGGCAGCGGCCAGGTTCGTTATCAGCAGGGATTCTTCTCCGTAAGCCGGACGTGCTCAGCCTGCCGAGGAGCCGGCAAGATCATCAGGGATCCTTGTCGCGAATGCCGAGGTGCCGGCCGAGTAGAGCGTGAACGCTCGATGGAAATCAAAATACCGGCTGGCGTCGACACTGGCTCCCGCTTGCGAATCGCTGGCGAGGGCGAGGGAGGAGAAGCGGGAGGACCGCCTGGCGACCTTTATGTGGTTATCCATATAAAGGAACATGCGATATACGAGCGCCGTGAAGCTAATCTGTATTGTGCCAAGTCGATCTCGTTCACTCGAGCCGCGCTTGGCGGAGATACGACCGTCAGGACCCTTGATGGCGAGGAGACCCTTCACATACCGGCTGGCACTCAAACCAGCACAGTGTTTAGATTGAAAGGACATGGAATGCCCGGACTTGGAGGCCGTGGCCGCGGCGACCTGTTTGTGGCTATTAATGTCGTTACTCCTACGAGTCTGTCTCGTGAACAGCGCCGCCTGCTTGAAGAGTTATCAGCGCTCGAGGACGAAGAGACCCGTCAAGACAAAGGGCTATTCGATAAAGTGAAAGATATCTTTGGGTGAGTCGTCGATTGTGCGTTGTTTTGAAAGTTGAATGGTGAAAAAGTGCCGCCCAAAGGTCGGGAGCTAGTTCACACTTCAATGCTTGCGCTTCGGCGCTTTTACGCTCAACCTGCGAATATCAACCAGCTTTTAACTTACCTGTCATCTCGATGCGAACTTGTCCCCAGGGCGGCTCTGCCGTGATCAGAACAGGTACTCGCTGCAAGTCGCGGGTTAAATAGATCCGGATCTTATGGGAGTCGTTCGGTCTGCCCTCTTCAATCATCTTAACGGCAATTCGAAAAGCATCATAAGTTGCCGCGCGCGTGTAGACTTTTTCCCTCGCCTCTGCCTCCACCCTTATAGGGTATAGTTTGCCGTCCTCGATTACATTGAGTGTTTTTGACGCGCCCGGACTCTGGTTGATTTCCCTGATGGCGAAAAGAACAGACGCCATGTCGTAGGTGTCTTTAGGCAGTTCGACCGACCTCCCGTCGGCCAGTTTTGCTGTGTGGCCATTCTGGTCAACTACAAATGAGGTTTGAACCACCCTCTTGCCGTGGTGAGAAACCTTGGTGCCCCGGAACGGCAGCAGCGATGACGCATCGATGTAAGACTCATATTTGTCGTTCAACCGGTAATTGAGCGCCTTTACCAGTCCGACAGATTCCGCCTGGGCACTTACATGAAATGCGTCCCTTCCCTCAAACTTGAGGCGTTCCTTGGTCTGGAGAGTTAACTCGCCCGCGACGATGAAGTTTGACCATGAAATGTCGTAATTGATCTGCTCACCTACGACGTACGGGACCGACGCTTTTTCGGAAGTGCTCTTGCCGTTATCACCTTTTTTCGAGCCTGCCCTATCGTCGCTTCCCTGCCCGGCTCTTCCCTGTGCGGCGCTCCTCTGCCAGGCGCCAGCAGCAACAAGGTTCGCAACTCCGTCGTTCGTCCGACGCAACCGGCCCGGTAAACTGCTGCTGCTAACAATGGAAGACGACACCGCGCCCGCTGGAAGAAGCGAGACTATCGGAAACAGGACGAACGCCAGAACTTCTCTAATCCCCATCAGCGCTACTCGCGTCTCTCAAACTGCCTTTTGAGATGCACATACGAGGAGGCCGGATGCCCGGGCCGGCGACTCGCATTCCGGCAGGCTTTCTA
>Ga0126381_100009407_pt1 | contig 10970 bp, 11 predicted proteins | sample PanSoiMetPlot_28_FD_96465 | JGI IMG/M metagenome (GOLD analysis project Ga0126381, IMG submission 96465) | Tropical forest soil microbial communities from Panama - MetaG Plot_28 | ecosystem: Environmental > Terrestrial > Soil > Tropical forest > Bulk soil | place: Panama | collected 2016-02-17
CGCGACCGCGGCCGGCGCTGCGGCGGGCGCAGGCGCGATGGCGGGAACCGTTGGCGAGGACGCCGCGGCGGGCACGGGCGCGCCGCCCTTGAGCGGCGCGACCGCGGACGGCCATGCGGCCGGCAGGCTGCGCCCGGACGGGCCACCGCCTGGGGGTGACGACCACCCGCCGGGTGGCTCCGGTGGCGGCGGATCGGGTGGCTCCGGTGGCGGTCCCGTCGGCGGCGGCGGCCGGGGCAGGCAGTGGCCCGAGGCAGGCAACGGCGGCGGCCGGGCGGCCCCGCCGCTGCCACTGCGACCGTCGGGCGGCAGGTCCGCGCCCGACGGCGCATCGGCGGGCTGGGCCCGCGGTTCGGCCGCGCGGGCCGGAACGACCGCCGGGCGGTCCGCGAGTTCGGCGCCGGCCCCCGGTCCGGGAAGCGGCAACGGCGGTGCCGGTGCGGCGCGCGGTCAAGCCCAGCCGCCGCTTCGGCAAAGCGCGCGGCCGTCAGGCAGCGGCTCGGCAGGCCGCGGCACGGCCGGCGGCCGGCTGGCCGGCCGCGGGTCGGCGGCCCGCGGCTCGGCGGCGCGTGGCCCGGCTGGCGGCGGGACCGCGAGCCCAGGATCTGGCGCCTCGTCCGGCCGGCCGGCTCGAGGCAGCGGATGGTTCGGGGGAGGCACCACCATTCGTTCGGGCGAAGTGGACGGAACCGGGGCGGCGGGAAAGCGTTCGCCTATGCCGTTCTGGCTGCGGCCTGTCCGCCGGGACAAGTAGCGGAGCCCGGCCATGGAAATGTCCACCGGGCAGCAGCGGCTGTTGTTCGCCGTTGTCGTCCTGCTTCTCGCCGGGCTCGGCATCTACCTGCTAGGCCCCCTCAAGCACCACGGGGCGGCCGCCGCGCCGCCCACCCCCACACCGTCCGCGAGTGGTGCCGTGGCCGCAGCGGCGACCACGTCGCCTGCGACTGCGCAGCCCACGACCGCCCCGGCGACCACGCCGGACGTCCCCGGGGGCGCCGACATCTACCAGTGGCTGCCGTTCACGCAGCAGGACCTGACGCAGGCCTCGCAGACGACGATCGCCTTCGCCGCCGACTACGAGACCTACAGCTACACCGAGACCGCCGCCGCGTACGGCGAGAAGATGGCCAGCCTGGTCACCACCGAACTCGATGCGACGCTCGAGAACGGCTACGCGGCACCTGATCTCGCGGCGCAGCGGTCCGCGCAGAAGCAGGTCTCCACCAGCAGCGGCGAGATCGCATCGATCCGCGCGTTCGGCGCCGGGTCGATCACGTTCCTGGTCAACATCACGCAGCAGATCACCGTCTCGAAAGGATCCCCGGCCAGCACAACGCAGCAGTACGCGGTGACGACCGTCTTCTCTGCCACCGATGGCTGGCAAGTGAACGACATCGAGCTGGCGAACGCGGGCAACTCGTGAAGCGCCGCGCTGCCGGGCCTTCCTTCATCGGCGTGGCGCTGATCATGCTGCTCGGCCTGCTCGCCGTGCCAATGCTGGTGATCGGCGGCGCCGGCGCCATGTTCGCGGGCGGCGGCGGGGGGTGCACGCAGGTCTTGGGGCAGGCGAACGCCCAGCCCGGCGTCAGCGCGCAGGCGCAGAATTCCATCCCCGACGACTACTTGAGGTGGTACCAGAAGGTCGGAGTGCAGTACAACGTGCCGTGGACGATCCTGGCCGGCATCGGGAAGGTGGAAAGCGACCACGGGCGGAGCCGGCTGCGCGGCGTGGTCTCCGGCTGGAACGCGTTCGGCGCGGCCGGGCCGATGCAGATCGGGGTCACAGGGGCGGCGGGTAATCAGTGGGGCGGCAAGCCCGTCCATCCGGCGTCGCAGGTGGTGAACGGGGTCGCCACCGACGAGGACGGCAAGTCCACGGTTTCCGTGTACGACCCGGCGGACGCGATCGCCGGCGCGGCGAAGTACCTGACCGAGCACGGCGTGCAGTCGGACCCGTCCGCCGCGATCTTCGCGTATAACCACCTGGACTCCTACGTGCAGGACGTGCTGTCCTGGGCCTCGACCTACGCCAGCGGCGGGTTCACGGTCAGCGCGGGCGCGCGGGGCGGCTCGGCGAACTCGGCTGGCTCGTGCACGGAAAACAGCGTCCTCGACGCAATGAACACTCCGAACGCGGCGGTCGCAACCACCATCAGCTTCGCCGAGGAGCAACTCGGCAAGCCGTACATGTGGGGCGGAACCGGGCCGGACGCGTTCGACTGCTCGGGGCTGGTGATGATGGCGTACCGGTCGGCCGGCGTCTTCATCCCGCGCACCTCCCAGCAGGAGTGGCGAACCTGGGGGCCGCGAGTATCAGCCTCCCAGGCCGAGCCGGGCGATCTGGTGTTCTTCGCAGGCGCGGACGGCACGGCGAAGGCGCCCGGGCACGTGGGGCTGGTGATCGGAAAAGGCCAGATGATCGAGGCGTACGCGACGGGTTTCCCGGTCCGCATATCCACCTACGGCACGCCAAACTCGCCGCCTGGCGATCGGAAGGTGGTGGGCTTTATCCGCCCATGGGCGCACCCCGGCGTCAAACTCGCCGGCGCCTAAGTCCTCAACGCACGCACCAAGATCGCTAGCGGGGGCGGCAAGGGGCTGCTGTTAGTCTGCTAGTGGGTAACGCCTTGCGCGGGGAAGGCATCACAATGCGAAGTCGCTGGTGGACCGTGGCGGGGGTGGCCGCCGCGGCGGCTGTCGTCGGCGTGTTCGTCGCCAGCTCCACCTCGGGTGCCCCGGGCGCTCCGTCCGCGACGCGGACCACGCAAGCAGCGGGCGTGCATAGCGCCGCAGCCCGCCCAGGCGCCACCCAGCCTGCGTCCGCGCCGCCCGCAACCACGCAGCCAGCGAACGGGCCGTTCATGCTCACGGGTCCTGTCGTCGCGCTCGGCGACTCCTACACAGCCGGTGATCTGCTGCCCATGTCCCTGAGCAGCCGGCCGTTCGGCTGCCTGCGGTCTTCCAGCGCCTACCCCGCCCGGGTGGCGAAAGCGCTCGGCGCTTCCGCTGACCTCGTCGATGCCTCCTGCACCAACGCGGGCGTCAAGGAGATGACCCAGCCGCAGCGAACGTACATGGGGACCAACCCGCCGCAGTTCGGCGTACTCAAGCCTGACGACTCGCTGGTCATGCTGACGCTCGGCGGCGACGACATGGGGTTCCTGAACGTGTTCCGCACCTGCATGGAGCTGAGCATCACCCACCTGCACGGCAGCCCGTGCAAGAGCCACTTCGCCAGCGGCGGCGACGACCAGCTCACCGGACGGGTCGCGGCCGAGGCCGCGAAGCTGACGAGTGTGCTCACCGCGATCCGCGCGCTCGCGCCGCAGGCGCGGGTGCTGCTCGTCGGCTACCCGGCTGTGCTGCCGCAGCAGGGCGGCTGCTGGCCCGTCGTCCCGATCACCAACGGCGACATCGCCTGGCTGCGCGGCATCGAAACGCAGCTCAACGCCATGCTCCGCCAGTCAGCCACTGCCGCGGGGGCCACCTTCGTGGATACCTACACGCCGACGATCGGGCACGACTTCTGCCAGAGCCCGAACACCAGGGACTTCGAGGGCCTCGTCCCGACCTCGCTGGCCGCGCCGTTCCACCCGAACGCACGTGGCCAGGCAGCGATAGCCGAAGCGGTACTCGCCGCGCTGCACGCGGATCAGGCCCAGCCGCAGGCGGCGCGGTAGCCAGGTCAGAACTGCTCGGCGTGCCTGCGACGCAGTGAGCGCCCGCGCTGACGCGGCTCGGGCAGCTTGCGGGCCAGCTCATCCGGCAGTCGCAACAGCGGGTTGGCGGCGCTTGCCACCACATCCTGCGCGATCTCGGTGACCCGCCGTCCCCGCGACCGCGCGGCGCCGCGCAGCAGGTCGAACGCTTCCCTGGGACGCAGCCGGTGCCGTTCGGCGAGCACGCCGATGGCCTGCTCGACACGGACTCGCGACGCGAGGGCATGCTCAAGCTGAGCGACAGTCACCGCTAGCCGCTGGGCCTCATCACTTTCTCGAACGGAGCGGGCCGGCTGTGCGGGCCGTACGTCACTCCACCCCGACGGCGGACGCTGAGCTGGCGGCCTGCCGGCCGCGTGCTGGCCGCCCCCGGGCTGGCTGCGGACCCGCTGGCCGTCGTGCTGGCCAGCGCCCGGCTGGCTGGCGATCGGCGGGCCGTCGGGCTGGTTGGCGCGATGACGGCCCGTGCTCTGCCCCGACGGCCGGCGTGGCACGCCGTTCTCGTCGACGGCTTCGAGGAGCCTGGTGTCATCGTCCGCCGCCTGATCCGCGGCGAACAGGTCAGCGAGCACCATGGCGCTGGTCAGGTCCGGGACGCTCTCACCGCGGACCACCCAGCCATGCTCCGCCTTGCGCACGATCACGTCGTCGTACGCACCTTCTTGACCCGTTGACCCGTTAACGCTCATATCTGCCTGCTTCCCCCCTGGTCCCTACCACCACGACGAAGGCGCTTCACACCACTATCAACGGTGGAACGCTTACTGGCGAATTCATTCGTCCAGAATTTCGCTAAACGCGCAGAGACAGCACGGTACCGTTCGGGATAAATGGTCTTTTATCCCCCAGCACACTGTGCCGTCAGCCTGCCTGCGGCGCGGCCAGCTCGGCGAGCCGGGCCTGCACCTGCGCGGCCGACGGGTTCACCATCGTGCTGCCGTCGGGGAACAGCAGGGTGGGCACCGTCTGGTTGCCGCCGTTGACGCTCATCACGAACTCCGCCGCGGCCGGGTCGCGCTCGATGTCGACCTCGGCCATCTCGATGCCTACCCGGCTGAGCTGCGCCTTGAGACGCTTGCAGAACCCGCACCACTGCGTGGTGTACATCGTGAGCGGCACCGGTTGCCTCCTCGCCCTTCGCTGACCCTGCCCGGTCTGTCACTTTCCAGCGAATGCAACAACATTCAACCGTCGCGCGTTCCCTTGCCGCTGGGGGTTTGGCGGCCATGCCGCGCCCGGTGCGCCAAAATGTGACGGATGGACGCGGATGACCTGCTAGCGGCGCTCGACCCCGAGCAGCGTGAGGTGGCCCTTGCCACCGGGGGGCCGGTCTGCGTGCTCGCCGGCGCGGGCACGGGGAAGACCCGCGCCATCGCGCACCGGATCGCCTACGCCGTGGCCAGCGGAGTCGTCAACCCGGCGCATGTGCTCGCGCTGACCTTCACGGTGCGCGCGGCGGGCGAACTGCGCGGGCGGTTGCGGGACCTCGGCGGCGGCGTGGAGGCCGTGCGGGCGAGCACGTTTCACGCGGCGGCACTGCGGCAGCTCAGCTACTTCTGGCCGCGGGTGATCGGCGGGCGGGCGCCGAAGCTCGTCGAGTCCAAGCTGCCGCTGCTGCGCGAGGCGGCCCGCGACCTGCGGCTGCGGCTCGACGGGCCGGCGCTGATGGACGCGGTGACCGAGATCGAGTGGGCGAAGGTCTGCCAGACGCACCCGGACTCGTACCTGCCCGCCGCGGTTTCCGCGGGCCGCACGCCGTCCGCGGGCGTCGAGGAGACCGCCCGGCTGTACCAGGCCTACGAGCAGCTGCGGCGTGACCGGCAGCTGATCGACTTCGAATCGGTGCTCGAGCTGACCGCGGCGATCCTGTTCGCCGAGCCTGGCATGGCACGCGAGGTGCACGCGGCGTTCCGCCATTTCACCGTCGACGAGTTCCAGGATGTCAACCCGCTGCAGAAGCTGTTGCTCGACGCCTGGCTCGGCGGGCGAAACGACCTGTGCGTGGTGGGCGACCCGCGGCAGACGATCTACTCGTTCACCGGGGCGACCGCTGCTTACCTGCGGGAGTTCGCGGTCGACTACCCGGGTGCGACCGTGCTGCGACTGGTCCGCGACTACCGCTCGACGCCGCAGGTGGTGGCGGTCGCCAACCGGCTGGCCGCGGTCCCGGCCGCCGCCGGTTCGTCGTCCGCGCCAGGCATCACGTCCGCGGAGCTGATCGCACAGCGACCGCCGGGACCTGAGCCATCGGTGTCGCGGTACGACGACGACGAGGATGAGGCCGCCGGCACCGCCAGGCAGGCCGGGGTGCTCCTCGCGCACGGGGTACCGGCGCAGGAGATCGCGATCCTCGTGCGGGTCAACGCGCACACGGAGCGGTTCGAGCAGGCGCTCGCCGCGGCTAAGGTGCCGTTCGTGGTGCGCGGCGCCGAGCGGTTCTACGATCGCCCGGAGGTGCGCCAGGCGCTGGTGCTCGTGCGCGGCGCGGCGCGTGCGGAAAGCGACGGCGCGGACGCGACGCTTGACGGCTGGGATCTGGCCGCGGCTGTCCGGCATGTGCTCATCAGCGCGGGGCTGACCGCCGAGCCGCCGCCGGGGCACGGTGCGGCGCGCGAGCGCTGGGAGTCGCTGGCCGCGATCGCCGCGCTGGCCGAAGACCTGGCGACCGCACGCCCGCAGGCATCGCTCGCCGAGTTCTCCGCCGATCTCGCCCGCCGGGCGGAGTCCGGCCACGCTCCGGTGGCGTCCGCGGTGACGCTCGCCACCATGCACGCCGCAAAAGGGCTGGAGTGGGACGCGGTTCTGATTCCCGGTCTGGTTGAGGGCATAATGCCGATCGTGCACGCGCGAACGGCCGAGGCCATTGAGGAGGAGCGGCGACTGCTCTACGTGGCGGTCACCAGGGCACGAAAGCACCTGCTGCTGTCCTGGGCGCCCGCCCGCGCACCCGGCGCCGCGCAGACTCGCCAGCGCTCCCGCTTCCTCGCCGCCATGTTCCCCGCCGGGGCAAAACTTGAGTGACGCTCTGGACAAGCTGCTCGACCTGCTGGACCTCGAGCAGATCGAGGTCAACATCTTCCGTGGCCGCAGCCCGGATGAGACCGTGCAGCGGGTGTTCGGCGGGCAGGTGGCAGGTCAGGCGCTGGTCGCCGCCGGGCGGACGGTGCCCGAGGACCGGCCGGTGCATTCGCTGCACGCCTACTTCATCCGCCCCGGCGACCCCGCCGTACCGCTGGTGTACACGGTCGACCGGGTGCGCGATGGGCGCTCGTTCACGACCCGCCGGGTGATGGCCGTGCAGCACGGCCGTCCGATCTTCACTCTTTCCGCGTCCTTCCACCTGGCGGAACAAGGGCTGGAGCACACCACCGCGATGCCGCAGGTGCCGCCGCCGCAGGAGTTGCGGCGCAACGCGGATCGCCTGGAGGACGTGCTGCGTGTCCCGCTGCCCGCGCACTACAGGGACAGCCCGATCGACCTGCGGTCGGTCGGGCCGCTCAGCATCGAGGCCGAACTCGACCCCTCGCTGCGCACCACGCAGAACCTTGTGTGGCTGCGGGTGGACGGCGACCTGCCAGACGACCCGCTGCTGCACGTCTGCCTGATGACCTACGCCTCCGACCTAACGCTGCTCGACACCGTGCTGCTCGGGCACGGGGTGTCCTGGTATGGCGGACGGACGTCGGGGGCGAGCCTGGATCACGCGATGTGGTTCCACCGTCCGTTCCGCGCCGACCAGTGGCTGCTGTACGCGCAGGACTCGCCGATCGCGCACGGAGGCCGCGGGCTAGCCAGGGGAGAGGTCTTCACGGCCGATGGCGACCTCGTGGTCTCGGTCGTGCAGGAAGGCCTGATTCGCATAAAGCCGGCCGGCCCTGGAACCTCATAGCTCGAGTTCTCGTTAGGTCAGGTGCGTGGCTGCACCCGTGGGAATGGCGTGGCTACGCGGCGAAAATTTCATCGGCGGCGGAAAACTGCAGGTCAAAAATCCGTTGCCACGCCGTGAGCCGTTACATAGGCTTGCGACATGTCCGTGGGCCACAGTGTCGACCCTTCTGGAAGGAGGTGCCCATCGTGACGATCAACACGCTCCGTGTCTCGGTTGCCAAGTGCGGCGCCGAACTTCCTGGTGTCGTCATGCCGTGGGCCCAGATGTCCGGCGCAGGGGTGCACTCTGCCCTGCCGCAGACCTTTAGCCCGGCCGTCATTGCGACGCACCCGGACTTCGTCACGCCGCGGCGGGCCGCGGTCCTGGCGCAGTCCCTCGTTATGGCCAATGGGCTGCCGATCGACGTCCGTAAGCAGTACGTGCACAAGACCCGCGTCAACGCCGGTGGCGATGGCGCATCGGGTCCGCATCCAGAACGGGAACCGGCCTAAGACAGGCCGGCCAAGATCCCCTTCTAGGCCGCGGACCCACAGGGTCCGCGGCCTAGTTATTTCGTAGGTCCCGGTCCCTCGAACAGGACTTCAGGACCAGTAAGCGAGAGGGGATGGCACCGATGCAGTGGCCCGATGCCACCGTGAGCGCGGCAGGCGCGGCGGGGTTCGAGGCAAGACCGTCTGGGTTCGAGTTCGAAGCTGTCGGCGTGGTTGAGCAGGAGACGTCCGCGAGCACCGTCGCGACGCTCTTCAACGTCACCGGCGTGCCGAGCGGCCTGGACCTTCCCTGCACGGAAGACCCGGAACTGTTCTTCGCCGAGGCGCCCGGGGACGTCGAGCAGGCGAAGGCCCTTTGCCAGGGCTGCCGGGTGAGAATCGCATGCCTCGAAGGCGCACTCGAGCGGCGTGAGCCGTGGGGCGTCTGGGGAGGCGAACTGCTTCTGCGCGGCACGATCGTTCCGCGCAAGCGGCCGCGTGGTCGCCCCCGGAAGGAAGACGCCGCGATCGCCAAGGCCGACGAGCAGGCGGCCTAACCACAATCACCTGATCAGTGACTACAAGAAGAACCCGCGAGCCAACGGGGCGCCACGAGCGCCCCGGCGGCGACCGGGCCAGCTACCGCACCAGAACAGCACACGCGACTCACACAATGAGGTCAGTCACCATGTATCTGTCAGAAACCCTTGCCAGGGACCGAAATCGCGACCGTCTTGAGCAAGCTCAAGAGCACAGGCTCGCGCGGCAGGCCGCCGAACTGCGCCGGCTAGAGCGGGTCAGGCAGCGCGCCGAGCGCAAGCTGCTGCGTGCCTGGGAGCGGGCGGACGAGATCCGCATGGCGCTCGAGGCCGGCTAGACCACCCTTCTTTTGCGACCCGGGATGCGCGAGGGCCATCCCGGGTCGCCGCATTTTCACGAGGCCGTCGGAATGGCCTCCGCCTCGTCGAGCGGATCGTCTAGATAACCGGGCACCCACCGGAGCACCTCGGCGCGGAACGGCCCCTCACATTCCAGCTGGCACAGCACGCCGATCCCGGCGGTCGAGACCCGGTGGATGAGCACATAAGAAGGCGGCAGGTTGAACTTGCGCGAGATGTTAGACGGGTTCAAGTCCGTGACGCGGGCCGCCTCCCCGCGCATCCACTCCCGGCTGAACTTGAACGTCTCCACCGACGACGGCTCGGCGAGCGGCGCGAGGAAGGCGCTCAGCCCCTCGAGGTCGACCGAGATCCCCGGCCGCAGGAACCCGTTGGCGCGCAGTTCGCGCTCGACCTCGTCCAGGTCCGGGTTGTCGGTGTGCATGATCCGCAGCAGCCGTCCGAAGAATGGCGGCAGCCCCTCGGGCAGCCTGTCCACCGCCCCGAAGTCGAGCACGCCCAGCCGTCCGTCGGCGAGCAGCCGGAAGTTGCCCGGATGCGGGTCGGCGTGCAGCAGCCCGGCCCTGGTCGGCCCGGAGAACAGGAACCGTGCCAGCAGGATCCCAGCGCGGTCGCGCTCTATCTTCGACCCGTCGCTGATGATCTTCGACAGCGGCGTGCCATCCATCCACTCGGTCACCAGCACGTGGTCGGTGCAAGCCACCACGGGCGGCACGTAGATGTCCGGGTCATCGGCGTACGCCAGGGCGAACGCCTGCTGTGACGCCGCTTCCATGCGGTAGTCGAGCTCCTCGGCGACGCGGTTCTTCAGCTCGTCAAGCAGCGGCTTGGCGTCCAGACCGGGCATCAGCATGTTGAACAGCCATCCGGCCCTGCTGAGCTGCGCGAAGTCGCTGATCAGCGCCTTACCGGCGCCGGGATACTGGATCTTCACCGCGACCCGGGTGCCGTCCTTCCAGACGGCGCGGTGCACCTGGCCGATGGACGCGGCCGCGGCCGGCCGGTCGTCGAAGGAGATGAACTGCGACCGCCAGTCCTCGCCGAGGTCGGCGGCCAGCACGCGGTGCACGCTGCCCGCGGGCAGCGGCGGCGCGGATTCCTGCAGCTTGGTCAGCGTCGCCCGGTACGGCTCGGCGAGTTCTGGTGGCATTGCTGCCTCGAAGATGGACAGCGCCTGACCCAGCTTCATTGCGCCGCCCTTGAGTTCCCCGAGTACCCGGAAGATTTGGTCGGCGGTGCGTTGCTGGATTTCGTGGGCGACGAGTTCTGCGGACCTGCCCCCGATCCGCTTGCCGAAGCCGAGCGCCGTGCGGCCGGCGAACCCGAGTGGGAGCGCGGCGAGCTTGGCGGTCCGGCTAACGGCGTTCCGCGGCACATCGTTCACACTTGCATTCTCCGTCAATCAGCAGCCTTTTATGCCTAGCAATCGATGCCAGTTAAGTGACAGTAGTGGCGGCAGAGCCCCTGTTCTATAGCGTGCCCTGCCCGCTGCCCATTCCCGGGCCGGCCATGATGGGGGCCGCGCCGCAGGTGCAGGCGGCCTGCGGCGGCCAGCTCCGGCGCCGCCACTGCCAGTCAGGAAGCACCAGCTCGAGCGTCCCATTCGCCGTAACGGGCGGCCGTGATACGGCACGGTCGATGAACGCCAGTGACTGTGCGACCGCGAGCGCCGCGGTCGCGGCGGCCAGCGCCGTATCGCACGCGTGCGGCGAGACGTCACGGGGAAGGGCGCCGCCGGCTTGCGCGAGGACCACCGGCCAGCCGCGGTCCCGCTCCGCCTTGCGCAGGTCGACGCAGCGCAGGCACGCCGAACGTCCCGGCTGCACGAGCGGCCCGACCACGCCGATCGCCTCGTCGGCGAGGACCGCGAGGTGCGGCACCCGGTCGCGCATGAGCTCGGCGGCGTCGACCGGGTCCGCCCGCCCGGCGAACACCGCGAGGTCAGGCAACCGCGTGGGGTCGTCGGTGGTGCGTGCCTCTGGTGCGGCGCGGC
>Ga0126381_100009408_pt1 | contig 10969 bp, 10 predicted proteins | sample PanSoiMetPlot_28_FD_96465 | JGI IMG/M metagenome (GOLD analysis project Ga0126381, IMG submission 96465) | Tropical forest soil microbial communities from Panama - MetaG Plot_28 | ecosystem: Environmental > Terrestrial > Soil > Tropical forest > Bulk soil | place: Panama | collected 2016-02-17
GGCGAGGGGCGACGGCCGACGCTGACGTGGCCCCGGGAGATCCCCATCGAAGGCGACCCCGCCGACGTGACTGCGATCGCCGCTGCTTACGCAGACTGGCTGGAGACGACCGATGTACCCAAGCTGTTCGTGAAGGCCGAGCCTGGTTTGCTCGGGGCCGGCGGTGCGAATCTCGACTTCGCACGCGGGTTGCCAGCGCAGACCGAGGTGACGGTTGCGGGACTCCATTTCCTCCAGGAAGATTCGCCGCACGAGATCGGGCAGGCCATCGCCGACTGGATGGGGACGTTGGGCTAACGGAGGGCCAATGGGGTCACGGCCGAACGCAAGCTAAGCAATCGCGACACCGCTTCGCGCACAATTGGCCGGCGCACGAGCCACGCCTTCGCCTGAGGCGAGGGCCGGAAATGCTGGACATATGAGCGTTGCGTCTTCCGCCACGGAACAGCGGCGCGGTTGGCCACGCGTGCCTGAGGAGAAGAGATGAAAATGCAAGCGACCCAGAATCTCTTCAGTTGAATCGATCAGAAAGGCCAACCCCGAAGATTACGATCTGGTGATTCCGGACTACTCACAGAATCAACCGTTGCTGGATGGACGTCTCGAAGGGAAGGGAAGCGCGTCGCAGTAATCGATCGCAAATACATTAGCAAATCATGGCCGAACATCGCCTGCCTGCCATCGAAGATCGTAATTCACATTTCATGCGACGAACATCAGCGGTGAATTGGGTAGCTACCCGTCACGCGCCTCGTCTAATGCAACCTTCAGACTAGTCACATGTTCATAAAGGCTAGGAGCGCCGCGTGTATGAAACGAGTGTTACCGCTAAGCTTGCTGACAATATTCATAATCTGCCCCGCGCACGGTTCATTACAGCCCACCGCAAACCAGAACGCGCAGGAGCACCTTTCACACGAAGTGCGAAGTGAACTTGTTACGATTCCTCAACTTACGATCTTCGACCATCTGGCATTTAGCGTCGACGGCGGCACTGTAACCTTGATGGGTTATGCTCGCAACGCCTTTCTGAGAAGTGTAGCGGAGAGCCGCGTAAAGGGGATCGATGGAGTTGAGGAAGTCACTAACGAAATTGAGGTCCTTCCAGCATCGAGCAGCGACGAGCGGATCCGATGGGCAGTGGCGCATGCCATCTTCAACGACAACCGGCTTTTCCGTTATTCGATGAGCGCGGTTCCCCCTATTCACATCATTGTCAAGAGCGGTCATGTCATTCTCGAAGGACTGGTGAGCAACCAGACAGATAAGGACACAGCGGGCATTCGTGCGAGGGGAGTGCCAGGGATTTTTTCGGTGCAGAACAACTTGCGTGTGGAGCAATAGCTGGCCGGGTGTTTTATCCCGCGCTGCTTTGACAGTCATTTTCCCTCACATTGCCCTGATATTTGATCGGAGGACCGATGTCACCACGTACAGAATTTCTGAGTAAGCTGGTCGGCCTTTACTGCCTGCTGTTAGCACTCTCCATGGTGACGCGCAAAGATGCAACCGTCGCCGCAGTGAACTCAGTCCTTAGCAGCCCGGCAGTGCTGCTGATTGGGGGTTTGATTGCCCTTATGATCGGTCTGGCGACCATCCTTGGGCACAACGTTTGGTCGGGCGGGGCACCGGCAATCATCGTCACGCTGTTTGGGTGGATAACGCTGATCAAGGGACTAATCATCCTGTTTCTTCCGCCCCGGGCGGCGGCCGGATATTTTGCGGCTCTGCATTATGAACAACTTCTGTATCTGTACGCGGCCTTGATGATGATCCTCGGCGCCTATTTGACGTACGCAGGCTTCAAATCAGGATCGACTCGTCTTAGTTAGAAGACCGACAACTACGGTGGCACATGCAATCGCGAGAGCTCGGATCGATGAAACGAAAAGCCCGGACAGGCATAAATCATTAATAAGGTTGGGGCGGGTGCAAAACACGTACATCAATTCGGCATCAGCGGAGGTAGAGAACGCGGCGGGGGCCTAATTGGGCGCACCTAGCTGCCTCCTACCTGGCTCCGCGGTTGTGAAACACCTTCGTCTTAGTGTGAATTGGATAAAGAATACCTTGCAGGCGCCGTTGGTTCACAAGCTGCTTCTGTAAAAATGCTACTCTAGGAAAACCGGTTCGAGCTCGGGCTTGGGAGTTGCAGAAAAATGAAGCTCACCCGAGTTATTGGTTTTTCTAGAGCGGCGGTTCTCTCATGCCGTCTTTTGAGGACAATTTTTCAAATCACGCTGCAACATACGCGAGATATCGGCCGAGTTATCCCGAGGTGCTTTTTGAACGGCTCCGAGAGGCCACTCAAGCCTGTGAACTTGCCTGGGACTGTGGTTGTGGTAATGGGCAGTCTGCGGTTGCACTCGCTCGGCACTTTGCCAGGGTCATCGCCAGCGACGCTAGCGAACGCCAAATCTTGCATGCGCGCCGACACAGGCGCGTACACTACAGAGTCGCTCTTGCCGAGGCTTCCGGTATTCCTCGGAGTTCAGTTGATCTCATTATTGTGTCCCAGTCGCTTCACTGGTTTGATCTTCCCAGGTTCTATCGCGAAGTAAAGACGGTGCTCAAGTCCGGGGGGGTAATCGCGGCGTGGTGCTACGATTCTACACGCATAGAACCCAGCATTGACCAGTTGCTGACTCGCTATGGTCGAACGACCGTAGGACCTTTCTGGCCCTCGGCAGCTCGACTCGCGCAGAAACACTACCGCGGGATCCCATTCCCCTTTAAAGAACTCAACTTTCCGTCATTCACGGCGGAAGCCTTTTGGGACCTCTCCGAGTTGTTAGGGTACTTAACGAGTTGGTCCGCAACCCAGCATTTTATCCGTCGGAAAGGATACTCTCCGCTCGACGAGCTTAAGGGCGAACTGAGCGCGGTTTGGGGTGATCCTAGTTCTCCTCGGCGAATCCAATGGCCTCTATTCCTTCTAGTAGGACGCCACTGGTCGTAAAGCTGATTCCCGCAAAGTAGTCGATTCGTACCCGACAATCCCTCTGTAAAGAAACGCACCTGTCCCGACGTGGATCGTGGGAATCAGGACATCGAGGTTCAGGCGCGGGATGAACAGAAACCTGCGAGTTGATACCCCACTTGGAGACAGCACTGGGATGGTGGTAGGAATGAACTCGAAGGTGTTGCCGGCTGGCGGAGGCGCTGAATGACGCTCTTGAAAACCCCCTCGATTCTCACGAGAGATGGGGGGTTCCCGGGATCTAGAAGTTCTGGCTAAAGGTGGGATCGGGAGGCGCACTGCTAAGGCGCGGGGCCGCTCCCGGATCTTCGGAGAATGTTCGATGGGCCGTTTCTTTGCCTGCCTGTTCAGAGTGCACCGGCACTGGATGTTGAAGTAGAATTCGCGATGCTTCTGTGTCCGATTCAGTAATAGGGGGATAACTTGGGAGTCACCCGCAGGCGAGTTTTGGCCAGCCGGGTCCTGCTTGGTTCAGCAACTACCCTGGTCTGCCTTTGGTTGGGGTTCCTGGCATTCATCGGTTGGGCGATGCGCCAGTCGCCCGAGACATTCGGCAGAGTCATGTCCAAGGTGCCCGCACCTGGGTACCTCGTACTGCCTTTCGAAACCATGTGGACGCAAGCACGAGGAGGACACCTCCGTGCGGGCGATGCCGCGCCAGATTTCGATCTCGATCTCTATGATAAAAGCGGTCGGGTTCAACTTGCGTCGTTTCGCGGCAAGGAGCCTGTAGTGCTTGTATTCGGAAGCTACACTTGACCCCCGTTTCGGCGGGAGGTTCCCGCTCTGAACCGCCTATCAGACGAATATCGAGGGAAGGTGGCGTTCTACGCGGTATACATTCTTGAAGCGCATCCGAGCGATGTATGGCAAATGCAGACCAATGTGATGGAGAACGTCGTCTTCACCAGCCCAAAGAACGCCGGCGAACGCGGCGATCTCGCCTTGAGTTGCGTACGAAGACTCGCCTTGAAATTCCCTGCCGTTATTGATGGTATGGATAATCGGACGGAACAGGCCTACACAGGGTGGCCGGATCGAATTTACTTGATCGATCGTAACGGACGCATCGCCTACAAGAGCAGACCTGGTCCGTTTGGGTTTCATGCCGTAGAACTGGAGAGCGCTCTGAAATCGCTCGCTTACTGAAAGCGCTTTCTCCACACTAAAACCCTGGTTCTCGATCACTTTGCGCCCGGCCTGCTTGCTGAGGACGTCGGTCGCGCCTGGGAAACCCTTCTGTGTTTCTTCTTCTCGTTTCCAGCAGATACGCGTCTCAAATACACCAATGAATAAGCCCGTTCTTTCTTTTTACTCGGTCTTAACGATCCCAGCAGACGTTTAGTGCATCTGACTAGTCTTGTAAGCGAGCGAGCTGCACGAGTGCTGAGCCCTGCCTCTCGACACGATGTTGCTGTTCAGAAGTGAAGTTGTGTCCACCCCTCGGGTTCCAGCCATTGCCCTTCGTGCCCCCGGCCCCAGAGCTCCCGGGACAACCTGGCTTTGCCCAGGGCTTCACCGGAAAGCGGTAGGTCATCGGCTTCCCATCCCAAGAGTCGGTTCGCGTTTCGAATTACTCACCAGATTGGCACGGGCCCGGGATCATCAGCAACCTAGAAAGGAAACAGAAGAGAGGAAGACAGCTCCATGCGATTGCTACAAACGTTTACTTTTGTCGTCCTGATATCCGGCCTGATTTCCGCTCAGAGCGGCACGTCAAATGCGAATTCTGATAGCTCCCAACCGGACAGCGAACTCCACAAGCTAATCGATGCGATGGCAGCTCAGCAGAAGGAAATGCATGAACAGCAGGCCGCGATCGCCGAGCAACAAAAGCAGATTGCCGAGCAGCGTCAGGAGATCGAAGCATTGAAGCGGCAATTGAACACCGTAGAAAACGCGGCTGCCGATCCGCAAAATCAAACGTCAAAGATTGTCAATGCTACATTTAATCCAACGAATGTTGCCAATGCCGCGACCAGCAGAGCGTTGCCGGAGCCCGAGCCGCCTCCCCAGGAAAAACCCAAAGAATCGCCATTATCCTTCCGGATCGGAGGCGCAGAATTCACTCCAGGCGGGTTCTTAGATATGACCGCCTTCTGGCGGAGCACCAACGTAGGCAGCGGTTACGGAACGAATTTCTTCTCCATTCCCTTTGCCAACACCATTCCCGGCCAGATCACGGAGACTCGCATTACGGCCGAGAACTCACGCATCAGTTTGAAGATCACCGACAGTTTCAAAGGCAATGACGTGATGGGCTACATCGAGACCGACTTTCACGGCAACGACCCCACCAATCTGAATGTAAGCAGCAATTCGAGCACGCTGCGGCTGCGGCAATACTGGGTCAACGTTCGCCGCGGCAAGTTGGAGGTGCTGGCCGGGCAGGCATGGAGCTGGCTTACGCCGAACCGCGTCGGCATGGGCTCGTTGCCCGCTGATGTCTTCTACAGTATTAACATGGACGCGAACTACCAGGTGGGACTGACCTGGACTCGGTCACCCCAATTTCGCGTGTCTTTCCACCCTAATGAGCATTGGGGCCTGGGCGTGGGCGTAGAGAATCCCGACCAGTTCGTGGGCCAGACTGGGCAAGTGACCTTCCCGGCCGCTTTCAACGTAGCGGCTGTCACCTCTCAGTTCGATGCAGCCAATCAGACAACAACCCCGAACCTTCATCCCGACGTGATCGCAAAGATCGCCTATGACACCGATGTGCACGGCAAACATTTTCACGTCGAGGGTGTGGGGCTTCTTACCACGATCCGTGTAAAGCCAGCGGTGGGAGTTCCATCGACATCGAAGACCGGTGGAGGAGTATCGGGAGCGTTCAATTTGGAGATCGTGAAGAATTTCCGCCTGATCGCCAATGCCTTCTGGAGCGATGGAGGCGGGCGTTACATCTTCGGCAGCGGGCCGGATACGGTGCTCAGTCCCAGGGGCACCCTGTCGCTCGTCCATTCGGGATCGGGGATCGGGGGCTTTGAATGGCAGGCTACCTCGAAAAACCTGTTTGGCGTGTACTACGGCGCCGATTATTTCCAGCGCAACTTCTTTCTCGACACCAGCGCAGGTGCCAAGCCCAATACGTTTGTTGGATACGGAGGTCCGGGTTCTTCCAACGCGGCCAACCGCGCGATTCAGGAACCTACTATCGCCTGGACTTTTACCTTCTGGAAGAATCCACAATATGGAGCACTGCAATTGGTAAATCAGGTGAGTTATCTCACGCGCGCGCCGTGGTTTGTGGCCCCGGGTCAGCCCAAGAACGCTCGCAGCACCATGGTGTGGGTGGATGTCCGATACGTCATACCCTAGTGGGACAATAAGGGGCTGGCTCGCTCCCAGCCCCTTTCGGCGCATCTTTCATCCATTCCAGCTCAGTGGCGGCAAGGGTCTCGGGAGAACAGCGTGAAGCTAGTACGCGGCCTTTACATACCCCGGACTTAGGCCGCGGCTTTTGACTTTGGGAGATCCTTGAATACCTTGTCCACGGCCTGTTTATCTTCACCTGGTTTTGTCGACCCTTTAAGGAGATTCTCATCCTCTGCGGCCGCGCGAAACACAAGTCGCTTGGTTTTGCTGTCAAAAATATCGATTACACCAGTTCCGACTTTGTATTCCGTTTCCTGGCCCTGGACAACTCCTGCCGGGCCGGCCCATCCAGGTGACCTGGCCCCAAAAAAGTAGTCCAGTGGAAAAAGAACCTTCTCCATTGAATGAACCGCCCCCATTCTCTGTCACAGTCGAAGTTTGAGATTTTGGGTCACACCGTGTAGGGAACCCCCTTCATATTCTCTACGAGGAAAAACATCGCCAAAAATGAGAAATGCGCCTGATTACTAAAGTATTCGACTAATTCCTCAAGATAATGACCGATCCATTTTTTAACCTTTTATTAACACGGCTCCGAAACGCGGCGTTTTTAACGACCTCTTAACAGAACTCTGATAAAGATGGTCACTGCCGTCCAGAAGCTCTGGTTCCACAACTTGGGGATGCGTGTGCTTATCACAGAGTCTTTTTAGAGGGCCAAATACATACAGAGACGAGAGGAGAACAGCTCCATGCGAGTGGTACAGAAGATTCTTTTTGTCGTGCTCATGTCGAGCTTGATGGCCGCGCAAAGCGCGCCGGCAAGCGGATCTGACGCGGCAACAAAAGACAACGACGTGCAGAAGCTGCTCGACGCGGTGGCAGCACAACAGAAGGCCATCGCGGAACAACAGAAGCAGATTGAAGAGCAACAGGTCGAGATCGATAGACTGAAGAAGCAGTTTGCGGAGCAGGCACAGCCAGTGTCGGCCGACGGTGCAGCGCAATCGGGCCGCGTGGTCAACGCGAGCCTGACGCCCTCAGGTACTAACCCGGCGACACGTACGGTTTCCGACGTGGCTCAGGCGGCAGAGCGGCCCAGGGAATCTCCGCTGTCTTTCCGCATCGGCGGAGCGGACTTTACGCCGGGCGGCTTCTTGGACTTCACGACGATCTTCCGCTCGACGAACACCGGCAGCGCCACTGGAACCAGTTTCGGAAGCATCCCGTTCAGCATTGCGCCCGGGGCGCACCTGACCGAAACCCGCTTCTCGGCACAAAACTCACGCATCAGCCTGAAAGCGACGAGCAAGTTCGGCCAGAATGACGTGACCGGATATGTCGAGATGGACTTCCTGGGTAACGATGCCAGCAACGTATTCGTCACCAGCAACAGCCATACTCTCCGCCAACGCCTCTACTGGGTCCAGGTGAGGCACAACAAGTGGGAGATTTTGGCCGGGCAGTCCTGGAGTTGGCTGACGCCCAACCGCGTTGGGTTGTCGCCCAATCCATCGGATGTCTTTTACAGCCAGAACATGGACTTCAACTACCAGGTGGGTCTGACCTGGGCGCGTTCTCCGCAATTCCGCGTGGCCTACCATGCGAACGATCATTTAGCTCTGGGCGTGGCGCTGGAGGAACCTGAGCAATACACCAACAATGAGGTAACCTTTCCCCACAATTTCACTTCGCTCGCAAGCCAATTTGATGCCAACAGTTCTCCGAACCCGGCTGCCGCTGGTGGCGGAAATGGCACTCCGAATTTCCACCCTGACGTTATCGCCAAGATCGCCTATGACACCGACCTAAGCGGCAGGCACTTCCACCTGGAAGGGGCAGGATTGCTGACTGGGATCAGGGTCGCCGACGTTCCCGGCCCCGGCATCACCGGCGCTACTTTCGTCAAGCACACCAAGGAAGGCGGAGGCCTGGAAGCCGCTGTGAACCTGGAAGTCATCAAGAACTTCCGCTTCGTGGCCAACGGTTTCTACAGCGATGGCGGGGGACGCTACGTCTTCGGACTGGGGCCTGATGTAGTCGCTCTACCAGCCTCCGGAGGCACCGACATTGCCCTGTCACTGGTTCGCTCGTATTCGGGTATCTTCGGTTTTGAGACCCAGGTTACCCCCCATACCTTGTTCTACGGCTACTACGGTGGCGCCTACTTCAAGCGCAACTTTGCTCTGGATACCTCGGCTGGCGCCACGCCCGGCACGTTTGTCGGCTTTGGCGGTCCGGGTTCTGCCAGCAGCAACAACCGGGCCATCCAGGAACCCACCTTCGGTTGGATTCAGACCTTCTGGAGAAACCCGCAATACGGAGCTTTGCAGCTCATCACCCAGGTTTCGTACGTGACACGCGCGCCTTGGGTCGTGGCCGTGGGCGCGCCCAAGAACGCTCACTTGACCATGGGCTGGGTTGATGTCCGCTACGTTCTGCCCTAAAGAGGCATTTGGCACTTGCATCCGAGCGCCGGGTTACCCCGGCGCTTTTTTACGTATGCGTAATTGCTCCGTTCCAGAGAGAGCGGCTGCCGGCGCAACTAGTTTTTACAAAAACACAAAACCCAAGCGGGAACGAATGCGGCCTAACTCCTGACGTTCGACCCTCGGCTGATTCTGGCGTCTAATGACCAGGGACCAGCGCCCACGATGTGCAAAAAAATCAGCCCGAGCAGCATCGAGTAGTCGGTCCGTGCTCCGCCTCCATGGGCCAGAAGCCGCTCTTCAGCAGGATGGGAATCTTGGTAGTCCAGATTGCGACCGAGATGTCGATGATCAGAGGGATTGCTGCCAGGCGAGTCAACAAGCCGGCGAGCAAGAGCAGCCCGCCCACAATCTCAACCACACCCACAAACTGCGCCATCACGAGCCACCTGGGCCGGGAGTTTCGCCTCCGTTGCCAGAGCTGTAGGTTCCCCGACGGTTTGCACGGTCATCGCCCATGGCTCGAGAATATTGGGCAGGAACTCGATGCTTCAGGATTGACCCGTCAGGCCTCGACTGTGGACGGTCAGGACAGAATCTTCCCCGCCGCGCTTCGCCGGTATGTCCGACTGGGCGTAAATCTGGAGAGTGGTCGTGACGTGCGCCTGACCAGGAATTCCTGAACACCGAGAGCAAAAAGAAAGTGATGCCACGGAAGAGCAGCTCGCGTAGAATGCTTCCCTAACTGCTCTCTGCAGTTCCAGTATTCCGCGGGACACCGTCCTCCGGGTTCGGGACTTTCCGCAACGGAGGGCCGTGGCGTAGTAAAGCCGGAGTTTGATGGATTGGAACAAGGAGGAAAAATGGGCCGGCACTTCGGCAGTCGATTCCTGGTAATCCTCGCATCCTTAGTTCTGATGTACAAACCAGCGTCGCTCGGACAAAGCAGTCAGATTTTGGGCGAGCTTCAACTGGCTGGAGCGGGCAAGATCGAAAGAACATCGGGCGTTTGGGTTGACGGGCAGTACATCGGATATTTGGACGAATTGAAGGGCTCTAAAAAAATTCTTCTCCTACCAGGGGAGCACGAAATCAGCGTTCGCCAGGACGGATATAAGGACTTCACTGAAAAGATCACGGTTCGTCCCGGGGTAAAGCAAATCCTGATTGTCCGGATGGTGAAAGATCCCCGCTTCATGATGCCTGCAGCTTTTTCGGAAATCAAACTTGCCGTGACTCCGGCCCGCGCAGCGGTGTTCCTCGATGGACTCTTCGTGGGCCATGTGTCCGAATTCAACGGCGTTGCGAAAGGGTTACTGGTCGCTCCGGGGCACCGAAAGATAAGCGTCAGTCTGCCGGGCTATCAGGCGTTCAGCACTGAGATCGATCTCGCGGCAAATCAAAAGTTCGAAATCAAAACCGATCTGCTCAAGGAAGGATCAGCTCCACCACAGCCATTGCCGCGCAATTAAGCGCGGCAGATTATCAGAGCACCCCGGATTCGTGGCGCGGTAAAACCTGATAAACGAGGACGTTAGACCGACCGGCTTTGGGTCCTACCGTGAAGAAAAAACAGCGACGACATTGAGGCGCCTTTCGTGAGCAACCTGCCTCGGAACAGGGTTTGGACGGCCCGGTCGCGGAGGAACCTCTTCGTCGTAAGTCGACAGCTCAGAGGAGTGGCGTGCGGACGTGTGTCGTCTTCGACTTAGTCCTTGATTTGCTCCCTGGATAGTGAAATCGATACCGGGCCGCAGGCGCACCTGAAAAAAACCGGTTATCGTAATTCAGAACATCGCTCAGGTGGAGGTCGTCCTGAGGGTAGCTTTCCGTCGAGTACGGATATTCGCTCATTCGGTGGAAAGGCAGGGGGCTTACGAAGTCGCCGTCTGCAGCGTAGAAGTCCATATCTTTCTCGTAGCCATCGGCAAAGAAAAAATAATCGCGCTTCCAGCCGGTTGTTAAGGAAGGCAGCTGAGATGGATTGAACTCAAGCTGCAATTCATCACCGCTGCCGAACACTACCAGCCGGTCGTCGACGTTGAGAAGCAGGTCGCGGACGTCTCCCAGCCGCGTGTAGGCGCCGATAGGCCGTGTGTACGGACCCGTGGCGCTGACGTCATCGTAGACAAACTCGAACTCACCCGGAGAGTTGCCTTCCTTCATCCTGGGGTATCCGTGAAACGCCAGCGAGGCCTTCTCAAGCGGCACGGGCGTTATCCTGACGGCGTCATCTTGCTGA
>Ga0126381_100009409_pt1 | contig 10968 bp, 5 predicted proteins | sample PanSoiMetPlot_28_FD_96465 | JGI IMG/M metagenome (GOLD analysis project Ga0126381, IMG submission 96465) | Tropical forest soil microbial communities from Panama - MetaG Plot_28 | ecosystem: Environmental > Terrestrial > Soil > Tropical forest > Bulk soil | place: Panama | collected 2016-02-17
ATAAAGATGAGACACGCGGTCGCAACACATGGATATTGTGGACCGCAGGAGATCAGGTGTTTTGGGATCACATGGCGCAGAGAGGATTCGGAATCGTCGATCTGCTGAAAACGCTGGACTCTCGTCTTCGTTCCTCACGCTTCGCTGTCATGGGCTTGATCAATGAGCCCGGATATGCGCAGGCAGTACAGCCCGACCAATATGGCTTGTGGCTGGATGAAGGATCGCAGGAGCCAGGCGTTGATGCGGATGTCTATGGCCGCTCATCCGGCGTAATTGGACTGCGAATCTATCCAAATCCAAAATTTAGCGGAGCCGCGCAGCGCGCATGGAATCCTCAACGCTACTACAACGACTCTTCCTATTACACGAACCCCAATCTGGTGCGGCCATATATCGTAGGAATCTCTTGCGCGCTATGTCACGTCGCATTCAATCCGCTGAAACCACCCGATGATCCCGAGCAGCCAAAGTGGGAAAATCTTTCATCCACAATTGGCAACCAATATCTGGTTGCTGCTAAGATCTTCGGAGCAACAGCCAACGCAGACAGCTACGCATATCAGGTTCTTCATTCCTGGAAGCCCGGAACGATCGATACATCGTTTCTTGCAACTGACAATCTGAATAACCCAAGCAAGATAAATTCCATCTACGCGCTCTCGGACCGCCTTTCTGTTGCGCATCAAGAAGAGATCAGCGGCGGCGCGCTGTTTTTCTCGAACGGAGCAACATCAGCTCCCGTTCCGCATGTGCTGAAAGATGGCGGCGATTCAGTCGGATTGGCAGGCGCATTGAGTCGCGTTTACGTCAGCATTGGGGAATATAGCCAGGAATGGCTTCGCGATCATAACGTAATCATTGGTGGATCTGCGCAGCGCCCCTTCGAGGTAGCCAAGGCGCAGAAAGGATCGGTTTACTGGCAATCCACCGCAGAGCGAATCCCAGACCTCACAAAATTTCTTCTTAAAATGAAGAGTCCTCGTCTGGCTGACGCTCCAGGCGGCGAATTCATAACTCGCGACGCAAAGTTACTCGAACGAGGCAAGCTTGTATTTGCCGAAAATTGCGCGCAATGTCACTCGAGCAAACAGCCGCCTTCATCCACAGGCGAAAGCTCATCCCAATATGCCCAATGGATGCGCAATGAGGTGCTAAAACCTGATTTTCTGGAAAACAACTTTCTTTCAACGGAAGAACGAATCCCCATCTCGCTTGTTCAAACAAACGCTGCACGCTCGCTCGCGACTAATGCAACTAAGGGTCATGTTTGGGACAATTTCTCATCGAAGACCTACAAGGACCTGCCGTCAGTTGGGGAGATTCAGGTCACCAATCCGTTCGATCAATCGACCACCAGTTTTTCATTGCGTGGCGGAGGCCCAGGCTACTATCGCGTCCCATCACTTCTCGGAATATGGGCAACCGCGCCATTCCTGCATAACAGCGCACTGGGAAACTACACCGGAGACCCATCGACAAGTGGGCGTATCGCGGCATTTCAGGATGCGATGGAGAAACTTCTATGGCCTCAGAAGCGTGCTGGAATTAGCTCGATCCTGCATACCAGCACCCAAAGTTACATTGATTTTCCGATGACCTATCTCCCGGGGGTTGTGAGAAAGATTATTTCCGGCGGATATCTGCGAATCGGACCCATACCTGCGAACACGCCAATCAATCTTCTGGCGAACGCTGATCTCGATCTCTCCAATCCGCATGGGACAATCGATCGCGTGAAACTCCTCGCAAAAGTCCAGAACGAATTACTGAGGATAAAACTAGAAAAACTGAACCAGGAAGAAGCGCAGGCAGCGCTCATGAAATTGGTTCCGGACTTGCTGAAAGTGAGCAAATGTCCGGACTTCATTGAAGATCGCGGCCATTACTTTGGAACTCAGCTTTCCGATGCCGACAAGCATGCACTCATCGAGTTCGTAAAAACTTTTTAGACTCGATCTCCCCGACAGTGACGACGACTAAATTCTCGTCACTGATCCCGCAGCGTCTTCATCGGCTCCAGTCGCGACGCTCGCCATGCCGGCAAGAAACTCGCAACCGCAGAGACCGCCAGCAGCACGATACTGACAGTTGCAAAAGTGAGAGGATCGAGCGGCTTCACTCCGTAGAGCATGCGGCTCAGGAAGTTGGTGAGCAGGGCAGAGGCGGCCACGCCGACAACGAGGCCGGTAAGAGTAAGTCGCAGGCCGCGGCGCAGAATCATACGCATCACATCGGAGCGCTGAGCGCCGATCGCCATGCGAAGGCCAATTTCAAAAGTGCGCTGCGTCACGATGTAAGACAGCAGACCATACAAACCGATGGCAGAGAGTAAGAGCGCGATTCCGGCGAAACAACTCAACAGCACGGTCTGGAAGCGCGGCTGCGCCTCTGACTGAGAAACATAATCCTCCATGGTTTGCACCTGGTACACAGGTGCGCTCTTGTCCATTCGGTGAACTGCTGCTCGGACCGCACTTTCGATGCTCGCTGGATCGCGGTTCGTGCGGATCGTAAGGTACGGATCTGAAATAAGCGCCTGTGCCAACGGCAGGTAGTATTCAGGATCGGCATCGGCGGTCAACCCAGCGCGTTTTACATCGCCCACAACACCTACGATCTCCCGTTTCGAGTGATCGAATCTGCTGTCATCTCCAAAGGCCGGCTGTATGTGCAGCCCGATTGGGTTTTGTCCGGGAAAATACTTCTTCGCGAAGGCTTGATTGATAATGGCCACAGGCGTTCCCTGCAACCCGTCATGGTTAGTAAAAGTGCGTCCTGAAAGCAGCGGAATGCGCAAGGTCTCGAAGAAGCCCGGCATGACAACCGCAATGGTTTCGCTGGGAAGATCACCGGGAGCCATCGGTCTTCCTTCGATACCAACAGAAATGGTCGCATGGCTGCTGCTTAACGGCAGAGGCCAGCCCGCAGAAGCCGCCTGTACACCGGGAATCGCTGAAAGCGTTGGTAAAAGCTGTTCATAAAAGCGGAAATGCTGGTCGTGGCTGTAGCGGTCCCATGAGACGCGGACTCTGGCCGTGAACAGATGTTTCGCATCGAAGCCCGGGTCAACCTGGAGCACGCGAACAAAGCTGTGGATCAGCAGACCCGATCCAACCAGCAGCATCAGTCCGATCGTTGTTTGTGCCACCACTAGTCCGCTGTGCAAGCGCTGCCGCCAGTGCCCAAGAGTTTGTGTGCGACCGCCTTCGCGTAGTGCCTGCGATGGCGCAAGCCGCGACGTTTGCCATGCAGGAAGCAGGCCGAACAACAGTCACGTGAGCACTGAGACAATAACGGCGAAGGCGAGAACGGCTCCGTTGACTGAAACCTGATCGAGGCGCGGAATATCCAGCGGCACCAGACGCACGAGACCCTTGAGCAGTAACGACGCCAGCACGATTCCGGTGACGCCGCCAAAGACCGACAGAGTGAGCGATTCTAAAAGGACTTGTCGGATAATCTCACTGCGGTTTGCACCGATGGCCGTCCTCAGAGCGAACTCAGCATGACGTTGCGACGTTCTCGCCAGCAGCAGCCCTGCCACGTTTGCGCACGCAATCAACAGTACCAGCGCCACCGCTGCAAAAAGCACGCGCAGAGCGGGCCTCGTGTCGCCCACCATGTGATCCAATTGCGGCTCAACCAGGGCTGAGGTGTACCACTTATTGTTGTCGGGAAACTGACGTGCAATGTTGCCGGCAATCACGGAAAGATCGGCCCGGGCCTGTTCCAAAGTCACTCCGGGTTTAAGCCGTCCAATTACTTCCAACTGGTCGTTGCCGCGCTGGCTGGTAGCCGGGTCTTTTCCGCTCGATGCATTCGCCAGGGAAAGCCAGAGAGCCGGACCAGTGCCGTCGAACGGGAAACGAAAGCCTTTCGGCATGACGCCGGCAACGATGTAGCTGTGTTCTCCCAGAGTGATCGAGCGGCCAACGATGTCTCTCGATGATCCAAACGCTGATTGCCAGAACCCGTAACTCAGCATTGCTGTGTATTGGTCGGGTTTTTCATCCTCCCACCGGAAGTCTCTGCCAATCATCGGCGCCACACCCAGGACCTGAAAGAAATTCGACGACACCATCTCGGCGTCCAGGCGCTGAGTCTCGCCGTCGTGCTCGAAAGTCATCCCTCCCAAATCGTAGGAAGCCATGCCGCTGAACGTGTGGTTTTGCGCGCGCCAGTCGAAGTAGTCGGGATAGCTGAGGGGCTCGTGGACAACGCCCGGAAGGGAGTGGTCCTGTTGCGTGAGAGATACAAGGCGGTCCGGTTGCGGAAAAGGGAGTGGTTGCAGAAGCACTCCGTAGACGAGGCTGAAGATCGCCGTTGTAGCTCCGATGCCGAGTGCCAATGTAAGGACAGCAGTAATCGTGAACCCAGGATTGTTTCGAAGCTGGCGCAGAGCGTAGCGGAAATTCATTTGGCTGATCTCCAGGAAATACGTTCTAAGAGCAGGTCACGCACCAATCCGGCGCAGAGTTAACACGATGAAACCAAAACGAAATACTGGAAACGGCCCGAGCAAGAGCTGGCAATGACGTTCAATTTCGAAAAAGTAATGGCCGAAAATGGACGGCACGATTCCTAAGAGCGAGAATTTCTCAATTCTTCTTGTCAAGTCCCCAGGACGATAGAAATCCTCTATCTCATTCATTCCAAGAGTTAAAAACTCTCGGCAGTCTGGCATATTTTTTTGTTCTATTCGCTAAAATAGAAATAGGGCGAGTAAAGCAGAGACAGACAAATTGCCACTCGGCATGTCACATTGAATCCAGGGATTTTAGACGCAAACGTTTCTAGATCCAATAATTTACAGCGATTTTGAGTGAAGAGCGAATGTTTTCAAAGATCTAGCCACTCCCCCCTCCTCGCCAATGGATGACGGGTTGCAAGGAGTGCAGTTCACATCACCCGCAAACGTAGAAGCTTTCACAAGAACTGTAGCGCACATTAGATAGCTGGCAGTTCGAGATACGAGCATAGGTCCGGGGATGGCCAACAGATGGCGATCAATGTCAGGCATGTTCTCTGAGGTGCAACCCCAACGCCAGCGTCTTTTTTGTGGGGCCAAAGCTTGAAGTCGATTTGCCAGCAACAGCTGACAAAAAGGAGCATACTAACGTCTATAAATGATAGGGGTGAGCTGTATATAGTTCGCACCCTGTTGTTTGGGAGTGCTGTATGGCTACGAATCTGAAGAAGGTTGTTACTCCGCAGCTGTTGCTGGCCGCAAGTCTGGCATTGGCTCCGGTGGCATTTGCGCAAAGCACAAGCCCAGTGCCAGCCCAGAACCCAAGCCAGACACCCCCTCCCGCAACACAGACGTCGCCGGCTGACCCGAACCCGACAGCAGGATCACAGCAATCACCGACTCCTCCTACGCTGCCGCCGACCGCTCCTGGTGACCAGAAGAGCACAGCACAGGACAACCCGCAGCCCAGCAGCGCTCCCCCCCCAAATACCGAGCCGAAAGACGTCCATGTAAAGCAGGGCAGTGTTGATGACGTGAACGCGGTGGGCACCCGTAATATCGGCGGAAGAGGCATCGGCAATTGGTACTCGACCGAGGGCGAGATCAAGATGGGCAAACAGTACGCCGACGAGATCGAGAAGAGCACAAAAATGATCAACGATCCGGTTGTGACGGAATATATCAACCGGGTTGGGCAGAACATCGTAAAGAACTCCGACTGCAAAGTTCCGTTCACGATCAAAGTCATCGATACCGATGAGATCAACGCCATGGCCTTGCCCGGCGGGTTCTTCTACGTGAACTCAGGCCTGATCCTCGCGGCCGACGAAGAAGCAGAACTGGCCGGAGTAATGGCGCACGAGACGGCGCACGTTTGTGCTCACCATGCGGCGCGTGAAATGACCCGCATGAACTATGCACAGCTTGGTACGATTCCGCTCATCATGATGACAGGCTATAGCTGGACCGGATACGGCATTTACGAGGCAATCAACATCGCCATTCCCATGACGTTCCTCATGTTCTCGCGTGAGTTCGAGGGACAAGCAGATTACCTCGGTGTGCAGTACATGTACCGTGCTGGATACGATCCACAGGCTTTCGTAACCTTCTTTGAGAAGATTCAGAATCTCGAAAAGCAGAAGCCCGGCGCCGTGGCCAAAGCCTTCTCAAACCATCCTCAAACGCCAGATCGCATTCAGCATACACAAGAGGAGATTGCGAAAATTCTCCCCGCTAAAGACGAGTATTTGGTTACCACATCAGAATTTGACGATGTAAAAGCGCGGCTGGCGCGCATCGAAAATAAACGCAAGCTCCTCGATCCGAAGAACGGCAAGCCGACGCTGCGTCGCGCAAGCACGACGACCGATCCTAGCGCGGATCCGAATGCGCCACAAAACGGTAGTGACCGTCCGACTCTGCATCGGCGCGAAGACAACAACTAACGTCGCCCTTGTTCAATCCGACGTTTTTCAAACAGAAGCGGGAGCACTGTCCAGCAGACGGCGCAGCTCTGCAGTGAGAATGTCGGGCGGGACCGGCTTGTAAAGGAAAGATGTTCGCGGATCCTGCCCCAGGTCTTTGGGATCCGCATCGATGTGGCCGCTTACGAGCAGCGCTTTCAGTTCGGGGCGCATGCGGCGCAGGCTGGCAATCACATCCTGCCCACTCATCTTCGGCATAATGGCATCACTAATGACAGCATCGATGGCTGGCAGCATCTCTTTCGCGATCGCTAAACCTTCTATGCCATTCTCTGCTTGCACAACGCGGTAGCCATTGGATTCAAGTGTGTGTGCAAGTAGGTAGCGAATATTGGTGTCGTCCTCAATCAGCAAGATTGTTTCACTTCCGCATCGAGCGCATTCTCGTTTCTCAGCAAGGCCTTCGGCTATCTGCGCTTTACGTGCGACAGGCAGAGAAACAATAAATGTTGAGCCGATTCCTTCTGCAGACTCTACGCTGATATTGCCACCCGCTTCGCGAATGATGCCATACACCGTGGCCAGTCCGAGTCCCGTTCCTTTGTCGGCGTCTTTCGTGGTGAAGAACGGCTCAAACAGCCGCTCTTTTACCTCGGCTGTCATGCCGCAACCTGTGTCCTGTACGCTGATCGTTGCTTTACGGCGGTTCGCCACCGATTTGATCGTGAGCGTGCCGCCGTGCGCCATGGCATCCTTCGCATTGACTGCAAGATTCAGCAATACCTGGCTGAAACGATGCGGGTCGATCTCGATGCATGCATCGCCTGCACCAGGAATGATCTCCACGAAGATCCAATCGCTCACCAGACGGCGCAGCATTGTTTCATCATCACGCAGCAGGTCGTCAATGCGCACGACGCGCGGTTGGCTTACCTGTTTTCGGCTGAACGCGAGCAGTTGTTGAGTAAGGCGCGCCGCGCGCTCTCCGGCGCGGTGGATCTCAGCCGACATATGGCCGAGTCGCCCATTGCCATTTAATTCCTGCTCGATAATTCGCGCATAGCCATTCATCACTGAGAGAATGTTGTTGAAGTCATGTGCGATTCCTCCGGCAAGTCTGCCGATGGCTTCCATTTTCTGGGCGTGGCGGAACTGATCTTCGAGTGCACGCCGATCAGTAATGTCATGCAAAAGAACGATGAAACCAAGAACTCGCCGATCCACGTCAAAATCGGGAGTATACGTGGACTCAATTGTGCGCTTAGCGCCACGAATGACAACCGACTTTTCAAATCGAGCAGGCGTGCCTTGCATCACCTGAGTCCAAGCGCGCCGTACCTCTCCTTCGTATTGCTTGCCGTCGCCGCGCGTGACTAAAAATTCGAAATCAAGTGAAAGGACCTCTTCGCGCGAGATGTTGAACCAGTTCTCAAAAGCGCGATTGGCGCGGCGGCATTTTCCTTGCGCGTCCACATAGAGCATCGCAACAGGCATCTGATCGGTTAAAGCTCGCAACTCAGCTTCGCTCATCCGCATTGCATCACTAGCGTGGCGCTGCTCCGTGATGTCATTCGTTGTTCCAATGGAAGCAATAGGCCTACCATCAATGCCGCGAACTGTCGTAGAACGGCCGTGGATCCAGCGGATTTCACCCGAAGGCAAAACGATGCGAAAGATATGCTCATAGGAATCGCCGACCGCACTCGTTTTCAGCCATCCCTGAGTGAGCGCTTCCACGTCTTCCGGATGAACACGCTGCTGCCAGCCGTGGCCGAGCATCTCCTCTTCTGTCATCTGCCACATGGCCGCGAGCACAGGATTGACGTAGAGCACATATCCATCAATACGGGCCTTATAGACTCCGGTTGGACTCGACGCGCATAAACTGCGAAACATCTCTTCGCTTTGTGCAAGCGCCTCAGTTGTTCTCATCAGGTCGGTGACGTCATTCACTGAGACAACTCGTGCGGTACGCGAAGCATGTTTAGTGGCATATGATGTGATGCGAACAAGATGTTCCGATCCATCCTTGTGGCAATGACGCCACGGACCTGAGTCGTGCATTGTCCTGCTTTGTCTAGCACTGGCACGGGCCTTCTCGATATCAGCTTCGGGACGGATATCGAGAATCGTCATCTTCAGAAATTCTTCGCGGGACCAGCCATACGAATCGATGGCCGCTTGATTTACATCGAGAAAACGCAAGGTTTCCGAGTCATAAACCCACATCGGATTTGGGTTTTTCTCGAACAGGTCCAAGGACACCTCTCACGCCACAATCTGCACCAGGAGCCACTCTCCGTGAGATCGACAAGACTTGTGCGATGGTCAAACCGAATGTAACACACAGGATGGACAATTCTGTATATCTAGAACCTCTCAGTTTTGTGATTTGGCGAAGCAGTCAAGCGCGTTACAATCCCGCCATGTTGCGTGTATTGAGCTTACTCATAGTTCTCGCGGGATGCTTTGTAGCATCGGCACAAAAAGCACCAGATATCGCAACTGTTTATCGCATTGGAAAAACAGCCTATGACCAGAAGCGCGCTCCAGGTTTTTCACTAGCCGTCTGGTACAAGGGGCAGGTAATTTTCGCCAACGGATATGGGTATGCAGACATGGCGAACAAGACGCTTGTGACAGCGAGTACACGCTTTTCAGTGGGTTCGATCACAAAGCAATTTACCGCTGCGTCGATCCTTCTATTGGCGGAACACGGCAAGTTATCACTTGATGATAAGTTGAACCGATTTCTGCCCGAAATGCCGAATGCTGACAAGATCACGTTGCGTATGCTCTTGAATCAGACTTCCGGCCTGCATAACTATCCACTCACCAGTGAACACAACTGGCCCTTGGAAGGGCAGATCGATTCGAAGCAATTATTCGCGATCCTGAAGACAGATAAGCCCGATTTTGCACCGGGAGAAAAATGGGAATACAGCAACACGAATTATGCAGTATTGGCAGAGGTTGTGGCAAAGAGTTCCGGACTCTCCTTTGATCAGTTTCTGCAGCAAAACATCTTCACTCCGCTGGTGATGACATCTTCAGGAGTTGGCTACCAGGCACAAAAGGACACGGCAACTCCATATGAAGGAACCGCAGCGAGCTTTGCTCCGGTCCCAGTACCGCTCAGCCTGGATCTTTTCTACGGTGCGGGAAACATCGTCTCTACCGCAAACGACATGATGCGATGGGATGCGACGTTGATCGGGGGCCGACTGTTGAATCCCGCCGCGATGCGCGAGATATGGACTGCCGGAAAGCTGGCGAATGGGCAGGCTGTGAATTACACGATGGGATTTGTTCCTGCGTCAATTGGCGGTCATCGCGAGTTCTGGCATAACGGTTATGCTCCACTCGCAGGCGGGTATTGTCTCAATGCGATTTTTCCGGACGATCTGCTTGCCGTTGTCGTGCTTTCAAACAGTCCGGATGTGGTGTTTCGGGGTGTGCCGGAGCAGATGGTGCACGACATACTCGCGACGATTGATCCACATGTCAGTGCTTCGCAACAGGTCGCCAGTGTAGAGGGAACGGAAGAGGACACTCGAACACAGGCACTGGCGCGGAAGGTGTTTCAGGAGTTGTCAGGCGGGAAACCGGACCGCAGCATCCTGGGTCCGGAGATGAATGCTGCCCTGACGCCGGCGCAGACAACCCAAACTGCCAAACAATTGTCCGCGCTCGGTCAGCTTATTCAAATGACGATGAAGCAGAAGACTCCACTCGGAAATGGAAATGGGGTGTACTACGTTTACCTGTCGTTTTTCACCGGCGGAGTTCGACAGATACTAATTACTGTTACAAACGACGGCAAGATCAATGGGTTCCAGGTTGTGCCCTGAGTTTGATTGCCTATTCAATCCCTAACTTGTGCTGCATCTGTTCAAGCGTATAGCCCTTCGTTTCTGGGTAGAAGAAGAGCACGACAAAGAATTGCAAAACCATCATAGCGGCGAAAAAGACGAACGGAGCGCCAGTGGAATACTTGGCAAGTACCGGAAAAGTTCCGGAGATGATGGCGTTCATAATCCAGTGTGAAGAGCTGCCGAGGCTTTGACCCTTTGCTCGCACCCGCGTCGGAAATACTTCGCTGATGTAAACCCAGATGACCGAACCTTGAGAAATCGCAAAAAAGAAAATATAGCCAACCAGCAGCCAGACCAGATAGGACTGATGCTGTTGTTTAAAGAAGACTGCTGCCACACAGATCAGGCAGAATGCGGTGCCGACTGAGCCGATCAGAAGAAGTGTTTTCCGCCCCAACTTGTCGATAACGCTCATTGCAAGCAGCGTTGCGACCAGATTCATTGCCCCAAGGAGAACTGCCTGTAAATCACCCGACATGGCATTGAAGCCGCCGGCGCGAAAAATGTCGTTGAGGTAATAGAGAATGGCATTGATGCCGGCAAGCTGGTTAAACATGCCGATGGAGACGGCGAGAAAAATGGGAAGGCGATATTTGTATTGGAAGAGCCGCTCAGATTTCGAGCTGCGTTCGAGATGAATAGAATCGATAATCTCTCGCAGCTCGGCTTCCGAATCGGGAGTGCCCATCATTTG
>Ga0126381_100009410_pt1 | contig 10968 bp, 10 predicted proteins | sample PanSoiMetPlot_28_FD_96465 | JGI IMG/M metagenome (GOLD analysis project Ga0126381, IMG submission 96465) | Tropical forest soil microbial communities from Panama - MetaG Plot_28 | ecosystem: Environmental > Terrestrial > Soil > Tropical forest > Bulk soil | place: Panama | collected 2016-02-17
CCGGCGTGTACCGATGCGCTGAGCTGCCGGGCAATTACATCGGGCTATCTTTACGATCAGCAGTTGCCGTACGCTCTGAGCTGGAATTTCGGAGTACAGCACGTGTTCCACCAGGACTACACAGTCGAGGCGCGGTACATGGGGACGAAGGGCGTACACCTCTATACCCAGGACCGTGTGAACCGGATCGATCCGGTTACGCCGCAGAGAAACATCCCGACGTATCTGCAGCCGCCCAGCCTGGCGACGCTGTCGGGCTTGCAGTATCAGCTCGGAGATATACAGGCATTCAGCAGCTTCGCGCCGCAGTACCTGGCGGCAGGGTTTACGTCCAATATCGTAACCTTTCCGACACGCGGCAATTCGGAGTATCACGGGCTGGCACTAGAGATGACACGCAGGTTCACGCGTGGGCTACTGTTCAAAGGCTCATACACCTGGAGCCACAACATAGACGACAGCACCGCCGACCTGTTTTCGACTCTGCTTTCGCCGCGGCGCCCACAGGATTTTCAGGACATGAGCGCAGAGAAGGCGGCTTCGTTCCTGGACCGCCGGCACAGGCTGACTTACACGTGGGTCTACGAGCTGCCGGGGTATAGTAAGAGCGACAATAAGCTCCTGCGTTACACGTTGGGCGGCTATCTGCTTAGTGGAACGTATACCTACGAATCGCCGCAGTATGCGACCGTGCAGAGCGGAATCGACTCGAACCTGAACGGAGATTCGGCGGGCGACCGCGCGATCGTGAACCCCCAGGGACAGGCGAACGTGGGCAGCGACGTGATAGCGTTGGCGCGCAACGGCAGCACGGTAAATTCAAACACGTCTTGCACGGTGGGCGGCTCCCCGAAGACGGGAGCTCCGTGTACCGTTGCGTACCTGGCGGTGAACCCGAATGCCCGGTACATCATTGCCGGTCCCGGTGCGCTGGCCAATGGCGGACGGAATACGATGGCGCTGCGGGCAATCAACAACTGGGACATCCAGCTGAAGAAGGAATTCGCATTCAAAGAGAGGATGAAGTTCCAGATTGCCGCGCAGGCCTTCAATCTGTTCAATCATCCGCAGTATGTGTCCGGCTACATCAACAACGTGCAGTTCCACAACAGCAACACCACCAACCTGAACCTGATTCCGAACAGCAGCGTGTTCGGGCAGCCCGACCAGGTGTTCAGCAGCAACCCGCGAAACATGCAATTGACGGCGCGGTTCGAATTCTGAGGAAGGAGCGATGAGCTTGGAGCTGAACCGGCCCGAGACGGCCTTGATAGAATGTTCTCCCGAGGGGACTTCACCAAAATGCCTAAAAAGATCGATCCATTGAACAAGAAGAACTATACGGCTATCACGGCTGCCCTTTGTGTGACCGACGTGAAGGCCGCCGCCAGTTTCTATCAAAAAGCTTTCGGATTTGAGAAGCGCGGCATCATGAACGGACCGGGCGGCAAACCAGTGCATGCCGAGCTGCGGATGCGTGACACCACCATCATGCTCGGGCCGGAAATGCCCGAAATGGGCGCGCGCAGCGCGAAGAATGTGGGCGCATCGCCGACCACGCTCTACCTGCTGGTGGAGAACGTGGACAAAGTCGTGGCGAAGGCCGTGAAGCTCGGTGCGACGCCGCTGGGGCCGGTGGCGGATATGTTTTGGGGCGACCGCTGCGGGCGGCTCACGGACCCGGAAGGCTACACCTGGTACATCGCTACGCACATCGCCGAACCCACTCCGGCCGAGATGAAGAAGCAGATGGCCGAAGACATGAAGAAATGGCAGGCGCAGAAAGAGGCGGCGAAGGAAACGGCAGCGTAATTTTTCGGGGACCGTGCTCGCTCACGGTCGAGAGTAAGCTCATATCGGAGCCGCGAGCGTGAGCGGGCGGAGGTCCCGGAGTGCCAGCACGCCTACTGCTGGCCCTTCGGCTTTCGCGGTTTCTTGTCCATTTCAATCAGGCGGATGGCCGCGTCGAGGACTTCGTCGCGGCCGGCCTGAATCCCAGCAATCGGAGGCGTGACGAAAACATCAGGCACGATCCGACCCGCCGGGTCGGGTGGTGGTTGGGATAGAACACGCCAAGCCCACTCAAATAGAAATAGAAGCCGCCGGGCAGCGGAGCCATGGAAACGTCGCCGTCGGCGCCTGCCATGGTGCCGCCGACGATGATGTCTCCCGCGGCGCGAAACGCCATGCCTGTGAACTCGGCCCGGCTCTGCGTGATCGCGTTGAACAGCACCACCACCTTGCCTGCGTAAGGACATTGCCTGCGGCATCCTGATCCGCGAAATAGATGGCGGCGTAGCCGTTGACACCGACGATCCGGATCCTGCCGGACCACTCGAGGGTCGAGCCGCTTGGTGAAGACGGGATGGCAGTTTGGTGATAGGAGAAGTGCCGGTGGAAGAGACGGTGCGGGTGATGCGAACGGAGCCGGGGCCGGCGTGAGCGGTCTGGCGGTCAGTGACGATGGAGCCATTGGAGCTACCGCCCCAGCCGGCGGGAAAACTGCCGGGAAGGCTGTAATCGAAGCCGAGGATCTGGGCGAGATGTGCGGAGAGGTCTGCACCCCGCGTAAGCGCTGGTTCCATGGGTAACGGGAGGCAGAATCCGAAAAAGCTTGACATGCGACAACTGTCGCGCCTATCATGTGACAGATGTCGCACCTGAAGCGGAAGGCGATTCTCGAGATATTGACGCGGCGTGAGCGGGAGATCGTAAGCGTGCTGTTTGCGCTGGGAAACCGGGCGTCGGCGGAGGAGATCCGGGCGCGGATGACGGATGCGCCGGGCGATTCGTCGGTGCGGGTGATGCTGGCGCGGCTGGAGAAGAAAGGCTACGTAAAGCATCAGCAGGACGGGCAGCGCTACGTGTACTCGGCCACGGTTTCTCCCGCAGCGGCCAAGCGCACGGCGCTCGAACAGTACCTCCAGACGTTTTTTGGCGGCTCGCTGCGCGAGATGATGACGGCGCTTGTGAGCGAGGCTCCGTGGACCGACAGCGAACTCGAGGATCTGCAGGAAGAGATTGAAAGGGTGCGGCTGGAGAGGAAGAAGAAGTCATGACAGCTGATATCCGTGAGGGGATGCTGGCGATGAGCGGATCGCCGGCAGCGTCGATTGCGGTGAAGGCGACGGTTGTCGCGGCGCTGGGACTCGCGGGCTGGTGGGCAGCCCACAGGAAACGCGCGGCGGTGGGGCACGCGGTGCTGGCGGCGACATTCGCGGTGTTGGCAGTGCTGCCGGCGGCCTCGATGCTGGCACCGGCGGTGAAAATCGCGTTGCCGGCTGCGAAGCCAAAGGCCACGGCCGCGGCGGCCGCCGCGCTGGGTTCGCGCGTCGCGCTGCCGGGAAGTACGGCTGTGGACGCGGCGCCGGTTCGGGAGTCGGAAGGAGTGCCGGTGTCGGCGATGTTGGCAGCGGCGTGGATGGCGGGGACAGCGATCTTTCTATTGCGGGTGGCGGCAGGGCTGTGGCAGGTCAGTAAGTTTCGCCGGTCAGCCGTGCCCTGGCCTGCGGGAAAGCCGGTGCTGAATGCCCTGGCGCGCGATGCTGGAGTGCGGCGGAGAGTCGATCTGCTGCGGCACGAGGCGTTGCCCGGGCCGATGACGTGCGGAGTGGTGCGTCCGGCGATTGTGCTGAGCCGCGACGCGGAGGGGTGGGACGCAGACGAACTGGAACGCGCGCTCGTACACGAACTGGAGCACGCTCGGCGGTGGGATTGGGCCGTGCAGTGTGGGGCGCGGGTGATTTGCGCCGTGTATTGGTTTCATCCGCTGGTGTGGATGGCGTGGAGGCGGCTGGCGCTCGCAGCAGAGCGGGCGTGCGACGACGCCGTGCTGGGGCGGTCGGAAGCCACGGCGTACGCGGATCAGCTCGTGAAGCTGGCGCGGCGGCTTTCGGCTGCACAGAGGTCGCCGCTGCTGGCGATGGCGAACCGGTCGGATCTGGCGCGCCGCGTGGACGCAGTGCTCGACGGCGGACAGCGGCGCGGCCGGGCGGGCCGTCGAGCAGTGGCGGCAGTGTGGACGACGACAGCAGTGCTGGCGCTGGGCATCGCGCCGCTGCGCGTAGTGACGGCGGCGCAACAGGCGGCGAGCCAGGACAGCGGCGGCTCGGCTCAACTGCAGATCCACGCGGAGACGCGGCTGGTGATCGAACAGGTCGCGGTGCTGGACGCGCGCGGTCAGGCCGTCGAGGGGCTGAGTGCGAGAGACTTCAAGGTGACCGAAGACAGCAGAGAAGTGACCATCCCTATCTTCGAATACGAGAAGGGGGATGGCGTTCAGAGTTATTACATCCTGGGATACTACACATTCCCCATGAACGCGGAGGGCGCTTACCGCAAGATCGACATCACCGGCCGCGACAGCAGGATGGCGAAGCTGGATTACCGCGCGGGCTACATGGATTATCCCAAGGTCATACACGGCTGGCGGCCGGCGGCGACGGTTCCCGTGACCATTCCGGAAGGTGTCCGTCCGCCCGTGGTCCTGCACATGGTGAACGCGGCGTATGCGGAAGAAGCGCGCAAGGCCAAGTACCAGGGCACGGTCCTTCTTCGCGTAGATGTGGACGAGACAGGGAGAGTCATGAACGTCCGCGTGACACGCAGCCTGGGGCTGGGGCTCGACGAGAAGGCGATCGAGGCGGTAAAGCAATGGCGGTTCCGGCCGGCGTTGGAGGACGGCAACGCGATCAGCATACCGGTGGACATAGCCTTTTCCTTTCAGCTTATGTAAGCGGGTCAGACCTCGGCTGGTGCGGGATGCCCTTGTCCAGCCCAGGCGAGGGCCGGCTAGTGGGTCTGCCTCACCGTCCCGCGCGGCGTTTGCGGGGCCGGGTGTGCCTGACCAACGGCATGCGGCGCTGCGCGCCGATGCGGTCGGGCATCCAAACGGGCGCTGGCGACGTGCGGCGCGGCCATTCGAACGGAAAGAGATGAGCACTGGGCAGCGACGCGTGTTGTCGCACCCGTATGAGGCTTCGGTGGTCGCGATCTCGAGCACGAGCCTGCGATCGAGATGCAGCTCGGAGCACTGCACTTCGTTGACGAGTTCGCGATGGCAGGCCATGGCTTCGCGATTCTCGAATCCCGGCTGGAGCACCCACAGGACCTGTTCGCAGGGGTGGTCCGCGAGCACGCGGGCCCTCTCGACTGTGCGGGCGGCATAGGCCTGCTTCCACCCCGGCGAGCCATAGAAAATCCACTGCTGCGGTGCGATGGGAGTGCTTTGCATATCGTTGGCGCCGATCTGGACGAAGCGCCTGTGCCGGCCTCCGGGGAGTCGCCCAGGAACTGGAGGTAATCGAAATAGTCGGTGCGGGTAAGGCCGACGATAGGGCGGCTCCAGCGAGGAGGAAGGTGTTCAAGAGGCGCATGGCGGGACCGCCGTCAGGACAGCAAGATTGGGGCCAGGGGGCGGGAGGGAGCAGTGGAGCAGAGGGAGCGGCGGAGGCGAGGGTGCACTGTAACCATTTGCGATTTCGGCGGTAGTAGATCGGTATGGTGAAGACTGCTTTACTGGCGGCGGCGCTGGCGTCTGGTATCTGGGCCCAAGCTTGCCGGGAAGGGACTTCGCTGCTTCTGATTCTGGGGAGCTATCACATGGCCAACCCGGGACTGGATTCGGTGAACTTGCAGGCGGACGACGTGCTGTCGTCGAAGCGGCAGGCGGAGTTGGAGGATGTGGCGGAGCGGCTCGCGCGGTTCGCCCCGACCAAGATCGCGGTCGAGGCGCCATATCGGGACACGTGGACACCCGGCGCGTACAGCAAGTACGTGGAAGGGCAGTACACCCTAGGGCGCAACGAGACGGAGCAGATCGCGTTTCGGTTGGCGAAGCGGATGGAGCTGAGCACGGTGTATCCGGTGGATTATCCGATGTTCATGAGCGGGCTGACGCCGAGCGAAATTGAGGACCCGAAACCGGAGGTGGACGCCAAGCCGAGGGACAGCGGACCGGCAAAGGAAACGGCGCTTTCGGAGGAGGATTTGCTGCTGCGCCGGTCGACGGTGCGCGAATATCTGCTGCATTTGAACGATCCGGATCTGATTCGCAAGGGACAGGCAGGCTACATGCGTATGCTGCTGCCGGATCGAAAGTCGGCGGCGATCTATGCGCGGGCGGACCTGGTCACGAACTGGTACAAACGGAATCTGCGGATTTTCGCCAACCTGAGCCGGGTTACGGAGATGGGCAAAGACCGCGTCCTCCTGGTGATCGGGTCAGGGCACCTGGCGATCCTGCGGCAACTAGCGAGTGACTCGGACTACTTTTGCGTGGTGGATGCGGAGGGGTATCTGAAGTAGCGGGTGGGCCGCCCGCTAGAAAGGCAGCGCAAGCCCGAAGCGAGCCTGAAACTCGCGACGACCGTGAGGGGTGAGGGTAAGGGAACGGGCGTCGAGGTCCTGGAGGAGCCATCGCTTCTTGAGCGTGAGGGCGAGGAGGGCCGCGGCGATGGCGCCGCCGAGGTGGGATCGTCGCTCGCTCCAGTCGAGACAGGGGAAGGCGAAGCATCGGCGCGACGCTCGGGCTGCCTCGACATCGATTCCGAGGGCGGCAAGGGCCTTGGCGCCGGCGGGCGTGAGGCTGTAGGAATCGGAGAGCCAGGCGAGTGACTTGAGCCGATCGTGTAGCGCCACGCCGAGCCCGCCGGCTAGGTGGTCGTAGCAGGTGCGCGCGGCGCGGAGACGGTGTGGCGTCGAAGGCACGAAGTTGTTGGCGCGCGATGCCCCGGCCAGCACACCGAGGCTCTCCAGTGCGCGAGCGACCGCAGGGCCGTGCAAGCTGTAGTAGCGGTGCCTTCCCTGTGCCTCGAGTTTGACGAGGCGCTCGTGGGCGAGGCGATGCAAGTGCACGCTGGCGGTGGAAGGGGAGACGCCCGCGATGACGGCAAGCTCGGTGGCGGTGCGCGCACGGTTATCCATCAGGCAATACAGCATTCGCGCCCGAGCCGGCTCGCCGATGGCAGCGGCGATCCGGGAAGCGCGCGGTTGCACATCCATAGTTTGATAATAGACGAAGTGTGGGAGCGCCGGAGCGGGTAATAGTTAACTGGAAGCCAGACCGGCTATGGATCGCAAGGCGCCCGGTGGTCAGGAGCCGGGAGGCGGCGGCTGGAAGCCAGAGGCCGGAAGGCAGGAGCCAAAAGTGACGATTACGTGCGTGATTCGCTATCAGATCGATCCGTTTCAGCGGGAGGCATTTCAGAGGTATGCCGAGAATTGGGGCAGGATCATTCCGAGGTGCGGGGGGCATCTGATCGGATATTTTCTGCCGTACGAAGGAACCAACGATGTGGCGTGGGGACTGATCGCATTTCCCGGTCTGGCAGCATATGAGAGCTACAAGACCAAACTGCGCATAGACCAGGAGGCTCAGGAGAACTTCGCCATGGCGCGGCAGAAGCGGTTGATCCTGCGCGAGGAGCGGAACTTCGTAGAGGTCGTCGAAGGAACGTTCGGCATTCTGCCTATTTAGGCAAGCTCTCCGCAAAGCTGGTGATCTCGCGGAGCACGTCGGCTTCGTTGGAGCGGAAGACGTAGTGGTTGGCGTGCGGGAGGCGCACGATCTTGGCTCCGGGAATGGCGGCTTCGATGGCTTTCGCCTGAGCGCCGGTGACGGCTTCGTCGCGTGCTTCGGCGGCGGCGCGCGCGGCATCATCTTTAAACGGCTGGCCGGTGTTGTGGGGCACGGCGAAGATGGCGAGCACGGGAACGCGGATGTCGGTGTACTTTTGAACGCCGCCCATAATCGCTTTGATGATTGGGGGCGGGGGAGGCGGCGGGCCCTGGCTGGGTGGCGGGTCGGGCGTATTCTTCAGAAGATCCTGAATGTCCCTTTCGACAGCTGGCAACAGGGATGCGGACAGGTCCTGCATGACTTTTCGGTCCGCTGCTGCATCGCCGGTATCGACTCGATCGAGGGCTCTCTGCAGGTAGACGCGATCGATGAGGAAGCTGCCGTGCGCCTTGTCGTAGAAGGCATAGAAATAAGCTGCATCGAGATAGACGAGGCCGGCGACTCGATCGGGATGGCGTGAGGCAACGGAACTCAGTTCCTCTCCGCCCAGCGAGTGACCGACGAGGATCGGGCGGTTGAGCTTAAGCGCGTCGAGGACGGCGAGGACGTCGTCGCCGAGGCGGTCGGCAGCGTAGGTTCCTTGCGCGGGTGTGGGGGCGCTGGATTCGCCGAAGCCGCGGCGCGTGATGCCGTAGACGTGATAGCTCGATCTCAGTTTGGGTGCGAAGGTATCGAATACATGGGCAGTGTTGCCGAGTCCGGGGATGAAGACCAGAGGCCGGCCGGATCCTCCCCAGTCGAGCACTTCGATTTTGACGTTGGGCTCGGCCGCGACGAACTGCTGAGTGTGAGGCGAAAGATCGCGGAACTCCGTTTCTTTGGTGGGACGCAGGAATTCGAGGGGCAGAGGCAGAAACTGCTGCCACGTACCTTTAATGGAATCGCCGGCCGGGCTGATCTTGCCTGTGTAGGTGCCGCGGATAGCACCGACGGTAAATTGGATATCGGAGCCCTGGATGCTGACGGCGCTGGCAGCGATGTTGCTGTCGAAGCCGCCCTGGTCGATGCTTTGCAGGCGCGCGGTCCAGTTGCCTTGATCGTCTTTGGCGATATGGAGGATCATCCGTAGGGGCGTGCTGCTGCCGGTCCCCAGAGTGCCTTGCCAAACGCCGCCAATGTCCTGCGCGCTGCCGGCGACAACGAAGAATGAAGCGAGGGCAATCGAACGGATGAAGCTTGTCATGCGTAGCTCCAGGAAGAATTGTATCGCTTTCGCGCCTCAGTTCCGATGGCCGAAGTGCACCAGGACGTGCCAGAGCTGCCGGAAAAGCCGAAGGACATCGAAGTAGCCTCCCCACTCGCTCCATTGCCGGGTCTCGTGGTGCAACGAGGCTGCGGCCGTCCCGATGACTGCGGCATCAAGCGTGCCGTCCCTTCCGGCGATGCGTTCTGCGAATTTGGGCATCGCCGGTCCGCGGAAGTCGTCGGGCACGTCCCGAACAGCCAGTCGGAATCCACAGTGCCACTGCAAGTCGAACTTGTACTTATCCGCGAGTGCGACGAGCGATTGGCCGACTCGGGTATGCGCGAACGCCGGGTCCGCCACCAACGTTTCCACATCACGGTCGAGTACGATGGGGCCGTGAATCTGTGCCTCCACCCCGGTGTCCAATACTCGTCCGGGCTCGCCCTGCGAGGGGTCTGGCCGGCACTCGCGGAGGAGTTTGAGAAGGTCGAAGAAGCGGCTTACGGTGATGCCCGTCACGCCCAGCGTGGGCGCACGAAACGGAGGCCAGTCTGGAGTGGCGATGCCGCCATCTTCAATCTCGGCAAGCAACGCCGCCATCACAGCGTGCGGTTCCGCCAGGGTGCCGACCCGGCCGGCGGCATGCGGGTGTTCGCTACCCATGAAGGTGATGGAAGCCGGTACGCCTCGAAGCAGGAAATAGCACGATCCAAAGCGCGGCGCCGGCCCGTCAGGGAACCGGACCAGTTCGAGCGATCCGTATTTGGGGCGCTCGGAAACCGGCACGCCTTCGCTGTGGTATGCCGCTCCGAACAGCGTGCGCTCCCACTCGTCGCGCTCGCCGCCCGGAAATGCCGTCGGGCTTCCGCTCGACAGTCCGGTCTCAAACTGATTCCGGTACATCCCCTCGGCTAACAGGCAGTCCACTACATTTGAGGGCTTTCCGCCAAACCGGTCAGGATGGAAATGGGCCACGATCCGAGCGTCCTGCCGGACCACATCCATCGCTGCGTTGTAGAGGCCCGGCGCGAGTCCGGCGCGTTGGCAAATCGCACTTATCGACGAGAGGGCCACGACCGATTTGTCGCGCGCCATTGCGTCCACATGCCGCAGGGCCGCGGCTTGTGCCGGCGAGAGCGTATCACGCGCACCGCAGAAGTCCGACAATTCCTCCGTAGATTAACAGGATCGCCTGATATTAGAAAGTAAACCGCGCGGCGAACTGGACGCTGCGGGCCGTCCCGGTGCCGATCGGGGTGGTATTGACGATCGACGTAATCTGGCCGAACAAGTTCGAGGAGAAGTTCACATTCGGGTTGCCCAACTGCGGGTGATTGAATACGTTGAAGACTTCCATGCGAAGCATCAGGTCGGTCCGCTCCTTGAAAGTGATTCTCCTCGATATCGCCGTATCGAGTTGATGCAGGCCGGGGCCGCGGACGATATAGGTGCCGGCATTGCCCCAGGTATTGTTGGCCGGCACCGCAAAAGCCGCTCGATTGATCCAGTCGCCGATCGTCTGTCCTCCCGGAGGAATGACCGACACGCCCGGTACCAGGTTTGGCTGCTGGTTCGTGTTGTTGCCGTCGGCCATGGCAGTGGTCGGGCGCGAGACCGTGACGTTCAGAGGAAGTCCGGTGCGGAGGGAGGCGACGCCGCTGACGATCCAGTTGCGCAGAGCTACGGAATGTCCGAGAGGCAGCGGGTAGCTCGACTGGATGTAGAGATTCTGCCGGACGTCGTAGGGGAGGCTGCCCCAGCTACACGCGCGACAGGCGACATTTTCGGGGTCCGATATGTCGCCGTCCGCATGGGAATAGGTGTAGTTCAGCCCGACGAATAGCCCGTTCCTTGCGGTCCGTTGGAATGAGCCGATCAGCCCGTGGAACCTGCTGACCGCCCAGTTGCCTTTGTGCACCACCACGTTGATGGCGGGATACGGCCGCGTGCCAGTTAAGGGATTGATGACGTTATCCGCCTGCTCGTCAAACAAATGAGTGTTTTCCATCCCGGTGTAGGTGACCTGCGCAGTGAAGCCCCGAGGAATTCGCTGTTGGATTTGGGCGGTCCACTGCTGGCTCATTTCGCTCCTGCGGTAGCGGTCGGTTTCGTCCGGCGCGGTGCCGATTCCCTCATTCGGGGTCAGATTCACGGGCCAGGCAAGCCCCGGATTGCTGGCTTGCGTCAGACTGAAACGGTCGCC
>Ga0126381_100009411_pt1 | contig 10968 bp, 13 predicted proteins | sample PanSoiMetPlot_28_FD_96465 | JGI IMG/M metagenome (GOLD analysis project Ga0126381, IMG submission 96465) | Tropical forest soil microbial communities from Panama - MetaG Plot_28 | ecosystem: Environmental > Terrestrial > Soil > Tropical forest > Bulk soil | place: Panama | collected 2016-02-17
CACCGAGAAAGTAATCGTAGATGCGAGCCGAACTCGGAATGTCCGGCCGAAATGACATGCGCCAGTCACCCTCGACCACCACCCTACCCCCCTGCTCTCCTCCGCTCTCTCGGTCAACGACAGTTGTGTCCGGAATCATCGTCCCACCCCTCAGGGCCAGGTAGTGGCGCGCAATCCCACGTGGGATATCATGGCGTTACGGGAACTGGGCTGCAACCATTTGTCACGCAATTGCAAAATGCAATTTCCACGGCAACCGGCGGACCTGGAGGTGACATGCCAGATTCCGACGAGGGTCCCACCGTCCTCCGCATCATGCTCGGCACGCAATTGCGTAATCTCCGGGAGAGCAGGGGCATCAGCGCCCACGAGGCGGCCAAGGCCATCCGGGCTTCCGACTCCAAGATCAGCCGCATCGAGCTGGGCAAGAGCGCGATCCGCGAGATCGACGTCCTCGACCTGCTGACGTTCTACGGCGTCGACCCGCAGGAGCGCGAGCAGTTCCTGACCCTGGCCGAACAGGCCAGCCGTCCTGGCTGGTGGCATCGGTTCAGCGACATCATGCCTGAATGGTTCAAGTCCTACATCGGCATGGAGGAGGCCGCCAAGTCCATCCGGGTGTACGACCCGCTGTTCATCCCCGGCCTGCTTCAGACGCCGCACTACACGGCCGCCATCCTGGCGCTCGGCGACATCCCGGTCAGCGAGGCCGAGCGGCACGCCATCTTGCGGAAGGAACGCCAGCGCAGGTTCACCGAGGGACAGCTCAAGCTCTGGGCGATCGTCGATGAGTCCGCGCTGCGGCGGCCGGTCGGCAGCGTGGAGATCCTCCGGGACCAGCTCCGTTACCTGATCAGCCTCAGCAGCAGGCAGAACCTCACGTTGCAGATCACCTCGCAGGGGGCCGGCGGCTACGCCGCGCCCAGCGGGTTCAGCATCCTGCGGTTCGGTGACAAGGAAATGCCCGATGTGGTGTATGTGGAGCATCTCACCAGCGCGCTCTACTTCGACAAGAGGACGGACGTGGACCGCTACCTGCTGGCCATGGAGCGGTTGAGCATCATCAGCAACACGCCAGCAGAGACGCGGGGCATTCTCGGCACGATCATCAACCAACTGGAGGAAGAGATAGATGACCATCCGTAACGGAATGCCAGCTTCTGAGTTGACCGGGGCGGAATGGCGTAAGAGCCGCAGAAGCGGTCCGCAGGGCGGACAATGCGTGGAGATAGCACACCTGCCCAACGGCCAGGTAGCGATACGGAATTCCCGGCATCCCGCTGGTCCTGCGCTGGTGTTCTCGTCGTCGGAGTGGGACGCCTTCGTCGGCGGCGTCAAGGACGGCGAATTCGATTAACCCAGCTCTGACCGCTTCTGTGACACATGACCCCCGGCGCCTCACTACATCGCCGGGGGTCACGCGTCTGTCAAACGGGCAGGTCGAATTCACCATTCTTCACGCCCGCCAGGAAGGCCTCCCACTCGTGCCGCGTGTACACGTGCGGTGCCTTGCTCCGGTCCTTCGTGTCGCGGACGGCGACGCCCCCCTCGGGGAGATGCGCCACCTCCACGCACCCGCCGCTGCCACTTGCGCTGCTCTTGAACCAGCGCAGACCAGTCAGGTCCTCCATCCGGCTCTCCTCACACTGATTTTTTTGTTTTCCTCACGTTCAGGCCAGCTCTGTCCTCACCGTGCGGATAAATCCAAGAGAACTCTCCGGGGACATCGCGGACGCTCGCATCCGGTCGAATGCTTCGACGCACATCCGCACCTCCCGCTCCTTCTCCAGGTAGACGAACCCGCTCATGCCCTCGGTATAAGCCACGTCGGGATCGGCGAAATCGAACTGGAGAATCGCGAACGGCCCGTCCAGGCCGGCGTGTGCGCCAGCGTCGAAGCCCAGCACCTGAATGGTCACATTCGGCAGGCCGGCCGACTCGATAAGGTGATCGAGCTGGCAGCGCATCACCTCCGGGCCACCGACGCGGCGCCGGATGGCTCCCTCGTCGAGAATCAGCCACAGGTCGAGCGGAGGCTCCTGGTCCAGCTTCCGCTGCCGGAAGAGCCGTAGCTCGACTAGTCGCTCGATCTGCTCGTCGCTATCGCGCGGATGCAGTCCGCGCAGGATGGCGGTGGCATATTCGCTGGTCTGCAGGAGACCAGGCACGAAGTTGGCCTCGTAGGCGCGCAGGGTCTTCGCCTCCGCCTCCAGGCCCACGTAGATGTCGAAGCCGCTGGGCAGGACGTCGTCATAGTCGGACCACCAGCCCTTACGATGCCCCTCGCGCGCCATGTCCACCAGCAGCTGGCGTGCCCCGGGATCGTTCACCTCATACATGTCGAGCAGGTGCTTCAGGTAGGCGGTCTTGATCGGCGCTTTCCCGGTCTCGATCCGCGACAGCGTCGATGCCACCAGGCCGAGCTCACTCGCGACTTCATCGAGCTTGCGCGAGTGGGCGTCCCGGAGGCGGCGCAGCTCGGCACCGAGCCTGCGCCGACGGACGGTGGGCCCGTCGGGCATGAGCAGATCACCTTCCCGGGGGAAGAGGGTTGGGCCTGGCAATCAGCTTCGTATCGTAACCGGTCCGATGCGTATCGTCCTGACAACAAGTACCATACTCCACAATGGACCAGGATGAAATCCCATCCGGGATTTCATTTGGGGAATTTTTCCTACGCACTTGCGCCGCGTGAGAGTTCGCATCATCATCGTCTGAGACGCGTTCACGTTCCGACCGAACGATTCGCCGGGATTTCCCACCAAAAAGGACACTAGTCCCAGCAGTCGCGTCCGCTGACGGCCGCATCAGCACAACTCAACAGGGGCATCATCAGCAACATCCGCATTCCCCGGAAATTGATCAACCCGACCCTCCGCCACACCTGCGAATTTGGATATCGACCAGCCATGATCCGCCCCAGACGACGTACCTCGTATCAAATCACGCCCTGGCCCGTCGACCCACTTGCGCAAAACTAACGATCAGCAATTATACCGATTTGCGCGATTTGTACCTCAACGATGCCCGCAACGTCTGTCAGTTCCTGGGGAGGGATACACGTATGGAAAGGCCCCCCGGCAGTCCCCGGCGGTCCGGGGCCGGCGCGCGCCCGCGCGCCGCGGTCCTGGGCTCTTTGACCATCGAGGGACACCCGAATCAAGTGGCCGCCGCGCGCGCCTTCGTGGCCCGCACGCTCGACGCCAGCCACCTCACGGTGGACAGCGACGCGGCGACCTTACTGACCTCGGAGATCGTCACGAACGCGATCCAGCACACCAAGTCCGGCGTGGACGGCGGGACCGTCACGATCGTCGTCATCAGCGTTCCGCGCGGCCTCATCGTCGAGGTCATCGACGACGGCTCGGCCAGCGTCCCGATCGTGAAGGGCGACCTGTACGCGGCCGAAGGACACGGCCTGTTCCTCGTGCAGCAACTCGCCGCCCAATGGGGATACCTGAGGGAACCGGGGGGCACCACGGTCTGGTTCCACCTGCCGGACGCGGACGGTCCCAGCGTGCCGACGCAGGTGTCAGGACCGAGCACCCGCTCCGATCGTTACGTCCCGCGCCAGGACGCGCGCGGCTCACTCACCGACGATCTAGGCCGCTGGGAACTCCTGGCGCCGTTCTCCGGCGCCCTGTCCCTCGCGGGACCCTAGCCGCCGCTCTTGCGACGGAAGGAACGGCGGCTGGAGGCCGGGCCGTGCGCGTCGTGCACCTTGCCGGTGCCCTGGGTAGCGTCAGCGTTGGCGTGCGCATGCTGCTCCCGCTTGCGGTCCAGGGCTTCGCGGAACTTCCGCTTCATCTCGTCAAACCCGGGCTTGGCCGGGGCACCGGCATCATCAGGTCCGGCCGACGGATCCTTGTCCCCGGCTTCCTCATCTGCCATCGCGACCTCCTGCGTTCGCCCTCATGCTGTCCCCAGCGTCCCATACTTCACCAAGCTTCTCCCAACCCGGCTCAGGGAAACCAGCGGATAATGGTGCCCATGGCTGGCGAGCTGGTACGCGACCGGGACCGGCCGAACGCGTGGACGCTGCTCATCGACGGGGTACCGCATTCCCATGTCGACCTCGACGACCCGGAATACCTGGAGTTCGAGTATGTCCGGCGACTCGGTCACCTGCTCGACAACGCGGCGCCACCCGGCCAGCCGCTCCGCGTGCTGCACCTGGGGGCGGGCGCGCTCAGCCTGGCCCGCTACGTGGCGGTGAGCCGGCCCGGCTCGGGTCAGCTGGCCGTGGACAACGACGCGGCGCTCATAGAACTGGTGCGGACGAACCTCCCGCTGCCGCCCAAGGCGCGCGTCCGCGTCCGCCTAGGAGACGCCAGGGAGGTGCTCGAGACGCTCAGGCCCGGGTCGTTCGACGTGGTGATCGCGGACGTGTTCGGAGCCGGGCACACTCCCGCCAGCCTCACCTCGGCGGAGTTCACGGCCGCGGCCCGGCGCACGCTGCGTGACACCGGCGTGTTCGTCGCCAACGTGGCCGACGGGCCGCCGCTCGAGCATGCCAGGGCTCAAGTAGCCACCGTACGTTCTGTATTCCCGCAGGTCTGCCTGATGGCCGATGCCGCGGTGCTGCGCCGCCGCCGGTTCGGCAACCTGCTCCTGGCCGCCAGCTGCCGCGACCTGCCGGTCGACGTGCTCACCCGGCTGACCGCGGGTGACCCGATGCCCGGGCGCGTGCTGGACGGACAGGACCTGGTCAGGTTCGCCGCGGGGGCCAGGCCGGTCACCGACGCGACCGCACGCCCGTCCCCCTCCCCGCCGCCGAAGCTGTTCTCCACCGCTGGGCGGTGAAGTCATCGCCGCTACTGTCGGTAACGAAACGCAGGCCACCGTCGCGGCGAGTACTCCCTCGCAGATCAGCGCCACGTCGGTGTCGCCGGTCACGTACGGCGGCATCGTGTAGATCAGGTCGCGGAAGGGACGCAGCCAGACCCCCGCGGCGACCGCCGCCGCCGTGGCGGCCGCCATGTCCGCCTCACGCTCAAGCTGCACCACGCCGATCGCGCCGAGCACCCGCACGTCCGCGACCCCGGGCAGATCACGCGCGGGCGCCAGGCCGGCGCAGAGCCCGGCCGAGATCCGCCGCACCGACGCGGCCCAGTCTCCCTGGTCCAGCAGCACGGACAGCGAAGCCAGCGCCACCGCGCAGGCCAGCGGGTTCCCCATGAACGTGGGCCCGTGCGCCAGCACCGGCACCGCCCCGGAACTGATCCCCGTCGCCACCGCGGGCGTGCACAGCGCCGCGGCCAGCGATAGGTAGCCGCCGGTGAGCGCCTTCCCGACGCACATCACGTCGGGCGACACGCCGGCCTGACCGGCCGCGAACAGCGTCCCGGTCCGGCCGAACCCGGTGGCGATCTCGTCGAAGATCAGCAGCACGTCGTGCTCGGAGCAGGCCGACCGGAGGACGCGCAGGTACCGCGGGTCGTGGAACCGCATCCCGCCCGCGCCCTGCACCACCGGCTCGACGATCACCGCGGCCAGCGTGTCCGCGTGCCGCGCGATCAGCCCGGACAGCTCAGCGGCGTACCCGGGGTCGAATCCGGCCGGCGGGCACGGCGCGAATACCTGCGGCGTCACCACACCGTCCCACATGGCGTGCATCCCGCCCTCGGGGTCGCACACCGACATGGCCATGAACGTGTCCCCGTGATAACCGCCGCGCCAGGTCAGCAGACGCCGCTTTCCCGGTCGCCCGCGGGACCGCCAGTACTGCAGGCACATCTTGACCGCGACCTCGACCGACACCGACCCCGAGTCACACAGGAACACGTGCTCGAGGCCGTCGGGCGTGATCTGCTCCAGCCGGGAGCACAGCCGCACCGCGGGCTCGTGGGTCAGCCCGCCGAACATGACATGGCTCATCCGGCTCAGCTGGGCCGCCGCGGCGGCGTCCAGCACCGGATGCCGGTACCCGTGGATCGCCGCCCACCAGGACGACATGCCGTCGACCAGGTCACGGCCGTCGGCCAGGCGCAGCCTGACGCCCTCGGCCGACTCCACCACCAGCGGTTCCATCCGGCCTGGCATGGGCCCGTACGGATGCCACACATGCCGCCGGTCAAGATCAAGAAGACCGTCCGGCGGCTCCATTACCGGCGCCGTTCGGCTCGCGCGGGGCGGCGTCCGTCGCCGGGCTTCTCCCGCTTGGCCTTGACCCGGACCGAGACCTGGACCGGGCTGCCCTCGAAGCCGAACTCCTCGCGCAGCTTGCGCTCCACGAACCGCCGGTAGGCGGCCTCGAGGAAGCCGGATGAGAACAGCACGAAATGCGGTGGCCGGGTGCCCGCCTGGGTGGCGAACAGCACCTTGGGCTGCCTGCCGCCTCGCACCGGCGGCGGCGTGGACGCGATCAGGCCGGTCAGCCAGGCGTTCAGCCTGCCGGTCGGCACCCGGGTCTCCCAGCCCTCCAGCGCCTTCTCCAACGCCGGCACCAGCCGTTCCACGTGCCGTCCGCTGCTGGCCGAGATGTTCACCCGGGGCGCCCACCTGGCCGTGTACAGCTGCCGGTCGATCTCCCGTTCCAGGTAGTGCCGCCGTTCTTCGTCGACCAGGTCCCATTTGTTGTACGCGATGACCAGCGCCCGGCCGGCCTCGATCACCATTGAGACGATGCGCAGGTCCTGCTCGGTGAGCGGATCGCTGGCGTCGATCAGCACGACCGCGACCTCGGCCAGGTCGAGGGCGCCGGCGGTGCGCAGGGTCGCGTAATAATCCGCGCCCTGGTTCTCACGGAACCGCCGCCTGATCCCGGCCGTGTCCACGAACCGCCAGGTGACGCCGCCGAGTTCGATCAGCTCATCAACCGGGTCCCTGGTGGTGCCGGCCACCGGGTCAACCAGCGCCCGCTGCTGGCCGGCCAGCTTGTTCAGCAGGCTGGACTTACCCACGTTGGGCCGCCCGATCAGCGCCACCCGGCGCGGACCTGACGCGTCGTCCCGTTCGGCCGGCGCCTCCGGCAGCGCATCAAGCACCAGATCGAGCAGGTCGCCGCTGCCCCGGCCGTGCAGCGCGCTGACCGGCGCGGGCTCGCCCAAGCCGAGCGCCCACAAGGCGCTCGCGTCCGATTCGGCCTTGACGTCGTCCACCTTGTTAGCCGCCAGCACCACTGGCTTGCCCGACTTGCGCAGCACCGTGGCCACGGCGGCATCGGCGTCGGTGACCCCGATCGTGGCGTCGACGACGAACAGCACCGCGTCCGCCGCCTCGACCGCCACCCGGGCCTGCCCGGCCACCCGGGCGGCCAGGCTCTCCGACCCCTCGATGGCCGGCTCCCAGCCGCCGGTGTCGACCAGCGTGAAGGACCGGCCCCGCCACATCGCGTCATAGGCGACCCGGTCCCTGGTCACTCCTGGCACGTCCTCCACGACCGCCTGCCTGCTGCCGAGGATCCGGTTTACCAGCGTGGACTTGCCGACGTTAGGTCGCCCCACGACGGCGACAACGGGGACCGGGGAGTCGGTCATCAGCCGTTCCGCCGCGGGGACGGTACTCGCCGCGCCAGCCGCACGATCGTGTCCACCACCTCGTCGAGGGACAGGGCGGTGGAGTCGATCTCGACCGCGTCGGCGGCCCTGCCGCTCTGCGCGGCGTCCATATTGTCCCTGCGGTCCTGCTCGACCCTGGTCGTAGCCGCCGACCAGCTGGCCTGCTCCGCGCGGCGGCTGGCCCGGGCCGCACCGTCGGCGGTGAGGAACACCTTCACCTGCGCGTTCGGCGCCACCACGGTGCCGATGTCCCGGCCTTCCGCGACGATGCCATCGGATCTGCCGATGATGTCCTGCTGCATGCCGATCAGGTGCTCGCGGACCTGCGGCACCCGAGCGACCGCGCTGACCGCCGCGGTGACCTCGCGGGTCCTGATCTCCGCCGACACCTCGCAGCCGTCCACCAGGGTCCACGGCTTCGCGGGGTCGGTGCCGACCTCGATCCGCGGCTCGGCGGAGTACTTGGCCACCGCCTCGGGATCAGTGATGTCTATGCCGTTCTCCAGCAGCCACCAGGTCAGCGCCCGGTACATGGCCCCGGTGTCGAGATAGCGCAGGCCAAGCGCCTTGGCCGCGCCACGGGACGCACTCGACTTGCCCGATCCCGAGGGCCCATCGACGGCAATTACCAGGTTCGATCGCGTGTCAGTGTCCTTGTCCGTTTCGTCAATCTCGCCCGTTTCAACAGACAGGCCCGCTGATATATTCACGCACGCGATGCTACCGGCGTATTGCTCAGCTCGGACCAACCGACCACCGCGATAGCGCCAGCCGAGCCCCGGACGTGGCTGCACCTCGGGAATATTCCGGCATTTCGCCCGGCTGGCTCGCGTCCGGTGCGGGCGGCATCGCGGACGCACCGGGGGTTACTGGGGGCACTGGGGGCACTGGGGCGGTGTGCGGTTATCTGGTCAGGCCGGTGCGGTAGGCGTAGCTGACCGCCTGGGCGCGGTCGCGGGCACCGATGCCGACCGCGCCGGCCCGCACCGCGTCGATGACCGAACGGTCGTCGGCATACGTGGTCAGCACCACCACCTTCACGCCGGTCCCGCGTAGCCGGCGGGTGGCCTCCACCCCGTCCAGGCGCGGCATGCGCAGGTCCATCAAGATCACGTCGGGACGCAGCTCGGCCGCCATGGCCAGCGCCTGCTCGCCGTCCGACGCCGTGCCGACCACCTCCACGCCGGGCAGCAGCCCGAGCAGCATGGCCAGCCCGTCGCGTACCACGCGCTGGTCGTCGGCGGCCAGCACCCGGATCACGCTCACGCCGGCACTCGCAGCCTGACCAGGAAGCCGTTGCCGGCCGGCCTGGCGACCAGCGTCCCGCCCAGCAGCTCAGCGCGCTCCCGCATCCCGGCGATTCCGTAACCCGGCCCCCCGGGGGAGACGGAGACATCTCCCCGATCCTTGATTTCCAGGATCACCTGGTCTGGGCGGTAGTCCAGGCGCACGTCGACGCGGTCCGGGTTACCGGCGTGCTTGCGGACGTTGGTCAGCGACTCCTGGGTGACCCGGTACAGCGCCAGCCGGACTTCCGGGGCCAGCTCGCGCGGCGTCCCCGCGGCGGTGAACTCGCACGGAATGCGGTACTTCCGCTGGGACCCGACTCGCCCCGCGCACGCACGGCGGGCCGGCCCGGGGAACCACGGCTCGTTATGAGAAATTCCTGGCGGGCCAGCCGCCGGCGTCCAGCGCGGCCAGCAGCGCCGCGGCCTCGGCGGGCCGGACAGACAGCTCAGCCACGCCGACCGGCAGGCCAGGTGAGTGCTCGATCCGGATGTCCTCGATGTTGACCCCGGCCGTGCCCGCGGCGTCGAACAGCCGGGCCAGCTCGCCGGGCTGGTCGCGGATGACGACCTGCACCGCGGTGAACTCGCGCGGGGTGCCGCCGTGCTTGCCGGGGATCCGCGCCACCCCGGCCTGGCCGCGGTCCAGCAGGTCCGCGACCGACTTGGCGCCCTCACCGTCGGCCAGCAGGCGGGCCGCCTCGGCCAGGTCCGCGGCGACCTCGGCCAGCACCTCGGCGACCGGAGCGGCGTTCGCGGTCAGGATCTGGGTCCACAGGCCGGTATCGCCCGCCGCGATCCTGGTCACGTCGCGCAGGCCCTGTCCGGTCAGGTCCAGCGCCGCCTCGTCGGCCGTCCCCAGCCGGGCGGCCATCGCGGCGGCGACCAGATGCGGGGCGTGCGAGATCAGCGCGACCCAGCGGTCGTGGGTGGCCGGGTCGGTGCTCACCGGCACGGCCCCGCACGCCGTTACCATGCTGGTCACGTCGGCCACGGCCGCGGCCGACGTTTCCGGTGAGGGGCACAGCGCCCAGGTGCGGCCGAGGAACAGGTCCGCACGGGCCGCCGCGGGGCCGTGCTTCTCCCGTCCGGCCAGCGGGTGCCCGGGCAGGTAGCTGGTCATGTCGCAGCCCGCCGCCCGCGCCTGCGCCACCGGGAGCTGCTTGACGCTCGCCACGTCCGTGTACCAGCGGGCCAGGCCGCGGGCCTGCGCCCGCGCCAGCGTCACCGCGACCGCTTCCGGCGGCACGGCGAGGACCGCGATGTCCGCCGGACCGTGCCCGGCGGTCAGCAGCGATCCGGCGCCCAGGTCGGCGGCCAGCCGCGCGGCACTGGGGTCGGTGTCAGTGAGCCAGACCCGCGCATCGCGCCGCTCACGCAGCGCTAGCGCTATCGATGTGCCGATCAGCCCCGTGCCGATGACCAGAACTGAACTCATTGGGCTATGTCGAGCCTGAGCGCGGCCGCACCGCGCAGGTAGACGTGCTGCACGGCGGACCGGGACCGGTCCGTATCGACGTGCGCCATCAGCCGCACCACCCGCGGCATCGCGCCGGGCACGGGGATCTCGGTGGCGCAGATCAGCGGCACGTCGTGGAAGCCGAGCTTGCGGGCGGCCAGGGCGGGAAACTCAGCGGTCAGGTCCGGGGTGACGGTGAACAGCACGCTGATCACGTCATCGGGGACCAGGTCGTTGCGGACCATGACCTCGTTCATCAGTTCGGCGGTGCCCTCCAGGATCAAGTCCCGCTCATCCGCCTCGACCTGCACCGCGCCACGTATCGCCCTTACTGTCACGTTGACCAGCTTAGCTGGGGTTACCTGGAAGCCGGCGGACGATCCGCTACAGGCCGACCGCGGCGTACAGATCGCCGATCTCCCTGGTGGTCAGCTCGCGGGTGGTGCCCGGCTTGAGCATGCCCAGCCGGATCGGCCCGACGTCGGTCCTGACCAGCCGGCTCACCGGGTGCCCGGCCGCGGCCAGCATCCGCCGCATGATGTGCTTGCGGCCCTCGTGCAAGGTGATCTCGACCAGCGCACGGGAGCCGTTCCTGTCCACGAGACGGAACCGGTCCGCGGTCGCCACCCCGTCGTCCAGTTCGATCCCCGTGGTCAGGCGGCGGCTGAGATCCTTCGACACCGGGCCGGTCACATCGGCCAGGTATGTCTTGGCCACCTCGAAG
>Ga0126381_100009412_pt1 | contig 10968 bp, 9 predicted proteins | sample PanSoiMetPlot_28_FD_96465 | JGI IMG/M metagenome (GOLD analysis project Ga0126381, IMG submission 96465) | Tropical forest soil microbial communities from Panama - MetaG Plot_28 | ecosystem: Environmental > Terrestrial > Soil > Tropical forest > Bulk soil | place: Panama | collected 2016-02-17
ACTATTTGGAACGTTAAGAACGCGCAACCGATACTACCGATCTTGTATGGCCACACTCAGACAGTCTCAAGCGTGGCGTTTAGCCACGACGGCAAGCTCCTGGCTTCGGGGAGTGGCGACGGCACCATCCGCTTGTGGGATGTACCCACTCATGAGCTGCTGGGAACTCTCGAAAAACAGCAGAAAGAGGTCAAAGGAGTCGTATTCAGCCCAAGCAACAGGGTCCTGGCGTCTGTTGGCGAAGATAACTCAATCATCTTCTGGAACGCAGACTTCGACAGTTGGATCGGACAGGCTTGTCGCATTGCCAATCGTAACCTTACGCCTCAGGAATGGGGTACCTACATCGGAAACCGTCCCTACCGGAAAACTTGTCCGAATCTTTGAAGACCCGGTTAACTTCCGTTCAATTTCGCAAATAAGGCGAGGTCTCCATTGCTTAGATTGGGTAAGACCAGAACCGCGCTAAGCCCGGCTTAACTGGTCCAATCTGTGAACGCGCCCTTAAATCTCGGCATAAGTTTAAGTTAGCTTCGCGCGGGCATCATGATTGGCCAGTTAAGCCGGCAGTTCGGGATTTGATGTCCGCCTGATACGGACATCGGCCAATAGTGGGAGCATTTCGCCGGGACCGTTCCTTTTTCATACACGCAATCCAAACGCCTGTCCGGCAGCAGTCAATGCGAATACAATTAGCAACACTGGGGTGTAGGAGCATGGCTCTGCCCAGCGGGACCAAGCTCGGAGCATACGAGGTAAAAGGTCCCCTTGGCGCCGGGGGCATGGGCGAAGTGTATCGCGCCCCCGATCCGCGCCTGGGTAGGGATGTGGCCATCAAAGTTCTGCCGGATCATTTAACAGGCGACCCATCGGCGCTAGCGCGTTTCGAGCGCGAAGCGAAAGTGCTGGCAGCGCTTTCTCATCCCAACATTCTCACCATTTTCGACGTGGGCTCAGAAAACGGAATCTCCTTTGTGGTAATGGAGCTGCTCCCAGGCGAAACACTCTCCAGCCGAATTGCTCAACGTCGTCCCGACTGGCTTGAGGCAGTCCGCCTGGGAATCGAGATTGCGGAGGGTCTTTCAGCAGCACACTCTCGAGGGATCATTCACCGCGATTTGAAGCCAGAAAACATTTTCCTAACTCGTGGTGGGCACATAAAAATTCTGGATTTTGGGTTAGCGGGCTGGAATGACGACCTCAATCCTGCTGAGGCTGAGTTCGGACCGACGGCCGGACTGGCCACGGCAGCCGGAGTTGTTTTGGGAACTGTACCCTATATGTCTCCGGAACAATTAAAGGGGCTGCGTGCAGACGCACGCAGCGATATTTTTTCCTTTGGTTGTGTGTTGCAAGAAACTATTGCAGGGAAGAGCCCGTTCGTGCGTGCGACGCGGGCGGAAACAGTGTCTGCCATTTTGACGGAGGCTGCCCCATCACTGACGCAGTTCGACGAGACGATTCCGGCGGAGCTCGATCAAGCAGTAAAGCGCTGTCTGAATAAGGAACCCGATCAGAGATTTCAGTCTGTCCGAGATCTGGCGTTTCATCTGCATCAGATTCTTAACACTGTTTCATCGCCGAGGCCGACGACAACGCGACTGGCCCAGCACTTCACTGGGAGGACTGCCCAGGCGGCTGCAGCTGCATTCGTTGTCTTTTTGTCCTTGGTCGCGCTTGCCCACTGGGTAAGCACAAAGCGGTCCCCCGTTATTCGCCCGCAGTTCAGGTCCGTTGCCGTCCTTCCGTTGCAGAATTACTCTGGCGATCCACAACAGGAATATTTTGTCGACGGTATGACGGATTCGGTGATTGCAGACCTCGGGAAGATCAAAGACATGAGAGTTATCTCGCGCACCTCCGTGATGCCGTACAAAGCTTCGAAAAAGTCGATGCGCGAAATTGCGAGCGAATTGCATGCAGATGCTGTGGTTGAAGGGTCGGTGATGCGTTCCGCGGACCGGGTGCGTATCACCGTTCAGTTGATCGATGCGGCAAGGGATCAGCATCTCTGGTCCGAAAGCTACGAACGTGAATTGAAGAATGTCTTTGAGTTGCAAGCTCAGGTGGCACAGGCAATCGCCCAACAAGTGCACACCGTGGTCACGCCCGAAGAGCAGAAGCGTTTCGCCGCCAAGCATGCCATCGACCCCGCTGTGTATGAACTGTACCTGAAGGGCCGTCACATCATGGAACGGGGAAGATTGGCAGACGTCCAGAAGGCGATCGATTATTTCGAGTTTGGCCTGGCGAAGGATCCCGACAATGCTCTGCTTTACACCGGTTTAGCCGATGCCTATATCGACAAAATGATGGATGTGCACGAAAGCCCGACAGAAGCCACGGCCAAAGCCAGAGCTGCAGTTGAAAAAGCTTTGCAATTAGATGACTCGCTTGCAGAGGCGCACACGTCATTAGGAATGATTAAGCTGTCTTACGACTGGGATTGGGCTGGCGCAGAACACGAACTGAAGCGGGCGATGGAGCTGAACCCGGGTTATCCGCTCGCTCACGTGCTGTACGGTCAGTATCTGACAATGGTCGGACGAAACGAGGAGGCTCTCCCGTATTTCGAGAAGGCCCACAGACTGGATCCGCTATTCGGCGGGAGCTACCGGGGTGAAGGCTATGCGTGTTTCATGGCGCACAAGTACGATGACGCCATCGTTCAATATCAAAAGGCGCTTGAACTTGAACCAGACGCAATCACCTACTTTGGCCTAGTGTTGGCGCGGGCAGAAAACGGAGATTCCAGCACGGCCATCAGCGAGGCAGAGAAGGCCACGAAATTAGACGCGAGCCCCTTGCTGCTGACGAGCCTGGCCAGCGCATACGCACGTGCCGGCAGGCGCGCTGATGCAAATAGAGTTTTACGGCGTCTAGAAGCGATTTGGGACCGTCAGGGTGCGGCGCCGGCATGGCACAGCGTAGGCACTCCTTACGTTTGCCCCTATGAAGTCGCTGGAGTCTATGCACAATTGGGGGACAAGGATCGGGCATTTGACTGGCTGAACAAGGCATATCGAAACCGAAGCTGCTTGTATTGGCTCCGGGTGGACCCAAGGTTCACTTCCATTCATTCGGACCCCCGCTTCCAGGAACTCCTGGCAAAAGTCAACTTCCCCGGGTAGAGAGTTTGTCTCTCTACCGGTTAGTCGGTCATGAGAATCGATTCACAGCTAATCCCGTACGACGGGCTATCCGGAAGTTGACGCTGTACGAGCCGCACCGGATGAAAGGTGGCTTGTGGTACATAAGCTTAATGTCTTTGGGCAAGCACCCCAACTGCAATGCTGCGGCTGCGATTCTCCAGGCTGCAGTCCTAAGACTTGAGCCCAATCGGCTCTCCATCCTGTCGCGTCTACCGGCCCACTCGGAGTACATCCGCCCAAAACCCCGGCTATTGGAACTGGTCGTTGCTTTGCCCGCCACAGCAGAGGCAGCGGGCTGCTCCTTGATGTTTGACCTACATCTCTAATCGCCCTATCATCGGGTATCCTTCGGACCATCTCTTCATGATCGATAGCACGGTCACGCATTACCGAATCATCAGCAAGCTCGGTGGCGGAGGCATGGGCGTGGTGTACAAGGCCGAAGACACCCGCCTACATCGCTTCGTCGCCCTCAAATTCCTTCCCGACGACGTTGCCCATGACCCGCAGGCGCTCGCCCGCTTCCGCCGTGAAGCCGAAGCCGCCTCGGCGCTGAACCACCCCAACATCTGCACCATCTACGACATAGGCGAGGAGGACGACCGCGCCTTCATGGTCATGGAGTTCCTCGACGGCCAGACGCTCAAACACCTCATCGCCAATCGCCCGCTGGATTCCGAGCAACTCTTGCCGCTGGCGATTGAGGTTGCCGATGCACTGGATGCTGCGCACGGCAAGGGCATCGTCCATCGCGACATCAAGCCGGCCAACATCTTCGTGACGGAGCGCGGACACGCCAAGATTCTCGATTTCGGATTAGCGAAGGTGACGCTGAAGGCCGCGGCCAGCTCCGACTCGGTTACGGCGATGCCCGGACCGGAGCCGCAGCACCTGACCAGTCCGGGCGCGATGCTGGGCACGGTCGCCTACATGTCGCCGGAGCAGGTGAAGGCGAAGGAGCTGGATGCGCGAACGGACTTGTTCTCGTTTGGGGCAGTGGTGTACGAAATGGCCACGGGAAAGATTCCGTTTGACGGCGAGAGTTCAGGCGAGATTTGCAGTGCCATTCTGCGCGATGAGCCACTGTCCCTATCGCGCTTGAACCCGCACGCTCCGCCAGGCCTTGAGATCATTATTCGCAAGGCGCTAGAGAAAGACCGCGAACTTCGGTATCAGAGTGCAGCAGAAATGCGTTCCGACTTGAAGCGCTTGCAGCGCGACACCGAGCCGGGACGTTCCTCAGCGATAAGCATTGCGAGCACGGGCCAGTCCATTAGCCCCGAGAGGCTGCAGAGCGAAGTGATCGTCCCAAAAACTGCAGTGCGCCGAAAAAGCACCTGGATTGCGATCGGCGCAGCGGTCCTGCTCCTGGCGGGAGCCGTCGCATGGCGGCTGAAAACGCAGCAGACTTCCTCGCCTCAGCCAGCCATGACGCAGAGCCAGCTTACCACCAACTCCGCTGGCCACGGCGTTAAGGGCGCGGCCATTTCGCCTGATGGCAAATACCTGGCCTACTCTGACGACACAGGGCTGCACATCAAGCTGGTGGAAACCGGAGAAATGAGGACGCTTCCACTACCATCTGATGTCGGGTCAGCCCACGCGACCTGGATGCCTGCGGCGTGGTTTCCCGACGGGACCCGATTGCTCACGAATCTCGAAGTGGCGGGGAAAGCCCCGAGCATTTGGATCTTGTCTCTGATCGGAGATGCGCCGCGAAAGTTTCGCGACGATGGCTTCGCACAATCCATCTCGCCGGACGGGACTACGATTGTATTTACTGCCGGGCGCACCGGGGTGGGCGAAAGCCAAGGGTTTTACACACCTCCCGGTGACCAAACCATTTGGCTGGTGGGAATCAGTGGACAGAACGCGAGGATGTTGGCTCATGGAGGTGAGGCCGCTGGATTCATGCATGTGGCGTGGTCTCAGGACGGGAGCCGAATCGCGTACCTCAAGCTCGACACCGTCGCCAGCGGATTCGAGTGCTCCATCGAAGATCGCGACCTGCAGGGAGGCCAAGCGGTCGTGGTGGTGACAGGAGCTAACTTATGCCAGAATCCGCAAGGATTTTGGTGGGCGCGGGATGGTCGACTGATTTTCTCGCGTGCCGAGGCGTCTCCCAATGAAAATGACTCCAATCTGTGGCAAGTCAAGCTCGATCCGCGGACGGGGAAACCCCAGGAGGCGCCAGTCCGCATCACCAATTGGGCAGGATTTTCCTTCGCCTCTCCCACCGGCACCAGCAATGGAACGCGGCTCGCTTTCTTGAAATTGAATTATCAGTCGAGCGTTTACATTGCCGAGCTGGATGCCCGGGGCGCCAAGATAACCACCCCACGCCGTTTGACGTTCGATGAACGGGATAGCTTGCCTACTGCCTGGACGCCCGACGGGCGGGCCGTGCTTTTTTGGTCTAACCGCAACGGTCCGAACCAGATCTTCAAGCAGTCACTTGACGAGCAAACCGCCGAACCCGTGATGGCTGGCCGCGCAGACACCTGGCTGGCTCGGATGAGCCCGGATGGAAAGTATGTTCTCTATGACACGAATGGCGCCGAGAGCGCGTCGAGAGTCATCATGAGGATAAAGCTAGGCGAAAGCACCCCGCAGAAGCTCTTTGAGGTGCCCCGGCTTGGGAACTATGCTTGCCTCCGGTCGCCCTCGAATGTTTGCTTCTTCGACCAAAGCAGCGAAGACGAGAAGAAAGTCACATTTAGCGTGCTTGATCCGGAAAACGGGAAAGCGCACGAGGTGCTTACCATTGACTGTCACCCGGGAATGCTCCGAAACTGGATGCCCTCGCCCGATGGCTCACGCATTGCCTTTGCTGAGTACACCCCGCTGGAAGGTCGCATCCGGCTGCTCTCGTTGGAAGGCGCACCGGAGCACAACATCTTGGTGGATGGATGGGCGGGGTTCAATTCCATAGACTGGGCCGCGGATGGTAAGTCGCTCTTCGTTTCCAGTCAGTCGCCCACCAGTTCGACCCTGCTGCACGTGGACCTGGATGGCAAGGCCACTGCTCTTTGGGACCAGCGGGGAGCTTGGCGAACCTGGGCGATTGCTGCGCCAAACGGCCGCGAACTCGCGATCGCGGGAGGGACCAGCAGCAGCAACGTGTGGATGATCGAGAATTTTTGATGATCTGTCGACAACCATAGTCCAGTGCTGGGGACGGCCATTCACTTCGATGACACTTGGATAAGGCGCTTGTATCAAATAAGGTAGTGGGTTGCTCAATGGATCAGCGCGTGGCCCAGAAACGGGCTAATGAGATGGTCCGCCGCCGAGTAACATCGTTGCTCGGCAACATCCACGGAGGATCATCACATGCACGTCATCAAGGGCTAGAGAACGATTCTTCACTGGGAGCCCGGATACATTTACGCAGACAGCCCTTCGCACCTCGCAGAAGCGGGAATGCTGGCAACCTCTTTTCCGTTGTCTACGAATCTCACCGTGTCTTGGTCAATGAACAGATGGAGGGCGGTGCCTGTCTTTACGTCGGACAGCGAACCGCCGTCATAAGCGACCCTATAGCCGTTGTTGCTGGCGGTGAGGGTGAGCGGAACGGCGATGCATAGCAGTGCGGCCAGAAACTGCTTCATACGGCCTCCCCGAATGTGGACTCTAGCTACTAAGTGAAGGAAAGAGGATTCTGACGCGAATGCCGCTAATGTTCCGTGTCATGCGTCACCTAGGGTTGTGACGCCTGCTTATGCCGTTCTCGAGCTTCCTTAGTCACACATGTTCCCCGCCGAGAAAGCCGAATCGGGAGATTTTGGGCAGACCTCACCCTTACCCTGTGCTGATGTGGCTAATTAAACACTGCCAACCGTTGCGGGTTATATTAAACCTGGCCGACCTGCTACATGGGTTATAGCGATTCGTGTAGCAGGTTGGTATTCCGACGGAATAGGAGGCAAGCAATGACCGACAGAGAAGCAGCGTGTGAGTTGTACAGTGTTCTGGATGCGTTGATGGACTTGTTTGAGAGTGGGAGGATTCCAGTGCCCATTGCGGATTGGCCCAAACTAAAGCCGGGAGAAGACCCTGCCGTAGCCATTAGCGTCGAGGCGTTGCCGAAGGAACAGCAAGAGAGTATGCGCGTCGTATGGTGCTGGTAGAGGCACAGAACACACTGGAAGCATTGCGAGAAACCTATTACGATACTACGGCTTCTTCTTGAGCACTTCCCTGGTGGCCCGCAGCGCCAGTTCCCGCACGATTGTCCCGCAGGCCAGATTCCTCAGCTGTCATGAAGCATGGGAACAAACGATGAGAAAAATGTGACCTTCCCAGCCGGAAGACTGTTGCTGCCCATGCACAGCTACTGAGAGTCGGACGCAACGCAGATAGGTAAACATCCTGACGAGCAGTTTTCAGGCACACCTCACCCTACCCTGTTCCCACATTGGCTAATTAACTACCGCCAACCCTGGGTATCTGACCCATGCTCGGATATTTGCTGCAATGAAGCGTTTATAACTCCGATTTGGGAGCCGATACTCACGTTGGCTACAGAGCTGTGTTGAATGTGGATGTTCGGGCCGCCGCTTCGGAGGTCCGCGTCTAGTTCTGGGAAGGGCCGAAGATCACACCCAAGCACGTTTTCGGGTGTTGACTGCCCATCAACAAGCACGACATGGACAAACTCTCCTAGCGTACTGGGCGCGCGTCCACGACAGACTGCACGGTGGCTGGCTGCATCCCATGACCCTTCAACACACGACGACCCGGAGAAAAACGCTTTGGTGCTTGTTGCATCGGTCTATTCTCTCCCGTCAAGCCCCTCGTTGGAAACAATTCGGCCTCGCGCGCCTTGATATTTTGTGTCGTGGCTTGTGTCGTAACCCTGCCATCCCTGCCCGTCCGACTCCCTCTCTCTTGGTGTCACTCGGTAATACGAGAGAGACAGCGAACACGCAGAAAACCCATGTGAACACTGCTTTTCCCTATCACTTGAGCTCACTCAGTATCGTCAGGCTTCACATTGGGCAAGGAATTGACACGGTAGAGGTCTGGGGTTCGAGTCCCCACGTGCCTACCATTTCTTTCAATACTTACCGGCAGCTTCCAAGTCTCAGGCGTTAAACAATGCCGAGCACTTGCGCTGGACAAGACCTTCGCGGGCACGCTGCCGCAGTGGCAGTTCCTCGGGGACTGCCAGCCCGTGACGCAGCGCAAGAAGAAGGGGCGTATTGGGGATTGGCCGTATAATCGTTGCAGTATGCCACCCACGGTCGTCCATCCTGATAAGACTTCAGAGATTCACATCTCGGAAGCTGACGCTGTCAGGGACTTTGCCCGAGTGCTTGCCTATGTACGCGACGGGCTAATGGTCGTCATCGACAGCGAAGGCGGAAGCCCGCCTGTGGCCTTAATCTTCCCAGCAGATTTCACGGTAGTAACCCCCCTGCCAAACCCGCCACGCCGTACCCTTGCGGAGGCCATCGCGCTGTTGCCTGAGAACTCCCCAGCGGTGATGGATGCCGATTTCGCCAAAGACGTTGAGGCGGCCATCGCCAGTCATCGTGAATCGCTCAACTCCGCATGGGAGTGATACTCGATTCCACTGCGCTCATCAGAGCTGAACGTCAGGAGCAAAGTGTACGACAGATACTCACGAACATCTCTCGCATTCTGGACGAGGATGAGTCGCCCGACGTCATTGTGAACGACTACGATTTGATCGGTGTTTCCGTAATTACGCTGATGGAACTGGCTCACGGAGCCTTTCGTGCCGACACTACGGAGAGAAGACATCAATCAACGCAGTGCATTTGTTGACCAGTTAGTAAATGCTCTCCCGGTTTATCCAATTACGGAATCAATCGCGGGTCGCGCTGCAGCCATCGACGCTCAAACCAGAGCGAAGGAAATACGATTGCACTCGCTGACTTGCTGATTGGAGCGACTGCGCTCGAACTCGGCTACGGGGTTGCCACCTCCAACTTTCGTCACTTTCGGATGATTCCTACTCGTAAGGTCGTTTTCCTGAAGACGCAAAAGAAATCGCCCTAACCATGTTTCTCTGCGTCGGCAACCTTCCGCCTGACGGCCTCGATATCTGCCTTGGTGCCGCAGTGGAAGTTCCTCGACCAGTTCCAGCCCATGCCGACCAGCGGCAACTGGCAGCTTAGCCGGTCTACCAGCCGCTGCCTAGTGGTGGGGAGTTCGCTGCAGGCGGTGTTCTGCTGGGGGCAGACACTGCCTGCAAGCGAATCCGCCGTTTCTTTGGCGGCAGCAAGGCCATCAGGTTCTACAACCTAACATGGAAGCGCCACTCCTGTGCCCGTATTGCCGCGACCGCAACATCGTAGCTGTCCCCGAAGCACAGCTGTACGCCGCGAACTTTCCACACCAGACAGCACCCCTTGCAGGTTCCGTTTTTCGCTGCAGCCAGTGGCACATCTTCGCGGTGTTCCCGCTGGAGCCACGACTCGGACAAAAGTAGCTTACCCCGTAAGCAGCAGGCGAACCTGCCCTCGGCGAAAACAGGTGATCCCGCACCGACGATGACACCAGTGAAAGTTTGCCCGAAGCCGATTAATATCGAAGATTTTCTATTGGCTAGATGGTGGGTTTTGGGCCTCCGGCTTGGCTGGAACTGCCGGGAACGCTCGATCCCACTGAACCGCGAGTACAGCTTCTGGAACGCCGTCGATAAGGTGGTGAGCGATACCATCACCCGTCGCACCGGCCAAGCCAAGCCACTATGGCAGAAGCTGGCTGCTGCCGCAGGCACGGCTGCGGGCGGCCGGCACTGTCGGCTTCGAGCAAGCGTGCGCTCCGGCAGCTAACTGCGCTCAAAGATCCTTCGTCTGCCCGAGGCGCGATTCTAGTCGTGCGCTATGGCGATTGCCGCCGCAGGCTTCTTTTCCTGCGAGGCATATACTTTCCTCAACTACCGGAGAACTGTCATGGCGCGCCTGAATGTTTACGTCTTTCATTGCTCGCGCTGCGGTGAGCCCGCGATATCGCTGTTCAAGGAAAGAACCCCCGGGGGTATCGAGTCCCAGGACACCATCTTTCCTGCGATTGATCTCAAGTCGATCCGCACTCAGTGTTCCGCCTGCAAGCACACTCAGTTTCGCGATGCGTCTGATGCGGGTCATCACCAGTTGCTTGACTGGACTAGCCGTTGAGCAGCTATGTGGCGGCAATGGAAATAGCGACAGCTCGGACCACCACAAAGCGATGCCAGGGCGTCACCAAAAGCCGTGCGGCTTGCACGGCTTGGGCGATGGAGGGCGGTCTCTGTTATTCCCATGCGAATCCTGATAAAGCTGCGGAGTTGGGGCGTAACGGGGGAAGGCGGCGTAAGCACACCTACGGGCAGGCAACGAAAGATATTGCTTGTTACCCCGGGGGAAGGGGTAATTAGCCACATCAGCACAGGGTAAAGGGTGAGGTGTGCCCGAACGTCTCTGACGCCTTCCGGGTTTGCGCTTCACCGGGTGCTCTCTATTATTAGTGTATTACAATAATTAGTATTTGTCAAGAGGCAGATGGCACTTAGAGCCGTAAAACTTTTGGCCATGCTGGAAGTCGTCCGAGGCTCTTTGAGGCGTTCCTAGAGCCGTAAGTGCGCTTCCTGAGCGGCTCGAAGCCCCGGAATAATTGACCGTCTGCCTGCTCCACGAGACGGTTCTAGGAAGGGTCTTGCGTTGCACCCGGGACTTCCCGGAGCTAGGTTGAATTAGGCAGGGTGAACGTTCTCGGCTTGCAGGCCCTTCGGCCCCTTGGTCACATTAAACTGCACCCGCTGGCCCTCTTGCAGGCTGCGGAATCCGCTGGACTGGATGGCGGA
>Ga0126381_100009413_pt1 | contig 10968 bp, 8 predicted proteins | sample PanSoiMetPlot_28_FD_96465 | JGI IMG/M metagenome (GOLD analysis project Ga0126381, IMG submission 96465) | Tropical forest soil microbial communities from Panama - MetaG Plot_28 | ecosystem: Environmental > Terrestrial > Soil > Tropical forest > Bulk soil | place: Panama | collected 2016-02-17
GGCACAAGGGTGTTGTAGAGTAACCAATGGTCCCAATTTTTCTGAGCGCTCTCATGTAGCGGGAGGTTCTGCCGTTGCAAAGCCAGTATTGCCTCGCCGATCTCCTGCCAATTCTGAAGTACCTTAAGCACTACAATAAGGCTTCGGGCGGTCCGCTTATGGTCTGCCAGCGGCTGCTTTCCCAGTACTGTCAGAAAGAACCTTGCCGGGTGGAGAAACCACTCGGCTCAACACGGCAGAAATCAGCTTGGGAAAGGACGACAAAATGACTTCCTTTTTGCCGCCGAATCTTTCAAGCCACAATTTGCGTGGACTTCAAAAGAGCAGTCCGGACGGCGGCGAAGGCTTGGGCGCTCCTTTCAAGACATTCACCTCAAATTTTTCTACATCGATGATGATCAGGTGGCATACCGAAGTCAGTCACAACATCTGCTTTATACTTTTTGTTGCATTAGTTATCAAGCCAAAATGTCTACCAAAAATAACTGAAAAACGGCCTTTTTCCGGCAATTTTTGACCGCATCTTTAGTATACATATATACACAAATAGTTAGTATTCAGCGTCGGCCCCGCGGGAGCAAGGCTTGACCTGCTATCAATAATGGCCCGCTTAACCGTTGGTGAACCAAAGAACGATGGTCCGACTCCTCGAAGAGTGAATCATAGCCGCGCCTGCGTGAATCGAGATGCTTTTGAACAGACCACACCCGGCCATTGTGATACGTGAGGCTTGGGGAGAAACTTTATGAATCAGAAGAGTATTGCGGTAATAGGGGCGGTACTTGGCCTCTTCTTGATGTTTGTGAGCTCGGCTCGAGCGAACGAACTGAGGGCAGCCAGTGCCACAGTCGATTGTAATGGTTTTACCCTCAGCGTGGATGCAATTGATCTCACGCCGGGGGTGGCCTATGAGATCGACTTCACATTTACGCTCACACCTGCTTCCGGTCCGCCGATAAGCGTCCCAGGAACTATCAAGTTTACCGCGGGCAGCACTACCGCGACCGAAGGAGCTACGGGTACGTGGCCGGGTGCGCCCCTAACTGCTCCTTACACCGTGACCGGCTCAGCCACGCTGACCTCCTCTGGCTCCACGGTTACCATCACTTTTAACGGCGCGGATTCGGTTGCGCTGACCTGCGGCGGCACGGGTTGCCCCGCGACGATCGGCTTCTGGAAGCACCACGCGTTCCCGAATTCTGTCAAGTCATCGGGTCTCACTATCGGTGGCGTCACTTATTCGGCTGCGAACTTGCTGACCATCCTGAATAACAACGGAGGTAACGCGGTCGTCATTCTCGGCAGGCAGCTGGTGGGCGCACTTCTGAACCTGGCCGCCGGCGCCAAGCACAATGCCAATGCGGACGCGGCGATCGCAAACGCCGAGGGCTTGCTTAAGAGTAATAGCCTCAACTTGCTGACCTCGTTTGTCGCCCCGTCTTCGGCCCTGGGACAGGAGCTGCTGGCAGACGAGGCCGTTCTCGACAAGTACAACAGCGCGGATTTCAACACCTGCTCTGAGGGTTCGGGGCTCACTACTGGAAGCTAGGCTGTACAGACCGAGGGGGCCGGCGTCGCGCTTGGCCCCCTCGCCGCGCTCCACCTTCGAGGCGGCTCTGTTCTGCATCCTGATACCGATCGCACTCAGTGCCGACTTGGTGGCCGCGCCAGAAACGAAAAGACGCACGCCCAAGAAGCTCCCGACCGTCCTAGCCTCCCGGACTCGAATCGAACGTAATTACCACGCGCGACGTATTGCCACCCGACTTGCTCGCGCTCGCGCCGAAGGGCTTGCCTCAGCGGCAGAATTTCGCCGCGCTCTGCGCGATGTGACTCGCTCGTACTGCATCTCGAACGTTCCTTCTTGGCGCGAGTAGATCTGATTGTGGATGTAAGTAAAGCCGCCGAACTCTATCAGTCCGGTCTCAGCCTGCGCGCAGTGGACAGACGTTTGAATCGGACAGCGATGGCGGTCTGCTTCGCCCTGCGTCGCAGGTGTGCCCTGGCATACGCAACCCTATCTAAAAATTCCGGTTCACAGTCGCACCTCACGTGGTGATTTGCAATGGAAAAACTGCTGGCCATTTCTGCGCTTCAGTGAAGTAAAGTCGTGGACTTGGTACGTCCATGTCCCGTTGTTCATCGGTGCCTAAACGTCAAAGCCGGCGGAGGAAACAATGAAGAGGTCAACGATAGAATTTTGTATTTCTCTGGCAGCAGTCTTGGCAATCACGCTCTCAAACGTCGGCCCGGCAGCCGCTCAAAGCAATACCACATTTGGCACTGGGGCACTTGCGAGTCCTTCAAGCCCAAATCTTGCTGACAGCGCGTTCGGATTTAACGCCCTCAATAGCCCCACCTCGGGTCCGGCCAATACCGCCATCGGAGCTTCGGCGCTGCAAAATAACACAACTGGCTTCGCCAATACCGCCAGCGGACTTAACGCTCTTACCAGCAACACCGCCGGCAACAGCAATACCGCCACCGGAGCTAGTGCCCTTTTCAGTAACACCACCGGCGAGAGCAATACCGCAAGCGGAGTCGAAGCCCTTTTCAGCAACACCACCGGCGCCGAGAATACCGCCACGGGAGCGCTGGCGCTGGCAAGGAATACCACCGGCAACAACAATACCGCCTCGGGAGAGGAGGCGCTGAAGAGCAACACCACCGGCGACGACAATACAGCCAGCGGATTTGAAGCCCTTATCAGCAACACCACCGGGAACGGCAATACCGCCAGCGGATCGGGCGCCCTTAGCCAGAACATCACAGGCAACGGCAACACCGCCAGCGGAGTCGACGCCCTTTTCAGCAACATCGTCGGCAACTTCAATACCGCTGCGGGGTATGGGGCGCTAACCAGTAACACCACCGGAACTTTCAATACCGCTGCGGGAGCTTCGGCTTTGGCACTCAATACGACCGGAAATCAAAACACCGGGGTTGGACAGGCCGCGCTTTACAACAACACAAGTGGCCAATTCAATACTGCCGCCGGATTAAACGCCCTGTCCAGCAACACCGATGGTGATAGCAACACCGCGGTAGGGCATGGCACGCTGCGCAACTCCACCACCGGCAGCAACAATATCGGCCTGGGCATCAACGCCGGGTTCAATTCAACCACCGGCAGCAACAATATCTATATCGGAAACACGGGTGTTGCGGACGAGTCCAGCACGATCCGCATCGGCACGCAGGGCACCCAGAACGCGACTTTCATCGCTGGCATCTCCGGGACTGCGGTAGCCGGTGACGCTGTGGTAGTGGGCAGCACCGGACAGATCGGCATCGTGGTGTCCTCTGCGCGCTTCAAACGGGATGTCCGCGATATGGGCACCACCAGTGCAGCGCTGATGAAACTGCGCCCGGTGACTTTCCGCTACAAGGACGATCCGAGCCAACAGCGCGAATACGGACTGGTCGCGGAAGAGGTGGCCCGAGTGTATCCCGATCTGGTCAGTCACGACGTGGACGGCAAGGTTGTCAGCGTCCACTATCACGAGTTGGTCCCGATGCTGCTCAACGAAATCCAGAAGTTGAGCGCGAAAGTCGCTGAAGATGAGCAACGTCTCTCGGCGCTTGAGCAGAAGATGCAGGCCAAGGACCCAAAGTACAGCCTTGCGAATGCATCGCCGGCCCCACCTTTGCGATAGTCTTCTAACGGACAATCAAGCCGAAGCTCTCCCCCGTGGTGGCCGTCATTATCGTCGCCGCGATTTGGCTGACGGTCCTTTTTCGGCGCTCCTGAAGGCTTCCGATAGACATCGAGGAAATAGGCGCGATTGTCTTGCTCGCGACCTTCTACCGCAACCCCGAGCGCGCCAGGCATAAAGGTTGGACATGACCGTTTCCTATCTCGCGCAGTTTTGAAAGGCAAAAATGTGCTGGTGGGAGCGCGGCGGATGTGAGTCTAAAGGGCCGGGCTGCAAGCGGTGGGGTCCGATTTGCTTTCAGCCTCTTATTACTAGATCCCAATTTTTTGTTCACTTCACTTACCACAGGATGCTATTGTTATTAACTTGGACCAATCATTGATGATTCGAAATCCTTGACCTTCTCTCTTCTAGCTGCTACTTAACCGGTCAAACATGGGGGCGGTGCCTTCTTCGAGTAACCGTGCTTCTTCCGTCCAATCGATGGCACAGGATCAAGCTGACTCAGCCTACCCCTGTTTCGGAAGGTTGCCGGGCAATTAGGAGGAGACGAACGTGCTCCACGTCCGAGCGCCGCCGCTCTCAGACATCACCTCATCCAAGGGCTACTAAACTCAGCAATCGGCATATCGCCTCGCGCGACCTGGCGAGCTTCCGAGGATGGGTGTAATGAAAAAGATTCTTGTTCTACTGATAACCGGATTCGTTCTGATCATGGCCCATGATCTAAATGGGGTTTACGCAGCGGACGGCGGCGGAGGTGGGATTCCGCTTTCCAAACTCGCGGGTGGGTATTCGATAACAGACCAAGGCACGGCAACATTGTGTTTAAACCCGAAAGCTCCTGGCACCGAGTCCTGCACCACTGCTGGTGCTGTGCCGGTTGTGCTAAGCGCCATCTCGGTTGGTCAATTTACCGAGGACAAGGATGGAAACGCCTGTGGTTCCTGGATCCAGGCTGCGTCTATTACTGGAGATGTTCATCCTCCAACCCCTGCTCCGGCACACTTCATTCTGGAAATAAAGAATTACGATGCTGCGACCGGGAGCGGCGATCAGAGTCTCACCTTCTACGTGGGAGGAACCTGCACGGGGTCAAAGTTCGACAACACAGGCGCCACAGTGTCCACCACCGGCACGTCACACATAGTGGCGTCCGACCATCGCAAGCGCGTTGACTCTATCGTAACGACTATAACCGACGCGGCAGGAGACATTGGCGCGTTCAACTTGGCTACTGTCGCCCTCAAACAGAAAGACTAGATCGGGCTTTGACCAAGCTTTTACGGCTGCGAGTTTCTAGCTGGTTGAGGCAAATCTCGCCCCACCCTTTTAGCGGAGGCTCAAAACGGAAATTTCGGTTGACACCGCCGCAGAAGACGCTGGCGAGGGGATCCTCGTCTTTCGCAATGTATTTTTCGCGCAGGCTGCCCTTATCTTCGTGGTCAGCGCCATAGTATTTATCTCGCTTAGGAGCGCAGACTACCTCGCCGTCGACGGTGCTATTCGCCCCTTGGAGGTTTATCGCGATCCCCACCCCTTCTTTCACGGCAACAACCACCTGCTATATCCGATTGACTTATTGGAGTGGACTTGCCTGCTCCAAGCGTTAGGTATCTCGCCCCGCGATCCCTTCCAATTCATAGCGGATGCGCAGGCGATGAACGCGGTTGCCGCTGCGGGCTGCCTGGCGATGTTTTACTTGTTCTGCTGCGCGGCGACGTCGGCACCAGTCTTGTCGCTATGCGCTACAGCGGGTTACGGGCTTTCAAATGCCTTTCTCTTGCACGCCACGAACTCCGCTGAGCCCATGGTGGGACTGCTCTGGAGCCTCGTCGCCGCAGGTGCAGTGTGCGCTTCGCTCAAGTACAACAGAAACTTTCTCGCCGTTGCTGGGGGCTTTCTCGTCATGCTGGCGATGGCGACCTATCAGAGCATGGTGCTTGGCGGACCGGGGTTGCTCGTCCTGCTTTCCTTCTGGCCGGAGTTCCGAAGCAGCGGCGTCGCGTGGAGAGCGCGCTGCCGACGTATTCTCGCATTTTTGGCCGGTTGCACGGTCGGGCTGGCGGTGGTCTATAGCTCGGCCTACTATTTCACCGGCACACAGACCTTCAGCCAGATGGCTGCTCGTTTCCTCCGGCTCGAGGGCGGACAGGAGGTGTACGGTGGTTGGCGTGCCGCGAAGATTGTGAACCTGCCCGTCGGGTTTGCGGCAAGTCTCGGGCCCGTCATCCCATCTGACTACACTGGCCTTCGCTCACTCTTGCTGCCGCGATACCTCCACTGGATACCGCTTACCACAGCCGCGACGTTGGTGGGGGGTACTTGGTTGATTGCCCTTTTCTTTCAGGTGGTAAAAAACTGGAAAATGATTAACGAGCCGAGCCGGGTGGCTCTGTTCGCGTGCGCAACCGTACTGGCGGGCGATGTTTTCGCTCTCGCGTATTGGGAACCGCTCTATGAGAAATTGTGGCTTCAGCCTCTGGCGGCGATTTTTCTGATCGGCGCGATTGTGCTCGCCACGCCGCGGTTCAAAGCAATCCGATTCTTGCGTCCCGTGGCCCTTGCTGTTCTGGCTCTGATGGGCGTTACAAACGTTGCTTTCGCGATCCGCAACCACCTCTTGCCAACGCCTTTTTTGCAGGAGGCTCGGAAGGTGGCGGCGGTCATACGGCCAGGCGATCTTTTGGTTGGCGAATGGGACAACGTGTCTCTGCTCTACGAATCGTTCCTGGCCCGTGAAGTCAATATTTTCTCAGTGCCCGCGGAGGCGGAGATCGACGGCCTCGCGAGTCTGACACGTCTCAATCCGATGATTGCACAGACACAGCGGTTGGACCGCCAGGTCTACTTTTTGGCTGTGCTGGATACCCCAGAGGCCGCGTGGAACGCGTTTCTCGGGGACAGATGCGGTCTGCCGTACCATTCCTTCGACCCTTATCGTAAGTGCACCGAAGTGGTTGAAGAGCTGCGCCTGCCTGATTCCACGGTTACCCTGCGCCGATTGTTGGGGTCCAAGTCCTGCCGTCGACTTGCAGGTCTCACTTGACTGGTCAGGTTGCCCTCTGTATCAAGCTATCGTCATGGACATTGTGTCGCCGAGAGAACTGAACGGTGGCGTGGCCCAGCCATCTCGGATCAGACCTCTTTTTTTAATTCTGTAACGCAATTCCCGCCGGTCAAGATTCTGGTCGCTGGTAGAGAGTCTCGACGAGGGCCAACGCAAAGACGTCGGCATGTGCTCATTTCCCCACCCCACGACCATCGAGCATGGAATACTGCGCCGCTATCAATCCCGAAAGTGGCCACGGCAACGGCGATGGCCAGCTCAAAGTTGTCGGAAGCAGCGGTGAAGGAAAGGCGACGGGTCTCTGGGCACAGGCGGAGCTCGTGGGTCTGAGGCTGTGCGTCATGCCTTGCTGCGTGATGGCCGCACAGCCTTGGAACAAGGCGCCCAATACTTGGCCCGCTGAGTTGGTCGTAGTTGGAAGCCTTCCCGGATGAAGAGAAACAGCCAGAACGGACCCACGGTTCGCACTGACTCGTCGCTGAAGCGAAGGGGATTTGAACTGCCGGATTTGGTTGTGTTCTGAAGGACACCGAGTTTACCTCGTGCCTTGTCTGATCTGCCGGAAGTATGCGCGCACTTCGCGCACAAATGTCTCCGGCTGCTCGAACGCCGCCGAATGACCGCCCTTTTCTAATTCGTTGAAATAGACTAGCTTGGCGTATCGCTTCTCCGCCCATCGCCGAGAGGGGCGTGATATCTCCTTCGGGAAAATCGAGCATCCCGTAGGTACCATGTCTGGGTCCGTGGGAAACGAGCGAAAACTCTCCCAGTAAAGCCGTGCAGAAGATGCGGCTGTTCCCGGCAGCCAGTACAACATCACGTTGTCGGTCAGCTTATCGCGGGTTAGCACGTTCTCCGGGTGGCCCTCGCAATCGGTCCATGACCAGAACTTCTCCAGGATCCATGCCATCTGACCCACCGGGGAGTCGGAAAAACCGTAACCGAGAGTCTGCGGCCGAGTACTTTGTTGCTTTGAGTAGCCGGAGTCCCAGTCGTTGTAGTGCTGCATGGCGGCGATCGCGGATTTTTCCTTTTCGGTGAGATCCTTCGGCGTCGCGGGATCGGTTGACCGTCGCTGAAGGACCCACCAGATCGAAATGGTGGTGTACCCCCCATGATGGCCTGGATGGGACCCAGCGGAGGTCTGGCGAGCTCTTCGTCCTGAAGCACGGACTGGTCGAGCACGCCTAGGCCACAACTCGCCACCGTACTGCCGCCACAACGGCCTCACGGCGATCCTTCCGGGCTACTCCGGTGGTGTGCGCCGCTAGCCTTCTCTTGGACGGCGTCAGGGGCCTCGGTGGCTTCTTTTCCGGACCGATCTTGCAGGGTAATGCAACAGGCGATGAACCGGTCGATTCTGGGCTTTCAATGCCAGACTCAATCCGTGCGGCGCGCGGCCCACCGCGATCTTCGGTTCGGATACCGGTCACTGGGACGTACCCGACCAGAGCGAGGTGCCGAGGCTTATGAGAGCGTGCAGCGCGGCTTGCTGACCCGAGGATTTCCGCAACTTCGTATTCGCCAATTCGGTTGTGGACCGGCATGAATTCGGATTTCTTCAAAGGCAGGGCGGCCGAAGCCAAAGTCAACCGGCTTCGGCCTTCGTAGAGGAGGCCAACATGAGTCCGAAGATTCCGACGCTCGATCAAGTCGCGGATCTGGCCCGGCAACTACGGCTCAATCTCGCTCCCGATCGAATAGAGGCTTTCCGCAACATGATCGGCCTGCTGATGCGGGCTTGTGCCCGGCTCGATCAGCTCAGCGAACCGGTCCTGGAAGTGCGTTATCCGCGTACCAGCGGATGGCGTCCCGCGCCGGCGGATAATCCGCTGGGGGCGTGGTATTGGCGATGTGAGATCGAAGGCGCGAGCAGCGGAGTTTTGCGCGGCAAAACGGTGGCGATCAAGGACAACGTCTGTGTGGCCGGTATCCCGATGATGAACGGCTGCGCGGTGCTCGAAGGCTACGTCCCGGAGGTGGACGCCACTATCGTCAGCCGCATCCTCGATGCTGGCGGAAAAATCGTGGGCAAGGCCGTGTGTGAGGCACTGTGCTGCTCAACCGACGCCAACAGCCACACCAGTGACACCGGTCCGGTCTACAATCCCTACGATTTGACCCGATCCACCGGCGGTTCATCCAGCGGCAGCGCCGCGTTGCTCGCCGCGGGCCAGGTCGACATGGCGATCGGCGGCGATCAGGGCGGATCGATCCGCATCCCCGCCAGTTGGTGCGGCGTGTATGGGCTCAAGCCGACTTACGGCCTGGTTCCTTATACCGGGATCTTTCCGCTCGAACTGACCCTTGACCATGTGGGTCCGATGGCGCGCACGGTCGAAAATGTCGCGCTGCTGCTCGAAGCGATCGCAGGTCCCGACGGACTTGATCCGAGGCAGAGCGGCGGACCGCAGCCGCAGCCCTACTCCAGGCTGATCGACGCGGATGTTCGCGGGCTGCGGTTTGGTATCGTGGAAGAAGGCTTTGTGTTCGAGCAGCCGGAGCAAGACGTGATCGACGCGGTCCGCGAATCGGCGCACGCCTTTGCACGGCTGGGATGCGAAGTGCGCCCGGCGGCGATTCCCTTCCATCGCGACGGCGCGGCAATCCTGTTCGGAATCATCCTGGGCGGCATGACCTCGCTGGTGCTCGACGGCAACGGCCTGGGTAATAACTGGAAAGGCCATTACGTCACCAGCATGCTCGACGCGTTCGCGCGCGGACGGCTGACGCGGGCCGACGATCTACCCGAGTCGGTAAAGCTGTTGGGGATGGCCGGCAAGTATCTTCAGCAGGCCTACCACGGCCGCTATTACGCCAAGGCCCAGAACTTGGCGCGTGCGCTGCGCGCGGCTTACGACCGCGCCCTGGGCGAATTCGACCTGCTGGTGATGCCGACGACGCCGATCAAGGCGGCGTCCGTCACCCCGGCAGATTTGCCACTCGAGGCATGGTCCGTGCAGGGCCGTGAAATCGCACGCAATACCGGCGTCTTCAATGTTACCGGCCATCCCGCTCTCAACGTCCCCTGCGCAATGTCGGCGGGACTACCGGTCGGGATGATGCTAATCGGGCGCTGCGGCGAGGATGCGACCGTCCTGCGCGCCGCGCGCGCGTTTGGCGATCGCATCTTCGCCCCGCCATCTCCGGAGAACAGAGAAAAGAGAACCTGAACGGACATTGGCTGAATTTCCAATGTTTCCCTCTGCACTCTCATTGAGTGACCGGAGACAGCATCAAGCCCACCACTTTAGACGGCCGGGATGGGTAGCACCTTTGCTGCAGCGAAGAAGTCGCCCTTACAGGTGTAGTATTATCGGCAAATTAACACTTTAGGCTGTTAGGAAATGCCTGTTGTCCTGGTTCACTACTCCGCTGCCTTCCCATGCTGGTACGCGCCATTTACAGGAAGCGTGAATGTGAACGTGGCTCCGGCATCTGAATTTGGTTTACCAAATATCTTTCCGCCGTGGTTCTCGACAATGGACCGTGTTATGACCAGCCCCATCCCCATTCCCTGCGGCTTGCTCGTAACAAAGGGGTCGAACAATTTGTCCTGCACTGACGGATCGATTCCACGGCCGGTATCGCGGACGCTGATGGCCACCCATTCAGGCCCTTCCTGTACCGCTTGCACCAGCACTTCGCGGCGCTCGTGCTCTGCTGCCGCAATCGACTCGAAAGCGTTGAGTGCCAGGTTGAGAATGCACTGCTGCAGTTGGATTCTGTCGCCCGTTACCGGCGGCAGACACGGTGCAGCTTCAACACGCAGCGATACCTTGCGCAGCATCGCTTCGCTGCGCAGCAGACCCTCGATTTCTGCCAGCAGAGTGTCAAGTTCGACCATCTCCCTCGGGGAGTAGTTGTCTTTGAACAAGGCTCTGACTCGCCGGATGATCTCGCCCGCCCGTTTGGTGTCCTCGGCAATGTCGTCGAGCGCAGCCATGGCTTCCTGAGGATTCGGCCTTTCGGCGCCAAGCATGCGCCGCGCGGCATTGACGTTACTGAGTATCGCGCCCAACGACTGGTTCAGTTCGTGCGCGATTGAAGCCGCCAGCTGACCCATCATGGAGCGGCGCGCCGCGAGCGTCACTTCGTCCTGCAGCTTGCTAACCCGCAGATCCGTCCGCTTGCGATCGAGCGCGCCCGCGATTAGCTGCCCGACAACTCGCAGCCGCCGCACCACGCTCGGCGGCCATTCCCGCGGTCCGCGGAACTTACCAAAGCTCATTGCGCCCACGA